>Ga0105047_10017397_pt1 | contig 11213 bp, 11 predicted proteins | sample MAT04_FD_78384 | JGI IMG/M metagenome (GOLD analysis project Ga0105047, IMG submission 78384) | Freshwater microbial communities from Lake Fryxell liftoff mats and glacier meltwater in Antarctica - MAT-04 (megahit assembly) | ecosystem: Environmental > Aquatic > Freshwater > Ice > Liftoff...
AGCTGGTCTGCCAGTGCTTGCAAGCTGTCGCTGTTAGTTTGTGTTTGGGTAGACCATGGCCGCCACGTAGCCGGGCCGCCGCAAGCTTTTGCGCCGATGCCGATGGTGCGGCATTGACTATCGTTGCTGCAGGCGGCCAAACCAATGGCGGCATCAATCTGCTGCGCCAACGCCGTTTCGCCCGCGCGATCGTTGCCGAGTGCCTGCGCCTGGGGGGCACTGGCGATAGTGGTCTGCACTTTCGCTGGTTCCGTCGCGGTGGATGCACAAGCGGCAAGCCCGAGCAGCGCGCACAGCATCACACCCACTTGGTATCTGTAGGGACCGGTATTTCGCAACATCATTTTTCATCCTCTCTTTGCAGTGGTGAATACGCGAAATTCTTCGGTGGAAAACGCGGCCCTCGGCGAGAACACTTGCATTCGACCACACTCACCCCCTGCGCGCACTGGTCCACAAAGCCGCGACCACGATCAAGCCACCTCCCACCCATCCCATCACCCCCAGACTCTCCCCCAACCACAGCACCGCAAACAGCGCACCAAAGGCTGGCTCGCTGCTGGTCAGCAAGGCAACCCGGCTCGGTGCGCTTTGTTTGAGCGCCCAGTTCTGCGCAAAAAACGCAAACACCGTGCACCCCAAAACCAAGTAGGCCGTGGCCTGCCAAAAGACGGCTGCGTGCGGCAAGGGCGGCAGACCACCGGGAATGCACTGGGCCAGCAACAGGCTACCAAAACCGATGACACCCGCTTGCACCGCCGTCAGCGCCAGCGCGGGGGCGCTGCTGCCGCGCGTCAGCTTGCTGGTTTGGCACACGGTGACGGCGCGCAGCATCGCAGCGGCGAGCATCAACGCGTCGCCCCAACCCATGTTGCCGACCAAGCCGCCACTGAGCAAGACCGCGCCCAGCAACGACACACCGGCGAACACAAATACCGTGCGCTGCGGTTTGATGCGCAGCATCCACCACTCCACAAACGGCGTGAACACTACGCACAGACTAATCAAAAAGGCGGCATTGCTGGCCTGGGTCAGTGCCACGCCAAAGGTCTCGCACACAAAGATACACAGCATCAGCAGGCCCAGCGGCCACCCGGTGCGCAGCGCATCGCGCAACTGCTGGCGCTCAAGCCGCAGCAGCACGGGTAACAACAGCACAAAGGTCAATATAAAACGTACGGCCAAAAACCCCAGCACCGGGTAATAGGCCAGCGCGCCCTTGGCGACGCCGTAACTGGTGCCCCAGACCACGGCCACGGCCAGTAGCAGCAGATCGGACAGGCGCAGCAGGTGATTGGGCTGGGAGAGGATAAGGGTGGTCATGAAAAGTATTGTTTATTTAATCCCCATTGCTGATAATCCATTAATTTTGAACAGCACTTGTGCGCCATGAGCATCAATAACCCACTGGATAGCTTGCCCGACATGGCCGTGTTTGCCCGCGTGGTGGACGCTGGCAGTTTCTCTGCGGCTGCCCGCCAACTGGGCCTGACGCCCTCGGCGGTGAGCCGCCAAGTGGGGCGCTTGGAGGGCGTGCTGCGCGTGCGCCTGCTGGAGCGCACCACGCGCAAGCTGCGCCTGACCGAAGCCGGCACCGCCGCCTATGACCGCTGCCAGTCACTATGGACCGCCGCGCGCGAGGTGCTGGCGCTCAGCGACACCCATACCGCCGTGCCGCGTGGGCTGGTACGTATCAGCATGGCCAAGGCGGTGGGCCGCCAGTTGATCCACCCGCTGATGCCAGGCTTCTTGCGCGCTTACCCCGAAGTGGATGTGCAACTGGTCATCACCGACCGCGTGGTGGATTTGTTTGAAGACGGTATAGACCTGGCCATCCGCGCCACGAACAGCCCACCACCGGGTCTGGCCGGACGCCCGCTCGTGCAACTGCACCACCTGGTTTGCGCCAGCCCCGCCTACCTGGCCGAACGCGGCACGCCGCAGCACCCGCGCGACCTGGCGCAACACAGTTGCCTGTACTTGGGCGAGGACGAACGCGACCGCAATTGGCGCTTTCGCAAAGACGGCGCAGAGACCAGCGTGCGGGTCAGCGGCCGCTATGTAGCCAACCACACCGAGGTGCGCCTGGACGGCGCGCTAGAGGGCTTTGGCATTGCCAGCCTGCCCGCATTTACCGCACGCATCCACTTGGCTAGCGGCGCGTTGGTACCCGTGTTGCACGACTGGGAGCACCCGACCGATTACGCGGGCATGGCTTGGCTGCTGTACCCACCCAACCGCTTTCTGGCCGCCAAGCTGCGCGTGTGGATTGACTATGTGGTGGAGCGGCTGGCCAATGCGCCAGCGGGGGACCAGAACACTGCGGCCATGCCGACTCAGTAAGTGTTCGCAAGCTAGCAAGAAGAAAATGCAAAAATGGAGGCCTTGTCGGCTGTGCAAACGCTGCGGCCATTTTTCTTAAAGTTAGGCCAGGCTATGTCCAGCGAAATCAAATCTGTCCTCAAGTTCATTGCGCTTGCTATCGTCGGTTTTACGGTCAATTTTTCGCTGACGGCAGTCTCTGCACCCGACCACACTGACAAAGCCATCTTGGTTGGCCTTCTGCTCACATCGTTTGGCATGGCAGCAGCAATATTCGCAATGCAGATAGTGACACTGCCTTTTGCAGTATTGACTTTCCTCTGGCGCATCTTGGTGAATGGCAAACGACTCACCAAGCAGAAAAATTCACCCGACAAACTTGAACGTTTCGGACGCGCATTGTTTATTTTGGTGTACCTGCTGATATCGACCACAACAGGTGCTTTTGTTGGAGCCATCGCAGGCGGCATGGGCATATTTAGCACCGCCGTTTTGTTTGCGATGGCAGGCGTGTTGCTAGCGTGGTTTGTGCCGGATGAATTTATCTGGTCTGTTGAAGGTGGCGACGCTGCGGTGGGCCTTGACGATGCAGCACAAGCCGATCTTGCGATAGCGCGAAAAAATGGCGATCCAGCAGTACGTTTGTCGGATGCTATTGTGGAGAAAATTGTTAGTGTTGTGGTTGATGGGACTGGCTCTGAAAACCGTAAAAGCAAGCCCTAGCACTGCATATTTTTTAGACGAATGTGATCAATGCGGGTAGCTCATCCGGTCACGCCAAGCGGCAAACCATGGTGTTCACCCTTGGGTTAAATCTGAGCACCATCCGGTGTTTCAAAAGCCGTGCGGTGCCGGTACCGGCTAAATCAGGATTAGTGACGCACTCCACCGACTTCACCGCACTCCTAGCCCTGTCGTTTCAGTCGCCCTGTGTGCCGCGATGGGCCCATCCGGTGGTGTGCTTTTCGATGTAGCTGAACAACTCGTACATGATCATCGCCATGGCACCAATCACCACCAACCCGGCAAACGCCAGCGCCATACGTTGCTGCGAGCCGGCGCTGAGCATTAGGTAGCCAATGCCCGAATCGCCGGCGGTCATTTCGGCCAGCACGGTGCCGACAAACGCCAGCGTGATGGCGATCTTGAGCGAGCCGTAGAAGTAGGGCATGGAGCGCGGTAGACCGACCTTGACTAGAACGTCCCAGCGTTTGGCGCCCAGCACGCGCAGCACGTCTTCAAGCTCCGGCTCCAGTGTGGCCAGTCCGGTCGCCATGTTAACGGTGATGGGGAAAAACGAGATCAGGAAGGCGGTCAAGATGCCGGGGCCGACACCGATACCGAACCAGACAATCAGGATGGGCACAATCGCCGCCTTGGGCACGGCGTTGAAGGCCACCAGCAGCGGGTACACCGCCGCATAGGCCAGACGCGAGGAGCCGACCAGAAAGCCCAGCATGACACCGACCACAATAGAAATGCCAAAGCCGACCATGGTGACCCAGAAGGTTTTCCAGGCTGCCTGGGCGATGGGTCCGGCAAATTCGGCCATGGACTGGGCGATCGCCAGTGGCGCGGGAAAAATGTATTCGGCGATGCCAAACACCATCACCACAAGTTGCCAAATTGCCAGGATGACCAGCAGCAGTACGACGGGTGCCCAGCGTTCAGTCTGGTTTCTTGTCATGGCGTGTTGCCTTGTGTGACAGCGGTGGTGGCCGGGTTGATGACGGGTGTGCGGATGGCGCCAATGTGGCTGCGCAGTTCATGCACGATGTCGCCGAAGGGCTGGGTGTAAGTCACTTCGAGATCGCGCGGGCGCGGCAGGTCGATCTCGCGCTTGACGACAAACCTCCCAGGGCTTTTGCTCATCACATACACGGTGTCGGCCAGAAAGACCGACTCGCGCAGGTCGTGTGTGACCAGGATGACGTTGAAGCGCTGTTCGGTCCAGAGGTCACGCAAAATGCACCACAGCTCCTCACGTGTGAAGGCGTCGAGCGCCCCGAAGGGTTCATCCAGCAGCAGCATCTTGGGCTCATGGATCAGCGCCCGGCAGATGCTTACGCGCTGTTGCATGCCACCCGAGAGCTGCCAGGGAAACTTGTCTTCATAACCACCAAGGCCGACTTTTTGCAGCAGTTTGCGGGCACGTTCTGCAAACTCTTTGCGCCTGGTTTTGAACTGGCTGCGAAAGGGCTCGACGATTTCCAGCGGCAGCAGTACGTTGTCTACCGTGGTCCGCCACGGCAGCAACGAGGGCGCCTGAAACGCCATGCCCGAGATTTTCAGCGGCCCGGTTACCGGCTGGCCGTCGATCAGGATGCGGCCCTTTGACGGCATCTTCAGCCCGGTGGTGAGCTTCATGAAGGTCGATTTGCCGCAGCCCGAGGGGCCTACGATGGCGATGAACTCGCCTTCGCGCACCTTCAGGTCGATTGCCTCTACCGCAAAGTGGTTCTGCGCCAGCAACTCCGCGTTGTAGGCGAGCCAGACATCGTTGAAGTCAACGAAATGGCTTGCCCCACTCATTTTTTGGCGGCAGGCAGGACGTTCAATTCAGCCGCTGTGGGCAGGAAGGAGCCGTTCCACACGTTGTCCGGATTGACGCGGGTCTTGGTGTTGAAGGCATCTGACACCTGTGAGGCCATCAACGACAGACGCGGCCCTTTCACCTGGCCAAAACCCTCGGCACGCGCGTCGGGGCTATTGATCACAGTGTCGATGGCGAGTTGCAGGCGGCGGGTTTCCAGCGGCACGTTAATGATGCCGTCGCGCGCCTTCACGTCTTCAATCGCCAGTGCTGGTTTGGCGATCACCTCTTTCACCCCTTTGGTGAAAGCCAGCAAAAATGCCCTCACGGCGGCGGGGTTCTCCTGGATGATTTTTGGTGAGGCGATGACGACGTTGCCGTACAACTTGACGCCGTTGTCGGCATAGGGGAGCACCACTACGTCTTCGGCTTTCACGCCGCGCGCTTCTAGGTTCAGCAGAGATGTAAAGGTAAAACCGGTGATGGCATCGACATCGCCGCGCACCAGCATGGTTTCGCGCAGCGGCGGGTCCATGGCTGTCCACTGTACGCCGGTGATGTTGTTGGCTTTTGCAAAAATCGGGAAGGCGCGGCGGCCGGCGTCAAACACCGGCGCCCCGAGTTTTTTGTTGCTCAGGTCGGCCACGGTCTTGATGCCGGATTTTTTCAGGGCCATGACCGAAGCCGGCGTGTTGTTGTAGACCATCATCACGGCCACAGGCTTGTTCGGCGCATCCGGGTTGTTGGCATGAAACTCCATCAGCGCCGCCAGATCGGCAAAACCCATGTCGTAGCTGCCCGAGGCCACACGGGTGACGGTGCCGCCCGAGCCATTGCCGGCGTCCACCGTCACATCGAGCTTGGCGTCCTTAAAGTACCCCTTGGCGGCGGGCGTCAGAAACAGGGCGGCCGGGCCCTCGAAACGCCAGTCGAGCTGGAACTTGATTGGCGTGTTTTGCGCCTGGGCCAGGCTGAAAGCCGTGGTGGCTGCCGTAACGGCCAGTGCCGCGAAGGTCTTGACAAAGATGCGTTTGGTCATGGGGGCTCCAGGAAATATTGACGGGTCAATCAGGTAAAGCAAGAAAAATGCCGGGTACGGGTTTGGATGACCCGATACCGTGGGATTGTCGCTCGCGCACAGCGCAGGACCATTGGGATATGCCCGTAAGCGTCTTGGCAACGCGCCAGGCGTTTATGAGGTAGGCACCAGCAACTCGCGCAGGATTCGGGCAATTGCCTGGGTATGCGACTAAGAATATCCCGCGCCCACCGCCCTCAGCGCCATCGCCGCCAAGCAGAGTCGGCTCGTTCAGGTGAGCCCGGTTTGGTCAAGCGCTCAGTAGCGCCCAACGGCACGTTCGGCCAAGAATATTTCTATCCGACGGTTCGCCGCCCGACCGACCTCGCTGTTGTTGGTGGCAACCGGTTCGCGCGAACCGCGCCCGTCGGTCCGAATGCGGCGAGAGTCCACCCCGCGTGAGGCCAAATAGTCCCGTGCGCTGGCAGCACGGTCGAAAGACAGCGGTTCATTGACAGCGTCGGAACCTGTGCTGTCGGTATGACCCACGATTGCGATCTCGGTATTGGGCTGGCTGTTCAGGCCATGGGCAAACTGGTCCAGTATGGGCCGCAGGTTGTACTTGATGTCTGCGCGCCCCGTGTCAAAGGAAATGTCACTTGGGATGTTCAGCTTCAGCTGGTTGTCCTGTGTTTGTGAGACACCAACCCCGGTGCCAGCCGTGGCTTGCTCCATGGCCGCTTTCTTTTGCGCCATTTGGTTCGACCAAATATAGGCACCGGCCGCCCCTAGGCCAGCGCCGACGGCCGCCGATCTGCCGCTATCGCCAATGGCGACACCGGCCAGGGCTCCGACGCCAGCTCCGATCGCGGTATTGCGCTGCGTATCCGACATGTTGGCGCAACCACTGCTGAGCGCAATGATGACGCTCAGGCTTGCGACGAGGGTGTGATGGCGTGAAAATTGTTTATTCATGGGAGGGACTTGGGTTTTGAGAATATGGGTTTTTGGCCAGTTTGTTATAGCGCAGTCCGCAAGGCCGTTCCGCGTGTTGGCACACAGACCCGACCAAAATTGACTGGCGACCAATGCGCGACGCTGCGCTCGCCGGGCGCAGACAAAGCCACGGCGGCCATGTCCCGTGTAGTGACAGGGCAAAATCGACACCAATGAACCCGTCCACTGATTCCTCTGCCCAAAAAGACCGCCCCCACACCAGCGCCAGCGCCAGTGCCATGTTGCTAGCAGCAGGCCGCGGCGAACGCATGCGCCCGTTGACCGACCACACGCCCAAGCCCTTGCTGACCGTGCAAGGCAAACCGCTGCTGCAATGGCATCTAGAAGCTCTGGCACGGGGTGGCTTTGACCAGGTAGTCGTCAACACGGCTTGGTTGGGGGATCAGATCTCCAAGAAGTATTCAAGCAAATTTGACGCCCAGCCCCCGTCGGAAAACAATATATCGCTATCAAATCAAGAGCATCAAACAAACTCCGTCCACATTCAATACTCCCACGAAGGCCGCGATTTTGGCGGCGCGCTGGAGACCACGGGTGGCATTGCCCGGGCGTTGCCGCTTTTGTGCCCAGCGCAAGCCAATGGCGTGTTTTGGGTGCTGGCGGGCGACGTGTTTGCACCCGACTTTGTGTTCCGCCAAGCCGATGTAGACCGGTTCCGGGCCAGCGGCAAGCTGGCCCACCTGTGGCTGGTCCCCAACCCAACGCATAACCCACACGGTGACTTTGGTCTGGCGGTTACGCCCGACAGCGGCGACGTGGGCCTGGCCCTGAACCTGCCTGCCGACGATGCCCAGCCCCGCTACACCTACAGCACCATCGGCTTGTACCGCGCTGCGTTGTTTGCGCGGCCTTGGTGCGACATCCCCTCGGGCAACCCCCAAGGGATAAAGGCGGCCCTGGTACACCAATTGCGCGCCGGCATGGCGCAGCAACGCATCACGGCCCAGCTCTACTCCGGCCGCTGGACCGATGTGGGCACACCCGAGCGGCTGGCACAACTCAACGCACCCGCGCCCGAACACGCACCATGAAGCCCCTCACCCTGCCCCGCACTTTTTTCAAACTGGCATTGCTGCTAGCCTTCACCGCGCTGGGCGTGCCGCTGCTGGCTGCGCCGCGCACCGTGCCTGACACCATCGCTCAGCGCGTGGTGGCCTGCACCGTTTGCCACGGCGAAGAGGGGCGGGCTACCAATGCGGGTTACTTCCCGCGCATCGCGGGCAAGCCGGCGGGGTACCTGTACAACCAGTTACGCAATTTCCGCGACGGGCGGCGCACCAATGCCGCCATGACGCACTTGGTAGACCATTTGTCTGACGCCTACCTGCGCGAGATGGCCGACTACTTTGCCAGCCAAGACCTGCCCTACCCACCGCCCCAAACCGCCAACGCCCCTGCAGCGGTGCTGCAACAAGCCCAGACGCTGGTGCTGCAGGGCGACGCCCAACGCAATATTCCGGCCTGCACACAATGCCACGGCAACGCCATGACCGGACAACTCCCCGCTTACCCCGGGCTGCTGGGCCTGCCAAGAGACTACGTGGTGGGTCAGCTGGGTGCTTGGCAGACCGGCAAGCGCCATGCCGCTGCGCCCGACTGCATGGGCCAGATCGCCAAACGTTTGACGGCGGATGAGATCAGCGCCATGGCCACCTGGTTGTCTTCGCAGCCGCTACCGGCACAAACGCACGCCGTAGCAGTTGGCACCACGCCGCCGCCCATGGACTGCGGCAGTGGCCCTAGATAAAACGCAGTGCCGTACATGATGACCAAATTCCCCTCATCCGCTTCACCCTCTTCAACACCAAAGACCCGCAAGTGGCTGCGCTTCGCGTTGGCATTGCTGGCGCTGTGCACCGCGCTGGCTGCCCTGGTTGCCTGGCTGAATGTGCGCGGTGAGGCAGACATACACAACAGCACCAACGCGCCCTTCACCGCCACGCCACAGCAGATTGCCCTGGGTGCCTACCTTGCGCGCGCCGGCAATTGCGCCGCCTGCCACACGGCGCGTGGCGGTGCGGACTACGCAGGGGGCCTGGGCATTGCCACGCCCTTTGGCACGGTCTACTCCAGCAACCTGACGCCCGATGTGCAGACCGGCCTGGGGCAGTGGACACCGGCTGCCTTCTGGCGCGCCATGCACCACGGGCGCTCGGCCGATGGCCGCCTGCTGGTCCCCGCATTCCCGTACACCAGCTATACCCAGGTTAGCCGTGCCGACAGCGACGCTCTGTTTGCTTACCTGCGCAGCATTCCCGCCGTAGTGCAAGCCAACCAGTCGCACGCGCTGGCGTTTCCGTACAACAGCCAAGCAGCCTTGGCCGTCTGGCGGGCATTGTTCTTTCGCGCCGCAGAGTTTGTGCCCGAGCCCGCGCAGAGCGCGCAGTGGAACCGTGGCGCCTACCTGGTACGCGGCCTGGGCCACTGCGCCGCTTGCCACGCCAAGCGCAACGTGCTGGGTGCCAGCAGCGGCGCGCAGGCACTGCAGGGTGGCGTAATACCTATGCAGCAGTGGTACGCACCCTCGCTGGCATCCGCCCGTGAGGCTGGCGTGGCCGACTGGGACGTGCAAGAAGTAGTGGCGCTGCTCAAGTCCGGCAAATCCACCCATGCCAGCGCCATCGGACCGATGGCAGAGGTGGTGTTTCGCAGCACGCAATACCTGAACGATGCAGACCTGCAGGCCATGGCGGTTTTTCTGAAACATCTACCGCAGCAACCCCAAACGCCGCGCACGGCCAAGGCGCCCGAGGCCTCGCAGTTCAACACCGGTCAAAAAATCTATGGGCAGCAATGTTCCCAGTGCCATGGCGAACAAGGTGAGGGCGCACGCGGCGCTTACCCGGCGCTGGCCGGTAACCGCGTGGTGACCATGGACTCGCCCGCCAACCTGGTGCAAATCGTGTTGCACGGCGGCTTCGCACCCGCTACTGCCGACAACCCACGCCCTTATGGCATGCCACCGTTCCAGCAGACGCTGGACGGAACGCAAATCGCCGCCGTTTTGTCCTACATCCGCCACGCCTGGGGCCACGCCGCCAGCCCGGTGTCTGCGCTGGAAGTGCTTCAGAACCAATAAGTGCTATAGCCCCCGTGGAATGGACTTATGTTGCTATTAATAACGTAGTATTTAGTCATCTGCCACCCGGTAGGCAGTAAGGGCCAACGGCGCTGGATAGACTACGGCCATGGCGATATTCCGATGGCAGTGGGCGCCATGGCCAGAGGCGCCTTCAGCTTTGCCGAAAAGCCCTATGCAGATGACGCGTTGGTGCAGTTGATACACAAAGCGCTGGAGGTAGAAGTGCAGTGGCATGGGCGCATGGCGCGGGTGGACGCACTGCGCTTGCTCATAGAGGGCTTGTCCCGCCAACAGGTACGGCTCATGCCGCTGGTGGCTGCGGGGGAGTTGAACAAGACCATTGCCTGGAAGATGGAACTCAGCGTACGCACGGTAGAAGAGCACCGGCGCAAGATCTTTGACCGACTGAATGTGCACTCCGCCGCCGAGCTGGCCACGCTACTGGCAGAGGCCCGCACTGCGGGCATTGCCATTTCCACCGGAGAGATGTAGCCCATACGGCTTAGGCCAGCCAGGCCTTCAAATCTGCTTTCAGCTTTTTCAAGTCGTCGGTGCGGGTGTACATCATGTGGCCGGCGTCGTAATAGTGGTGGGTGATGCGGGCCATGACGTCGGGCGGCAGGTCCATGCGTGCCAGCGAATAGTCGGTGGCGGAGTAGGGTGTCCCCAAGTCGTAGTAACCGCTGGCCACCAGCACACGAAGATGCGGGTTGCGGCGCATGGCACGTGCCAAAGCGCCACTGGTGCTGGTGTAACTGTTGCCGGTGGACTCGCCCTGCAGCCAGTTCCAGGACTTGTTGACGTCGATGTTCAGAATCTTGTAACGCTGGTCGGTCTGCACACCCAGTTGTTCCCGCATATAGGCATTGCTGGCCATGGTGTACGGTCCCATGATGGCCTCGATCCCGGGGTCGAACTCCCACGCGCGGGACTTGCGTGCACCCATGGGCCCGGTGACCCGCGCCTCCAGCCGCCCGACCATACGGCCCTGGTCGCGCAGCAGTTCACTGAAGAACAGTTGATCGGAAATGCGCAGGTCGTTGTCCTCTATGACATCGGCGCGCAAGCCGGTCAGCTCAGACAGGCGCTTGGCGATGCGGCTGCGCTGCGCCGGGGCCAAGCGCGCACCCTGGTGCATTGCGCTCAGGTAGTCAGTTTGCACAAAGGCTTCGGCAGCGGCACGGGCCTGGGCACCGGATTCGCCCAGCGGTCCCTTGAGCTTGCCGTGGTACTGCGCAGCG
>Ga0105047_10017398_pt1 | contig 11213 bp, 5 predicted proteins | sample MAT04_FD_78384 | JGI IMG/M metagenome (GOLD analysis project Ga0105047, IMG submission 78384) | Freshwater microbial communities from Lake Fryxell liftoff mats and glacier meltwater in Antarctica - MAT-04 (megahit assembly) | ecosystem: Environmental > Aquatic > Freshwater > Ice > Liftoff...
CCCGTCGGCGGACAGATCGGACGAGAACTCGAAGCTTCCTTGCACCTTGGCGATGCCGTCGGGCCGTGCCGGCGACGTGCCGATGGTGCCTGGTCGAGCGGACTCGGTCGGGGTGGTCACCTGTTCGACGACGCTCATGACGTCGCTCCCAGGCGACGCACTGCAACCTGCTGCACGGCGTCGATGATCCGGCCGTAGCCGGTGCAACGACACACGTTGCCAGCCAATTCCTCACGGATCTGGGTCTCGGTGGGCGTCGGCACCCGCTCGAGCAGGTCGTGCGTGGCGAGGATCAGACCCGGCGTGCAGAATCCGCACTGCACCGCGCCGGCCTCGACGAAGGCCGTCTGTACATCACTCGGCGAGCCGGGCGGCGCAACCCCTTCGATCGTCACGATTGGTTGGTCGACCGCCGTGGCGGCCATCACGAGGCACGAACAGACGAGCACGTCATCGACCATGACGCTGCACGAGCCACATTCTCCCTGCTCACAGGCCCCCTTGGTACCGACCAGTCCGAGCCGATCGCGCAGGACGTCGAGCAGACTCTCACCGAGCCAGGAGTCGGTGACCTCGCGCTCCACCCCGTTCACGTGCAGCACATAGTGGTCGGCGTCACGGTTCATGCCGCGACCTCGCCGCTCGTTGCTCGACGGACGAGTCGCTTCGCGAGCACACCGACGGCGTGACGCCGATAGTCGGCGCTCGATCGGTGGTCGGTGATCGGTCGGCTGGCAGCCGACACCAGCTCGCCGAAGCGTTCGAGTTCTCCTGGGGCCACGTCGAGGGTCGACCAGTCGATCGCATCGGAGAGCTGCTGCTCCGCGTCGGGGCATCGCAACACCGTTGGTCCCACCGAGCCGAGTGCGACGGCGGCCCGCTGGTGACCTCGGTCGAGCACCACGCAGGCGCTCGCCACGGCGATGACCATGGCATTGCGGACCCCGACCTTCGCGTATGCCTGCCATCCATCGACCACCGGCACGGAGACAGACACGATCATCTCGCCAGGTTGGAGAGCAGTCCGTTTGACGCCGACCATGAAATCGGCCACTGCCAGAGTGCGCCTGCCGGCCGCTGATGCGACTTCGACGACAGCATCCAGGGCACTCAGCACCGGCAGTGCATCACCCGCAGGCGAGCAGGTACCGAGATTTCCGCCGAGGGTGCCGGCATTGCGGATCTGAGGCGAACCGACAGTCCGAGCAGCCTGAGCCAGCGAGGGCACCATCACCGCGAGCGGACCCTCGAGCATCTCTCGGTAGCTCACCGCCGAGCCGATGGTGAGCGTCGACGTCGTCGGGTCGTGATGCCACGATCGCAGTTCGGCGATGCGGTTGACCGCCACCACCGATGCGCTGGGGCGTCGATGACCGTCGTTCACTTCGACCATCAAATCGGTGCCGCCTGCGAGAACCGTGGCTGAGGGTTCCTGGGCGAGCAACGCGACAGCGGCGGCGACGGAGTCGGGTAGATGGACCGGCATGACCGGAGACTGTACAAAACGTCAAGCCCGGATGTGCGAACGGTGTGGCGGTTTCACATGGCCGAAACGAATGGTGGCGAACTACGGTGACGATCTGCACCGATGGGCTGGCCATGGGTGGCCGAACCGATGCCACGTCAACTCCCCCACCTCCCGGCACTCGACGGTCTCCGAGCGATCGCCGTCATGTTCGTCGTGGCTTATCACCTCGATGTTGCTTGGGCGCGCGGCGGATTCATCGGGGTCGACATCTTCTTCGTGATCTCGGGATTCCTGATCACTCGGCTCCTCATCGACGAACAGGGAACGAACGGCCGGATCGCCGTCGTCGGATTCTGGATCCGCCGGTTTCGTCGACTGGTGCCGGCGTTGGTGGTGATGGTCGGCGCCACACTGCTGGCGACGCGCTGGTGGGGCTTACCAGAGCAATGGGACGGCGTCCGCCGCGACGGCGTTGCCAGCCTCACCTACGTCGCCAACTGGCGCTTCGTCTTCGATCAGCAGTCGTACTTCGAATCGGCTATCGGTCCCAGTCCTCTCCTGCACACCTGGTCACTCGCGGTCGAGGAGCAGTGGTACGTGTTGTGGCCGATCGTCATGGTCGGCTTGCTCGCCCTTGCTCATCGACTTCGAAAGGGCATCGCGTTCGCCACCATTGCGGTCATCATCGCCGCGATCGCGTCCGCTGGGCTGATGGCGGTGCTGTACGACCCGACCGATGCTTCTCGCGTGTACTTCGGCACCGACACTCGTGCCCAACAGTTGCTGGTCGGAGCCGCGCTTGCTTGGTTCATTGCCTGGTTTCCGACACTCGAACGAGTACCCGAGCATCGCATCTTCCACTTGGCGTCGAAGTTCTCGCTCGGGGCACTCGCCGTGATCGTCGTGACGGTCGACGACACGAGCACCTGGCTCTACCACGGCGGATTCCTCGCGATCTCGGTCCTCGCAGCGTGTGTCGTGCTCGCCACGGTGACCACCGACCGGAGCGGGGCATTCGACTGGCTCGGCGGGCAACCGTGGGGGTGGATCGGTCGACGCTCGTACGGCATCTACCTCTGGCACTGGCCAGTGATCCTCTTCGTCGGTCCAGCGATGGGCTTGGACATCGCTCGCACGCCACTGATCGTGGTGCAGCTCACGGTCACGTTGGTGCTCGCGGAGATGAGTTTCCGGCTCGTGGAGCAGCCCGTACGAGGATCTGTCGCACCGACGATCCGTACGCTTTCGGCCTGGTCGGTCGGGGCGCTGGCGGTGGCTGCCATCGGCGTCGTGGGCCTCTCCGCGCCGACCGACCGCCGGCTCGAGCAGCGCAGCTCCGTGGTGCTGCCAGTCGACGACATCGTCGTGGTGTCGACGACCGTACCTGTCGAGTCGGAGCAGGAACTGCCTGCTCCACCGCCGGCTTCTCGCGTCGAAGGCGCACCCATCGGCGCGCCCACTGGCGCCCCTGGAGTACCGCCCGTTCGCCGCCTGGTACTGCTCGGTGATTCGGCCGCGTTTTCACTGGCGGAGCAATTCGACCCATCCATCGCGCCATTGTGGGACGTACAGGCCGTCGTGCAGGTCGGGTGTCCGCTGACACCAGGTGTCACGATGGATGCTGGTTCCTCGACGCCGAATCCGCTCGATCCCAACTGCGTCGACTGGCGCGAACTCTGGCCGGCGTACCTGTCGACGCTCGATCCGGAGATCGTGGTGGTGATGATCGGCGCCTGGGAGGTCCTCGACCATCGTGTCGATGGTCGAGACATCCGGTTCCCGTCGCCGGAGTGGGACGAACTGATCGCCACCACGCTGGCGAGCGCGGCTGACGCGGCGGCTACGACGGGTGTGCCGGTCGTCTTCTTCGATGTCGCGTGCATGGGCGGGCCCAGTTCCAACCCCGGCACGACAGCGCGCAGTGATCCTGCGAGGACCGCTGCTGTCAATCGGCACCTCGACGACCTCGCCGCAGCCCGCGAGGACGTCACGATTGCGCATGTGTCGACGGTCGTGTGCCCGGCCAGTGTCGACGGGCTCGAGATCGACGGCACACCGGTGCGGTACGACGGGGTGCACTACACATCGGTGGGAGCGAACCTCGTCTGGCCGTGGGTCTTCGAGCAGTTGGAGCGCATCCGGTGACCGCATCGAGTCCGAGCGCTACTGATACGTTCTTGCGCTGTGCTCTCCCAGGTGGACGACGCTCACGGAGCGATCACGGCAATCGACGATGATCGGTCTCGTTGGATCCGCGCGCTGCTCGTCGGTCTGGCTGCCTACGTGGTGTCGAGGATGTGCGTCGTCGCCGCAGCCGGGGTCCGGGCTGCGCAACTCGCGGTGGATGCACGCGCCGATGGCACGCCCGAACCATCGGCCTTCGAGACGATCACCAACGTCCTGACATCGTGGGACGGTCGTTGGTACCTGGAGCTGGTGCGGCGCGGCTACCCCGACTCGATCCCACCCGACATCACCTACGAGCAGCTCGAAGCACGAGCTGCGTTTTTCCCGGTGTACCCGTGGAGCGTTCGGGCACTCGATGCGGTCCTGCCCGGTGGCGACACCGTCGCCGCCCTCGCGCTGAATTTCCTTCTCGGCGCGATTGCCGTCGTGCTCGTCGGGCTCATCGCCCGGCGTCTCTATTCGATTTCGGCCGCTGCCCGAGCAATGACGTTGTTCGCCATCTTCCCCGGCAGTTTCGTGCTCTCGTTCGCCTACTCCGAGGCGACGCTGATCGTGCTCGCCGCAGCGTGCTTGCTGTTGCTGCTCGACGAACGCTGGATTCTCGCAGGAGTGACAGCAGCGGTGGCAACCGGTGCACGGCCGAACGGCATCGCCCTCGTGGCGGCGTGCGCGGTGGCCAGTTTCATCGCAATCCGCACGTCGCGCGATTGGCGCTCGCTCGTGGCGCCAGTCTTGGCCCCGATCGGATTCATCGGTTTCCAATGGTACGTCGACCGAACCGCCGGCGAACGCGGTGCCTGGTTCCGCGTGCAGTCCGAGGCGTGGTCAGAGGGGACCAGCTTCGGCGTGACCGCGTTCACCAACACGGCGCAGTTCATCACGAATCCGCTCGAATCTCCGACCGACGCGCTCACCGCGCTGTCGGTGGTCGCATTGATCGCGATGGTCTACTGCGCATGGCGAGTTCGGCTTTCGTCGATTCTGTCGGCATACAGCGCCGCAGTCATCGTGTTGATGCTGATCCCTGAAACTGTGACCGCTCGCCCTCGATTCTTGTTCACCGCCTTTCCGCTCATCATCGCTATCGCCGCATGGTGGCCGGACCCCGACAACGATCCAGATCACCACCGTGCCAGTTGGGACCGCGCTGGGTGGGACCTCACCCTCGTGTTGTGCGGGGCCGGGCTGGTCGCGGTGACCGGCCTGTACGGGGTCTTCGGGGCGATTCCGTGACGCCGGGCGGCAGCCGGTCCGCCCCTGCGCAGTCGGGCGCGACGTGGTCTCGTCGCCTCTCTGGACGGCTCGACCGCCACGTCGGGGTGCTGGTGCTCGCCCTCCTCGCCTATGTCCCGGCACTAGCGAGTTCGCCGGGCCGAATGCCCGCTGACACCAAGCTGTACCTGTACCTCGATCCCGGCGGCCTGCTGGGTCGCGCAGCGTCCACGTTCGAATCGGCTCAGTTCGCCGGATGGGTTCCGCACCAACAGATCGCCTACCTGTGGCCATCGGGACCGTGGTTCTGGCTGTTCGACACAATCGGCGTTCCGGACTGGGTGGCGCACCGTCTCTGGATCGGCACCATCGTGTTCGCCGCCGGCACCGGTGTCCGTTGGGCTGCGAGTGCCCTCGGAATCGGTCCCCCCGGATCAACGGTTGCTGCGCTCGTCTACCAACTCTCGCCGTTCCTGCTCGCCTACATCTCCCGCACGTCGCTGCTGCTGCTCCCCTGGGCCGGGCTCGGATGGATCGTCGCGCTGACCATCCGTGCGGCGACCGGAGCATCACGGCCTCGCGCCGTGGGCGACGTCGGCTGGCGAGATCGAGCCGGCGCCTGGCGCGATCCCGCGCTCATCGCGTTGATCGTGGCCACCATCGGAGCCGTGAACGCGACCGCACTCGCACTGATCATCCCTGGGCCTCTCCTCTGGCTGGTGCACGCGACGTGGCAACAGTCGATCGGTCGCCGGCAAGCGCTCGGCATCGCCCTCCGCGTCGGCGTGCTCTGCGGCGCGGTCTCGTTGTGGTGGATCGGCATGCTCGTCGTGCAAGCGCGCCACGGGGCACCGGTACTCGCGTTTTCGGAGACCTTGGAAGATGTCAGCCGCAACTCGACCGGATCGGAGATCATCCGGTCGTTGGGATATTGGCTCTTCTACCAGCGCGACCCCATCGGTCCGACCACCACGGCGTCGCTCCCCTACCTGATCAGCCTCCGGAGCATTGCCGTCAGTTTCGCCGTGGCGCTCGTCGGGCTACTCGGCCTCACCGTGGTGTCGTGGCCGCATCGCCGGTACGCCGCTCTGCTGGTCGCCGTCGGGGGAATCATCGCCGTTGGTGTGCACCCGATCGGTTCACCGTCGCCGCTCATGTCATTGCTCACCGACGACTCCGGTTCGGGCCTCGCTCTGGCACTGCGCAGCAGTACTCGAGCGATCCCTGTCCTTCTCCTGGGCATCGCGCTGGGCGTCGGCGCGCTCATCAGTTCCATACCGTCCTGGACACCTCGAGGGTGGCCGGCATCTCACCGTCGTCGACCCGAGTTGCGCACGCTTGCTGCAGTGGGAGTCGGATTGCTCGCCGTCGTCAACCTTCCTGCGCTGAGCGGGGCCGATCTCGTCGACCCGGCAATCGACCGCGACGAGAACCCGCCGCAATCGTGGTCGCAGGCGGCACAGCGCATCGATGAAACCGCCGACGGTGGACGCGTGCTACAGCTCCCGGGAGCGGAGTTCGGGGCGTTTCGGTGGGGGTACACCGCCGATCAGCCCCTCGCGGGGTTGGGGACCACACCAGTGCTGACCCGCGAACTGCTCCCACTCGGCTCCGCAGCGGCGATGGATCTCATCTATGCGCTCGATGACCGTTTCCAGGAGGGCACGATCGAGGTGGCGAGCGTGGCCCCCGTTTCGCGTCTGCTCGGAGTCAGCAGCTTGCTGCTCACCAACGACATGGCCTTCGAGCGGTATCGGACCGCCCGGCCCGAGGTGGTGGATGCGCTGTTGACCGGCTCCGAGGGTGCCGGGCTCGGCGACGTCGAACGCATCGGGACACCGACGACGAACATTCCCGATGTGGCGATGACCGACCCCGCGTCGCTGCTCGATGACCGAATCGGAGATGCGGTCGCGCCACTCACGCTCGTGCGTGTCGATGACGCAGTGCCCACGATCCGAGTCAAACGAAGCACGGTCGTGCTCTCCGGTTCGGCCGACGGCATCGTCGATGCAGCGGCGGCAGGGTTGCTCGACGGACACGAACTCATCCGCTACAGCGCGTCCCTCGCCGACGATGAACTCGTCGAAGCGGTCGCTGATGCCGAACTCCTCATCGTCACTGATTCCAACCGCGACCGGGCCCATCACTGGCGTGGTTCCCAGGACGTACACGGCCACACCGAGCCAGGAGGCCCCGACGATGACGTGCTGGTTCCGACGCCGTCCGACCAACGCATCGCGCTCTTCGACACGGACGACCCCGCCACGCAGACAGTCGCCGTGCAAGAGGGTCCGGCCACCGCAATCGTGTCGAGCTACGGCGAACCCTTCGCGTACCGCCCCGAAGACCGCGCCGTGATGGCCGTCGACGGCGACCCGGACACGGCCTGGACAGTGGGCGACCACGGCGACCCGCTCGGCGAACGCATCCGGCTTCGACTCGACGAACCGTTCGATGGTTCCCGTCCGCTCGTGCTCCGGCAAGTGGCGCCGCCACCGGGTGGACGCATCATCACGTCGATCCGCATCACGATCGACGGCGACCGCAGCATCACCGTGGGATTGGGCCCGGACTCGTACGTGGCACCAGGCGAGTCCATCAGCGACCAGGCACTCGACGGCGCGACCTCGATCGAAATAGCCATCGACGCCGTCTCCGACGGCGATCCGGCCGTTGCTGCCTCTCGCGCCGGCGTCGGCTTCGCCGAGATCGACACCGGGCTCGGACCAACCACCGAGTACATCCGTGTCCCGACCGATGCGCTCGATCAGCAGACCGACGCAGCGATGGCGGTGGTGCTCACCCGGTTGCGCATCGATTCGACCGATCCCTGGAGATCCGACCCCGAACCCGCGCTGCGCAGGTTGTTCAGCCTGGGAGACCGGCGTAGCTTCGACGCGGAATTCACCCTGCGACTCGATCTCGGGGCCGACGATGCCCGACTTGCAGCATTCCTCGATGCTGAGACAGCCGGCTCCGACGGCGTGGCCGCCGACCGTCGACTCGCCGGGGCGGCGCAGGTACGCGGCGGATCGGCGTTCGATGGCGACACGACGACCTCGTGGGTGTCGCCGTTCGACGACGCTGTCGGAGCGCGCCTCGGCTTCACGTCGGAGGCGGCACTCGGTGACATCGAGCTGCACCAACCGGTGGGCGACTACTCGACGATCACCGCGATCACGATCTCCGACGGAATCCGCACGTTCGAGGTAGCCGTTGCACCCCCGGATCCGTCGGGTCGAAGCGTACTGACGGTCGGCGAGGGCCTGGCAGCCGGACCGCTGACGCTCACGATCACCGGAATCGAACCACGGACGACGATCGATCGGCGCTACGGCGACATCATGACGCTTCCCGCCGCGATCAGCGAGATCTCGGGCCCGGGCCTCGTCACCACGGCGCTCGACGGCAGTCGAGTGATCGTCGGTGAATGCGTCGACGATCTACTGGTCCTCGACGGTGAGCCCCTCGCACTGAGCTACGAGACGACCGTTGCCGATCTGATCGCTGGCGAGCCGGTGACAGCAACGGCGTGTGGCGGCGTGCTCGAACTGGACCGCGGTGAGCACCGGATCGTGTCGACGACCGCGGCCGACCGGCCCTTGACCGTCGATCGGATCGTGCTCACCGACGTTCCCGAGACCTCGTCGCCCTCGCCGACAGCGTCCATGATCGCTGCGACCGTCGACCGGGATCATTCCCGCCATCGGACCGTCACGGTCGAACCGTGTCCAGACGGATGCTGGCTGGTGCTGGGTGAGGGTTTCAACGAGGCATGGAGCGCGAACGCGTCCGGTGTCGATCTCGGTGAGCCCGTGCTGGTCGACGGCGGCTTCAACGGGTGGTGGCTCGAGCCGAGCACGGAACCCACGGTCGTCGACATGATCTGGACCGCCCAGGGACCCGTCACATGGGGACTCGTCGTCGGCGCGATCACGGCGATCGGCCTCGCAGCAGTCGTGATCCTCACTCGCCGCCGTCACTTCACTGCGGCCGTGGCACCGATTCGGGCTAGCCAGCGCAGCGCCCGACCGGGTCGAGAACGCCTCGCCAGCGCGACCCTCGTGGTGTCCAGCGCGCTCCTGATCGGTCCAGGGTGGGCACTTGCCGCGTTGGTGCCCGCAGCCTTCGTCCTGGTCGTCCCTGCGCGACCGGGATGGCTGCAGCGACCCTTGGAACTGACCGGGCTGTCTGTCGCAGTCTTCGTCGCGCTGGCGACGTTGTACCTCGAACGGCGGGACCGGCCCTTCCCCGATGCCGGTTGGACACTGCATTTCGATCATCTCAACGGAGCTGCCCTGTTCGCATTGCTGGCCGTGATGTGCGGCAGCCTGTTCGCATCCGACAGCGAGCGGCATCCAGAATCTCGCCGTCCTGGTTCGCTCCGATGATGCATCCGGTGCGAGCGATGTCGGCGTGGAGTACACGACGCACGGACCGTGCGGTTGCGGCCGCGCTCGCCGTGCTCTCCTACCTCCCGATGCTGCTGACCGAGCCGGGGCGTGTGAGCGCCGACACGAAGACATACCTCACGCTCGATCCTGCGGCGGTGCTACGAGCAGCACCGTCGATGTGGGACCCATCGGTGGGAGCGGGAACGGTGCCGCACCAGAACATCGGCTACCTCTTCCCCCTGGGTCCGTTCTACTGGATGATGGAGCGCGTCGGGTTTCCCGACTGGCTCACCCAGCGGATCCTGTGGGGCACGCTCGTCTTCGCTGCCTCGTACGGGCTGTACCGGCTCGCGCGCTGGCTCGGCTGGCGGCCGATCGCTGCTCTGGTGGCCGCCTTCGCGTATGGGTTCAGCCCGTACCTGCTCAGCTATCTCGCCCGACTGTCGGTGATCCTCGGACCGTGGGCGGCGCTGCCGTGGATGATCCTGCTGACCGCCAAGGCTGCCCGAACGCGTTCGTGGCGCCCCGCAGCGCAGTTCGCGATCGTGGTCGCACTCGTCGGCAGCGTCAACGCCACGGCGCTCGTACTGGCGGGCCTCGGCCCGATCATCTGGCTGCTCGCCGACGTGATGTCGCGCCGAGTTCGCCCAACCGCTGCGATTGCAGGCGCAGCGCGGATCGGGCTGCTCAGCGCTGCGGTCTCGGTCTGGTGGATCATCGCGCTGCGGATCCAAGGCACCTACGGCATACCGATCCTGCGCTACACCGAGACCTACCAGGCGGTCGCTGGAGCCAGCACCCCAGCGGAGCTCATACGTGGGCTCGGCTACTGGTTCTTCTACGGAGGTGATCGTCTCGACACATGGGTCGGACCGTCGCTGCCCTACCTCGACAACCCAGCGCTGATCGGCCTCGGGATCGTCATCGCAGCAATGGGGCTGTTGGGCTTTCTGACGTCGTTCATCGGCCGCGCGAGCGCTGCAGGACTGCTGCTCGTCGGGCTCGCGGTCAGCGCCGGCGCTGCCCCGCTCGACCGTTCGACGCCCTACGGCGTCGTCTTCGGCTGGTTTGCCGAGGACACCACGGCGGGTCTGGCGCTGCGCTCGACGCCGCGAGCACTTCCGCTCGTGATCCTCGCGCTCGCCCTCGGACTCGGCTCGAGCTCGGAGTGGGCTCGGACGTACGTTCGGCGACGGGTACCCAGACGATTCGATCTGCTCGTGCCGGCCGCACTCGTCGGGCTCCTGGCCGTGCAGTTGTTCCCCTGGTTCACCGGCGCTGCACTCACGCCGTCGATCTTGCGCGACGAGCGACTTCCGGCTCACGAGACCGAACTCGCCAGTTGGCTGGATCGTTCCGACTCGGGCACGGACGGTCTCGTCTACGAACTTCCTGCGGCCGACTTCGCCAGCTACCGGTGGGGTGGCACCATCGATCCGATCCTGCCAGGGCTCATCGATCGGCCATACCTTGCGCGCGAACTCGTTCCGCAGGGCTCAGCAGCCACGGCGGACCTGCTCAATGCGTTCGAGCGTCGTCTCCCCGAGGGTTGGTTCGAACCCGAGGCGCTCCCGGACTTCGCGCGTCAGTTCGGGGCCGAGACGATCGTGCTTCGCAACCAACTCGAACACGAGCGGTACCGGCTCGCACGGCCGGGCATGCTCTGGACCGACGTCACGAGCGTCCTCGGTGACCCTGACCATGCAGGTCCGACGGTCACCGACACACCGCAGATACCTGTCCTCGACGAGCGAACGCTCGCCCACCCTGACGCCGCCGACGAGTTTCCTGCCGTCGCTGCCTTCGACCTCGGTACCAACGAGACGTTGACCGCTGCGTCGAGCACGTCACCGTTGGTGCTCGCCGGCAGCGGCGATGGCGTGTTGGACCTCGCCGGTGCTGGGCTGCTCGATGGTCGGCGACCGCTGCTCTATGCATCGACGCTCGAC
>Ga0105047_10017399_pt1 | contig 11212 bp, 14 predicted proteins | sample MAT04_FD_78384 | JGI IMG/M metagenome (GOLD analysis project Ga0105047, IMG submission 78384) | Freshwater microbial communities from Lake Fryxell liftoff mats and glacier meltwater in Antarctica - MAT-04 (megahit assembly) | ecosystem: Environmental > Aquatic > Freshwater > Ice > Liftoff...
CCGCTAAGGTGACCCAGCTGTTGGCGACGTGGCCGAGTGGTTAGGCAGAGGCCTGCAAAGCCTTGCACAGGGGTTCGATTCCCCTCGTCGCCTCGACAGGAGGGGCTCCGGATCGGGTGATTCACCCGCCGGAGCCCGCTCCGCGCCCGGGCTCCCTTCTCTGGTGCACCGACGCGTGATCCGCAGCGTTCTGAGGCAAGCTGTGGGGGTGAGCGCTCCCGATCCGTCCTGGTCCGCGCCGGGCACACCTCCGCCGTACTCCGCGGATCGGTCCACTGGCGCCACCTTCGTGCAGAGCGCACCGCTCGGCGGATCTGCGCCCGTGGAACAGATGCCGGAGACGCCATCGGATCGCAAGGAGCTCGTGCTCATCGGGGTGCTGTTCGTGGCAGCTCTGGTCGCCGGAGCGGCGAGCCTGATGCCGTGGCGCGACTACGCGTACCGCTACGGAGCCAGGGCCGAGGAGACCGGCTGGGTCGGCGCCGACGGGGCACTCGGGCGTGGCTGGATCGCCGTGATCCTGGCAGTGCTGATCGCTGCCTCGGGCGTCCTCATCGCTGCCGAGCGGGTCCGTCTGGGTCAGACGCTGGCCACCCTCAGCGGAGCGGGACTGGCCGTTCTCGCCATTGCGGAGTGGGGACTGGGAGCGGGCGACGCCCGCACGGGGCCGGGTCTCGGCATCTGGGTCGAATTGGTGCTCGGCACCTTGGTGGTGATCGCCGTCGGCGCCCTCGGAACGCCGCGTCTGCGTACCGATCGACCGCCTCTCTGAGCAGATGCCGGAGCCTGGAGCATGGCCTGCTAGATTGTGCGCCGCTCGGGCGTATAGCTCAGTTGGCTAGAGCGCTTCCTCGACACGGAAGAGGTCCGCAGTTCGAGTCTGCGTACGCCCACCGCACGGAACCCCTGCTTCGGCAGGGGTTCCGCCGTTTTCGGCCTCTGGTGGGCCGGCAACTGGCCTCGCCATTTCGCGCGGATTTCGCGCGTGATTCCCGTTTGCTTCGGTTGTGCCCGGTTCTGTCGGCCGTTCGGAGCTGCGCTCCACCGCTGTCGCGTCCGCATCGATCGAGTCCATGATCGGATCCTCACCGCCCGGGAAGAGGTGCCCGTACCGGTCGAACACCGTCGCGACCGACTGATGGCCGGCCCACACCTGGACCTGCTTCGCCGAGGCGCCGTGAGCGATCCAGGTCGACACGGCCGTGTGGCGCAGATCGTGCATTCGTAGACCGTTGAGGTCGGCCAGGGCGAGCGCTGGCACCCAGAATCGGGCCCGGAACGAGCCCGCACGGATCGGCGACCCGCCGGCGCCGCTGAAGACATGGTCGTGGCCACCCAAACTGCGGGTCGCGATCTCGAGTCGGTCGACCACGGACCGGGGGAGTGGCACCGTCCGGATTCCGGCGGCGGTCTTGGGTCGCCCTTCGATGAGCTGGCCCCGGACCTCGATCAGGCTCGTGTCGACCCGCACTGTTCGTCGACGCAGGTCGAGCTTGTCGAGGCGGAGACCGGCGAGCTCTCCGAATCGCAGACCGCCGTACCCGCCCAGCAGTACGAACGTCGAGAAGCGCTGAGCGACGTCGTGGACCTGCGTGTCGTCCCGTCGGGTGCCAGGGACGTTCCGCCCGAGCCGTTCTGTGGTCGCCTCGTACATCGACTCGGCCAGGCGCTGTAGCTGCGCTGGGGTGATGATTCGCATCTCTTGTCGATCCACGGTGGGAAGGTTGTCGGTGTCCTGGCACGGGTTGCGGGGAATGCGTCGAGCCTTGACCGCTCCGGACAGCAACTTGGACAGCTGCAGATGGCACCGACGAACCGTCGCTGGCGCCAGGCCCTTGTCGCGTAGCTCGGCGACCCAGGCCGTCACAGCCTGGTAGTCGATCGACATGAGCGGCTGGTCGCCGAACCGTGACGTGATGTGGTTGCGTTACAACGACTCGTCGCGTGCGATCGTCGACGGTCGAAGCTCGGTACGGGTCGGCCACCACTCCTCGAACCACTCGCCGAGCAGTTGGCGGCCCAGGCGTTGGTCGACCCACGAGCCGTTGTCGCGCGCTGCGAGCTGGTCGCGCTCCCAGCGCTCGGCCGCTCGGAGCTTCTGGAAGGTCCGCGTGACGACTCGGCCGTTCGATCCTCGCAGGCGGACGTCGTAGCGCTTCGTGCCGTCCGCGTTTTCGCGGGTCCTGATCATGGGCGGTCACCGACCTCGTCGTCTGGACGTGGGGAGGCGGTGACTGCGCTGCCTCGACGCGTGACTCACGGTATCGGCTCGGCTCGTGCCCGCCGTCGCGTTCGCCGCTCGACGCACGCCTCGATCGATTCGGCCGTGATGCGCACCGATCGTCCGATGTGCACGACGTCGAGGTCCCCCTCCGCCATCAGCACGTAGATGGTGCTGCGGCCGACGGCGAGCACCTGGCAGGCCTCGGGTACTCGCAGCAGGATCGGCGGCGGGGAGATTGGTTGTTCGTCCATGCCCTCCTAAGTGCGCGCAGCGCTACCGAAGGTCAAAAGAATCTCGGGATCTTTCGATCCGATCGCTCCGGTCGAGAGAGCGGTCGAGGCGTCAGTCGAGACGGCGGTCGAGAGACCGGTCTAGACAGCGGTCGAGGGATCCCTCTGGGTCACGGCAGCGGTCGAGTGGCTGTCACTGCCCGCGTTGTCGGCGCACCTCAAGCGACGTCGAGGTACTTGCGGAGTGCCTCGCGGATGATCTCGCTGGTCGTCGTCTCGTCTGCAGCAGCGCGAGCCTCGACTGCTTCTTTCAACGACGGGTCAAGGCGCACGGGTACCACCTCAGCCGGCGCTGAGCCGAGCATCGGCCGGCCTCGACGTCGAGCCTTGAGCACATCGACGTCGTAACCCCGTTCGGCTTCGTCGGCGAGCGCTTCGATGTCTGCATCGGTGAGCGTCTTTCCGCTCGCAGTCCGGTACGGCTTGGTTTGCTCAGTCATGGTCGTCATCTCCTGGCAGGAGCTCGTAGTAGATGGGTCGGAGGGGCATGGCGTGGATCGCCAGCAGACGTTCGTCGGTGAGCTGCAGGATGATCACCTCGATCAAGTTTCCGGCGGGGTCGGGGCCGACGACGAGCAACTTCGGCGGGTCGGCATGTTCTTCCATGTCGACCACGACGATTGCGTGGGCGAGCACGTGCTCGATCGTGTCGTCGCCGATGCCGTGACGTCGTGCTGACCGATGAATCTCCACACCTGCTTAGTGTAATACGGAAATCACTGAAGTGGTTGACCGGAGAACGGAGAACCGCAGCCTGTTCGTCTTGCGGAACAAGCCAGTCTGTGCCGACCCCTCACCAGCGTTCCTGAACGACGAATCCGCACGGCGAACCTCGGGGCAGGGGACAGCGGGGCCGCCTTCACCGGTCAGCGGGTGCACTCGAGTGTCTTCTGCCCGCAGGGCGGAACAGGACGGACACGTCGAGCTGGAGCGCGGTCGCGACCTTCTGGAGCGTCGTCAGCGTGGCACCCACGCCGTCCGCTTCGAGGCGGGCGATCGCCGCTTGGCTGGTGCCCATCCGAGAGGCGATCTCACGCTGGCTCAGCCCCGCAGTCTCAAGGGCGTCGCGTAGTTGGTCGCCGACCTCGTGCGCGAGCTTGGTCGCAGCGTGGGTGGCGTCGAACTCGGAGCGCTCCGCCGTCGACATCTGCTCCAGGCGTCTGGTCTTCATCTCGCTCAGCGTGGTGCGTGCCATTATTCGTCTTCCGGGCCCTCTCGCTCGAGCGTCGTCCCGGCGGTCGAGTCGATGCTCAGGAACCGTGGTGAGGGGTCGGCACAGACTGGCTTGTTGCGCAAGCGCAACAAGCGGAGGTCCGAGATCGAGGTGCAGGTGGCGTCGTTGCCAGCCAAATCTGGTCGCAGCAGGGCTGCCGCACGACCCGCTTCTGCCCGGCAGCCGAGCAGCATCGAGCTGGTCCACGACAGCGGCTCTGTCGACGAGTTCCCATCGAGCGAATCGGCCGGCTTCTTGCTGCGACCCGCTTCGGGACCCGCGGATCCATGAGCGCGCTGGTGGCGGAACACGAAGGACGTGATCTGGCGCTGCTCCCGACCGTCGGCCTCGGAGGTCTCGACTCTGGAGCCTTCGACGGGTGGCTATCGCGGATCTTGGTCCAAGGGAGTCGGGTCGCCGCCAACGACTGAACCGACGGCCCGGCGCCTCTTGATCGAGCCCGGTCTCCACGCGCGATTCGCTGGCGCCCCGCTGACTGGCACCCCGACTGCGACTCCCACGCGATGCCATCGGTTCACATCCAGATGCCCGTCGCCGATCAGGTACCGCCGTACGAATCCGTCCGTGGGATTGCTGAGCCGATATGTGGCGAGGACTGGCCACCCTTCGTCGGCGCCCTTCTGCCATATGGCCAGGAAATTGGTCGATCGCGTCTTGTCTCTGACGACCTGTGGAGTAATGGCTTCGACCTCGGCGCAGTCGATCCTGCTGCCGCTCCATGGGTTCCGGATGAGGACGCTGTCCGCTTCGACTCGCAACTCGACGCGAAGACCGGTGGCCAGGAAGATCACAGCTACGGCTACCGCTGCGACCAACTGAGCCGTGCCTGACGGAATGAGTACGAGCATCGCCAGCTCCACTCCGCACAGGACGAGGAGCCCGAGGACGAGGTGAATGAACCAGAACGCCGCCGCAGGTCGGACGCTCAACCGACTGACTGGTCTCGCTACTCGTCGATCACGTACCACCTCCGGAGAGGGTAGGTCGCCGGGTGAGTTCAGCGCGTCAGCGGCCGGTCTATCGCGCGGATTTCGCGCGTGATGTCGAGTTCGCCGGTGTTCGCGGGTGTTCGGCAGCCGACGGCTGAACGCTCAGAACGCTGCAATTGCAGGGTTTCACGTCCGTGGCGGTCCGCAGGGGTTCGCCCGAAACGCCCCCGGATCTGATCGACACGGAAGAGGTCCGCGGTTCAAGTCCGCGTACGCCCACCCGACGGATCCCCTGCTCCGGCAGGGGATCCTGCGTTTTCACCGGAGCCGATGCGTGGAGCTTCGGATCACAGGTGACGTAGGACGCCACTTCTGGTCCGAAGCTCGCCAGTGACCGCCACGGCACTGTCGCGCACGAGTCGTCACAGGCGTTGTCGGCTACGGAGACCGGATTCGGTCAGATCCGCCGGAGCGTGCCCTGGCCGGCGCCGTCGAACGACGAGATGGTGACTGCGTCGGCCACTCCCTGGTCGTCGACGGTGAACTCGATCGCTGCGGCGAAGTCCGGCAGCTCGGGTGCATCGATGTAGCTGAAGACGTCACCGTCCCAGTGCCGCATGGCGAACGCCTCGGCATCCGGTCCGAGGAGGATCTCGAGGCCGTCGGCCCCGGCGACGATGCTGACGGCACCGACGTAGTCGTTGGTGTAGGTGCCGAGGTACGCGGCGTCGTCGCGGGCTGGGGCGGCGTCGGTCGGAGGGTTCGCCCAGTCCTCGACGGGCTCTCCGTAGATTCCCCCGAACCTCTCCGTCCAGAGCTCGATGTTCTCCGCAGTGTTGGCGTCGCCGGTCTGCAGCGCGGAGAGGTACGAATCGGTGATCGCCTCGGGTGCGCCGATCGGCTCACCATTGGTGAGCACCACGATGCCCAGTCCCTCCGAGGGCAACAGCTTGACCGTGGTGGATGCGCCCGTGGAGAACGCACCCGAGTGGTCCCAGCGGATGGCTCCGGTGGAGTCGGTGCCGATGTTCCAGCCCAGGCCGTAGAACCCCGCCGGGTCGCCGATCGCCGGATGTGGGGGACTCTTCAGGATCTGCGGGGTGTGGGTCTCGTCGAGGGTGTCCTCGTCGATGATCCGCTCACCGTCGAGGCTGCCGCCCGACAGCTGGATCTCCATCCACCTGGCGAGGTCCGAGACGTTCGAGCTGACCCCACCTGCGGGGGCCTGAGCGTCCGGCTGGCGTTCGAAATCGGGGCTCCAGCCGTCGTCGGTGCGCACGTGGAGGTCCGCTCGGTTCGATCGATCGACGAAGTCCTGGTGGCGCACACTCGTCGAGGTCATCCCGGCCGGGCCGAACAGCACGTCCTGCGACTCCTGCTCCCACGTGCCTCCGGCGGCGATCGCCGCCGACTCGCCTGCCATCGTCATGCCGTAGTTGGAGTAGCTGTAGGTGATGCGGAACGGGTCGAGCGGGACCATCGCCATGCGTTCGAGGATCGTGGAGCGGTCGTGGCCAACGGCCTCGAGATCGTTGCCGGCGGATCCGCCCGGGATGCCGCTGCGGTGCGAGAACAGGTCGGCGAAGGTGACGTGCTCGCTCACCCAGCTGTCCGACAGACGGAACTGTGGTGCGTACTCGGCGATGGGGTCGTCCCAGTCGAAGACACCCTGGCCGGCCATGCCCGCCATGATCGTCGAGGAGATCGGCTTCGACATCGACGCGATCTGGAACACCGTCTGCGGAGTCACCCGGGACCCCGTGGTGGTGTTGCGCACGCCGTACCCGTGCTCGTAGACGACCTCCCCCTCGTAGACGACCGCAACGGCGACACCCGGCACGCCGGTCGCGGTCATGACCTGCTCGACGATGTCGTCGAGGGTGCCGGTCGATGCCTCGACCTGTTCGAGTGTCAGAGAGGCGGACTCGTTCCCGGAGGCGGCGATGGTGTCGTCGTCGAGGACCTGCGGGAGGTCCTCCGTGCACGCTCCGAGCACCAGCCCGGCGAGGGCGACCGCTCCGGTCGCGAGGAGTCGGGTTCGGTACGGTGGAAGTCTCAAGGGGGCACGTCCAAGCTGGTCGTCATTCGGTCATGAACCCATCGGCCTCCATCCGCACGAGATGAGGGCGGGCCGTCTCAGTCGGCAGCGACGTTGGCGTACTCGGCGAAGTCTCGACACGGTTGGGCGCGCAGGCCCGGACAGGGTGGCACGGTCGAGGGGTAGCCGGAGATGCCGGGTACCACCGGCAGAACCACCGCGGACGGGTACGCGGCGGAGTGGCCGATGTCGATCGTGGTTCCCTTGGGCTGCTTGGCCAGGATGTAGCTCCAGCGGACCTTGTCGCCGCCCGGTGTGTGCACCGAGATCCGGATGCGTGACCCGGCCCGCACGATCTGACCGAAGGGGAGGATCTCGACCCGTGCCTCGGTGAACTCATCGACGGGCAGCGGTGCAGCGTCCGCCTCGAAGTTGGTGTGCAGCGGCAACAGGTCGGTGGCATCCGCGGCGAGCGCACGCTGAGTGGCCCGCAGCGTTCCCGACTGGATGTAGACCTCGCTGCCGTCGGGGCGGACCTCGGACAGAGTGACGCCCAGGTCGGCTTCACCCGTGGCGGAACGCACCCACAGATCTGCACTGGCCGAGCCGATCATCACCTGGTCGGTGGCGAGCGGTTCGCTCACGAACACCGTGGCGGCGCCCTTGGGCTCCTGTCGCCAGTCGTAGGTCACGTCGGCCTTGAACACGTCGCCCTGGTCGTCCTCGGGGAGCGTGACCCGCTCCGCCAGCTTCGGAGTCACAGCGAAGGTGCTGGCGGAGTCGTCGCCCGTGGTCGGCGGTGTGGTGCTCAGAGTCCCGTCCGGTCGGAAGTACCACGTGGTGGCGACGGTGCCCGGCAGCGGCCAGGAGGCGACACGCACGTCCGTGGTGGCGACCGGCGTGCCGGGGTTCTCCAGGTCGCCGGCACCGCTCTCGAGGCGGAGCCGGATCGGCGGCTCTGCCTCGTACGCGGCCCGCTTCGCCTCGAAGGTCGCCTGCTCCTCGAACAGGCGCTGCGGCGGCAGTTGCATCTCGGAGCCGAACACCTCGCCCATGATCACGGGCAGGAACAACTCCGCAGCCAGCGATCGAGGGGTCAATTCGCCAGCGACGTAGAAGTCGAGGAACGTCTTCCACTCGACCAGGTTCGCGGGTTGGAACCCGTCGGCATGTGCACCGTTCCACGCGCTGAACCGCGTGACGGGGGCGTTGGTGAACTCGTCGAACAGCAGCGGGAAGCGACCACCGGTCTGCTCGTCCTGGAACGACCCCGTCAGGAAGACCGGCACCGTGATGTCCTCGGCGAACAGGCTCGGGTTCAGAGGGTCGGCGATCTCGGCCTCGTAGTAGGGGTATTGCTGGGCCTTGGAGACGGCATCCACGTTCTGGCCGCGCAGCAGCTGGTTGTCGGCGCAGACCTCGTCGCCGCCGTCGACGACGTCCTGCTCCCAGCCCTGTCCGTATGGTTCGGCGTTCTTCAGCACCTCGTCCGCCCAGCTCAGAGCGAATCCCTGGTTGAACACCCCGCCGGGGGCGAGCACGCCACGGGCGGTGTCGTCGTAGACCGACAGGGGAGTGATGGCGGCGAGTCCCGGTGGCTGGGTGGATGCCACGAAGAGCTGGGCGATGCCCGGATACGACAGGCCGACCATGCCGACCTGGTTGTTGCGTACCCACGGCTGTGCGGCGACGGTCTCGATGATGTCGTAGCCGTCGAGGACCTGCAGCGGCTCGAAGAAGTCGTAGGCACCGCCGGAGCAGCCGGTGCCGCGCATGTTGACGCTCACCACGGCGTAGCCGAGCGCGCTGGCGATGAGCGAGGCCGGCTGATCGGGGGCCTTGCACGCGAATGTCGCGACTGCGCAGACCTGCTCCTGGGTGAGGCCGTCGGGCAGGCTCTTCTCCAGGTCGTCCCAGCGGTCGGCGATCAGGTTGGTGGCCGGTTTCGCAGGGCTGTAGCCCGAGTACTCCACCACGGTCGGGTACGGGCCGTTCTCGATCGGGCCGGGCAGGGTCACATTGGCCGACAACGTCGTGCCGTCACGAGTGGTGATGTACTGGAAGCCCTCCTCGAGCGCTTGCGAGTCGTAGAAGGACTGTTCCGGCGTCGAGGAGTCGACAGCGGTCACGTCCACGGCCTCGGCCGCATCCGGTTCGCCGTCGACCGTGGCCACGCGGTAGCCGGTGGCCGGTTCGACGAGGCGGAAGATGAGCGACCCCTGCTCGTCGGCGACCCCGACGTCCACGGCATCACCCGACGAGTCGTGGAGCGCCAGTTCGGTGTCGGGTTCTGCGCCGGTCACCGACACCTGTTCGACGCTGCCGCGTGCGGTGAACCCGGCGGTGCCGGGCGATACGCCGAGCGGTGCCACCTCGTCCACCGAAATGGTCGTCGCGTCGGATTCGTCGCCCGCCGCCTCGCCCGCTGTGGAGTCACTGCTGCAGGCTGCGGCGAACAACACGGCGACGCTGGCGACCGCCAGCATCGTGCGTCGCATCGTGTATGACGCCATGGGTCGGCTCGCCCGTTGCGCGTTCGATGGCGTCGTGGTCTCGCCTGCACCCATGTCCGTCTCCCCGATACATCGTCGCCCTGGCGAACCGCAGTTCGTTGACTGCAGTTCACGCGCTGGCCGACTCTACCGGCAGCGCATCAGCCAGGGGGTGAGGTCCGGTCGGAACCGGGTGGGGTTGCGGGGCTGTCCGCCAACAACGATGCGAGTGCTTCCCGACGGGCGTGCTCGTCGCGATCGTGGTGTTGTTCCCACTCGAGATCCTCGTGGCTGCGGATCGTGCCGATCACGGCGCTGAGGGCGCAGATGGCCGCGTAGAGCACGACCGGCGCCCCGGCGATCGGTGTGAACGGGTCCCGGAGATGTGCGGTCAGCGCGATGCCGAGAGCGGGGGCGGCGATCGCAACCAGCAGCGCCTGTCGGCGCGCTGAGTAGGCGGCCAGGCCCGCGTGCTCTGCGACCCACTCCGCGACCATCGGAAGAGGGAGCACCCACATGGCCGCGACCCGGGCGCCCGTGACCGGGACGTCGAACACGACCAGGCCCAGGACCGTCGCGAACGTCAGCGGGTACAGCACCAGGCAGCGGCGACAGACGTGGAAGCGCCCGAGCGACGTGCAGCGGTCGTAGTGCTCGGGCCAGTGGTGCGCCATCCACAGCGGACTCTGGCGGACGCTCACACGCGGTCCCGGTGCGCTCGGCATGGACGAACTCATGTCATCCCATCGGCAGGATCAGCCGGGATCTGATGCGTCGGTCCGATCCCGCGCGAGGATTGCCGCCATGTCGAACCCCGAGACCGGCGACCAGGCACGCGGAGACCACATCCCCGGTGGCAACCCCGACGACAAGGACTTCGTCTACGACGAGATGTCGTACTTCTCCGAGAACTGCGAGGAATACGGACTGTCGTGGGACGGCACAGCAGTGGTCGAGCGGGTCGACGTCGAACTGCCCGGCGGGCGGATCGCATCGGCGCTGAAGTGGGGCGAGGGATCACCCGAGCTGGTTCTGCTGCACGGCGGCGCACAGAATGCCCACACGTGGGACACCGTCGCGCTCGCCCTGCGTCCCACGGCGACACTCGCGATCGATCTTGGTGGTCACGGTCGATCCGGCTGGCGTGAGGACGGGGCGTACTCGCCGGAGGCCAACGCCGACGACGCCGCGGCTCTGATCGACAGGTTCGCGCCGGACGCGAGGGTCCTGGCGGGAATGTCGCTGGGAGGGCTGACCGCCACGGCGCTCGCCGCCAAGTATCCGTGGTTGGTGCAGCGGCTGGTCGTTCTCGATGTCACACCGGGGGTCAACCGCGACAAGGCGGCTGACGTGCACGCCTTCATCGAGGGTCCACAGACCTTCCCCTCGTTCACCGAGATCTTCGACCGCACCATGGAGTTCAACCCCACGCGGTCGCCCGAGTCGTTGCGGCGGGGCATCCTGCACAATGCGCACCGGTCGGCCAGCGGGGAGTGGGAGTGGAACTACGACCGGACGCTCGCGTCGTCGGGGGAGGCGCTCGATGCAGGCACCGACGATCCGACGGCCGAGGCCGCAGCGGGGTGGACGTCGGACCTCTGGCAGGACGTCGAGGATGTGCGGTCGCCGTATCTGTTGCTGCGCGGCTCGCTGAGCCCCGTGGTGGACGACGAGGACGTCGCGGAGCTGAAGCGCCGCCAGCCCGAGGCCAGGGTGATCGTCGTCGATGGTGCCGGTCACAGCATCCAGGGTGACCGGCCGCTCGAACTCGCCGAGATCCTCCGGGCCGAACTCGCCGCAGGCTGAGTCCCCGAGCGGCCGGCCGACCCGCCCACCGTGTCCACACGGCCCCGACCGCTCAGTCGGTGGCGGAGTGCTCGACCCAGGCCTCGACGAGGTCGGCCAGGACCGGCAGCGTCACCGCGCCGGAGCCGAGCACCACGTCGTGGAACGCGGGCAGATCGAACCGGTCGCCCAGTCGGCTCTCCGCCGCGGAGCGCAGTCG
>Ga0105047_10017402_pt1 | contig 11210 bp, 9 predicted proteins | sample MAT04_FD_78384 | JGI IMG/M metagenome (GOLD analysis project Ga0105047, IMG submission 78384) | Freshwater microbial communities from Lake Fryxell liftoff mats and glacier meltwater in Antarctica - MAT-04 (megahit assembly) | ecosystem: Environmental > Aquatic > Freshwater > Ice > Liftoff...
GGCGTCCTGGCCGCGGTGCTGCAAGACGGTCAGGCCGTCATAGAGTTGTCCGGCAACATTCTGGTTGCCGACGATTCCGACGATGCCGCACATGGTGGGTTACTCCGCTGACTAGTTCGATGCCGGCCGGGGCCAGCCATTGGCGTGTTGCGTTGCCGGTTCGATGTTGGCTGGATCGGCGCGTGTCGGCCCAAGCGGGGCCGCTTCGATGTTCGCGGGGTCCACACCCCTGGTTCCAACGTTGACTGCCTCACCCGCTGGCTGCGTTGACGTAGCGTCATGTTCCTGGTCGCGGCGCGAAAACCTGTCCGCCGCCGAATCGACCACCTGCTGCATCGCGCCTTCCAGCACCGGTGCGGCCTCGCCGAATGCGCCGCCATTATCGCCCGTCGGCAGCGCATTGCGAAAATCCGTGCCTGTAACCGGCAGGCCGGGCAGCGACCAGTGCGGCAGGCGCGCCCGCATCCAGTTCGCACCAGGCTTCAGCAGCGGCATGACCTGGGATTGCTGCCAAGAGGCTTCACGCGGCAGCGGCGTGAAGCCGAGCAGCAGCACCAGCACGCACGCGACCACCGCGCCGCGCAGCAGTCCCAGGCAGAAGCCCAGGGCGCGGTCCATTCCTGAAAGCTGCGAGGCCCGGATCATCGACTTGATCACCATCCCCGTCAGGCCCACGCCCAGCATCACCCCGATGAACACCAGCGCGTAGCCGCCGAACAATTCAGAAGCATTGGGCCGTGCGGCTTCGGACAACCACAGCGCGGCGTCGTCTCCGAACTGGAACGACGCCAGGCCTGCGAGCAGCCAGGCCGCGGTCGACACCAGGATGCCGACGAAGCCGCGGATCAGCCCCAGCAGCGCGGAAACGCCAATGATGGCCAGCAATACCAGATCGATCACGCGTGCAGGTTTCCCGTGGACGATGCACCTGCAGAAGGCGATGCGCTCCTGATCGATACACACGGAACACGCCGGCGGGGATTACGATTCATGTTCGTCGCTGCTGCGCTTGCTCCGCCTGGCCTGGTTGCGATTGCGTCGGTCGCGCTCACGGCCGGCGTCAGATAAAGCGATGTTCAAGGATGCGCGGTCACCAGGCCATCGAGGCCAAGCCGGGCCGCCACCTGCGACTTGAGCCCATCGGCATCCGCGCGATTGGCGACCGGCCCGACGCGCACGCGGCTCAGCGTGCCCTTGTCGGTCTGTACCTGCTGCACGAACGCACTGAACCCAGCCGCGCGCAGCTTGTCCCGCAAGGCGTTCGCATCAGTCGCCTTGGAGAAGGCGCCGAGCTGTACCGCAAAGCCGATGCCCGAGGCCGCTGGCGTTGCTGAAGGCGGCGTCGTGGCTGGTTTGGGCGGCAGCGCAGCAGCTTTCACGGGCTCCTCCGCTTTGCGCGTCACCACCGGTTTGGCCGGCTCGGGTGGCAACGCTGACGTGCTGACATCAGCGGTCGCGGAAGCAGGCTCCGGAGTCGAAGCTGGGGTTGGTGTAGGCGCACTCGGGGAGGACGTATCCGGTGTGGCAGAGGGCGCATCCAGCGTCACCACCTGCGCCTTCACGTCGTTGCGAATCCGCCCGCCCTGCAGCCGAGCACTCTCCGCGTCGGCACGGTCCACGTAAGGTCCGATGCGCACACGGTAGGCCGTGTTGCCGTTGATGGTGGCCGGCTCTCGGTAACCGGGCAGGCCGGACTGCTTGAGCCGGGCAATGACCGCGTCGGCATCGGCGATCGTGGCATAGGCGCCAAAGTTCACCGCGTAATCCCCAGCAACCGTGGTGGCCGGCAACATGGCGCTGTCATCGTCCGCTGGGGTAGCCGGCGCCGCCGGCGCAACACTCGGCGGCCTGCCGCCCAAGCCCACGACGCCGCCTCGTGGCGTATCGCCGGGAGTGACCAGCGGCAACTCACGCGTTTCGTACTCGCCAGCGGGCGTGGCAGGCACGTCCAGTGGCACGTCGGAAACGCCACTGTCTGGGGCAGGTCCCTTGATCAACATCGGCAGGAAGATCACTGCCAGGGCCACCAGGACCACGGCACCAATCAGGCGTTGTTTAAGGGTGCTATCCATCGAGGCTCGAACACTGCGCGGCAAAATTCAGCGCGAATTATACGTTGGCCGCAACGCGCTCCCCGTCATTGGCCTGAATGCAACAGCGCCCACGCATCGGCCACGGTATGGAAAGAACCGAACACGATGATGCGATCGTTCGCGCGCGCCGCTTTGCGTGCCGCGTTCAATGCGTCGGCCACGCTGGCGTGCCGTTCGCCAGCGCCTGCCGCAGTGCCTGCTAGCTTCGCCGCCAGCGCGTCGACCTGCTGTCCACGTGGGCCAGCAAGCTCCAGACCAGCGAGAAACCAGTGCGAAATCTGCGGGGAAAGTGTGTCAACCACCGCTTTCACGTCCTTGTCGGCAAGCGCGCCGAACACCGCAAGCGTGTCGCCCCCGATGGGCTCGGACCGTAACCAAAGCGCCAGCTCGCGCGCGGCCTGCGGGTTGTGGGCCACGTCGAGGATGACGACAGCGGCACCTTGATATTCGACCCGCTGCAGCCGGCCCGGCACCATTGCCGACGCCACGCCTTCGGCAAACGCCTGCGCCGGGATGTCGATCGGCAACGCGCGCAGGGCAGCGATCGCCGCGGCAGCGTTGTTTCGTTGCGCGGGCACGGCGGGCATCGGGCTGCGCAGTTCGAGCATCGCGCCCACTTCGTGCCAGCGCCAGCGCTGCGCATCGATCGGCTCGTGGAAGAAGTCGCTGCCGAGCCTGATGGCATTGGCACCGATGGCGTACGCGTGACGCAGCACGCTGGCCGGCGAATCGATTTCTCCCAGTACCAGCGGTTTCCAGGCCCGGGCAATTCCGGCCTTCTCATAGCCGATGCTCTCGCGGTCACTGCCAAGCCATTCGACATGGTCGATGTCCACCGTGGTGAGCACGGCGACATCGGCATCGATGATGTTGACGGCGTCGAGACGGCCACCCAATCCCACCTCCAATATCACCAGATCGAGGTTGGCTCGCTGGAACAGCCAGAGCGCGGCGAGGGTGCCGAATTCGAAATAAGTGAGCGGGATCTTGCGCCCTTCTCCCGGGGGGGAAAGTAAACGCGCCGCCTCGATGGCTTCGAAGGCAGCAACCAGATCATCATCGCTGGCCTCTTGCCCATCGATGCGCACGCGCTCGTTGTAGCGCAGCAGGTGCGGGGATGTGTAAGCGCCTACACGCAGGCCGGCGCTGCGCGCGATGGCCTCGATGAACGCCACCGTCGAACCCTTGCCGTTGGTGCCGCCGACGGTGATGACGTGGCGTGCCGGATGACCCAGCGACATGCTCGCCGCGGCTTCGCGCACCCGATCCAGGCCCATGGCGATGGATTGCGGATGCTGCTGCTCGATGTAGTCGAGCCAGTGTTCCAGCGAACGCGCCACGACCTAGAGCGCCCGATGCACCGCTTCGCCGAAGAAGGGCGTGTGGTGCGCGCAGTCGTTGAGGCGGACGATTTCCAGATGGTCCACGTCCGGACCCTCCAGCAGGTTCAGCGTGGTCGGGGCTTGACGGAAACTCCACAGCCTGGAGATCGGCAGCCCAAGAATGCGGCACAGGATCACCCGGTTGACCGCGTCGTGCGCGACCACCAGCAGCGTGTCGCCAGCACCAAGGCCCTGGCTTGCGCGCGACAACCCCTGCCACGAGCGGTCCAGCACCTGGCGCAGCGATTCGCCACCGGGCATCAGGACGGTGTCAGGTTCCTCCCGCCACGCGCGCAGGCGCGCCGGGTCCTTGTCATTGATCTCAGACGCCAGCAGGCCTTCCCACTCGCCGTGGGCAATCTCCTGCAAGTCGGGATCAAGGGTCAGCATCGGCACGCGCGCTTCGCCTAGTGCCAGTTCAGCGGTGCGCCGCGCCCGCGACAATGGCGACGCCACCGCGCGGGTGATCTCCATGTGCTGGAGGCGCTCGCCAAGGGCGATGGCCTGCGATTCACCGACGGGCGATAGCGGGATATCGATCTGGCCCTGGTAACGGCCCTGGGCGTTCCACAGTGTTTCACCGTGACGGGCAAGCAGGATGCGCATGCGAGGTTCCAGTGGGATACCCGCTACCGAAGCGGCACCGGGCGCGCATGATACCGCGCCTCCCCCATCACACAGCCGCGCTGGCGAACGCATCGCACCGCGCGGTGACGCCCGTCCTGGCCCAACTGACCGCCCGGGAACCAGACAGTCCCGGGCGGCGTGGCAGGCGAGCCTTTTACCTGCCGACGTTCATTTCCTTGAGCAGCCGGGGAGAAGGCGTGACCTCCTGCATGATCCAGCGCAGGTAACGCCCGTCGACCGAAATCATGCGGGTCATCTTCGGATCGAACACCCAGTTGGAACTCACCGACTCCCAGTTGCCGTCGAACGCCAGGCCGACCAGCTTGCCGTTGCCGTCGAGTACCGGCGAACCGGAATTGCCGCCGGTTATATCCAGGTCGGAAAGAAAGTTGACCGGCACCGTGCCCAGACGCTTGTCCGCCAGCCCACCATAGCGCTTGGCGGCGACCGCATCCTGCAGCGCCTGCGGCGCGTCGAACGGGTCCTCGCCGGTGTGCTTGGCAGCCACACCCTCGAGCGTGGTGAACGGGGTATACATCACCCCGTCCCGGGGTTCATAGCCTTTCACATTGCCGAAGGTGATCCGCAGCGACAGGTTGGCGTCGGGATAGACGAACTGGCCGCGACTTTTCTTGTAGTCGGCAACCGCCTGCAGATACACCGGCCGGGCCAGCAAAGCCTCGCCGGCACGCGCCTTGCGCTCCTCTTCCAGCTGCAACAGGGCAGGCATCACCGCTACCGCGTACTGGATGGCAGGATCGGTACTGGTTTCGAACGCTGCGCGATCGGCCTTGAACCACTTCAGGCGCTCCTCGGTGCTGCCGAATCTGGTTTTGGCGACCTTGTCCAGTGCCCGCGTCAGGTTTTGCGGCTTGATGCTGGGCGACGTCTGGCTGAGCGACGTCCGGCCGCCCAGCCATTTGTCGATCGCGGCCACGCGCTGCGCCTGCGGCAGCTGCACGTATTGCTGCAGCCAGTACTGTTGCAGCTGGCGATCCATCGAGGCCACGTAGCGGCGCTCCAGCTGCTTCATCGCACCTTCGATGGCGGGGTAATCGCGTTGCTGGTAGCCCGACTCGCGTTCCGCATCGGGCTTGTCACGTTCGATCGCCGTGCGATAAAGCTGGATTGCGCTGCCGAGCATGGCCGTGTTGTTGAGCTGGCCGACGATCAGATCACGTTCGCGAGTGGCCTTGGCAGCTTCACCCAGGGCGATCAGCTGCCCATGTGCCGCCAGCGCTTCGGTGCCTTGCGCGCCGCGGCTGCGCAGCCATTCCAGCACCTGGTCTTCTTCTGCTTTCTTCTGCGCGGCGGCATCGATGCGTTCAAAACCCTCGAGCTGGCCGTCGTAATTCTTCGAGGTATTGTTCCACCCCGCCATGGTGCTGGCGTACTTCACCTTGATATCGGGATCCTTGCTGCCGGCCGCGTCCACCATCGCGATCAGCTTCTTGTAATGACCGCCGACGGTGGGATAGGTCCATGAGGCGGTGCTGTCGAACTCGCTGGCGAGCGCGTAACGATTGGTCGAGCCCGGATAACCGGCGACCATGACGAAGTCGTCCACGCCCAGCGGCTTGTCGGCAAATTTCAACCAGCGCTTCGGGGTATACGGCACGTTGTCGAAGGAATATGCGGCGGGCTTGCCGTCCTTGCCCACGTAGGCCCGATAGAACGCGAAATCACCGGTATGGCGCGGCCACATCCAGTTGTCGATGTCACCGCCGTACTTGCCTACGCTGCTCGGCGGCGCATACGCCAGGCGCACGTCCTTGATCTCAAGGTTCTTGAACAACCGGTAGGTGTTGCCGCCGGAAAAACTGAACAAACGGCAGCGGAAACCGGCTTCGGCCTCGCACGCGGCTACCTGTAGTTTGTCGAAGGACTCCAGCGCGCGCGTCCGGGCGAGCGCATCGTCGCCGGCTGCGGCAATCGCGGCCCGTGCTGCAGTCGTCACATCGGTGATCGAATCCAGCACGTACACGCGTGCGTTGGGGCCGGCGCTGACCTCTTCGGCCTGCGTGGTCGGATTGAACCCGTCGGTGATCAGGTTCTTTTCGGCGGTGGAATTGAGCTGGATCGCACCGTAGGCACAGTGATGGTTGGTGACCACCAGGCCCTGCGGCGACACGAAACTGGCGGTGCATCCGCCCAATGCCACCACTGCGCCCATCGGATCGCCAGTCAGGTCAGCCAGCTGTTTGGCGTTCAACTTCAGTCCGGCCTTTTTCAGCGGACCAGCAATTTCCGGCAGCTGCTGTGGCACCCACATGCCTTCTGCGGCATGGACGACGGTGGCAGAACCAAGGCAGGCAACGGCAAGCGCAACGGCGAGATGGTTGGAACGCAAGGGAGACCTCTTCTTTCGATGCAAGAACCCCGATTGTAACGAGCTGCGTCTCCGCGCCCTTCATGACCAATGGCACGGGTTGGCCCTGGTGAGGACCGTGCGCGGTGTAAACCTCCCCTCATCGGCCCCGTCGTATACTCCGCGCCCTCCGAAAGCTTTGGGACCGCACCGCCATGTCGCAAACGATGAAGGCGCTGGTCAAGCGCGAAACCGGCAAGGGCATCTGGATGGAACAGGTGCCGGTGCCGCAGCCTGGCCCCAACGAGGTGCTGATCAAGATGGAAAAGACCGCCATCTGCGGCACCGACCTGCACATCTACCTGTGGGACGAGTGGAGCCAGCGCACGATCAGACCCGGCCTGACCATTGGTCATGAGTTTGTCGGCCGTATCGCCGAGCTGGGTCCAGGAGTCAGCGGCTACGAACTGGGGCAACGTGTTTCGGCCGAAGGCCACATTGTCTGTGGCCACTGCCGCAACTGCCGCGGCGGACGGCCGCACCTGTGCCCGCACACCATCGGCATCGGCGTGAACCGCAACGGCGCCTTCGCCGAATACATGGTGATGCCGGCCAGCAACCTGTGGCCCATCCCCGACCAGATCCCGAGCGAACTCGCCGCGTTCTTCGATCCGTTTGGCAACGCGACGCATTGCGCGCTGGAGTTCGACGTGGTCGGCGAGGACGTTCTGATCACAGGCGCAGGCCCCATTGGCGTCATTGCCGCCGGCATCTGCAAGCACATCGGCGCGCGCAACGTGGTGGTCACCGACGTCAACGATTTCCGCCTCAAGCTTGCGGCCGACATGGGTGCCACCCGCGTGGTCAACGTCGCCAAGCAGTCGGTCAAGGAGGTGATGACCGACCTGCACATGGAAGGCTTCGATGTCGGCCTGGAAATGAGCGGCAACCCGACCGCGTTCAACGACATGCTCGATTGCATGTACCACGGCGGCAAGATCGCCCTGCTCGGCCTCCTGCCCAAGGGCGCGGGCGTGGACTGGGACCGCATCATCTTCAAGGGCCTGACCGTGCAGGGCATTTACGGCCGGCGCATGTACGAGACCTGGTACAAGATGACCCAACTGGTGCTGGGCGGTTTCCCGCTGGGAAAGGTGCTGACCCATCAGATGCCGATCGATGATTTCCAGAAAGGTTTCGACCTGATGGAAGCGGGCAAGGCGGGTAAAGTCGTACTGAGCTGGAATTGAACTCGCAGGTTTTCGGCACAAAAAAAAGGCGCCTTTCGGCGCCTTTTCTTTCACAAAGTTGATTACTGGGCAATGGTCAGCAGCAGCGCGACCCGGCCATCGTAGATATCGCCTTCATCCTTCAGAAGATCGGCATCGGAGCCGAAGGTATCGTAGTAGCCCAGGTTGGCGTTGACAGGACCGAAATCGCGACTGACGCTGACCGCCCCGTCGAAATAGTCAGCTCGACCACCGCCATCCGCCTCGATGCTGGTGTAACCGGTGCCCACGTTCAGGCTGTAGCCGTCTCCCACCTCGAACGACGTACCCAGGTTGTAATAGAACTCTTCCGCGCCCGAATTGCCGTAATCGTTGGCGTAGGCAATCAGGCCGGTCACGCTGACCGTATCGGTGGCCGCATAAGCGACCTTGGCGATGTATTCGTTGTAATCGATGTCGCCGTAATCATCGCTCTGTTTGAAATAGGCGTAGCGGACCGCGCTGACGTCCAGGTTCCACTGGTCGCTCAGGTCGGTGTTGAAGCCGACGTAGCCGTCCACTTCCACGTCGGGGCCACCTTCGCCAAAGTCGACATTCGAAGCCCATGCCCCGACATAAATTCCCATCGGAAATGAATAGGTAATGCCGGCCTGTGCCGCCGGCTTTTCATCGGTCTGCGATACACCGCGAAAGACATAGTCTGAGGCCACGGCGAGTGACCAGCTGATGGGCGACTCTTCTTCCTCCTCCGCCACCGCGTCCTGCGCCAGGGAGACCAGCGGCATGGCCGCCAGAACGAGGGCAACTGCAAAACTGAGTTTGACTGGCTTCATCCGGATTCTCCTGTGGGTCGATGGAAGTGGCGACAGGGCATCGGTAACGGCACTGTCGTCGCAGGTTCACGCTTATTTAACCGATTTGATACTGCGACGCAACATTAGGTCCGTCAAGTGCCTACGGTATGAAGCTTTGACAAAGACTGCGGTCTCACACCCTTACTGCCCTTTTCGACTATCTGGAAGCGCGCCCCATCTGCGCAGCCTGGCCATGCTCCCGCTCTCTTTGCGGGATCATCGAACCATCGATTCAAATCAACCGGCTTCGCAATTGAAGTGCCACACCCGCGCCAGGGGCCATTAGCTCAATTGTTAGACTGGTGACCTTTCCGAAGACTTAGCCCCATGACCGACCTGGCCCTGACGAAACGTTATATCGAAGAATTGGACTCGATCCGCAATCAAGGCCTGTTCAAGGCCGAGAGAATCATCACCGGCCCGCAGTCGGCCGAGATCACGCTGGCTGATGGACGCAAGGTGCTGAATTTCTGCGCCAACAACTATCTGGGCCTGGCCGACCACCCCGACATCATCCAGGCCGCGAAGGACGCGTTGGACACGCACGGTTTCGGCATGGCCAGCGTGCGCTTCATCTGCGGAACCCAGGACCTGCACAAGCAACTGGAAGCCACCATCGCCGGGTTCTTCGGCACCGAGGACACCATCCTCTACGCGGCGTGTTTCGATGCCAATGGCGGTTTGTTCGAACCGTTACTGGGCGAGAACGATGCCGTTATTTCCGATGCCCTCAACCATGCGTCCATCATCGATGGCGTGCGCCTGTGCAAGGCCAAACGCTTCCGTTATTCCAACTGCGACATGGCCGACCTTGAAACACAGCTCCAGGCTGCGGATGCCGCCGGCTGCAAGACCAAACTCATCACTACCGATGGCGTGTTCTCGATGGACGGCTTCATTGCACCGCTGGATCAGATCACGGCGTTGGCGTCGAAGTACGGCGCCCTGGTGCATATCGACGAATGCCACGCCACCGGTTTCATCGGGGCCAGCGGGCGCGGATCGGCCGAGGTCAAGGGCGTACTGGACAAGATCGACATCTTCACTGGCACCTTGGGCAAGGCAATGGGCGGCGCACTTGGCGGCTTCACCACCGCACGCAGGGAAGTGATCGAGTTGCTGCGCCAACGTTCACGTCCGTACCTGTTTTCCAACTCGCTGCCACCGCATGTGGTGGCAGCCGGGATCAAGGCGTTCGACATGCTGTCCTCGGCCGGAGAGCTGCGCGACAAACTGGCGGAAAACACGCGCTATTTCCGCGAGCGCATGACCGCAGCGGGGTTCGACATCCGTCCCGGTACCCATCCCATCAGCCCGGTGATGCTGTATGACGCGCCGCTGGCGCAGCAATTCGCCAGTCGGCTGCTGGAAGAAGGCATCTATGCCATCGGTTTCTTCTTCCCCGTGGTTGCGCAGGGACAGGCGCGTATCCGCACGCAAATGAGCGCCGCACACACACGCGAACATCTCGATCGCACCATTGATGCATTCCTCATGATTGGCAAGGAAACAGGCGTGATCAAGCCGTAGCGACGCGTCGCTACCGCAGCGCACAGCGAGATCGATGAAGTGCAAGGTGGATCGAATTGCGTTGCCTCGAAACCGGAGATCGCGCCTGCTCGCGCAAGCGCAGTCTCTTTTTGCAACATGGAGAGCTGCGGCATCCGTCAGCACTGTGTGTTTGTGGCCACAAGCATGGAAATTTCCTGCGGCCTCAGCTGGCGATATCTGCCCTTTTCCAACTCTCCCAAAACCAGCGATCCAATCGCGACCCGGATCAATCGCAGCACGCCGATATCGTGCGCAGCGAGCAGGCGACGAATCTGGCGGTTGCGTCCTTCCTCCAGCACGATCTCAAGCCATGCATTTCGAGCGCCGGCACGTAACAGGGTTACGGACTTGGCCGTGAGTGGTTCGCCATCGAAAACTGCCGAATGCGTCAGTCTCTCCATCAGCGCCGCATCGGGAACGACATCGACCTGCACGTGATAGGTTTTGGCAGGTCCGCGATCCGGATCGGTGATGACAGCAGCCCACTCGGGATCATTGCAAAAAAGCAGCAAGCCTTCGCTGGCCTTGTCCAAGCGACCCACCGGCGACAGCCACGGCAGTCCCGAATCATCCAGGCAACGATAGACCGTGTCCCGGCCGTGTTCGTCCGCGGCCGTGGTCACCAGGCCGCGCGGCTTGTTGAGCATCAGGTACATGCGTAACGGCTTTCCCAGCGGCGCACCATCCAGTTCGATTCGGTGTCGTCCCTGCACGACAGGAAACTCCGGATCGGTGACCAGACGCCCGTCCACCGCAACCCTGCCCGCTGAAATCCAGCGCGCAGCTTCAGTACGCGAACAAACCCCTTGCTTGGACAGAACGCGGGCAAGCCCATGGCGGACAGCAGGCGTCGACATTAGAAGATGCGTATAGGTCAGGGCGGTTTGCGCAGCGGTGGATCTCTCGTCGCCAGGACGTGCCGGCTTACTCGCTGATAGCCGCTGGGGCCTCGACAGGCACAGCCACCGGAACGACCGCCGGTGCAGCACCCTTGGCCACGCGCACGCCGCGCGATTTCATCCACGCGTCAAACTCTACCGCGGTCATGCGCTTGCCGTTCTGGTTCATGTCGAACCGCCACGGCGTGTTGTCGAACTCGGTTTTCGGCTTGTAGGCCGCAGGATCATTGGGATCGGCAACACCAGGAGCCGGCATCGCCATGGCGA
>Ga0105047_10017403_pt1 | contig 11208 bp, 9 predicted proteins | sample MAT04_FD_78384 | JGI IMG/M metagenome (GOLD analysis project Ga0105047, IMG submission 78384) | Freshwater microbial communities from Lake Fryxell liftoff mats and glacier meltwater in Antarctica - MAT-04 (megahit assembly) | ecosystem: Environmental > Aquatic > Freshwater > Ice > Liftoff...
ACGGACGTCCACAACCATTTGGACAACCAGTCATTCTGATGGATATTTCATCCTCGGTAAGGCCATATTTTTCTAGGATTGGTTCAATTTTTGTAACCAATTCAGGCAAATACCGCTGTGCTTCCGCCAAAGCTAACGGACATGTTGGCAAAGCCACGCAAGCCATTGAACTTTTACGAAGCGCGCTAATTTTTTTCTCTATATTGTGAGAAATGATTAAAGCTTCGATTTTTAATTTGTCAACATTACTAATCTCGCCTAATATCAAATTCTGATTTCCGGAAAAAATAAAGTTTGACACTTTTAATTGAGCCGCTTCAAACAGAAATTGTTTTTGATTAGGAATTATAACGCCATGTTCAATGAAAAGGGTATAAAACCAGTTGCCTTGGTGATTTTGTTCCCAACCAAAGCGATCGTTTCTTTCGGTAAATTTGAAATCACGAGCTGGCGCTAATTCAAATCCAATACGGTTTTCGAGTTCTTTTTTGAAACCTTCAACCGTTAGTTTTTCTACTGTATATTTTAATCGAGATAATTTTCTATCGACACGATTTCCAAAATCACGTTGCACAGTCAATACTTCATAAACGGCTTTTAAGGTCTTTTCTTCGGTATCGGTAAAACCAATAATGCTTCCTAAACGGGCAAAAGTGTTAAGGTTGCCGTGCGTTGTTGCTAAACCGCCGCCAATTGCGATATTAAAACCCTTCAATTCGTCATTTTCGATGATGGCAATTAATCCAATATCGTTCGTAAAAACATCAACATCGTTACTTGGTGGAATGGCAATTGCAATTTTAAATTTTCTGGGTAAATAGCGGTCTTCATACAATGGATCAGCTTCGGCCGAGCGTTCGTAAATTTTTTCGCCATCAATAAAAACCTCATAATAGGATTGTGTTTTTGGCAATAGTAAGGTTGAAATTTTATCAGCATAATCATAAATTTGCCTATGAATGGCCGATAATTGCGGATGCGAACTTACAATTACGTTTCTGTTTACGTCGCCACAAGCTGCAATCGAATCTAATTTGGCAGTATTAAAAGCCTGAATTGTAGGACGCAATTGATGCTTTAACAATCCGTGAAGCTGCAATGTTTGACGGGTTGTTATTTTTAAAGTTCCCGTTCCATATTGTTCGGATGTTTCGTGAGTCGCAATCCATTGGTCAGCAGAAATAACTCCGCCCGGAATTCGCAATCGAATCATAAATGAATATAGTTTGTCTAATTTTTTTGCGGCACGTTCTACTCTTTTATCACGGTCATCTTGCACGTACATTCCGTGAAATTTGACAAGTGTTTCATCATCAGGACGTACATTTCCGGTGTGATTGTCTTGATCAATACTTTCTTTTAACGTTCCTCGAAGACCATCACTTTTGGTCTTAATTGCTTCTATTGGAGATAATTTTTCGCTCATTTTTTTATGTTTTATGCTTCAAGTTTTTAAGTTTATTACATTGAACTAAACAAACCTTAAACTTGAAACCAATTTTTAATACACGTCTTTTTGATATTTTCCTGCTGTTTCTAAATCTTCTAAAACTAAATTTGCTTGTTCAATGCTTATGTTTCGTTGTTCAGCAATTACTTCAACAATTGTTTGTTGCACATCAGTGCTCATTGGATATTTTTGTCCACAGATGTATAAACTGGCACCGTTTTCTAACCAGCTATTTAGCTCTTTTGCGTTTTGACGAATGCGATCTTGAACATAAATTTTTTGTTCCTGATCACGTGAAAATGCCGTATCTAATTTGGTTAAAACTCCTGTTGTAATCCATTCCTGTATTTCGGTTTGATAGTAAAAATCTTGAACAAAATGCTGCTCTCCAAAGAAAAGCCAGTTTCTACCCTCAGCACCAGTTGCATCGCGATGCGCTAAAAAACTTCTAAAAGGTGCAATTCCGGTTCCTGGTCCAATCATAATAATATCTGTATCTTCTGAAGGCAATCGGAAATTATTATTTTTATGGATATAAAATTCTATTTCAGTTTCCACAGGAAAATCGGCCAAAAATCTTGATGCTAAACCTTCTTTTTCAATATCACCAACCTTAAAAGTATTCAGGTTTACTGTTAGATGTACTTGTCCGTCATGAGCTTCAGCAGATGAAGAGATTGAATACAATCGCGGAGCAATGGGCAGTAAGAGTTTTAAAAGCATTTCTAATCTAAGCTTTTCGGGCTTCGTAGTTTTAGCTAAAATATCTATTAAATCTGCTTTTTTATCTTGTATGGTGACATCTAATAAATCGGCAATCTGATCAATAGATCTTTTTGTTAAACCTTTAAAATTGAGTTCGGTCAACCACTGTGCTGCTGTTGCTTGCTGCTCGTTTAATTCAATTAGTGTTGTTGGCTCAACATGAAAATAGTGTAATACTAAAGCAATATCTTCGGGTTTATTTTTAGGAACTATTCCTAATGCATCGCCAGGCTCATAACTTATCTCTTCCTCGGAAGAAATTTCAATATGAAAAGTTTCTTTTTTCGAACCGGTGTCATTTAAAACTATTTTGTGACTGATTATTCCAGTGTAATTCTTTTTATGAGGTATGACCTTAGTAACGGTTTTTAAAACTGTTTCAGTTGCAGATTGATTTTCAAATGTGCGTTGCAAATCACTTACCCATTCGACTACTAAATCAGCAAAATCTACATCTGCTTTCACTAATGGCAGTAGTCGTTTTGCTCCTTTTTCTGCAAGAACTTCATCTAACATAATTCCTGCATTGCAAAATAAAGGATAAGAAGAATCGCCTAATCCAAAAACAGCATACGATAAGTTACTTAAATCGATAGTAGAATTTTGGAGTTTCTCATAAAATCCGACTGCATTTTGTGGAAATTCGCCTTCGCCTTGCGTGCTCATTACAAACAAAGCTAAATTTTCTTTCTCTAGTTTTGTACTGTCATATTGAAAAACATCAATGGCTTTGGCTTGAATTTTATTTTTCTTAAAAGTCGCTTGCAGTTGTGACGCAATTTTTTTGGAATTACCAGTTTCAGTTCCATAAATGATAAGAGGTTTCACCGATAGGACAGGAGTTTCTGCTGCTTTTAAAGTGGAAACGTTTCCGTTTACTTTGTCCAGATATCCAGCCAAATAACCTTTGGTCCAAATAATTTCTTCTGTTGAAGCACTTTGAACGAGTTGGTGTAGTAATGATAATTTAGTTTCAGATAGCATTTTGTAAAATATTTTTATGATTATCAAAATAAGATTCTGTTGTTTTTTTCTCAGAATACCAAGCAAAATCTTTATGTAAGTTGACCACTTTGCCAATAATTATTAATGTTGGAACATATTCAAAATCGGGTAGATGCTGAGTTTTTAAATCTTTAAACGAGAACACTTGCGTTTTTTGATCGGGCGTTGTGGCTTGTTGCACCACTGCCATACTTTTGTCAGAATGAATGCCGTGTAACACTAATTGTTGGGTTAACTTGCTAAGGCGTTGACCGCTCATGTAAAAAACCAAAGTATCATCTGTTGCAGACCAATCTTTCCACTGGTTTGAAGTCACATTGCTTACATCATATAAAGTTAAAAATCGTACACCTCTTGCATAATCTCTTGCAGTTAAAGGAATTCCTGTGTAAGCTGCAGCACCAAAAGCTGCCGATATTCCTGGTACAATTTCATAATCAATATTATGTTTTTTAACTTCTATTAATTCATCTAAAATATTAGAAAACAATGAAGCATCTCCGCCTTTCAGTCGTAAGACCAATTTACCCTGCAAAGCATAATCAACCATTAATTCATTAATGTCTTTTTGTGGCGTGTGAATTCCTTTGGAGCATTGTTTGCCAACATAAATTATTTCGGCATCTTTACGAGCATACGTTTCAACTAATACTGGAGATACCAAACGATCCGTTAAAACAACATCAGCAGTTTGCAAGTATTTAAGAGCTTTTAGACTTATTAAATCTGGATCGCCTGGGCCAGCGCCAGCCAGAATTACTTTTCCTAAACTATTTTTCATTTTTAATTTAATTTTATAATCAATTATATCTATTACTTCAGTTTGATATTTAAAAAATTTTATACGATTTCATTTTCTAAAAGCATTAGCGATCCAACCGTATTAAATGTGGTTTCATCTATTAAAATGGCATTACCTGTTTTAGGGTTTTGATCAAAAGAATCAAAAAATAAAGGCTGACTTGTTTTCAAGGTTATTTGAGCAATATCATTTAATTTAATTTCTTCTGAAGGTGTGAATTTCCATTCATTAATGTTCCATTTCTGCTCTATTTTCAGAACTTTTACTCTAACATTTTTGAAGCGATGTTGCAACAAATACGTCTTGTTTAACCGCAATGGAGTTTCGTCTAACCAAGAAATCCAAGTTTTAATTTCACTAGATTCTGTAGGTAATTTATTTGATAATACAACCGTATCACCACGACTGATATCGATATTGTTTTCAAAATGAAGTACCACATTTTCACCGGCAGTGGCGCTAGTTACTTGTTGCAGATTTTTTTCTATTTTTTGAATTTTTGTTTCCAAATGAGCTGGTAGTATAGTTACTGTGTCGCCCGTTTTATAGATTCCACTTAAGACTAATCCGGCATAACCACGATAATCGTGATTTTCTTCATCTCTTGGTCGAATTACTAATTGTACCTGAAAGCGAGGATCTAAATCCGTGGTTGTGAAAGGCTCAATTTTTTCCAAAGTAGCTAATAAAGATTGTCCGGTATACCAGCTTGTATTTTTTGAAACCGTTACAACATTATCTCCTGCTAATGCGCTCACCGGTATGTATAGGATTTGATTATAATTTAATTCGGATTTTAATTTTTCAAAGTCGGCTTTAATTTGTTCAAATATTGGTTCGGAATAATTCACCAAATCAATTTTATTAACTGCTACGATAGCTTTTTTGATTCCCATTAGCGAACCAATGCTAGCGTGACGTTTGGTTTGTTCTGTGATCCCTTTTCGTGCATCAACCAAAATAATAATTACATCAGAATTAGAAGCGCCAGTAATCATATTTCTAGTGTATTGCTCGTGTCCTGGAGCATCAGCAATGATAAATTTTCTCTTTTTTGTTGCAAAATATTTATAGGCAACATCTATAGTAATTCCTTGTTCCCGTTCTGCGCGAAGTCCATCGGTGATTAATGACAAATCAATAGCTACATTTTTAAGCTTGGTCTGTTTTTGTAAAATCCCTAACTGGTCAGTGTGAATACTATCAGAATCGTAAAGTAATCGTCCTATTAAAGTACTTTTACCATCATCAACATTTCCTGCGGTTATAAATCGTAATGTGCTCATCTTGTTTGTTTTTAAAAATATCCTTGTTTTTTTCTGTCTTCCATTGCTGCTTCAGAGAGTTGATCGTCTAAACGTGTTTGTCCTCTCTCACTAATTTTAGTATTTATAATGTCATCAATTATTTCCTGAATCGTAGCTGCATTTGACAAAACGGCAGCAGTACAGGTCATATCACCAACAGTTCTATACCGCACTTTTTCTACGACAACAGTATCGCCTTCAAGTGGGAAAATAAATTTTGAAGTTGCCACCAATTTATCATTATGTACTATGCATTCTCTATCGTGAGCGAAGTACAAACTTGGCAATTCAATATTGTTTTTCTGAATGTAGTTCCACACATCTAATTCGGTCCAATTACTGATCGGAAACACGCGAACATTATTTCCTTTTGCAATCTTTCCGTTTAAAATATCCCATAATTCAGGACGTTGCAACTTTGGATTCCACTGTCCAAAATCATCTCTAACCGAAAATATGCGTTCTTTTGCTCTGGCTTTTTCTTCATCTCTTCGCGCACCGCCAATACAAGCGTCGAACTCATTTTCTTGAATAATTTCAAGCAATGCATAAGTTTGAAGTGAATTTCGTGAAGGAAATCTTCCGGGAGTTTCTTTTAGATTATGCTTTTTAATGCTGTCTTCAACAGATGCTATAAGTAACTCTTCACCTATTTGATGTACCAAATAATCTCTAAAAGCAATAGCTTCAGGAAAATTATGCCCAGTATCTATATGCACCAATGGAAATGGAAATTTACCTGGTCGAAACGCTTTTAAGGCTAAATGGACTAAGACAATAGAATCTTTTCCTCCTGAAAATAAAAGAGCAGGTTTTTCAAATTGTGCTGCGGCTTCCCGAAGAATATAGATTGCTTCGTTTTCTAATTGTTCTAAATAATGATTTGTATTTGACATTGGTTTTTATTTTTAATTATCGATGTAATCCACATTCTTTTTTTGATTTATCTTCCCACCACCATCGTCCTGCTCTAAAATCTTCTCCTGGTTTTGTTGCTCTGGTACAAGGTGCACAACCGATACTTACAAAATTTTCATCGTGAAGGGTGTTGTAAGGAACACCATTATTTTTAAGAAAACTGACAATATCTTGAGTCGTCCAATCTAATAACGGGTTGTATTTGTAGAGTTGTCGCTCTTCATCCCATTGTACTTTTTTTAAATTATTTCGGTTCTCTGATTGTTCTGCCCTCAAACCTGTGATCCAAATAGTAACATCTTTTAAAGCTCGGTTCAAAGGTTCTACTTTCCGAATATAACAGCATTCTTTTCTAAGTTCAACCGAATTATAAAAGGCATTTATACCATTTGCATTGACATAAATTTCTGCTTTCTCGTTACTTGGATAATACGCTTTTATGGTTGCTTCATATTGCAAAATGGTTTTGTCCCAAACGGCATACGTTTGCGGAAAAAGTCTGCCTGTATCCAAAGTAAACACCTCAATGTTTTTAATTTTATTTTGAAATATAATATGTGATATAACTTGATCTTCGATTCCGAAACTTGTAGAAAAAACAATCTTTCCAGTTGTTTGCTCGGAAATACTTTTTAAATTCACCTCTATATTTGACTGATTTTCCAAACTTTTTAATAAATGATTTTGCATTGTATTTGTTTTAATTTATACTGATAGAAAATAAAAAAGTCCCTTCGGATTGTTTACCAAAGGGACTTTTAAAATAGAAATATACTATGATTAGGTCGTTCGCTTTTGGCAATAGCAAGGAGGTGCGCACAAGCACATCATACAACACATTGACAATTTATTTATTTGAATATTCATTTTGGATATTTATTAAAATGAAAAAACCTCTGCGGCTTGCAGAGGTTTCATCGTATATATTTTAAAAATTTAAAATTATGCAATAGCAGACCTCTGTGTAAATTTACACATCATCATACATACTTTGCACACTATTAGATTCATTTTTTTATTTTATGTTGCCGCAAATAAACGAACTAATTTTATATTTACCAAATAAAATTCAAAAATTTATAGAGTAACCAAAACAGGAAGGCACACCTTCGTTTAATAATTGATTAAATCCATTATTACTGATGCTAAGATGGATCAAATTTGTATAAGTTACTGCAAACCTTTCTACTTATACAATAGATTTTCTATATCCTAATAACCGTTATTTGCAACTAAGGTTTAGGAATTGTTGAAAATCATCTCTTTAAAAATGATTTCTTAACAGCACGTTCATTTAAAAAGACTAGTAATTTTGTGCAATAAAAGAGGTGAACTTTTTCAAACGAAAAAATATAAAATAATATAGTCGGTTTTAATGTTGATAGATTTTTAAAACTATAAAAATTGTACTATACCTAAATTTGAAGCAGGCCAACGCGTTCCATAAATGGGATTTCAGATTTCAGGAACCTTAGTTGAGTTTTAATTAGTTTATCCGATGAATCTCTTGGAGATTTGGTTATAAATCGTGCTTTGGTACCCGTAAAATCTAAGGTATTTGTTGCATCAAAATCCTTCAGCTTGTCAGCCGAAAATAAAACTATATTGTCCTTTACCATCCAAGTTCCTTTTCCGTATTGATTAGCTGTAGATGGAATTCGATGCTTAATGTTGAAATAATAGTGGAATACAAAACTACCATCTTCATTTAATGTCAATTGATATTCAATCGCATCGCCCTGATTGCTTGGAAGTGAAAGTGCGTAATCGCCAGCTACTTTGTCTGATTGTGCGGATACTGTAAAACCAGAAATTAGAATTAAAAGTGTGAGCAATGTTTTCATAATACGTGTTGTTAGCTTATTGTTTAAAAGTTAAGGTTGTTGCGAAGCGTGAAAGTGAATTTACAACAAAATTCGCAATTGGGCGAAACGGCTGTTAGTGGCTGTAGCAATTAGTCGAGATCAAAATCTACCGAGAATTTTTTCGTTTTCTTTGAATACTCTATGCTACAAGTATTTGTATTAAACCAGCCATCACCTCCAAAGATAAGCTCTTTTCCAAGTTTGGCTTTAAAATCATGAGGGTCATCTTCTAAATTAAGCAAAATGATACCTATGATACTGTCGTTTTTTGAGTTGATAAATCCAACGTATTGTTTGTAATAATTTGACATATGCTTTGAATCTATTTTTAAAAGCTTCTGCCATTCTGAATCTCCCCAAACCTGATCAATGATTTTTTGCGTTTCGGGTAGCTTTTCTTCAATTTTTCTTATTGTTTTTTCGTCTGGAGTAAAATATTTTTCTTCTTTTCTGTATGCAAAGTATTCAGAAGTAAAAATGATAGATTTTGAGTTCTCAAAGTTTATTACTTTAATCTTAGGTATGCTGTCAACTGCTTTCGAAGAGAAAGTATTTTCATTATTATTTTTTTGTCTATTACACGAAATAAGACAGAAAAAAAATACAGCTAATATTGTGGTTGCTTTTGTCATTATGTTTTTTTAAGCTATTACAGCTAACTCATTTAGACACACTATTTTCTAGCTTCGCCTTCCAAATATAAACCTTTTTTACTTCAAACGATTGCAGAGGCAGTGTTGAAGTTAATATCCTCACTAACTAATTAAATAACCTCACTAACTAATTAAATAACCTCACCAACCAAATAAATAACCTTGTTGAGTACGTTAATAACATCGTTGATTAAGTAAATAACTTCGCCAACCAAATAAATAACCTAGTCGAGTACGTTAATAACATCGTTGATCAAGTAAATAACTTCGCCAACCAAGTAAATAGCCTCATTGACGAGGTAAATAACCTCGTTTGTTAATAGGCGAGGGATGATTAGTTAATTTTAGGAGTGATTAATTCAATTTTGAAGTGATGAACTCATTTTAGGAGTGATTAATTCCAATTTGAAATGATGAACGGGTTGACGAGTTTTATTTTTTTCGTTCATCCATAAAAAAATCCCGATTGTTTGAAACTTATTTGCTAGTTACTTCTTCAAAAAATCGGTTAGTAAAGCAAAGAGTTTGGCGCGTTCCTCTATTTGAGGATTGTGACCGCTTAATTCAAACATCACAAATTGCGCTTGCGGGCAATAGTCTTTGTATTTCACCATCATACTCGGTACGGCAACACGGTCGTAGCGGCCGCCATAAATCAGGATTGGCATTTTGAGATCTTTCAACTGTTTGCGAAAATCAAAATTTCCTATATCATTCCCTACAATAAAATCGCCATCTTTTCCCACCATCTGATAGTATAAAGCAGTGTTAAATGAGTTGGGATAGGGTTTGCCTGCACCTCTTTTTTTAAAATTATCTGGGTTATAAGCATACAAAAAGCTGTAAGGTACTTTGCTGTAAATTTCGCCGTGTTTCGCATCACTACTAATTCCACCTTGTTCTCTATGTTTCATTAATTCATCCCAAACTTCAGGATAATTAATCTTAATTTCGTGGTTGCTGTTATCATCGTTTTCCTGCCACATAATAAAGCTATGAAAACCGTTGGCAATGATCAGATGTTTTACGTTTTGCCCATATTTAACAGCATATCCTTGTGCCACCAAACTTCCGTAGGAATGGCCTAGCACACTGACTTTCTTGAGGTTCATTGCTTTTCGTAGTCCTTCAAGATCTTCAATGTCACGGTCTAATGAATATTGTTTTACGTCTTTCGCAGTATCTGATTTTCCTCGACCAAAGCCATCAAAGTAAATGAGCTGCACATTAGTTTTTACGCTCAGCGAATCAAAAGAGCGAAGTCCTTTATGCGCCGATCCTGGACCACCAGATATCATAATTAAAGGTTCACCACTACCAACTGTTACAACCCAAAGATTGGCTCCGTTTACTTTATAAAATTTTCCATCTTTTTCACTGTCTGGAAATTGTTGGGCAAATAAGCACGTACCATAAAATAATAACGAGACAATTAATATGTATTTTTTCATGAGATAGTTTATTCGTTTGTTTACAAAGTCTTACAAACATAATAAAAAAATCCCGCCTTGTTTGAGACGGGAAGGGATTTATATTTACAAATCTATTTTCTTTAATTCCTTGTAATTTGCATATAGTTTTTTAAGTAAAATTCCGTATAGTAATTTGTAGAAAGCCCAAAAAACACCAACTACAATCACGACTGATAAAAGTAGTATACCAAGTGTAATGCAAAGTGCACGGTAGTTGTCTTCGTTGACGATTTTATCTGTTAATACTTTCATTTCAGGATTAAAAACAAACTGTAACACAAATCCGATAATAAGAGTTATAAAAATCATTGTCAAATTATACCATACATAATACTGCACAGTTTTGCGGGTTTTTAGTATGTCCTGCATTAGCTGTTTTGTAGAAGTTGTAATCGAAATCTTGATATAATTTTTATAAAAAGAATAAATAAATCCCAGTATCACGATATAGTTTACGAAATTCAGAATCTTGAAATAAATTAGGGTGTTTTCAGCATGTATTTTCGTAATGTATTCATCAGTATTCCAAATCACGCCAAGCAATACCCAACATAAAACTTCAATAATACTGATGATCAAGATCCATTTTACGATCGACGATGATTTTTTATGCAGCATTCTATAGATATCGGTTTCAGAAACCTGCTCATATTGATGCATGTCTTTTTGCCACGCTTTTTTTAATAAATCCAACTCTTCCATAATCACTAAGGATTTAATATTTTTTTTAGTTTTCCTTTTATCCTGTTCATTTTGACGCGGGCATTTACCTCGGTTATACCCAATGTTTCTGATATTTCTGTATAATCTTTATCTTCTAAATATAAAAATACCAAGGCTTTTTCAATGTCATTCAGCTGTTGCACCGCCTGATACATTAGCTTAATTTGTTCTTCTTGCTCAAAGTTGTAATCTTCTTGCGATAAAAAATGTTTTTGCCCTTCATAAGGGGTAGTCGGAACGCTTCGAGT
>Ga0105047_10017404_pt1 | contig 11208 bp, 4 predicted proteins | sample MAT04_FD_78384 | JGI IMG/M metagenome (GOLD analysis project Ga0105047, IMG submission 78384) | Freshwater microbial communities from Lake Fryxell liftoff mats and glacier meltwater in Antarctica - MAT-04 (megahit assembly) | ecosystem: Environmental > Aquatic > Freshwater > Ice > Liftoff...
AGAGTCGTGATGAACCGCGACCTCGCAACAGGATTCGGTGCTTTCCCGCTGGCAGTGTGACGACCGCCGCGGCTCGCAGCATGTGTGGGTTCCCGCGATCACCACGCACGCCGGTGTCGACATACTTGTGCGGCACCTCGAAGAAGCCGAAGCAATCTTCGCGGTAGCTCTCGGTGGGCTGCGGCGGAATCTCGGGCCACGCATTGCGATTCGGCAGTCCCTCTTCGCAGAGTTGCACCAGTACCTGACCCTTCGGAAGATCGGCACGCTTCACGACCGGGGGCGGCGGAAGGAACTGGTAGCGGTGCGTCAGCACATCGTCGGACAGCGCGGCGTGCCAGATGGCGACATCGTCGAGCGAACCACGAAACGTGTTCCCGGCTCCGCCACCGTTTCCAGCGCCGATGGTGACATCGTCTGCATCGGTCACCGGTGCGCGAGTGGTCGCACCGCCCTCGTCCCATGTGCCTTTCTGAGCGACGCCGTCGATGTAGCCGCGAACGCTCCCCGGCTTCCCGAACGTGTACACGACCGCAACGTGATGCCATCCGCCAGCGGTGAAACCTTTGTCCGTCGTCCAGCGATGCCATTCGGCAACCTTGCCCGCAGCGGGCTCGCTGGCGAACAGAAACGACACGCGAGCCTCGCCCTTTTCGCCCTTCAAACGCAGGGCGTAGTTCTGATTCTTCTCGGGCGTTCCGGGCTTCCGGTTCCGACCTTTCCCAACGAGGTAGGCGTAATTGCCATCTTTCAATTCCGCGACCTTCACCCACGCTTCAATCGTGATGGAATCATTCAGTCCGAAGCGAAGATTCGCTTTGGGGAGGTCGGTTTCGCGAATCGTGACGCCCGCAGTTACGGCAGTGAAATCCATCGCGGTGTTGCCGACCGCAAACGCGGGATAGATGGGTGGTCGCGGGCCGGGTACAAGCAGTTTGGCTAACTCTTTCGGCACGCCCGGCTCATCGGCCGCGTTGAACCTCCACACCGCAACCGGTTTGTCGTTGGAACTCACGTCGTTCTGAGCGAGTGCGTGCGACGACATGACGAGGAGGCCCAACAGGGCGACCGGGAGACGGGTCATGTGTGAACCTGTGTGCGAGGGTGAACTGTGTTGTCGATTGTACCCGCACGCTGCCGAGAGGCCACACCCGCTCCATTCTTCGGGGTGTGATTGTGCCGCCAGCACATTCGACAAAATCGCATCCTCTTACCCGATCGTGCTTGTCGAAGTCCAATCCGCTTGAGACGCTGACCAGAAGCCACACCGAGGAGTTCGCCATGTGTCGTCGCTCGCTTCTGATGCTGGTGCTGCTGACTTCGCCGGTCACTGCTCAGCCACAAACGCCAGATCCCGCCAGGCTCACGCTTGACCGAATCTTCGCGTCCGATGATTTCCGAGGCGATCGCGTACCGTCCGTGAAGTGGCTCGACGGCGGAGCTTACACAACCCTCCAACCGTCGAAAACGCACAAAGGCGCGAGCGACATCCTTCGCGTCGATGCGGGCGGGAAAAGTGAAGTGCTGGTTCCTGCCGAAAGACTCATCCCAGCAAACGCGAAGGAACCGATCGCCATCCACAGCTACGAGTTCTCAAAGGATCTCGACGTCGTGCTGCTCTTCACCAACTCGGCGCGAGTCTGGCGGCAGAACAATCGTGGCGATTACTGGACATTCCGCCGCTCCACGGGCAAACTGGCGAAGCTCGGCGGCAACGCGAAGCCATCAACGATGCTGTTCGCGAAACTGTCTCCAGACGGGACGCAAGTGGGCTATGTTCGCGAGAACAACCTGTACGTCGAACCAACCAACGCGGGCAGCGCGACAAAGCTCACTCCCGACGGCTCAAACGAGATTATCAACGGCACCTTCGACTGGGTGTACGAAGAGGAGTTCTTCTGTCGTGATGGCTGGCGTTGGAGCCCCGACGGGAAGCACATCGCGTACTGGCAACTCGACACTCGCGGCGTGAAGTCGTTCACGCTCGTGGACACGCCCACCGAGAACTACCCAATCCTCAGTTCGTTCGCGTATCCTAAGACGGGTGAACGGAACTCGGCGTGTCGTGTCGGAGTGATCCCCACAACCGGCGGGGCAACGCAGTGGGTCAACGTCCCCGGCGACACCCGCACGGACTTCTACATCCCCCGGATGGAGTGGGCCAACAACTCCAACGAGTTGGTGATTCAGCGTATCAATCGACTCCAGAACGCCGTGGACGTCCTGCTCGCGGACGCTACCACTGGAAAGGTCCGAACCGTCCTCACGGACCGGGATGGAGCCTGGGTGGACATCCACGATGACGCAATGGAGTGGGTTGAGAAGGGCAACGCCTTCACCTGGATCAGCGAGCGCGACGACTGGCGACACCTCTACCTGGCCTCTCGCGACGGTAGCAGTGTGAGGCGCGTGACACAGGGCAAGTTCGATGTGATCCGCGTCGTCCGCCTCGACGAGAAGAATGGGCAGGTCTACTTCATCGCATCGCCAGACAACCCCACCCAGCACTACCTCTACCGCACCTCGTTGGACAGCAGTGGACTCCCCGAACGTCTGAGTCCCGCCGATGAGCCGGGCTGGCACGACTACAACATCTCGCCTGATAGCAAGGTCGCAGTTCACACTTATTCGTCCTTTGGGAGTCCACCCAGAGTCGAGCTGGTGACGCTGCCAGATCACAAGGTGGTCCGCACGCTCGCCACGAACGACAAACTTCGCGCGACCTTGGGAAAGTTGACTCCGACACCCACCGAGTCCATCCGCGTGGACATCGGCAACGGCGTGAAGTTGGACGGTTGGTTCATGAAGCCCACGAACTTCGACTCAACGAAGAAGTACCCGGTCGTCTTCCATGTCTATGGAGAGCCAGCGGCTCAAGAGGTCCAGGACCGTTGGGGAGGGAACAAATACCTCTGGCACCTGATGCTCGCCCAACAGGGGTATGCCGTGGCTTGCGTCGACAACCGTGGCACGCCGTGCCCACGGGGTCGGGACTGGCGGAGGACTGCATACCGCAAGGTCGGAACGCTTGCCTCAGAAGATCAATCCGCCGCAGCACGCGAGTTGTTGAAACAGCGCCCCTACTTGGACGCCACGCGAGTTGGAGTGTGGGGCTGGAGCGGCGGCGGATCGCTCACGCTGAACCTGATGTTCCGCTACCCTGAACTCTATCGCACGGGCCTGTCCATCGCTCCGGTGCCCGACATGCGGCTCTACGACACGATCTATCAAGAGAGGTACATGGGACTCCCACAGGACAATGCCGAGGACTATAAGCACGGGTCACCCATCACGCACGCGGCTGGGCTCAAGGGGAACCTGTTGCTTGTCCACGGGACCGGAGACGATAACTGTCATTACCAGGGAGTTGAGAGACTTGCGGACAAGCTGATTGAACTGAACAAGCCCTTCACACTGATGGCGTATTCGAACCGCAGCCATTCGATCAACGAGGGCAAGAACACGACGCGACACCTCCACGGCTTGCTCACCCGCTATCTGAACGAGAACCTGCCGGCGGGACCGAAGCCGTGAGGCGTCAAAGTCGTCGGCTCATGGAGTGTGCCGACGACTTTGGGAACCCCGATGAGCCCTACTCGTTCACAGTCCTTGCGGGACGAAACCCAAGATCGTAGATGCGATTACTGGGTTGGTAGTACTTTCGAAAACCTGACCGCAGGTACGCCGGGAGATAGGTGAAAGAGCCGCCCCGAAGGAGCCGATTGGTCTGTTCGTTAACCACTGAATACTTCGGATCCTCGACGTCATCTGTCTGACTCGAGGGGGAAAGCCCCGGGTCTTCGACCCATTCAATCACGTTGCCCAACGTGTCGAACAACCCGCGGTCATTCGGGCGTAGTTGACCCACTGGCAACGTGTGATCGTCCGATATGCGGGAGAACCAACCGTACCGGGCCATCAACGCTTCTCCTCGCCCGTAATGTCGGACTGTTGTGCTTCCCGCTCGGCACGCGTACTCCCCCTCTGCCTCTGTCGGCAATCGGTAGCCGGTCAGTTTGAGGTGGTCTTCCTTGATCCGCATCCCCTCGGCGTACTGCCTATCCTCATTCGGCTCATAGGGCCACTGTGCTTCCGGAATCCCTTCCTTTGCACTCAACCAGTTGCAATACTCTGCGGCTTGGTACCATGACATTTTCACTGCGGGTGTGTCCGGACCGGGACTGTATCGCCTCTCGAAAGAGTGGTCGGGACTGAATCGCAGGAACTGCTCCACGGTCACTTCTTTCGTGGAGATTGCAAATGACCGACCGATGCGTTTCTTGTGGGTTGTCTCGTCAACAAACTGTCCCCCTTCGGTCACAGGAGTTCCCATCGTGAACTCCACTGGACCACGAACGACCGCATAGGTTTGACCCTCACTATTCACGTACCACTCTTTGGTGTCTTGGGGACGCTTCTTTGGCAACTTCGAGAGTTCCAGATCAACGGCGGTTAACCCCTGAGCGGCGTCCCACCTCTGTCGCAGTAGCCATTCGATGGACGAGTGGATCCCAGAATCCGGGTGATTCCGGTAGAGAACCACCAGTCGCGAGACGAACTGTTCACGCTCACCTGCCGGGATCGACGCAGGTGAATAATCCCCCAGCGTGACAAGCAACGCGCGTTTGATCGAAACGTCCGACTCAACCTCGAACTGTCGCATCAGAGTCCGTGCGTCGATGCCGATTGCGGCGACTCTCTCCATCAAATGACTCCGCACAGAGGCATCACAATTCTTCGGGAAGCTGAACAGTGGCCACACGGTCTCTCCTTCGCCCAAGGCCAGGAGGACGGCTGCCGCGTTCGCCTGACGTCTTGCCAGAGTGTCGTACACCGAATCCGACTCGAAGAGGATGTGCACCATCGGGACCGCCCCGAGGATGGAGGCCACAGCCGGACAGGTCCCCCCGTCCTGAGCCCACATCGCCGCTGGCCTCTTCCCCAGTTCGGCCTTCAACAAGGGAATCACTGCGTCACGATTGCGTTTCTGGACCGCATCCGCAATCAACGCGTAGTGACGGGCATCCAACACCATCACCAACTCGGAGAGTTCTGCCGGACGATCCACCGTGTATCGAGCCAAGAGGTTGGCACCGAAATCAAACGCTGACGCCTCGGCTACCAACTCCGAGACCGTCAACTTCCCGCCGCTGCACTTCGTGCGTGATTCCAGATACCGCACCATGAGCGCGGGGATGAGGTGCTTGCGAACGGGTTCCAGTGCTTCCGACCAGACGACGAACTCATGGGGGGCCGAGTGGACGACGGCCGCGGACAATCTCGGTGCGACCTTCGGCCAGCGTTCATCCCCGGCACACCATCCGGCGAGCGCACACGCCGCCCGTACCCGTTGCTGATTCCCAGCCGTCTCGTCGTACAGCAACTTCCACAGCCCGAGTGCAATCGTCTGGTAGCGAGGGGTCAGCAACTCACGGATCGTGAGTAACTCGTAGGGTTGACAATTCGGAATGTACTCCGCCAACTCCGCCACGCACCGCGGGTCTTCTTGCAACAGTGCGAGCCTGCCGTGGAGCCCAGGTTTCGTGGTGATCGGTTGCCTTGAGAATTCATCCAACTGGGCCCGCGTCAGATCCCGGAACTCCACGAGGTCGTCGATGATTCGCGTTACGTCATCCGTGTCTGCCGTGCTCAGAGCCTGGATCAACGACATGGAGCGGGTTGCACGAAGGTCCGCAGCGCGTTTCTGTTCTGCGGCGATTCGATCGTCGGCTCGTTGTGTTTCAGCCGTCAGTCGGTCGCGCTCCTGCTTCTTCTGAACCTCGTTCGTCGCGACCCCCGCCACGATCACCACGAGACTCGCCGCCGCAACAACTGCCGCACGACTGGGGTGCCGCTTCACCCACTTCCACAACCGCTCCGCTTGCCCAATGGGACGCGCCATGATCGGACGCCCCTGGAGGTACGCCCGTAAATCCAGCGTCAACTCTGATGCGGTGTGGTACCGTTGCGAAGGCTCTTTCTCCAGGCACTTCGCGCAGATTGTTTCCAGGTCGTGTGGGGTACTCGGAGCCACGCTCCGCAACCGGGGGAGTTCTCGCGTCAGGACTTGTTGGATCGTGTCCATGACCGAGTCGCCCCTGAACGGGGCGCGACCACTCAGGAGTTCGTACAGAATCACACCCAGGCCGTAGACGTCCGTGGGCGTGCCGATCTCCTTGGTGCGGCCCGCTGCTTGCTCGGGACTCATGTAGCTCGGCGTACCCATGATCGCACCGGAAACCGTCATGTCCGACTTTCCCACTTTCGCGAGTCCGAAGTCTGCGATCTTGGGTTCACCGTGTTCATCAAGGAGGACGTTCGCGGGCTTCAGGTCGCGGTGAACGATCCCCTTGGCGTGGGCTGCCGCAATCGCGTCGGCGAGTTTGGCCACCATCTTGGCCGCGTCTCGCGGGGCGAACGGACCCGTCGTGTGGAGTTTTTTGGCCAACGTCACGCCGTTGACGTACTCCAGCGCGAAGAACGGCTGTCCGTCGTGCTGGCCGAACTCGAACACCTGGACGACGTGCTTGTGCTGGATTTGGGCGACCGCTTCCGCTTCAAGAAAGAATCTCGCTTGAGCGAGTGCATCGAGGTACTGACCGCCAAGGAGCATCTTGATCGCGGTTGATCGATTCAACCGAATGTGGCGAGCCTTGAAGACAATCCCCATCCCACCGCGACCGAGTTCTTCGGTGATCTCGTATCCGGGTATGTCCGGGAAGGGGCGGGGCGGGATTGGCCGCTGCGAAAGCTCCGCCGCTCGAACAGCCTCGTGCGGACTCTGCGCGATCGTTCCGCCCTGGGCCGCGTCTGGTGGGGCCAACTCGGGCCCGCTCGGCATGTTCGCGTGGGAAATGGTCTCTTCAGGGAGACGGTGGTGGTGATCGGGCTGCGTCTCACGAGGCGACGGTGGGACTTCGGGCAACGTCATGGGGTTGAGATCGTGCCGGTTGCCGTCGTGGGTATTCGGATCGTGATTGACCATAGCAATTCAATTTCGGCGCACGGTTATGATGTGCCGCGATGATAACCGAAGCGCCCCGAACCGCCAATCCCTACGCGGCCAACTCATCTGAGGGTTCTGCGCACTTTGACACTCGTGCGTCGCTGCGCACCAAGACACCTCAGCAAAGAAGGGGTATGCTGGAACTCTGCTCATCACAGAGACCGAAGGCCATACCCATGCTCCGAATCTGCCTCTCCATCTGCTGTCTGGTGTGCTTGATGGAGCACGTCATCGCCGCCGAGTCGCCAGCAGGGCTGCACCAACAACTTGCAAAAGAACCCGTCGCCGACCTCGCCAAGGATGCTCGCGCGCGAGGAGACGCGAGCCGCGGCGCTGTTCTGTTCTTTCAACCGTTCCTGAGTTGTGCGAAGTGCCACGACGGTGAAACCGGCACGCAGCTCGGGCCCGACATCGCGGCGGCAGGCAAGGAGGCAACGCCAGAGTACCTCATCGAAGCCGTGTTGTTCCCATCGAAAGTGCTGAAGAAAGGCTACGAAACGGTCGTCGTGACCACGAAGGACGAACGAACTTTAACCGGCCTGATCGCAACCGAGACCGTTGACATACTTACGCTGATCGACCCTTCCTCGAACGGGAAACGGATCGCGATTCCAAAAACCGAGATCGAGAAGCGAGTGGCGAACGCCACGTCGCTGATGCCCGAGGGATTGGTCAATCTGCTCTCTGATCGGCAGCAATTCCTCGACCTTGCGAAGTATCTGATTGAGGTCGCCGAGGGTGGCCTGCGGCGGGCGAAGGAACTGCGTCCAGCCGTCACGGCCCTCGTCATTCCGGAATACGAGAAGGACATCGACCACGCTGGACTCATACGCACATGGGACGACAAAGCACTGCGGCGAGGTGAAGCGATCTACACCCGAGTGTGCGCGAACTGCCACGGCACAAAGGATCAGCCTGGCTCCCTGCCGACCTCGCCGAAGTTCGCTGCACACGTCTTCAAAAATGGCAGTGACCCGTTCAGCCTGTATCAAACGCTGACCCGGGGGTACGGCTTGATGGCACCGCAAACGTGGATGGTCCCACGACAAAAGTACGACCTCATTCACTACCTCCGCGAAACCTACCTGAAGCCTCACAACCCAACCCAGTTCGCCAAGGTCGATGGCACGTATCTCGGGAAGCTGCCAGCGGGGAAGAAGGACGAGTTCGGTCCGGTCGCGGTGAACGTCGAGCCGTGGGTGACGATGGACTACGGCCCGAGTCTGATGAACACCTACGAGGTCGGCGGTCCGGGGCCGAACATCGCGTACAAGGCGATTGCGATGCGTCTGGACTCGGGAAGCGGTGGCGTGTCACGCGGGAAGCGATGGGCACTGTTCGACCACGACACGATGCGGTTCGCGGCGGCGTGGAACGGCGACGGGTTCATCGACTGGAAGGGTATCCACTTCAACGGTCAGCACCAGGTTCATCCGAAGTTGGTTGGTGAGGTTCACGTCACGAATCCCGCTGGGCCCGGCTGGGCCGATCCGGCGACTGGCAGCTTCAAAGATCCGCGACCGACTGGACGCGACAAGCGTCCATACGGACCGCTCCCCCGTGAGTGGGCGAAGTTCAGGGGTGTCTACCACTTCGGCGACCAGACCATTGTTTCGTACACGGTCGGCAACGCTGGCATTCTGGAACTTGCCGGCGCTGAACCAGATCCGAAGGCTCCCACCAATCTCGTGTTCACTCGCACACTCGACATCGGGAAGTCTTCTTGTGATCTCCTGGCACGAGTCGCGCCGGTTGGCATTGCCGCCGTCGTTCTCGGTGACAACCGGCTGTCACTGGAGGAACGCGACGGGTTCACGTTGTTGAGGATTCCCGCCGTTGCGACACCAACTCGCGTGAAGGTGCTCACCGCGAAGGGTGATATCGACGTGCTGAAGTCTCTCGCCAAGGAGTCGCCCGCACCGCGGGCGTTGGAGCCACTCACCCACGGCGGGCCGAAGCACTGGCCGGAGATCCTCAAGTCACCGGTGACCATTGGGAAGGATGACGGTCCCTTCGCCGTCGATTCCTTCGCGCTGCCGGAGCGGAACCCATGGAACGCACAACTTCGCTTGACCGGTTTTGACTTCTACGCCGACGGCAAACGGATGGCCGTCTGTTCCTGGGACGGTGACGTGTGGCTAGTGAGCGGCCTCAACAACCCGACTGCTGGACTCACCTGGCAACGCATCGCGTCGGGACTGTTCCAACCGCTCGGACTCAAACTTCGCGACGGAGCGTTGTTCGTTAGTTGTCGCGACCAGATCATGAAACTGCACGATCTCAACGGCGACGGCGAAACCGATTTCTACGAGTGCTTCAACAACGACCACCAGGTGACGGAACACTTCCACGAGTTCGCGATGGGCCTTCAGACCGACGCCGATGGGAACTTTTACTATGCGAAGAGTGGCCGGCACGCATTGCCAGCTCTCGTGCCGCACCACGGGACGTTGCTCAAGGTTAGCAAGGACGGCGCGAAGACTGACATTCTCGCCACTGGATTTCGTGCCGCAAACGGCGTCTGTCTGAACCCGGATGGCACATTCTTCGTCACCGATCAGGAAGGGTTTTGGACACCGAAGAACCGGATCAACCTTGTCGAGAGGGGCGGATTCTATGGCAACATGTGGGGTTACACGGACCTCACCGACACAAGCGACTCCGCGATGAAACAACCTCTGTGTTGGATCACGAACGACTTCGACCGTTCCCCGGCAGAGTTGCTTTGGGTCACCTCTGACAAGTGGGGTCCGCTCAAGGGTTCGCTGCTGAACATCTCTTATGGGCACGGAAAGATCTATGTCGTTCCGCATGAGAGGGTGAACGGACAGTCCCAGGGTGGGATGTGCGCGCTGCCACTGCCGCCGTTCCCCACTGGCATCATGAGAGGCCGATTTAGCCCCACGGACGGCGCACTCTACACATGCGGCATGTTCGCGTGGGCGGGCAATCAGTCAGTCCCCGGCGGCTTCTACCGCGTTCGGTACACGGGCAAGCCCGCCGACCTCCCGGTGGGACTCAAGGCGAAATCGGATGGCGTGGAGGTCACGTTCACGGACACCCTGGATGCCTTGAGCGCGGCCGACGTGAAGAACTACGAAGTGAAGGTGTGGGGTTTGAAACGGAGTCAGAACTATGGATCGAAGCACCAGGATGAGAAACCCTTGATCATCTCGAAGGCAACGGTATCAGCGGATGGCAAGACAGTTCGCCTGACGATCCCAAACCTCACGCCAACCTGGGGCATGGAGATCAAATACCGCGTCAAGGGTGCGGACGGTCGAGCGGTCTCGGGAGTGATTCACAACACCATCCACGCGATGGAGAAGTGATCACTCTCGGGCGCGCCGGAGTTATGGTTTGAAAGGCTGGATCGGCACTTCACAGAAGGTTAGCGCCGCAATGCCGTTCTCCCCTCGCAGCAGATTCGCCTGAGACCACGAACTGCTGTCAAGATAGTTGATCGTCTTCGCACTTGAAGGGGCGGCGAGCTTCAGCGTCACGCTGTTACCGGTCACCGAGCCCGAGGCAACTTTGCCCTTCGCACCATCAAGATAGAACTGGGTCGCAAGGGTGTTACCCCACTTCACGGGTTGGTCAAACTCCACCACGATCTCGTCTTGCTTGTCACTCGTGAAGGAGACTCGTTTGATGTTCGGCGGCGTGATGGAGGTCAGAGGAGCCTTCCCATAGTTGTCTCGCTCCACGAGTGGACAGATCAGCCTCGCGAACTCGGCATAACCCGCGGCCGGGAAGTGACAGCCGCCGGGCGGGTCGATCCCGAGCGTGGACATGACGCTCATCTTGGAGAATGCGGTGGGCAGGTTCCGTTGCACTTCTCGCAGACGATTGTCCGATCCGTTGATCCCCATTGAGCAAGACTTCGGCCAGATCTGGAACACATAGTAATGCTGGATGTTCGGGTAGTCCTGCTTCCACGCGACCGCCAACTCGATGAAGAATTGACGATAGGTTTCCCACCCGAAGCCGCCCGTCGGGCCATCAGCACCCTGATCGTTCTCACCTTGGTGCCAGAGGACTCCCCGGATGCCGTGCGTGAGTTTTGCTTGTCGCGCCCTCGGCTGCGTCCTTCGGTTTAGCCAACGTCACCCAGCCTTGGAGAGGCTTTCTGTGGTCGGTCGGGGCCGTTTCCGAGCCGGACGAGGGAGATCGGGCATCCGTTCGAGGACCCAGGAGAACAC
>Ga0105047_10017405_pt1 | contig 11208 bp, 11 predicted proteins | sample MAT04_FD_78384 | JGI IMG/M metagenome (GOLD analysis project Ga0105047, IMG submission 78384) | Freshwater microbial communities from Lake Fryxell liftoff mats and glacier meltwater in Antarctica - MAT-04 (megahit assembly) | ecosystem: Environmental > Aquatic > Freshwater > Ice > Liftoff...
GGCATTGCGAACCGGAGCGAATCAAATGGCCCCGGGGGGCCGGCGAAATGGCGCAAAAGCTGGGCGGTACGCTGGTGATCCGGGCCGAACCGGGGCGCGGCCTCGACCTGCAATACCAGAACCACCAGATCATCGAGCGGATCAACCAGTTCTACGGCTATGGGGCGGTGACTTCAGTGAAAGTTATGCAAGGCCACGTAAGCACCAGCAAACCTCTGAAACACAAGGATATTCCATTAGATTCAAAAACCGAACAGGCGCTTGAAACGCGCCTTGAATCCATCGCCGACGAAAAGCTGAAACAGGCCCTGCACCGGCTCGGCGCGGGCGCCCTGGCAAAGCGGCCGAGTTCTCCACACAACAAATAATATTGGTTCCAACCCCCAACATCTAGTAGGTAGATTCCATGATCAAGCTCAATAAACGTGATGTCATTTTTGGTTCGGTGGCGCTGGCTGGCCTCGCCCTTGGCGCTCCCCAATCCTTTGCGGTGGATTTGACCGGCCTTAATGACCCGCCGGCCTTTGGCGAAATGACCCTTGGCCCCGACACCGCCAAGGTGACGGTGATTGAGTATGCTTCGGCCACCTGTCCGCATTGCGCGGCATTCCATAACGAGACATTTGAGGCCCTGAAGAAAGAATATATCGACACGGGCAAGATCAAGTTCGTGTTCCGCGAATTTCCGCACCAGGATGCGGCCCTTGCGGCCTTCATGCTGGCACGCTGCGCGCCCAAGGAAAAATACTTCCCGCTGATCGACGTGTTCTTCGCCACGCAGCCGGAGTGGACGCAGGATCCGCTCGCCGGGCTCAACAAGATTGCGCAGCAGGCGGGCTTTACCAAGGAAAGCTTCGAAGCCTGCATGAAGAATGAAGCGGTGGCCAAGGATATTCTGGCGGTGCGCAGCAAGGCCGAAAGCTTTGGCGTGACCGGCATTCCGACATTCTTTGTGAATGGCGAAAGATTTGAAGGCGAGACGACGATCGAAGCCTTCCGTGCGAAGATTGATCCGCTTCTCGTTTGAGGAGCGGCCAGGACTGGGGCTTGAGGCATAATGAAGTTTACACGGCTGCGGCTTTCGGGGTTCAAATCATTTGTTGAGCCCACCGACCTGTTGATTGAACCGGGCCTGACCGGCGTGGTTGGCCCCAATGGCTGCGGAAAATCAAACCTGCTTGAAGCGTTGCGCTGGGTGATGGGCGAGAGCTCCTACAAATCCATGCGCGCCTCCGGCATGGATGACGTGATCTTTTCCGGCACGACACAACGCCCGTCGCGCAACATGGCGGAAGTCATGGTGACGATGTCGAATGACGACCGTTCGGCGCCACCGCAACATAACGACAGCGAAGTGATCGAAATCTCACGGCGCATTGAGCGCGAAGCCGGCTCGGCCTACCGCATCAACGGCAAGGATGTGCGGGCCCGCGATGTGCAGCTTTTGTTTGCCGATGTATCAACGGGGGCGCGTTCGCCGGCGCTGGTGCGGCAGGGGCAGATTGCCGAGATTATCAATGCCAAACCGCAGGCGCGGCGGTTAATCCTTGAAGAAGCGGCGGGCATCACCGGCCTGCATACGCGCCGCCATGAGGCGGAACTGAAATTGAAAGCGGCGGAAGTCAACCTCACGCGGCTTGAGGATGTGACCTCGCAGCTTGAAAGCCAGCTCAACAGCCTGAAACGGCAGGCGCGGCAGGCCCAGAAATACAAAGTGATTTCCGCCGAGATCCGGAAGCTGGAAGCGGCCGGGCTTTATGTGGCCTGGAAAGAAGCGGTGGAGAGTGCCGCGAAAGATGCGGCGGCACTTGATGAATCCACCCGCGTGCTGGCCGAGAACACACGGGCGGCTTCCGAAAAACTGCGGGCGCGCGATGAATTGGGCGAGAAGCTGCCGGGCCTGCGCGAGCAGGAAACCATCCGCGCCGCGGTGCTGCAGCGCATGGCGGTTGAACGCAACAGCCTTGATGAGGAAGAGCGCCGGGTTGAAGGAAGGCGCAAGGAACTGGACCAGCGGCTGACGCAAGCCGTTGCCGATCTGGGGCGCGAGCAGCATACGCTTGGCGATACGGAAGGCGTGATTGCCCGCCTTGTCGAGGAAGACACCGGGCTCAGGGCGGCGCAGGACAATGACGGAGACTTGCGCGCCGAGGCGGCGCTGGCCTTGCAAAGTGTGGCCAGTGCGCTGGCCACGGCGCAGGACGTGGCCGACCAGGCAGGGGCGCGGCTTTCGGAACTGACAGCGCGGCGCGGGGCGATTACCCGCTCGATTGATGAACAGCGGCAACGCATTGCCCGGCTTGAAAGGGATGCGAGCGAAACCGGCGCCAAGCGCCAGGCCCTGCTCGCGCAGATGGGCAGCACCGGAGACGGGCCGACGCTTGCTACTGCTGTGGACGCCGCAGTTGCGGTTTTGGCTTCGAATGAAACGGCGGCAAACCATGCGGAAGTCGCCTTGCGCGCGGCGCGCCAGGTTGAGGCCGATACCCGCCAAGCCCATGACGAGGCGCGGCGCAAGGCCGAGGGCCTGCAGACGGAAGTCCGCACGTTGACGAATTTGCTGAAGGCCGCCGACAACAATTTGTGGCCGGCACTGGTTGACCAGCTCAAAGTTGAACGGGGCTATGAAGCGGCACTTGGTGCGGCCCTGGGTGATGACATCGATGCGTCTTCGGATGAAGGGGCGCCCACCCATTGGCGCGGGCTTCCGCCCCTGGAAGACGGGATTTCCTTGCCGGCAGAGGCACAACCGCTTTCCAATTTTGTGCAGGCGCCACAAGCACTTGCGCGCAGGCTTTCACACATTGGTGTCGTTTCGAGATCCTTGGGCCAGGCGCTGCAGGCGCAATTGCGCTCAGGGCAGCGGCTGGTGTCGCGTGAAGGCGATGTCTGGCGCTGGGACGGATTTACATCCGCCGCTGATGCGCCAAGTGCGGCGGCAAAGCGGCTGGCCGAACGCAACCGCTTGTCGCTTCTTGAAGTTGAAATGCGCGATGCCGCGGCAGTTGCGGCGGAAGCCGCCCAGAAATTTGACGCGGCCAAACAGTCGGTCGAAGCGGGAACCCGGGCCGAGCGCGAAAAACGCGAAGCCATGCGGGCCGCGACGTCATCGGTTGAAGTATCACGGCAGGCGCTGGCCCGGCATGAGCGGCAGATTGCCGAGCGCCTCGCGCAAACCAGCGCGCTGGACGAAGGCATCCGCCGCATTGCCCAATCGCTTGATGAGGTGCGCGGCAGCTTTGAAGCGGCGCAGGCGGAATTTCAGGCCATTCCCGTTTTGGAAGGACTGGCGCAGGAAGTTGCCGCCTTGCGCGACAACGTCAACCGCGAGCGGGCGGCTTACGCGGAGGCCCGCGCCAAGCATGACGGGCTGGAACGCGAGGCAAGGGCCCGGGCGGAACGGCTCGCAACGCTTGAAGCGGAGCGTACGCAATGGGGCGAGCGGGCCAAGCGCGCCACCGAGCAGATTGAACATCTGACTACGCGGGCCCAGGAAACCCGCGAAGCCATTGCCGAACTTGCGGGGATGCCGCAGATTCTGGCGGACAAACGCCGCACGCTGATGAACCTGCTGCAGGAAGCGGAGACTGAGCGCAAGGCTGCGGCTGATGCCTTGGCCGAGGGCGAGAATGCGGTTCGCGCCGCGGACCAAATTTTGCGCGAAGCCCAGGAACTGGCCGCCTCATCACGCGAGGATCATGCGCGTCTGGAAGCCCGGCTTGAGGCTTCGAAGCAGCGCCATGAGGACAGCGAGCGGCGCATTGCCGAAACCCTGCAATGCGCCCCGTCCGAAATTGTGGCCAACGCGGGTCTCGACCTCGACAAGATCGAGGACATGGAACATATCGAACGGCGGCTGCTCAGCCTCCGCGAGGACCGCGAGCGCCTGGGCGGGGTGAATTTGCGTGCCGAGGAAGAGGCCGAAACCGTTGCAACCCAGCTTGCAACGCTCATCCGCGAGCGCGACGACCTGGTGCAGGCCATCAACAAATTGCGCGGCGGCATTTCCAGCCTGAACCGCGAGGGCCGCCAGCGCCTGCTTGATGCCTTTGGCACGGTCAATGAAAAGTTCGGCGAGCTGTTCACCACATTGTTCGGCGGCGGCAAGGCGGAATTGCAATTGATCGAGTCCGATGATCCGCTGGAAGCCGGGCTTGAGATCCTGGCTAATCCGCCGGGCAAAAAGCCGACGGTGCTTTCGCTGCTTTCCGGCGGCGAGCAAACGCTGACGGCGCTGGCCCTGATTTTCGCCGTGTTCCTCACCAACCCTTCGCCCATCTGCGTGCTCGACGAAGTGGATGCGCCGCTGGACGACCACAATGTGGAGCGCTTCTGCAACCTGCTTGATGCCATGCTGGAGCGCACGGAAACGCGCTTCCTCATCATCACCCACCACGAACTCACCATGTCGCGCATGGACCGGCTGTTTGGCGTGACCATGATGGAGCGCGGCGTGTCGCAGCTTGTGTCGGTGAACCTCGCCGAAGCCGAAGCGATGGCGGAGGCCAGCTAGCCAATGATTTTGCGGGATACCCGAAGCGGCGTTTCGCTGATTGCGACTGCGTTCGGCCATCTGGATGCGGAAGACAATTCGACGGAAGCCTTGTGTGCTCTGTTGCATGTTTCCCCGCCGCCTTCCTGGCCGCCGGAATATAACGGCCCCGAAACACGGGCCTGGCTGCGCGACCTGATGAAGGCGGACGCAGAGTCGATGGGGTGGCTGGGTTATTATGTCACCGCAACAGTTGATGGACAGCCAATGCTGGCGGGAACCGCGGGCTTCAAGGGCAGGCCTGATGAAAATGGCCAGGTCGAGATCGGCTATTCCATTGTTCCGGAATTGCACCGGCAGGGCATCGCCACGGCAGCGATAAGACTTCTCACTGGCCATGCCTTTGCCAATCCGGAGGTGCGGCGCATCAAGGCCGAAACCCTGCCGCGGCTCGTTCCGTCGATCGGCGTCCTGGAAAAATGCGGGTTCATGCAGGCCGGCGAGGGATTTGATCCGGAAGAAGGCAAGACGCTGCTCTTCGCGCTTGACGCAAAAACTGCTTAATTGACGCCGATGCGTCAGCCGCTTTCAAAACCGCAATACCGCTCGCCTCTGCGCATGGCCTTGGGGAAGACATGGTTCATCGCCAAGCGGCGGGTGCAGTGGTATTGGCCGGGAAAGCGCTATGCGGCCAGGCGCAGCGCCACGCAGCTTCAACATCAACACGCGAGCCACCGCACGCCGCTGCTGCGCCAGCTCAAGGGGGTGGACATGTGGCTGCAGCACAACAAGGTGGAGAGCCTCAAGGTTGCCGCGTCCTGCATTGACGGGCTCCTGCTCCAGCCCGGCGAGACGTTTTCATTCTGGCGGCTGGTGGGGAAGCCTTCGGCGCGGCGCGGCTTCAAGACTGGCATGGTGCTGCGCAATGGAACGGTGGCGCAGGGCATGGGCGGCGGGCTTTGCCAGATGACCAATCTGATTTACTGGATGGCGCTGCATACGGAGCTTTCCATCACTGAGCGCTGGCGCCACGGCTTTGACGTGTTCCCCGACGAGGGGCGCAGCCAGCCTTTTGCCTCGGGGGCCACCTGCTCCTATAATTACATCGACCTGCAGATCAGCAACAGGACGGCGAGCACCTATCAATTGCGGGTATGGGTGGAAGGAGATTATCTGCATGGCGAATGGCGGGCTGAAGTGGCGGCGCGTTACACTTACAAAGTTGTCGAACGCGATCACGCCATCCGCACCGAGTGGTGGGGCGGCTATAGCCGTCATAACTCGCTTCACCGCATGGTGCGCGATCTTGATACCGGCAAAGAACTTGGAGAAGAATTCATCACCGAGAACCACGCCATCATGATGTATGCGCCGCTTCTGGAAAATCTGGAACCTTCACCATGAACATCGTTTTCGATATTGGAAATGTCCTCCTGCGCTGGGATCCACGCTTTCTCTTTACCCAGTATTTTGAAAACGAAGAGGAGATGGAGTGGTTCCTCGCACATGTCTGCAATCATGAGTGGAACCTGGAACAGGACCGGGGGCGGAGCTTTGCCGAGGCGGTGAAGCAGGCAACCGCGCAACATCCCGATCATGCGGAAGCGATTGCCGCCTACGACACGCACTGGCATCAAATGATCCCCCATGCCATCGAGGGAACGGTGGCGATATTCAAAGAGCTGGTGGAACAGGACGCGCCGGTTTATGCAATCACCAACTGGAATGGCGACAAGTTCCGCGAGGCCAAGCAGCGCTTTCCGTTTCTCTATGAGTTCCGGGACATCGTGGTTTCGGGTGATGAGAAGCTGCTCAAGCCCGACCCGGCGATTTACCGGCTGCTGCTGGGGCGCAACGGGCTTGAGGCGGCCAATTGCCTGTTCATCGACGACAGTTTGAAAAATGTGAAAGGCGCCGAGGCGATTGGCATGAAGGCGCATCATTTTACCTCGCCGGAAGGCTTGCGGAAAATGCTTGTCGGACTTGGTTTGCTTTAAGGCGAAATTACTTTGCAACTTTCCTCCTCCCATGGGGAGAAGGAGGGGCCCGTCCGGCGTAGCGCAGCGAAGTCGGATGGGAGGATGAGGGGTTACGGTCTTGAACATCCTGCACCGAAACCCCTCACCTTCCCAAGCAAAGCTTGGGCCCCTTCCTCTCCCTTTGGGAGAGGAAAATGAGTTTAGAACTTCGTCACGACGGTGACGCCTGCGGCTTCAAACTTGTCCATGTTCATCAGCGCGTCAATTGACTGCTCGAGGCTTATGGTCTTGCCGATGAGTTTTTCCGGCGACAGTTTGCCCGACTGGATCATGGCCAGCATGTCGCCGTAGCGGTGGGCCTGCATGCCGTGGCTGCCGAGGATTTCCAGTTCATGGGCGATGACCTTGCCCATGGGAATTTGCGGTGTGCCGTGTTCGGCCAGCATAAGCCCTACCTGAATGTGTTTGCCGCGTTTGCGCAAATTGCTGATGGAATTGAAACAGGTGGTGGCGTGGCCGAGGGCATCGACGGAAACATGCGCGCCGCCCCTGGTGATTTCCATAACGGCTTCGACGACATTGGCAACCTTGCTGGCATTCACCGTAGCGGCAGCCCCCACTGATTTTGCCAGTTCGAGTTTCTGGTCGGCAATGTCGATGGCAACGACTTGCGCTCCAATCGCATTGGCAATCATGATGGCGGACAATCCCACGCCGCCGCAGCCGTGGACGGCAACCCATTGCCCAGCGGAGACGCGGCCCTGATCAACGATGGCACGGAACGAGGTGACAAAGCGGCAGCCCAGGCTGGCGGCGGTGGCGAAATCAATGGTTTCCGGCAGGCGCACCAGATTTATATCGGCGTAGTGGATGGAAACATATTCGGCAAAAGATCCCCAATGGGTGAAGCCGGGCTGGAACTGGTTATCGCAGACCTGATGATTGCCGGAGTGGCACTGCGGGCATGAACCGCAGCCGCTGACAAAAGGCACGGTGACACGGTCGCCCTTTTTCCAATTGATCACGTCCGGGCCTACGGCCTCGACAAATCCGGCGAGCTCGTGGCCCGGCACATGGGGAAGCCTGATATCGGCGTCATGGCCCACCCAGCCGTGCCAGTCGCTGCGGCAGACGCCGGTGGCCATGACCTTGACGACGACCGCGTGGGCCTCGGGCACGGGATCGGGAAGATTCACAATCTTCGGGGCAACGGAAAAGGCTTCGTAGAGAACGGCTTTCATCAGCAAAGGGTGGCATTTGCGCCAGAACAAAGCCAGCAAAAAAATCTTTTCCAGCAAAAGCCAGCCGCTTTAAAATGTGATTATGGGATCAATCAACGGTCCAGCGTGCGCCGCTCATTCATCAAGCGGTCCAGTTCAGTTTTGACCACCTGGTAACATTCACACGCTTTCTGCTCCAATCCGCCGCGGTCAAGGATTTTGATGTGGCCCCGTGCATAGTGAATCAAACCTGCCTCCTGCAGATGTCCCGCCGCTACAGTGACGCTCTGCCTGCGGCAACCGAGCATGTTGGCAATGAACTCCTGTGTCATCAGCATCTCGTCTGATGGCAGCCGGTCGCGGAACAGCAGAATGCGCCGGCACAGCCGCTGTTCAACGGAGTGAAGCCGGTTGCAGACTGCGGTTTGCGAGACCTGGGTGAAGAGCGCCTGAGTGTAAAGCAATAACAGGCGTTGAAATGGAAGATTTCGTTCGAACTCCCTGCGCAGCACTTCGGCTCTTATCTTGAGCGCGCTGCCTCCGATCTGCACCACGGCGCGGTTAGGCGTTGTGCCACCCCCCATAAAAACCGCGATGCCGATGGCACCTTCATTTCCGACGAGGCCCATTTCGGCAGTGATGCCGCTTTCCGTGGTGTAGACCAGGGAGACAATGCAAGAGGTCGGAAAATAGACGTAGCCGAGATGCTCGCCCGTGTCATAGACCACATCACCGACAGCGAAGGAAATTTTCTCGAGTGAGGGCCGCAGCCTCGCATAATCCTCTGGCGGCAGCGCCGCCAGCAGACGGTTCACGGAAGGTGCGAGGATCGTGGATGCGAACATGGAATAATCGCCTTCTTGGACCGCGCCACCAACCGATGGCCAGGAATTGCGAAAATCGTGAGCGAGCATCGAGTGCAAACAAAAACTTTTCAACCTTATGTCGCGCAGCGGACCGACAGCAACATCCAGTAAGGTTTATGATTAAGATCAAGCAGGCCAAAATCCGAATTGCCTCGCCGCCTTCGGCATCCAACTGACACCCTTGCGGTGCCAGGCGAAATGTCAGCGCTCCATCAGTGAGTGCAGGCGGCCGCGGCTTCGGAATCTGCCCGACCATCACGAAAGACGAGCAGTTCATCCCTGCCCGTACAAGCGCGCGGCTGAGGTGATTCAGACGGCGAACGGACTATGCCTTGAATTTTAATCAAAGAGGAGAAGCATCATGTCACCAACTGATTATTCAGAATCCGCAGTAGCAGAAGTCGGCTCGGAAGAGTCCGAACAGGAAGCGGGAGGCGACAGCTCCGGTTCCCACGCAACTACTTCCTACAAGATATCCGGCGGGACAGCCAAGACGCCAAGCAAGGGCGGCGAAACGGATGACGAGACCGGCGATGAAACCGGCGACGAAGCCGGCGATTTTCCAAGCACCGGCGAGGCCGGCTATGAAGCGGGTGACGAGTCCGCCGAAGAAGCTGGCGAGGAAAGCAGCTTCGAGGAAAGTGCCGTCGAAGCGGGTTGGCAAGAATCCGACGCGACTGAAGCGGGAGCCGAGGAAGCCGGCGAGGAAGCCGTGATCGATGCGGAGTTCGCTTCGACAACCCCGGAATCACAGCAGGAGTTTTTTGCCTTCCTGGCACCTCTGCTGATGCCGCTGGCCAAGGCTGTCATCCCGTCGCTTGCCGGGACCGCCACATCCGCGCTGCAAAAGCTGTTGCAGCCCAAGGGCAAGAAGCGTCCGCGCCGGCGCGAAACCGGCGAGGAAGCGTATGGCGGCGATGAAGCGGCTGAGGAAGCCGACGCCGAAGCGGCGCTGGCACAATTGGAAGTCATCATCGGCAAAGACGACCGGGTGCGAATACAGAAAACAGCCGTGGTCCCCTGGAAGCGGATTTGCCATCTGCAAATCGAAGCCCAGAATGGCAGCAAGTTTCTTGGGACCGGCGCGCTCATCGGCCCCAGAACGGTGGTCACCGCAGGACACTGCGTTTTCCTGCACGGCGCAGGCGGCTGGGCAAAATCGATCACCGTCACGCCAGGACGCAACGCCGGCAGCCGTCCGTACGGACAGGCAAAAGCCATCCAGCTCCATACGGTGAAGGGCTGGAAAGACAGCAAGAACCGGCAGTATGACTATGGGGCGATCACCTTGGGACCGGGCCTGAAAATGTCGCCACCCAGCGCTTTCGGTTTTGATGCGCTCCCGGACGCCGCCCTGAAAGGGGCGAAACTGAACACCGCAGGTTATCCCGGCGACAAACCCGCAGGCACGATGTGGTACCACGGAATGAAGGCCAAGGCCGTCCAGCCAAGGGTTCTGGTCTATGACATTGACACCATGGGCGGCCAATCGGGCAGTCCGCTATGGATCAAGCGCAATGGAAAGCGCATCCAGGTCGGCATTCACACGAACGGCATGGCGAGCGGAAACTCGGGAACCCGCATTACCGCGCCCGTGCTGGCAAACATGAAGAAGTGGAGAGCTGTATAAGTCCAGGCGCCCGGCTGCCCGGTGGAGACATCATTGTTCGCCGCCGGGCGCTGCCTTCGCAACAGGAGGAATTTCAGATGGGAATTCTAAAGGGAGTGGTCACAACAGCGGAACGCGAGCCAATTCCGGAAGCCAGGGTAATGATTGCCGATGGGCCGTCGCACCCAGATATTGCAGGGCTTACCGGTGACGATGGCCGTTTCCGCCTGACGGGTTTGGTGCCGGGGAAATACAAGATTGAAGTTGATGCAGATGGTTTCCGGCCTGCCCGCGGAGGCGCGCGCGTTCTCAGCAAAGGCGCGCGATTCTACCGTATCGCACTGGAGCCGGTTGAGCCCGAAGATGATGAGGACCTCATACCCATACCAGAAATAGGCTGACAAAGGTTCCGCAACCAGCTCGTTGCATATAGCGCACGGGCATTTTCGCGGCCTTATCGTCCGTGCGGCCCTGCACATGGGTCTCCAGAATCGGGGGCTTCTCCCAAATCCTAACGGACTTTTCGACGCATTGCTTATAACGCCCATAAAATCTAGTTATTACAAGCATTTATACATGCTATCCATTTCTTGACACAATTTGGCACCGCAACTATGGTGCGCTCGATTTTAAGGGGTGGAAATCGCTGCTTTTTCGCTGGAAATTTTGAGTGGGATCATGACGGACTCTGACCGGCTCAAAGACCTCGGCAAAAAGCTCGACAAAACCCTTGAAGAGCGGCGCGGCGCATCCGGTCCTGACAGTCAGGAAGGGTCTGCCGCGGGTCTCGCATTCCGGGCAGTCAGCGAATTACTCGTGGGGCTTCTTGTGTGCATGGCCTTGGGCTGGGGGGCTGACAAATATTTCGGCACCGCACCTTGGATCATGCTGACGTTGATGCCTCTTGGGCTGGCAGCGGGCGTCATGAATGTGATGCGGCTGTCGCGCAGCAAGCAGGCGGAAGATTTACTCGGCGGCAAGGGCCCAATGCCCCCATCCGTCAAAGACGATGATGATGAGGACTGAACGTGGCTACTCCTGA
>Ga0105047_10017407_pt1 | contig 11207 bp, 9 predicted proteins | sample MAT04_FD_78384 | JGI IMG/M metagenome (GOLD analysis project Ga0105047, IMG submission 78384) | Freshwater microbial communities from Lake Fryxell liftoff mats and glacier meltwater in Antarctica - MAT-04 (megahit assembly) | ecosystem: Environmental > Aquatic > Freshwater > Ice > Liftoff...
ATGTATGATCGTTTCAAGAAGAACCTGACGGCGCTGTGCTGCCACCGCGTGATTTATGGCGGTCTGGCTGCGGCCCACGCGGCGGCCTGTGTCGGGGTGGACCATTATCTGGTGTATCAGGCCGTGGCGGGGCTGTATCTGCTGCTTATGGTTCGGGGGTAAGGTGCAGGTGCGGCGACGCCCCTACAACCCCAGCTTCCGCGCCACCATCGCGCCCACCACCGCCGGGTTCGCCTTGCCGCCGGTTGTCTTCAGCACCTGCCCGGTGAACCAACCGGCGAGTTTGGCGTTGACCTGCGCCTTGGCGACCTGATCGGGATTGGCGGCGATCAGGGCATCGAGCGCGGCCTCGATCTCGGCGGTGTCGGTCACCTGCTGCATGCCGCGGGCCCGGGCGACCTCGGCCGGGTCGCCGCCTTCGGTCCACAGGATCTCGAACAGGTCCTTGGCCATCTTGCCGGTCAGGGTGCCCGCCGCCAACAGGTCGAGCAGCCCGCCAAGCTGCGCCACCGACATCGGGCTTTCGGCAATGGTCAGGCCCTGCCGGTTCAGCCGCCCGAACAGATCGTTGATCACCCAGTTCGCCGCCTGCTTGCCATCGCGGCCCGCTGCCACCGCCTCGAAGAACGCAGCGCTTTCCAGATCGGCGGTCAGCACCGACGCATCATAGTCGGTCAGGCCGAAATCGCCCATGAAGCGGGCCTTCTTTGCATCGGGCAACTCTGGCATCGTCGCGGCAATCCTGTCGACCCAGGCCTGCGCGATCTCGAGCGGCAACAGGTCGGGGTCGGGGAAATAGCGGTAATCGTGCGCCTCTTCCTTGGACCGCATGGAGCGGGTCTCGTTGCGGTCGGGGTCATAGAGGCGGGTTTCCTGCACCACCTTGCCGCCATCCTCGAGTAGGGCGATCTGGCGCCGCGCCTCGTGGTCGATGGCAAGCTGGATGAACCGCATCGAGTTCATGTTCTTGATCTCGCACCGGGTGCCGAGATGGCCGAAATCCTGCGTCGCCTGATATTTCTCATACTGGCCGGGGGGGCAGACCGAGACGTTGACATCGGCCCGCAGGTTGCCGTTCTGCATGTTGCCATCACAGGTGCCAAGATAGCGCAGGATCTGGCGCAGCTTGACCACAAAGGCCGCCGCCTCCTCTGGCCCGCGCAGATCGGGACGGCTGACGATTTCCATCAAGGCCACACCGGTGCGGTTGAAATCGACAAAGCTCATCGCGGGGTCCATGTCGTGAATGCTTTTGCCCGCGTCCTGTTCCAGATGGATACGCTCGATCCGCACCAGACGGGCCACACCGGGGGAAAGTTCGACCAGCACTTCGCCCTCTCCCACGATGGGGTGATAAAGCTGGCTGATCTGATAGCCCTGCGGCAGGTCGGGGTAGAAATAGTTCTTGCGGTCGAACGCCGATATCAGGTTGATCCGCGCTTTCAGGCCCAGTCCGGTTCGCACCGCCTGTTCGATGCAGAATTCGTTGATCACCGGCAACATGCCCGGCATCGCCGCATCGACGAAGGCGACGTTGGAATTCGGCTCTGACCCCACCTGCGTCGACGCGCCCGAGAACAGCTTGGCGCTCGATGCGACCTGCGCGTGAATCTCCATGCCGATCACCAGTTCCCAGTCGCCCTTCACCCCGGACATCACGCGGGGTTTCGGCGGGGTATAGGCCAGGTCGAGCATCGGGCAGTCCTTTCGGGCGGGCAGATTTGCAGACTTCATACGGTTCGGGGGGGGCGGAAACAAGGGTGGCGGCGGCGGTTATCTGCCGATCCGGCCCGGGTCCGGCGCGCCGCGGTTGCCAGAGGGCCTGCATCCTTGGCATGGCCCGGCGGTCGCTGATGTTCGCGATGCTGCCCGGATTCCCGATGACCCTGCTGAAAACCGCCCCGCTTGCGACTCCGCTTCTTGCCCTGTGCCTGTCGGCCTGCATGACCACGCAGCCCGATATTCAGGCCTCCGCCCCCGCCATGGGTTGGGACCACCGCCCCGAAGCGCAAGAATGGACGCAAAGCACGATGGCGGCGGTGGCCCAGCAGGATGACGTGCTGGCCGAACAGGTTCCGCAGGATATCGCGGTGTTCTGCCCCAACTACGAAGATGCGCCGCTGGTCGACCGCCGCGCCTTCTGGGCCGGGCTGCTGTCGGCCACGGCCAAGCATGAAAGCACCTGGAACCCCTTGGCCTCGGGCGGTGGTGGCCAGTGGATCGGCGTGATGCAGATCGCGCCGGGCACCGCGCGGAATTACGGCTGCGAGGCCAGCAGCACGGCCGAGTTGAAAGACGGTGCTGCCAATCTGGAATGCGCCGTCGACATCATGGCGGTGCAGGTCGGGCGCGACGGGCTGGTCGCCGGCGGCGGCAATCGCGGCATTGGCCGCGACTGGGCGCCGTTCCGCAGCGACGCCAAGCGCGCAGACATCGCGGGCTGGACCCGCACCCAACAGTATTGTCAGGGCTGAGCCACGGGACTGGTGCGGGGCTTCTGCAACAGCCGGGTCATCTGCACGATGCTGACGGCGGGGGCATGTTCGCCACCCAGGGCAAGGGTCGCGGCCTTCAGCACCTCGATGGCGGCGTCTGACGTGTCGGGCAACTGACCCGGCAGGATCGGACGGCCGACGGTGACTGTGTAAGGCTGCCGATGCTTGTTCAGCACCTCGTGGAACAGGGTGATGTCGCGCAGCGTCGGGTGAATCGCGTCGAACAGATAGAACAGCGTCGAGTTGCGGGCACGGATGTTGATCGGCACCACCGGCAGGTTGAACTTGCGCGCGATCATCGCCGCCGATCCCATCCAGGGCCGCTCGATCAACTGCAGTCCCACCCGCTTGGCCAGACGCCCCGACGGAAATATCACCCCGAGGCGGCCGGCGTCGATGGCCGCGCGGGTGAATTGCATTGTCGCGCGGGTCTTGGCACGGGTGCGAAACGCGGTTCGCCATTCGACCGGGGCAATCAGGTCTTCCATCTGCGGCAGCAGCCTAAGGATATCGCGATTGGCGTAAAAGAACAGATCGGGCCGGATCGAGGCCAGCACATGATGCAGCATGATGCCGTCGGCAATGCCGGTGGGATGATTGGCCACCACCAGCGCCGCCCCGTGGCGCGGCAGGTTTTCCAGCCCCGTCACCTGCACGTCGCGGGCGATGCGCGCCGCCACCTCGGCCAGAATTTCGGGCGTCGACAGCGGCGTCAGTTTTTGGGCAAGGGCAAGCGTTTCGGGATAGCGCAACGGGCCCGACAACAGCCGCCACGCCAGCGCGTCACGCCGTCGTCCGGAGAACAGCCACGGCGCACGTTCGGCAATCAGGGGGTCAAGACGGTCTTGCATCCTGTCGTAACACCATAAGCCGATGACGGTTCCATGACGCCACCGCCGGTCGGCTATTCGGCGCCCAGCATCCGCGCCGCCATCTCTCCCAGATCGCGGCTGAGGCCCGGGGTCGCCTGAATGCGCTGCAACTCGCCCCGGATCAGCGCCTGCCGGTCGGCGTCATAGCGCGACCACACCTCGAAGGCTGTCGACATGCGGGCGGCGGTCTGCGGGTTCAGCGGGTCCAGCTTGATCAGCCAGTCGGCCAGCAGACGATACCCGGCACCCGAGGCGTGGTGAAAGCCCGCATGGTTGCCCGACAGCGCCCCGAGGACCGACCGGAACCGGTTGGGATTCTTCCAGTCGAACAGCGCATGCCGGGTCAGGCGTTCGGTGACAAAGGCGGTCCTGGCGGGCGCGGCATACAGGATCTGCTGGCCAAACCATTTGTCCATCACCAGCCGGTCGCCCGACCAGCGCCGCTCGAAGGCCGTCAGTTCGTCATCACCGCCCCCGACGTCGAGAAGGCAGGTCAGCGTGCCCATCTGCTCGGTCATGTTGTCGGCCGCGGCATAAGCGGCCTTCGCCGCCGCACCGCCGTCGATCCGCGACATCAGCGCCAGCGACGCAAGCCGCAGCGCGCGCTTGCCCGCGGCCGCCGCATCGGGGGCATAGGGGCCAGGCACCCGCATGGCGACCTCGAGCCGGGGCAGCATCTCGGCCAGTTTGTGCGCCAGCGCATCGCCCAGGCGGCGGCGCTCTGCATGGATGTGGTCGGGGTCGGGCACATGACCAGCGCCATGCAGGGTGGCCGCCATGTCATCCTCGCCCGGCAGCCGCAGCGCCAGCGCCCGGAACGCCGGGTCAAGGCTGTCATCCACCGCCAGCCGCGCCATGGCGTCAAGCCAGTCGGCCCCCGGTGCCGCCCCGTCGGTGATCATCCGCGCCAGCGTGTCCTTGGCCAGCGCGCGGCCCGCTTCCCAGCGGTTGAACGGATCGGTGTCATGCGCCAGCAGGAACGCCCGCTCGGCGGTCGACACCTGCCGGTCCAGCACCACCGGCGCCGAGAACCCCCGCAGGATCGACGCGGTCGGCCTGACCGAGACGGCCCCCGTCACCGGATCGTCCCGCTCTGCATCGACGCGCCGCCAGCCCCCGGCGGTGCTGTGGAAGGCAAAGCTCTGCTCGGCCCGCGTCATTTCGAGCACCGTGGTCGGCATCACCTCGTCGCCATCGGGGTTGAGAAGGCCGACGGCAACCGGCAGCACCTTGGGCTGCTTGACGGGCTGGCCGGGTGTGGGCGGGTTGTCCTGCCGGAAGGTCAGGGTGAAAACGCCGGTGTCGGACTGCCAATCTTCGGTCACCGTCAGGCGCGGCGTGCCCGCTTCGGTATACCAGCGCTTGAACTGGGTCAGGTCGCGGCGGGTGGTGTCCTCGAACACCCGCAGCCAATCCTCGATGGTTGCCGCGTGGCCGTCGTGCCGGGTGAAATACAGCTCCAGCGCCGCCCTGTAGGCCGCGTCGCCGACCAGTGTTTTCAGCATGCCGATCACCTCGGCGCCCTTTTCATAGACTGTCGCGGTGTAGAAGTTGTTGATCTCGATGAAACTGTCGGGCCGCACGGCATGGGCCAGCGGGCCTGCATCCTCGCGGAACTGGCGGGCGCGCAGCAGGGCCACATCCTCGATCCGCTTCACCGCGTGCGACCGCATGTCGCCGGAAAATTGCTGATCGCGGAACACCGTCAGCCCTTCCTTGAGGCACAGTTGAAACCAGTCGCGGCAGGTGATGCGGTTGCCGGTCCAGTTGTGGAAATACTCATGCGCGATGATCGCCTCGATGCGGGCGTAATCGTCATCGGTGGCGGTCGCCGGGCTGGCCAGAACGTATCTGGAGTTGAAGATGTTCAGGCCCTTGTTCTCCATCGCGCCCATGTTGAAATCGTCGACCGCAACGACGTTGAACACGTCAAGATCGTATTCGCGGCCATACACCTGTTCGTCCCACCGCATCGACCGGATCAGGCTGTCCATCGCATAGGCGCAGCGGTCCTCGTCACCCTTGCGAACCCAGATGTTCAGCGCGACCGACCGACCCGACTGGGTGACAAAGATTTCGGAAAACGCCACAAGATCGCCCGCCACCAGCGCGAACAGATAGGCGGGCTTCGGCCAGGGATCGTCCCATTCCGCCCACCCCTGCCCCCGCGCCATCGGATTGCCGTTCGACAGCAGCACCGGCAGGTCCGATTCGATGCGCACGCGGAACGGGGCCATCACATCGGGGCGGTCGGGGTAAAAGGTGATGCAGCGAAAACCCTGCGCCTCGCATTGGGTGCAATACATGCCCCGCGACATATAAAGACCTTCAAGGGCGGTGTTGGCGTCGGGCGCGATCTCGACTTCGGTTTCCAGCGTGAAGCGGGCGGCGGGCAGGCTGGCGGCCGGGATCGTCAGGCCGGTGGCATCGGGTTGGGCATTCAGCGCGACACCGTCGAGGCTGCAACCGATCAGACTCAGCCCTTCGCCGTCCAGCCGCAGGTCGGGTGTGCCGCTGCGGGCGGGGTTGGGCCGCATGGTCAGCCGGGCCCGGACCCGCGTCGCCGACGGCGACAGGCGGAACACCAGCGAGACATCCTCGATCAGATGCGAGAACGGCTGATAGTCGGCCAGGTGGATGGCGCGGGGTTGATCGGTCATGGCAGTCTCCTTGTCTGCCCAAGCTAGGCGATTGCGCGCGCGGCACAAGAGGTGGTGGCGGGACCGGACCCGGCCGGATCTGTGAAGATTTCGGTCGGGGCACCGAGTCGGGGCACCGACGTGGGGTTTACGAATCGCACAACGCCGCTATGTCTGTGTTCCATGAATGTTCTGGTCTGGTTCAAGCGCGATCTGCGTGGCTTTGATCACCCCGCGCTGGCGCTGGCGGCGGGTCTGGGCCGGGTGTTGCCGCTGTATGTGGTGGAGCCGGAGTATTGGCAATTGCCCGATACCTCGGCCCGCCAGTGGGCCTTCGTCGCCGAGTCGCTGGCCGATCTGCGCGCCGATCTTGCCGCGCGCGGTGCGCCGCTGATCGTGCGGGTGGGGGTGGCCGAGCAGGTGCTTGCCCGGCTGTGCCGCCAGCACGACATCGGGTCCGTGATCAGCCACGAGGAGACCGGCAACCTGTGGACCTATGGCCGCGACCGCCGCGTCGGGGCCAGCCTGCAGGCGGCGGGGGTCGACTGGCACGAGGTGCCCCAGTCGGGCGTGGTGCGGCGGCTGCCGGGGCGCGATGGCTGGGCGGCGCGGCGCGATGCGTTCATGGCACAGGATCAGGCCCCCGCCCCGGTGCTGGCGCCGATTGCCGGGCTGGAGCCTGGGGTCATCCCCACGGCCCGGGCGCTGCGGCTGGCCGAAGACCGCTGCCAGCATCGCCAGACGGGGGGCCGGGCGCAGGGACTGGCCCTGCTCGACAGCTTTCTGACCCTGCGCGGCGAGCCTTACCGCACCGCCCTGTCCTCGCCCATCGGCGGCGAAAAGGCCTGTTCGCGCCTGTCGCCGCATCTGGCGAACGGCACGCTGTCGGTGCGCGAGGTGGCGCAGGCGACGGCGGCACGGCAGGCCGAACGGCCGGGGGGCCGCTGGACAGGGTCGCTCGCCAGCTTTCACAGCCGTCTGGCCTGGCGCGACCATTTCACCCAGAAGCTGGAGGATGAGCCGCAGATCGAGACGCGCTGCCTGCACCGCGCGGCAGAGCGGCTGCGGCAGGGCGAAAGCGATGCGTCCCGGCTGCTGGCCTGGACCCATGGCGAAACCGGGCTGCCGTTTCTGGATGCCTGCATCCGCTATCTGGCCGCGACCGGCTGGCTGAACTTTCGCATGCGCTCGATGGTGATGGCGGTGGCGTCGTATCAGCTGTGGCTGGACTGGCGGCTGACCGGGCCGGTGCTGGCGCGGCGGTTCACCGACTATGATCCGGGCATTCACTGGCCGCAGGTGCAGATGCAGTCGGGCACCACCGGCATCAACAGCATCCGCATCTACAACCCGGTGAAACAGGGGCAGGACCATGATCCGACCGGCGCTTTCACCCGCCGCTGGTTGCCGGAACTGGCGGCAGTGCCGGACGGGTTTCTGCACGAACCGTGGAAATGGCCCGGGGCGCAAAGCCTGCTGGGGCGGCGCTACCCCGAGCCGATCGTCGATCTGGCCGCCGCCACCCGGGCCGCGCGCGAGGCGGTCTGGGGCCTGCGACGGGCGCAGGGCTTTGCGGCCGAACAGGCCAGCATCATCGAGCGGCACGCCAGCCGCGCCGACCCCCGCTTTGTCAACGACCGCACTCCGCGCCGCCGCAAGCCGGCCTCGGCCCGCCCATCGACGCAGGCGCAGATGGCGTTCGATCTCTGATGGCCAAAATGCGCCGCAAATCCGACCTGCCGACCAAGACCTGCGCCACCTGCGGGCGGCCGTTCGTGTGGCGCAGGAAATGGGAAAAGGTCTGGGATCAGGTCAAATACTGCTCGGATCGCTGCCGGGGCGACCGGCCCCCGGCCAAGGGCGGCTGATCAGGGCGCGCCGACGAAATCCGCCCGCTTGCCCAGCGTCTGCAATTCCAGAGCGACAGCGCCAAAGCCCCTGGCCGGCCGAAACGGCGCTGCGGTGACGCGTATCATCGCGGTGGTGACAAGGGTTCCGCCCGCGACCGCGTCGAAACTGGCGCAGGCGTCGGCGTGTTTGGGGCCATTGTCGCGCCGCAGCCGGGCCGACAGCGCCGGGCCCTCGCAAGACACCACCTGGCATAGCCGACACTGCGCTGACCCGGTTGCAGGTCTGGCCAGCCACCGTAAACCCGACAGCGCCTGAAAGACCAGATCGAGGTTGGGATCTTGTTCGGCCATTTGGCTAACGAACAGGACCCACGCGGTCAGGCAAGCCCGGTATTCATCCGGATCCTGAACACGTCTTTGTCAGCATCACAGGGCGATCCGGCCCGTGTTGCCGTTGTCTGCCCCGGCGCTTCTGCTATTTGTGTGCCATTGCATGCAATTGACGAGGGTCCCATGACACCGCATATCGACCGGCACGGTTTGGCTGTGGACCCGGCTCTTGCCGCATTTGTCGAGGACCATGCCCTGCCCGGCACCGGGGTGGATGGCGACCGGTTCTGGGCGGGCATGGCGCGGGCCGTGGCCCATCTGGCACCGCGCAACGTGGCACTGCTGGCCCGCAGGGCCAACTTGCAGTCGCAGATCGACCAGTGGCACATCGCCCGGCGGGGCCAGCCGCAGGATGCCGCCGCCTATCGCGCGTTTCTGGCCGAGATCGGCTATCTGGTGCCCGAGGGCCCCGATTTCACCATCCACACCGCATCCGTCGACCCCGAGATCGCCTTGATTCCCGGGCCGCAACTGGTGGTGCCGGTGATGAACGCGCGGTTCGCGCTGAACGCCGCCAACGCGCGGTGGGGCAGCCTGTATGACGCGATCTACGGCACCGATGCGTTGGGCGACCTGCCGGCGGGCCGGGGATTTGATCCGGCGCGGGGGGCGCGGGTGGTGGCTTGGGGCCGGGCGCATCTGGATGCGGTGGCTCCGCTGGCACTGGGGTCCTGGGCCGATGTGACGGGCCTTGACGTGGTGGACGGCGCGCTGCGCATCACGACCGGCGGCGAGACCACACTGGCAGATCCGGCACAGTTTGCCGGCTCTCTCAAGGCGGACCTTTGCGAATTGCAGGTGCTGCTGCGCGTCAACCACCTGCTGATCGAGATTCTGGTGGACCGCACCACGCAGATCGGTGCCAGCGACCCGGCGGGCATCTCGGACCTCTCGCTCGAATCCGCGATCTCCTCGATCATGGACTGCGAAGATTCGGTGGCGGCGGTGGATGCGGCGGACAAGGTTCTGGCCTACGCCAACTGGCTGGGCCTGATGCGCGGCGACCTGACCGAGACGTTCCGGAAGGCCGGCCGGACCCAGACCCGTCGTCTGCACCCCGACGCGGTCTATCTGGCCCCCGACGGCACCCCCCTGCCCGTCAAACGCCGCGCGCTGATGCTGGTGCGGAATGTCGGGCACCTGATGACCACCAACGCCGTGCTGTGGCAAGGCGCAGAGATTGGCGAAGGCATTCTCGATGCCTTCGTGACCACGCTCTGCGCCCTGCATGACCTGCAAAAGACCGCAGGGCCGCGCAATTCCGCCACCGGATCGGTCTATGTGGTGAAGCCCAAGCTGCACGGGCCCGAGGAAGTGGCCTTTGCCGTCGAGATTTTCGATGCCGTCGAGGCGGTGCTGGGGCTGGCCCCGAACACCGTGAAACTGGGCATCATGGACGAGGAACGCCGCACCTCGGCCACCTTGCGCGCCTGCATCCGCGCGGCGCAGGCGCGGATCGCCTTCATCAACACCGGATTTCTCGACCGCACCGGCGACGAATACCACACCTCGATGGAGGCCGGCCCGATGCTGCGCAAGGGCTGCATGAAGGGCACCGACTGGATCGCCGCCTACGAGGACCGCAACGTCGACATCGGCCTCGCCTGCGGATTGCAGGGCCGGGCGCAGATCGGCAAGGGCATGTGGGCCGCCCCCGACCGGATGGCCGAGATGCTGGCAGTCAAGGGTGCGCATCCGATGGCCGGGGCGACCTGCGCCTGGGTGCCCTCGCCCACCGCCGCCACGCTGCACGCGACGCATTACCACCGGGTCGACGTGATGGCACGGCAGACCGCCCTTGCCGGCGGCATGCGCGGCAGCCTTGACGCGCTGCTGACGATTCCGCTGGCCGACAGCGCCTGGTCCTCCGCCGACATTCAGGCAGAGGTCGACAACAACGCGCAAGGCATCCTCGGCTATGTTGTCCGCTGGATAGATCAGGGCATAGGGTGTTCCAAGGTGCCCGACATCCATGACGTGGCCCTGATGGAGGACCGCGCCACCTGCCGCATCTCCTCGCAGGCGCTGGCCAACTGGCTGCACCACGCGGTGATCACCCCCGATCAGGTCGAGGCGTCGCTGCGCCGGATGGCCGCCGTGGTCGACGCGCAGAACGCGGGCGATCCGGCCTATGTGCCAATGGCTCCGGGGTTCGACGGCCTGGCCTTCCGCGCCGCCCGCGATCTGGTGCTGCTGGGGCGCGACCAGCCCTCGGGCTATACCGAGCCGCTGCTGCACCGCTATCGGCTGGCGGCTAAGGCTGGCTGACGTCCAGCGCCAGGGCGTGGATGCGGCCCACCAGCGTCGGCCCCAGGGCCGCATGCACGGCGCGGTGGCGTTCGATGCGGGTCATCGGGGCGAAGGCCCCGGCGCGGATCACCACGCGAAAATGGCTCTCGCCGCTGCCGTCATCGCCGGCATGGCCGGCATGTTTGTGACTTTCATTGATCACCTCCAGCGCATCCGGCGCAAAAGCCGCCTGCAAACGCATCGTGATCTCTTCTGCTGCCGTCATCTGCACATGCCCCCTTCTATCCCGCCCGCAAAGCCCTAAACTGTGAAGCCCGAGTCGGAAAGGCTCTGCTCGCAAGGCTCTGTCGCAAAGGCGTATCCATGACCAGTCGCAATCCGTTCGAATTCGACCTTCGCGTGTCGTCAGACAAGGCCCGCCGCAAGACCGGGCGTCGCGGCATGTCAGGCGCGTTCGAAACCTCGACCAAGATGTGCGACTTTCCCGGCTGCAAGGAAAAGGGCGCCTACCGGGCCCCGAAATCGCCCGACCATCTGTCCGAGTTCTTCTGGTTCTGCCGCGACCATGTGCGCGAATACAATCTGAAGTGGAATTTCTTTGGCACGGCGACCGATGAAGAGTTTCAGAAGCTGCTGGAAAAAGACCGCCTGTGGGAGCGCGAGACCAAACCGTTCTCGAAAAAGGACGACGGCATGGCCTGGCAACGGCTG
>Ga0105047_10017409_pt1 | contig 11207 bp, 11 predicted proteins | sample MAT04_FD_78384 | JGI IMG/M metagenome (GOLD analysis project Ga0105047, IMG submission 78384) | Freshwater microbial communities from Lake Fryxell liftoff mats and glacier meltwater in Antarctica - MAT-04 (megahit assembly) | ecosystem: Environmental > Aquatic > Freshwater > Ice > Liftoff...
GCCCCCATGCCGCGTGAGAACACGACCCCCCGTATCCCGCCCGCGGCCCCGTGACCGCAGTCCAACCGACTGAACACGCGTCGGGCCGCCCCGCCGTCGTCGGGGGGAAGAGGGAGCGGAGGAGCTTGGCCGACAGGTCGAACTCGCGGGTGAACGCCACCTCCACCGCCGCCACCGGGCTGACGCACGCCCCCAACGACCGCACCCGGCCCGCCGGCAGGCCGTCCAGGAAGCCGCGGACCGGCCGCCTCGCCGGGTCGCCCACGCTCGTCGTCCGCACCACCGATCAGTGGTTCTTGCGGACCCAGACCTGGTACCCGTGGTGGACCTCCTCATACCGACCTCGCACGACCCCGAGGAAGCCGTCCACCGCCGATGACGGCGCGAACCCGGCGAGCCGGGCGCGGACGGCTTCGGGCCGGAAGAGCGGCTTCGGGTCGATGGGCATGGTCGGGCCCGGCGCGGGTGCGGGAGTGGTGCGAGGCGACAGGGTATCCGCCCGCCGCGGGAATACCACCGCCGGGGGCAGGAACCCGCCCGCCGGCCGACAACACCCCGCGGGGGGTGAGGGGCAGACGAATCCCCTCACCGCCCCCGGGCGGACCAGTGGGCGTCGGTCCACTTCGAGTGCTGGAGTTGCTGGTAGCTCTGGTAGGCGAGCATTCCGAACAGCAGGGCCGTGTAGAACGACCCGCGCGGGAACCAGTCGGGCAGGTCGCTCAGCCAGCCCCCGCCGCGCCGCCCCTCGAACTCGCACGCCAGACTGTACAGGCACACCAGACCGGCCACCCCGACCGAGATTTCGAGCGCCACCCGCACCCCGTTCCGCGGCGACAGCGCGCCGCACGCCTCTTGCGCCACCTGCCCGCCGTCGAGCGGGAACACCGGCAACAGGTTCACCAGCCCCCACGCCAGGTTGACGAACACCAAGTTGCGGAACACTTCCGCGGCGAGGGAGGGCTTCCCGAAGCCCCGGCCATGGTCGTCACCCCACCCGAAGGCGAGGTTCGAGGCGTACACCGCACCGAACAGGACGAACCCGGCGGCCGGCCCGGTGAGCGAAACGACGACCCGCCGCCACCGCCCGGGGACGACCCCCCACGGCACGGCCAGCCCGCCGAACGAATACAAGACGACGTGCGAATCGACCCCGAACCAACGGAACGCGAGGGCGTGGCCGAGTTCGTGGACGAGGATCGAGACGAACACGACGCCGACCCAGGCGACCAGGTACTGCGGGCCGTAGCGCTCGAACGCGCTCGCACCGAAGAGGACCGTCAGCAGCCAGAACCACGGGTGGACGCGGACCGGGAACCCGAACAGGCGGAACTTCAGGTCGTAGGCGGAGCGGTCCGGTTCCACGAGCACGGGCGGGCCTCGGTGCGGGGCGGGGGGCGGCGGCAGTTTTCGATTGTACGGCTGGCCTCCGCGGGTCACAATCGCGCTGGGAGGCACCACGCATGATGGACTGGACCGCGTTCCGCGCCCACTTCCCGGTCGCCGGCCGGTGGGCGTTCCTCGACCACGCCGCCGTCGCCCCCCTCCCGGACGTGGCGGTCCGGGCGCTCGCCGAGTACGCCGACAGCCTCGCCGCCCACGGCGTCGCCGCCGTCCGCGACTGGGCCGGCCGCGTCGCCCACGTCCGCCGCCTCGCCGCCCGCCTCGTCAACGCCCCCGACCCGGACGACGTGTTCTTCGCCGCGAACACGACGCACGGCATCGGCGTCGTCGCCGAGGGGTTCCCGTGGCGGGCCGGCGACAACGTCGTGGTGCCGGCCGACGAGTACCCGTCGAACCAGTACCCGTGGATGAACCTCGCCGCCCGCGGGGTCGATGTGCGGAGCGTGCCGAGCCGCGGGTGTCGGGTGGGCACCGACGACGTGCGGGCCGCGATGGACGGCCGGACGCGGGTGCTGGCGGTGTCGGCGGTCGAGTTCGCCAGCGGGTTCCGCACCGACCTCGACGCCCTCGGCGCGCTGTGCCGCGAGCGCGGCGTGTTCTTCTTCGTGGACGCGATTCAAGCCCTCGGCGTCTTCCCGATCGACGTGCAGCGGACGCCGATCGACGCCCTCGCCGCCGACGGGCACAAGTGGCTGCTCGGCCCGGAGGGGTGCGGCCTCGGCTACGTCCGCCGCGAGTGGGTGGAACGCCTGCACCCGATCGGGGTGGGGGCGAACAGCGTGGTGCGGCCGTATGCCTTCAGCACCATCGACTTCACCCTCAAGCCGCACGCCGGGCGGTGGGAGGGCGGGTCGTACAACGTGGCGGGCATCGCCGCGCTCGGGGCGAGCCTCGACCTGCTCCTCGCCGCCGGCACCGAAAACCTCGAACGCCGCGTGCTGGAGCTGACCGACGACCTGTGCGACCGGGCGACGGCGGCCGGGCTGGAAGTGTTCAGCGGCCGCGCCCCGGGGGAGAAGTCCGGGATCGTGTCGCTGACGAAGCCGGGGGTGCCGCCGGACGCGGTCGTGGCGGCGTGCCGGGCGGCCGGGGTGGTGGTGAACCACCGGGCCGGCCGCGTCCGCGTCAGCCCCCACGCCTACAACACGGAAGAGGAGTTGGATCGGTTCCTGGCCGTGGTGCGCGCGATGTGAGTAAAGCCCACCCGTCGCGACGGGTGGGCTGTCTTCGGAGGTTCCCCCCATGCCGGATCGCACCCTGAACCCCCGGGTGGCGGTGTACACCGGGACGTTCGACCCGGTCCACCTCGGCCACCTGGACATCATCCGGCGCGGCAGCCAGCTGTACGACCGCCTCGTCGTCGGCGTCGGCAACAACCCGGACAAGGCGACGCTCTTTAGCGTCGCCGAGCGGGTGGAGTTATTGGGGACGGTCACGTCCGAGTTCGGGAACGTGGACGTGACGCCGTTCCCGGGGCTGGCGGTGCAGTTCGTCCGCGGGCTGGGGGCGGGGGTCATGCTCCGCGGGCTGCGGACGCTCAGCGACATGGAGTACGAGTTCACGATGTCGCTGATGAACCTGAACCTCGACCCCGGGATCGAGACGGTGTTCCTGATGGCGAAGGAGGAGTTCTCGCACGTCAGCAGTTCGCTGCTGCGCCAGATCGCGGCCCTCGGCGGCGACCTGACGAAGTTCCTGCCCGCCCCGGTGAAGGCCCCCCTCGTCGCCCGCGCCAAGCGGGGGTGAAGCGCCCGAGGAGGCACGGCGATGCCCTTGCACGATTGGGCTGGGGTTCCCCCCGGCGACTACCTCGACTTCCGCGGGGCGTGGTTGATTGGGATCAAAGTCGCGCTCAACGACGGGTTGCTCCCGCCCGACTACTTCGCGCTCGTCGTACCCACGATCCCGCCCGGTGGTAACACCGTCGGCCGGTGGCGCGTCGAAATCCAGCGTGCCCGCGACCGCCATCTGATTGCGGTGATCGAACTCGTCTCGCCCGGCAACAAGGCGAGCAAGTCGGCGTTCGCGGACCTCGTGGGGAAGTCCGTGCAGCTGCTCCGGCAGGGCGTCCACGTCCTATTGATCGACCCGTTCCCGCCGACCGCCCGCGATCCGAAGGGGATTCACGCGGTCGTGTGGAACGAACTCACCGGCAAGCCGTTCACCCCGCCGTCCGGCAAGCCTCTCACCCTCGCCTCGTACGCGGCGCTCGGGGGGAACACCTTCACCGCCCACGTCGATCCGCTCGCGGTCGGCGACCGCCTGCCCGACGTGCGCCTGTTTCTCACCGACGAGTATTTCGTTCCGACGCCGCTCGAAGCCACCTACGCCGCCGCCTGGAAGGGCTTCCCGGCCATGCTCCGGGCGGTCGTCGAGAGGTGAGTGGCGCTCACGGAATCTGCACTTCGGCCGGTTGCAGCACGAACTCGTCGGCCCCGGCGGGGGGGGCGGCGAGGCGGAGTTCCTTCACCCGCCAGCCGGGGTGCTGGATTTGGCCCGTGAACGGCGGCGCGCCGGTCACGTTCCCCAACACCCGCACGGCCGACGGGTCGAACCCCTTCGGCACCGTCGTCGTGTCGCCCTCGCTCCCGGCCAGCACCGTCTCGATGACCGCGTGCTGCTTCAGCGCCGCCTGCGCCTTCTTGTGAATTTCGCGCACCGCGTTGCCGATGTCCACGGACTCGAGCGCGGCGATGTCTTCCATCAGGAAGTCCACCAGCCGGGCTTCGGCCTGGAGCAGGGCGAGCATCCGCAGGGCAGCACCGGACGGCTTCGGCGGAGCGGGCGGGGCAAGCGGCTTGAGGTCGGCCCCGGCGAGGACGGCCTTCAACTTGGCCGCGAACGCCGGGTCGCGCTTCGCCCGCCCTGCGGCCGCCAGCCCCTGGAACGCCTCGCTCATCCCGCCGGCGCGGGCCGCGGCGTACCCGAAGGCCAGGAGCAGCCCGACCACCACCCCGCCCGCCGCCCCGATCGCGTAATCTTCCATCGCCCGCCCTCGTCGCGTCCGCTGGGAGCGCGGCCGCCGGCCGCACCGACCGTTATACGGACGGAACCTAACCCCCCCGCCCCCTTCCCTAGGAAGGAAGGGGGAGCCGGAAAAATGCGACGAGCCGTAGGCTCGTCGTCCGGCTCCCCCTTCCTTCCTAGGGAAGGGGGCGGGGGGGTTAGGTCGCCTTTGATGCGGTAGCTTGAAGAAGGCCCGCGGGTTGTGCCGATTCCGGCGGGCGGTTCCGGCCGTGCGGGTGGGGGAAAGGTTGGTGGCGGGGGAGAGTCGGACTAGAATCTCCGAATCGGATCGACTCGCCGGTCGGGGCGACCGATGGAAGGAACCAGCGCGATGCGGCGCGACGTGCGCGGGCGGGTGGTGCTGATCACCGGGGCGTCCCGCGGGATCGGCCGGCGGGCGGCCGGGCGGCTCGCGGCCCTCGGCGCAAGGCTCGCCCTCACCGCGCGTTCCGGTGATGACCTCGCCGAGATCGTCGCCGACCTACGGGCGACCGGGGCCGACGCCGCCGCCTTCCCCGCCGACCTGACCGACCCCGCCGCCCGCGAGCGGCTGGTCGCCGGGGTGGTCGAGCGGTTCGGCGGGCTGGACGTGCTCGTCAACTGCGCCGGGGTGTGCAGCTTCGGCGAGTTCGGGACATCGACCGAGGCGGTCGCCCGTCGGGTACTCGACGTGAATTTCTTCGCCCCGGCGGAGATGATCCGGGCGTGCCAGCCGCACCTGACGCGGAGCTTCGAGCAGTCCCGCAACGGGTGGCGGCCGGCGGTGGTGAACGTGGCGAGCCTGTGCGGGCGGGTGGGCATCCCGTCGATGTCCGAGCACTGCGCCAGCAAGCACGCCTTCGTCGGGCTGACGGAGGCGCTGCGAGGCGAGTTCGAGCGGTTCGGGATCGACGTACTGCTGGTGCTGCCGGGCTTGGTGCGGAGCGACGACCTGACCCGCCACCTGCTCCGCAACGAGGGGAAGATTTACCTCGACTTCGAGGGCGCGCAGCCGGCCGACGCGGTCGCCGCCGACGTGGTGAAGTCGTTGGTGCGGAACCGGACCGAGGCGGCGTCCGGGTGGGTGTCGTGGGGCGTGTGGCGGTGCAAGCGATTGTTCCCGCGGGCCGTCCGCTTCTTCATGACGCGGAAGGTGCGGCGGTACGCGAAGCGGGAGCGGGGCGGTACCGGTTAGGTCTGTCGCCCCACCGGGGCTTGTGGGTGGTGGGCATTGCTCCAGGGGTTGCGCTCGAAGACTCGCTCCACCCCTGGCTACGTTCGGTCGCCGCATCCGCGGCTACAAGACCGGAGTCTTCGTGCTGAGTCCCGGAGGGACGACAGAGCGTAGCCAGGGGTGGAGCGCAGCGCAACCCCTGGCGGGCAAACGAACCCCTGGCGGGCTATTACGACCCCCGGCGCTCTGGCAGGCTGGTGCGACCGATAAATCCGAGGCCTTCTGCATGTGCGGGATCGCGGGGATGATCGACCTGAGCGGCCAGCGGACGGCCCCCCGCGGGGTGGTGGCGGGCATGGCACGGGCCATCGTCCACCGCGGTCCCGACGACGACGGGTTCCTCTCCGCCACCGGCCTCGAACTCGCCAACCGCCGCCTCTCCATCGTCGGCCTCGCCGACGGCAAACAACCCATCTCCAACGAAGACGGCACCGTCTGGACCGTCTTCAACGGCGAGTTCTTCGACTACCCCGAGCAGCGCCGCGACCTCGAAGCCCGCGGCCACGTCTTCCGCACCCACACCGACACCGAACTCCTCCCGCACCTGTGGGAGGAATACCGCGAGGGGATGCTCCAGCACCTCCGCGGGCAGTACGCGGTCTGCGTCTGGGACAAGAAGACGAACGAGATCGTGCTGACCCGCGACCGGGCCGGCATCTGCCCGCTCTTTTACACCGTCCGCCGGCACGACGGCGGCGACTGGCTCCTCTTCGCGTCCGAGATGAAGGCGCTGTTCGCGTCCGGGCTGGTCGAGCCGAAGGCCGACTTGCAGGGCTTGAACCACGTCTTCACCTTCTTCGCCATGCCCGGCCCGGTGACGGTGTTCGACGGCATCACCATGATGCTCCCCGGCCACTTCCTCCACTTCAAACTCGGGCAGACGACCCCGGCCGCCGCCGCCACGCAACGGCCGTACTGGCGCGTCACCTACCCGGACCGCGGGCAGGAGGAGTACGGGGCGAACGAGGCGAAGGTCGTGGACGGGTTCGAGCAGGTGCTGACCGCCGCCGTCGGCCGCCGGTTGCGGGCCGACGTGCCGGTCGTGTCGTACCTGAGCGGCGGGGTCGATTCGAGCCTCGTCGTGGCGATGGCGAACAAGGCGCTCGGCCGGCCGATCCCGACGTTCACCATCTCGATCCGGGGCGAGGGGATGAACGAGGAGAGCGAGGCTCTCGGCGTCGCCCGGCACCTCGGCTGCGAATCGGTGGTCGTCACGAGCGGGCACGACGAACTCCGCGCCGGCTACCCGGAACTGATCGGGGCGGCCGAGATCCCGGTCGTCGATACGTCGTGCCTGGCCCTGCTCGAACTCGCCCGGGCCGTCCACCGCCACGGGTACAAGGTGGCCCTCACCGGCGAGGGGGCCGACGAGTGGCTCGGCGGGTACTCGTGGTTCAAGATCAACCGGCTCGTCGGCTTCCTCGACCGGGTGCCGGGGCTGCCGGTCGGCGGGGCGCTGCGGGCGCTGTTCCTCAAGGCGACCGGCCAGCCGCGGTTCCCGTTCCGCCAGTACCAGGCGACCCAGCGGACGGTCGGCGGGCCGAACGGGTGGATCGACCTGTACGGCATCATGAGCCTGAACAAGCTCCGCTTCTTCGCCCCCGCGGTGAAGGAGCGCATCCTCGCCCGGTCGCCGTGGGACGACCTCGGGCTGTCGCCCGACCTCATGCGCTGGCACCCGTTCAACCGGCAGATGTACCTGGGGTCGCGGATCATGCTCCCCGGGCACCTGCTGTCGTCGAAGGGCGACCGGGTGGCGATGCACTCGTCGGTCGAGACGCGATACGCCTTCCTCGACGAGGCCGTGACCGATTACATTGCCACCCTGCACCCGCGCTGGAAGCTCCGCGGGCTGCTCAAGGACAAGTTCGTCGAGCGCAAGGTCGCCGAGCGGTGGCTGCCGAAGGACGTGGCGTGGCGGCGGAAGAAGATGTTCCGCGCCCCGATGGACGCCTGGACCGGCACCCTCGCGGCCGCCCCGTGGATCGACCAGGTGCTGTCGCGCGAGTCGCTCCTGAAGGCCGGCTACTTCGACCCCGACGCGGTCGCCGCCGCCCGCGCGAAGCTGCCGACGATGCGCCGCGGGCTGGGGCGGACCGGCCTCGAAATGGGCCTGACGGCCGTGACCGCGACCCAGGTGTGGCACCACCAGTACCTCGGCGGCGGGCTGTGCGACCTGCCGAGCCGGGCGTCGCCGACCCGACCCGTATTGTCCGCGGCCTCGGCCTGAGTTGACCCGAGAACCCGATGTCCTACGCCCTGCAAACCCTCTGGCACGAGCGACAGCGGTACGCCTCCGGCGTGCTGGCGGTCACGTTCTCGGCGGTCCTCATCGCGCTGCAGTGCGGGCTGCTGCTCGGGCTGTTCAAGATCACCTCGATCCCGATCGACCACACCGCGGCCGACGTGTGGGTCGGCTCGACCGGGGTGCCGAGCGTGGACCTGGGCAAGCCGATCCCGGCGTCGTTCCTCACCCGCGTGGCGGGGAAGCCCGGCGTCCAGATGCCGGAATTGTACATCGCCAACTTCGGGAACTTCACCAAGCCGGTCGGCGGGACCGAGCTGTGCTTCCTCCTCGGCAGCGGCCTCGACGCGGACGCGGCCGGGGCCGCCGACCTGCTCACCCCCGAGATGCGCGTCGCCCTGTCCGAGCCGTACACCATCGTCGTCGACCAGTCGGACGTGGCCCGCCTCAAGCTCGACAGCCCGCTCGGGAAGCCGAAGATCAACGGCAAGGAAGTCCGGCTCGTCGGCACCGTGAAGGGGTTGCGGAGCCTCGCCGCCCCGTGGGTGTTCTGCTCGATCCACACGGCCCGCCAGCTGATGGGCTTCCTGCTCCCGCAGGACAACGTCACCTACCTGTTGGTGAAGACCGACAGCCCGGACCGTGCCAAGCAGCTCGCCGCCGACCTCCGCGCCCAGTACCCCGACGACATGACGGTGTACACGGCCGAGGAGTTCTCGACCGGGTCGCGCTGGTACTGGCTGACGCGGACGAAGGCCGGCATCGCCATCGGCTACGCGGCCCTCCTGGGCCTGATGGTCGGGGCGGTCATCACCTACCAGACGCTCTACTCGGCGACGGCGGCGAGTGCCAAGGAGTTCGCCATCCTGCTCGCCCTGGGCATCCCCCGGTGGCGGCTGTCGGTGATGGTCCTGGCGCAGTCGTTCTGGGTCGGGATGATCGGCATCGGGCTGTCGTACCCCACATGCGTGGGGCTGCGCTACCTCGCCATCCAGGGCGGCGTGGACGTGGACTTGCGCTGGGAAGTCCTCGCCGGCACCGCCGCCGTCACGACCATGATGGCGCTGATGGCCGGGACGCTGGCGCTGCGGAGCGTCCGCAAGATCGAGCCGATGGATTTGCTGCGGTAGGTCGGAAACCCCCACCCGTTGCTACGGGTGGGCTTCGGGGGAAGTCGGACCCAGGACGAATGACCATGCCGGCGGTAGCCACCAACCCGACCCTCAAGGGCGTCCACCTCACCCGCACTTACGGGGACGGGGCGAAGCGGCGGGCCGCCCTGCGCGACGTGTCGGTCGATCTGTTCCCCGGCCAGCTCGCCCTCCTCATGGGGCCGAGCGGGAGCGGGAAATCGACCCTGCTCGCGGTCTTGTCCGGGCTGCTCGAACCGGACCAGGGGCAGGTACTCGCCGAGGACGACGGGCAGCTGCGCGACGTGTGGGCGATGTCCGGCAAGGAGCGCGAGAACTTCCGCCTGCGGACGACCGGGTTCGTCTTCCAGGGGTACAACCTGTTCCCCGCCCTGACCGCCCGCCAGCAGTTGGAGATCGTGCTAAAATGGGGCGGGTACGCGAGCGGCGGCGAGGCCCGGCGGCAGGCCGACGACATGCTCGACAAGCTCGGCCTGACCCCGAACCGGCACAAGAAGCCGGCCCACCTGTCCGGGGGCGAGAAGCAGCGGGTGTCGATCGGCCGGGCGCTCGTGAAGAACCCGACGTTCGTGTTCGCCGACGAGCCGACGAGCGCCCTCGACTGGGAGAACGGGCAGAAGGTGATGGAGTTGCTCCGCGACGCCGCCCACGATCGCGGGGCGTCGATCCTGGTCGTCTCGCACGACCACCGGCTGCTCCCCTACGTGGACATCTACTACCACCTGGAAGACGGCCACCTGGAAGAGCGGGCGCTGATCCCGCCGGGACATTGATGTGCGCCCGGGTATGGTGTCCGATTTGGATTTGTGGCACGGGTCAGAGACTTGTGCCACGAGCGTTGAGCCGGACGCCGCTGTAAGGAGGATGCCCCCATGAACTGGCTGCGCAAGGCCCGCCCGCTGCTGTTCGTGACCGGCGGGCTGCTGGTGATCGGCAGCCTCCTCGGTGCCCGCCTGCTCACCCACGGCTCCGGCGGGGCGACCGACCTCGGCAAGGCCGCTCCCCCCCCGACGAACGGGGAGAAGGGGTCCGGCCCCGTCGTGCTGGGGTTCGTGGACAGCGACCCGCCCCCGGTCGCCCACGGCCTGCCGCCGGTGTTGCAGTCCGGCGAGATCGTCGAGATGTTCGTCAAGCAGGGCGACGAGGTGAAGGCCGGGGCCAAGCTGTACAAGTTCGACACGACCATCCTGGAGGCCGACCTGAACACCGCCCTCCGGGCGGTCGATACGGCGGCCGCGAACGTGAACAAGGCGAAGGGGGCGGTCGTCCTCCACGGCAAGAAGGTGGACCTGCAGAAGCAGATGGTCGCCGCCGCAGAGACGAAGGTGAAGCTTTCGCACGACGCCTGGCAGCTCGCCGAGAACAATCTCAAGGACGGGTATAAGGCGGCCGGGTTCGACCCTGCCGGCTGGGCGGGGCGGTTGAAGAACGAGGTCAAGCTGTTCGAGCTGTACAAAGACCACACCGTCGCCCAGCTCGAACGCGACCTCCAGAAGGCCCAGCTCGCCGACTTGGAGGCCGCCCGCGAAAACCAGGTTGACAAGCTGGTGGCCGAGGCCGAGGCCGAGGTCAAGCGGTACGACACGCTCGTCGCCAAGGCGCGCTCGGCGATCCTCCTGTGTACCGTGACGGCGAAGGTGGCGGGGACGGTCGAGCGGGTGAACGTCAGCCCCGGCGAGGTGATGGGCATCAGCACCCGGACCCCGGCCGTCGTCCTCGTCCCGGCCGGCCCGCGGGTCGTCCGGGCCGAGGTCGAGGCCGAGTTCGCCCACCGGATCGGGACCGACCGGATCGGCAAGGAGGTGACGATCTTCGACAACTCCGACCCGAAGCTGACGTACAAGGGCGTCGTCCGCCAGATCAGCGGCAGCTTCCTGGCGAAGCGCGGCATGGACGGCGGGTTCGTCCCGAACGAGACCCGCGTGCTGGAGGCGGTCGTCGAGGTGGCCGACCCGTCCCCGCCCGGCCGCCCGCCGCTGCGCGTCGGGCAGAAGGTGCGGGTCAACTTCGGCCAATGAGTGCCGCGTCGTTCGCCCACTGCCGCGAAGTCACCCGCCGGGCGAACAGCAGCTTCCCGCTCGCGTTCCGGCTGCTGCCCGGCCCGAAGCGGCGGGCGATGGACGCCCTGTACGCCTTCTCGCGCGTGACCGACGACCTCGCCGACGCCCCCGGCGACCCGGCCGCCAAGCGC
>Ga0105047_10017410_pt1 | contig 11207 bp, 10 predicted proteins | sample MAT04_FD_78384 | JGI IMG/M metagenome (GOLD analysis project Ga0105047, IMG submission 78384) | Freshwater microbial communities from Lake Fryxell liftoff mats and glacier meltwater in Antarctica - MAT-04 (megahit assembly) | ecosystem: Environmental > Aquatic > Freshwater > Ice > Liftoff...
CAGCTCCAGGATGCGCTCGACTGGTGACCTGGCGACTCGTCTACACGAGGGCGGCGGCGAAGGACGCGCACCGACTCGCCGCCACCGGTCTCAGGGACAAGGCGCAGGCGCTCCTCGACGTGCTGGCCGACGACCCGTTCCAGACGCCGCCACCATTCGAGAAGCTGGTGGGCGACCTCGCCGGCGCGTATTTCCGGCGCATCAACATCCAGCACCGGCTCGTGTACCAGGTCCTCGAGGATGAGCGGGTCGTGAAGATCCTGCGGATGTGGTCGCACTACGAGTAGCAGCTGCCCGGTCGGGTCGACTCCGACGTGTCCGGACGAAGGAGAAGCCCGCGAGGACCAGCGCCACGACGAGCAGGCCCACGAGGGCCGTGGCGCCCCGCCGGAGCCGTCGTGCGGAGCGGGCCTGGTCGTCGGCGCGGGCACGCTCGGCGTCCGCGGCTCGTTCTGCGGCCTCGGTCGCGCGACGGGCGGCATCGAGCTCCCGCTGGCGGGCGGCCTCGCGCTCCGCCGCCTCCCGCTCCGCCTCCGCGCGGGATGCGTCGATGAACGTGCGCTCGAGGTCACTGGCGTCAGCCGGGTGCGTGGTGAGCCAGTCGGTCGCGCCCGCGAGGCGGCCACCCCGGAACAGCAGCGAGGCGTCCCCTGTCGCGCGGTCCCACTCGGCGGCGGCATCGGTCACGGTGCGCTGTGTCCGGAGCGCGTCGCGGTCCTCGTCGAGCCACTCCCGCAGCTGCGGCCACTCCCGGATGAGCGCCTCGTGGGCGACCTCCGCGGTGCGCTCGTCCGCGACCACCAGGCGTGCCGCCACGAGCCGTTCGAGCACCCCCCGCACGGCGTCCGGATGGCCGGTCCCGAGCAGCTCCGCGAGCGGCGCACGCCGGCGGGTGTCGGGGGTCTCCCGGCCGGGCTCCGTGAGGCGCAGGAAGACCGTGCGGGCGATGGCCAGATCGGCTCCGTCCATGGCCCCCGCCACCTGGTCGGCGGTGCGCGCGATGGCCCCCTGGACGCATGGTGGCGTTCCCTTTCTGTCTGTGCCCTGGATCCGGAGGGTGGTGTCCCTGTCCGGTATGCCCGCATCGTCGGACCAGCAGGACCGGGCCCGTGAGCACACTGGTGACCGCGACAGGGTCACCTGCGTGACACCCCGGGCGCTTGTCACGGCGGTCCCCGCTCCGGGAGCCGGCATGCCGCCGGACGCCATCGGGGGTACCGTGTCCATGGCGCGGACAGCCAGCATCAGGAGATCACGTCATGAGCTTCCTCGATCGACTCTTGGGCCGCACGCCTGCGGCACCGGCGGCGGCACGACCCGCCGCTGCTGCGCCGGCCTCGTCAGCCGGGCTGACCCCGGCCGACGCGGAGGAGCAGGCCATCGCCCGATATCAGTACCTGGTTCGGACGGCCCCGCCGGAGGACATCGAGCGCGCCCACGCTGAGGCCTTCGCGAGCCTGACCCCAGCACAGCGACACGACATGCTGGTGGCCCTGTCCGACGCCGTGCCCGCGTCCGAACGAGCGACCACCGACGACCCTGCTTCGCTCGCCCGGATGGCCACGCGAGCCGAGATGCGCCAGCCAGGCACCCTAGAACGAACGTTCGCGGGACCGGGCATGGGCACCATGTTCATGAGCACCTTGGCCGGTGCCTTCATCGGCACGGCCGTTGCCCAGTCATTGTTCGGGGGCTTGTCGGCAGATGGCAACGCAGTCGATGGAGCCAGCGCGTCCGACGGCACGGCCGCCGATGGCTCGAACGGGCAGGCGGACGCGGCTGACGGCGGCAACTGGGATGGCGGCGGTGACACTGGCAGCTACGGCGGCGGCGATGTCGGGGGCCTTGGGGACTTTGGTGGCGGTGACTTCGGGGGCGACTTCTGAGCGTTCGCGGGAACTCGGCTTCGTGCTCTCCCAGTCGCTGCCAGTCGCTGCCCGAACGTGATGCCTGGCACCCCAAGGGACGCTGACGGCGTGTGGACGGTCGTGCGGATGATCCTGACCATGGATCGTGACCATGGTACGCTTGGGACATGGAGTCGATACCCGTATCGAAGTTCAAGGCGACCTGTCTCGCTCGGCTGGAACGCGTACGGCAGACCGGGCACCCGCTGATCATCACCAAACGCGGCGTCCCGATCGCCCAGGTCATCGGGCCGCCGCCGCCCGACTCTCCGAGCACTGGCTTCGGGGTGATGGCCGGTACCGTGGTCGAGCACGGGGATATCCTGGCTCCGATCGACGAGTCCGAGTGGGAGGCGCTGCGCTGATTGGGGCGGAGGGACCGCACCCGGGAGCGCCCTATCTGCTCGACACGCACATCTGGCTCTGGTATGTCGCCGGTTCGGATCGACTGCCGGCGACCATCCGAGTGGTGATGGATGCCGCCATCGGTCAGCTGTGGATCTCCCCCATCTCCGCGTGGGAGCTGGGCATGCTGCACGCACGTGGCCGCATCGAGTTGCAGGGTGGTCCACGCCGCTGGATCGAGACGGCGTCTCGACGTTTCCCGCTTCAGGAAGCGTCGCTGACGATGGACGTGGCGCTCCGGAGCCACGAACTCGACCTAGGTCATCGAGACCCTGCAGATCACCTGTTGGCCGCCACGGCCCTGGTGCACAGCCTGACACTGGTCACGCTGGACGACCGCCTCGCCACAGCCTCGTGGTTGCCGACGCGCTCTGCATGACCGTCCTGGCGGCAGCGAGCGCTTCAGTGGCGGAAGTGGCGGACCCCCGTCAGGAGCACGGCGGCGCCAGCGGCATCGGCGGCCGCGATGACCACATCGTCCCGTTTTGAGCCGCCCGGGTGGGCGAACGCGGTGACGCCGGCCGCAGCGCACACCTCCAACGCGTCCGGGAACGGGAAGAAGGCGTCCGAGGCACATACCGAGCCGCGAGCTCGCTCCGGGCCGGCCTTCTCCACGGCCAGCCGGGCACTGTCGACGCGACTCATCTGACCCGCGCCGACACCCACGATCACGCGGTCCTTGACCAGCACGATGGCGTTGGAACGGACGTGCCGGCACACCCGCCAGGCGAGATCCAGGTCCGCCATCTCCGCGGCCGTGGCGGGCCGTGCCCCGACGCTGGTCCACGTGGCGGGCATGTCGATGGAGACGTCCGCGTCCGTGGCCAGCACCGCACCGCCAGCGCTCCGCAACTCCACGGAGGCACTCGGCATGCCCACGATACCGGGGTCCTCCAGCAGCCGCAGGTCGGTCTTCCTCGCCAGGATGGCCCGCGCATCGGTGTCGAAGCCGCAGGCGACGATGACCTCCAGGAAGATCGAAGCCATCTGCTCCGCGAGCGCCCGGTCCACGACCCCCTTGACCGCGACCACGCCCCCGAACGCACTCACCGGGTCGCCGGATAGCGCCCCCTGCCACGCGCCGACGAGATCTTCCGCCTCCGCAGCACCGCAGGGGTTGCCGTGCTTGACGATGACGATCGCCGCGCCGCGCAGGTCTCGCGCGAGCCCCGCGGCGGCGGCGGCATCCAGCAGGTTGTTGTAGCTCAGCGGCTTGCCCTGCAAGGGCGTGGCGCCCGACGCAAGCGGCCCGGACAGCGCGTCGGCGCCCGGCACCACGTAGAGGGCTGCCGCCTGGTGCGGGTTCTCACCGTAGCGCAGCAGGGCGGCCCGTTCCAGGGCCAGCTCGAGTCGGGCCGGGAATCGGTCGGGCGCCTCCACCGCCGCGTCGGGTCCGAAGCGGCGGGCCAACTCGGCCGAGATCATGGCGTCGTAGTCGGCTGTGAGCCGGAATGCGGCCAGGGCCAGATCGCGGCGCGTCTCGTCCGACACCGCGCCGGCCTCCCGCAGTTCCTCCAACACCCCCGCGTATTGGCGCTGGTCCGTGACGATGGCCACGTTGGCGTGGTTCTTGGCGGCCGCCCGGACCAGGGTCGGCCCGCCGATGTCGATCTCCTCGATGAGCGCATCGATGTCGATGCCGGGCCGCTCGGCGGCATCCGCGAACGGGTAGAGGTTCACGGCCACGACCTGGAACGGGTCGATGTTTGCGTGCGCCAGTTGGCCCCGGTGCTGCGGCAGCCGGACGTCGGCCAGCACGCCGCCGTGGATGCGCGGGTGAAGCGTCTTGACCCGTCCGTCCAGCATCTCCGGCGAACCCGTCACGGCAGCCACGTCCGTGACGGCCAACCCTGCTTCGCGCATCGCGGCCGCGGTCCCGCCCGTCGAGACCAGCTCGAAGCCCAATGCGTCGAGTCCACGGGCAAAGTCGACGAGGCCGTCCTTGTCGGACATCGAGAGCAATGCTCGCCGGGGTACCGGGATCCGGCCCGACCGTGTCCGGTCGAAGGTGAGGTGACCGGCCTCGTCGATACCCAGCGTGCCGGCCGCGGCCATGGCCACGACGCGCGGCAGCAGTCGGTGTTCCAGCGCGTGGATCCGAGCGCCCAGCGACGCGGCGTCGTCCGAGGGCAGCACCGCGAGGGCCTCCTGGGCCACGATCGGGCCGCCGTCCAGGGTCTCGTCCACGAGGTGGACCGTGACACCGGTCAGCGCGACCCGTGCCGCCAGGGCCTCTTCGATGGCATGCAGCCCCGGGAACGACGGCAGCAACGAAGGATGGACGTTGACGATGCGGCCACGGAAGGCGTGCACAGTGCTGGGTCCCAGGATGCGCAAGAAACCGGCGAGGACCACGACGTCCGCTGCTGCGGCCTGGAGCCCGGCCGCGAGGCCCATGTCCCACGACTCGCGGTCGGGATGACCCGACGGCGGCACATACAGGATCGGGATGCCCTGGTCGATGGCCCAGTCCACGGCCGGGCAGACCCGATCGGCGAACACGGTGGTGATGGAGCCACCCAGGGCGCCGCGCTGCTGTGCGGCGTACAGCGCCCGGAGGTTGCTCCCCTGCCCCGATACCCCGACCGCGATCCGAACCACGCCGCTCACGCACCGTCCTCGATGTACCTGGCCGCACCGGCATCGCCTGCCGGTATCACCGATCCGATGTCCCAGGCCGGCAGTCCCTGGCCCGCCAGGACGTCGATGACGAGCGACACCGCGGCCGGCTCGACGACCAATGCCATGCCCACACCCGCGTTGAATGTCGCCCGCATCTCCGGCCCGCCGAGTGACGCGAGGTCCGCGATGTACTCGATGACCGGCGGCACGGGCCACGCCCTCGGGTCCACCTGGATGCCCAGGTCGCGGCCGACGGCGCGCGGCAGGTTGCCCGCCAGGCCGCCACCGGTGACGTGTGCGATGCCACCGATCCGCAGACCGTCCGCTGCCAGGCGATCGATGACCGCCAGTACGTGCGTCGCGTAGATCGTCGTCGGCGTCAGGAGTGCCTCACCCAGCGTCTCGTTGCCCAACATGCCGGTCAACTCCGTGGCGCGGCTCCGGAGCGTCGCGCGCACCAGAGAGTAGCCATTCGCGTGCAGCCCGGAGGACGCGATACCCACGACCCGGTCGCCCACGCGCGCCGCCGAACCATCGATGAGCCGGTCGCGATCCACGATGCCCACGCAGAAGCCGGCAAGGTCGAACGCGTCCGCATCCATGATCCCCGGGTGTTCCGCGGTCTCGCCACCCACCAGGACGGCGCCCGCGTCCGCACAACCTGCCGCGATACCACTGACCAGGTCCGCGACCCGCTCCGGGTCCAGCTTGCCCACCGCGAGATAGTCCAGGAACAGCCACGGCCGAGCGCCATGGCACACCACGTCGTCGGCGCACATCGCGACCAGGTCGCGACCGATGGTGTTCAGGCGGCCGAGCTCGCGAGCGATCTCCGTCTTGGTGCCGACGCCGTCGGTGGCGCTCACGAGCACGGGCCGGGTGTAGCCCGCCGGCAGCTCCAGCGCGGCGCCGAAACCGCCCAGGCCGCCCAGCAGGTCGAGGCCCGCCGCGCCTGCGGCCGAGATCCTGCCGCGCAACAGCTCGACCGCGCGGTCGCCGGCGGCGACATCCACGCCCGCCGCCGCGTATGCCGCCGCGGCGCCGCTCCGGCCGTGGGTCATCGGGTCATCGCTCATACCGTGGGGAGTGCTTCGTGCTCCAGCACGAACTTGTGGGACGCAACGTCATACGGCACCGGCACCGGGTAGTCGCCATCGAAGCAGGCGAAGCAGAAGCGCGATCGGGGCAGGTCGATGGCATCCAGCACACCACCGATGGACAGGAACGTGAGCGAGTCGGCGCCCACGAACGCCCGGATGCCTTCGACATCCATGCGGCTGGCGATGAGCTCCGTCTCGATGGAGGTGTCGATGCCGTAGAAGCAGGGGTGAAAGATGGGCGGCGCGCTGATGCGCAGGTGGACCTCCGCGGCACCCGCCTTGCGCAGCAGGGACACGATCTGGCGGGTGGTCGTGCCCCGCACGATGGAGTCGTCCACGACGACCAGGCGCTTACCCCGGACCTGCTCCCGGAGCACGCTCAGCTTCATGTTGACGCCCCGTTGGCGCATGGACTGGCTGGGTTGGATGAAGGTCCGGCCGGCGTACCGGTTCTTGACCATCCCCTCTCGATACGGGATGCCGGACGCCTCGGCATAGCCGGCTGCCGCGGGCGCACCGGTATCCGGCACGGGCATCACCAGGTCCGCGTCCGTTGGCGCCTCACGCGCCAGGACCTCGCCCATCCGGCGGCGTGCCTCGTACAGGTTGCGGCCGAGCATGTACGAATCCGGCCGCGCGAAGTAGATGAGCTCGAACACGCACAGCCGTTCCTTGCCCTCGGCGAACCTGATCGAGCGGGGACCGGCTGCCTCACCCAGGACCACGATCTCGCCTGGCTCCACGTCGCGCACGTACTCAGCCCCCAACACGTCGAGGGCGGCGGTCTCGGACGCGAGGACCCAGCCCCGACTGCGCGGCCGGCCAGGCACGGACGTGTCCTGGGCATCCCAGGGCAGTGGCGTGGACGCTTCCTCGGCGTGACCCGGTGAGAGCGGCACCGCGTCGGCCACGATGGCGTCCAGTGGCAGGCGACCCAGGACGAGCGGCCGGAAGCCGTATGGATCGCGCGCCCCGATGACGCGTCCCTCGTCCATGACCACCAGCGAGTACGCACCCGCGACACGCGGCAGCAGGCTCACGAGCGCGTCGACCAGGTCCGCGCCCGGCTCGTCGGCGAGGAGTGCCGTGAGTACCTCGGTATCGGTCGTGCCCACGAGCCGGCTGCGGCCACCCGGCAGCTCCTCCAGCAGCGCCCGCGTGTTGACGAGGTTGCCGTTGTGGCCGATGGCCACGGTCCGCCGGGGACCCAGCCGGAATGTCGGCTGGCTGTTCTCCCAGAGGGTGGAGCCCGTCGTCGAGTAGCGGCAGTGGGAGATGGCCAGGTCGCCCTGGAGCGACGCGATGTGGGTCTCGTCCAGGACCTGGGAGACGAGGCCCAGGTCCTTGTACACCATCACCCCGTCACGGTCGCTGACCGCCACGCCGGCCGATTCCTGGCCCCGGTGCTGGAGCGCGAACAGGGCCAGCGCCGCGAGCGGTGCCGCCTCCTGGCCCGGAGCGTGGATGCCGACGACTCCACACATCGTGTCAGCCCTCCCGAGCGTGGGGTTCGGGTCGCCATGCATCGTCACCGAGGGCACGCGGCAGGCCGTGGTCCCAGGCATCGCGCAGGACATCGAGGGAAGTGTCGAGGTCGTCCGCGATACCCGCACCGCGCTCATCCGAGGTGCTCGCGACACCCTGTGCCACGAGCCGGATGCGGAGACTATCCCCGCCTGTCTCGCCGAGCGCCTGGAGCGGCACGCCCGCCGCCGCGGCCAACGTCGCCAGCGCGTCCCAGTCAGCCGGGGCCAGGGTCACCGCCACGCGGCTGGGACCTTCGCCGAACAGGTCGGACGCCGGCTCCGCGCCAACGCCCAGGGTCAGGTCCGCGCCGACCCCTGACCACAGGCACATCTCCGCGAGCGCGACCGCCAGGCCGCCACCGCTCACGTCCTGGGCGGCGCGTAGGAGACCCTGCTCGGCGGCCGCCGGCAACAGTCGCAGGAGCGCGGCGTGTGCCGCCAGGTCGAGCGTCGGCAGGCGGTCATCGGGACCCGGTCCCGCGATGTCCACGTAGATGGACCCTGCCAGGCCGTGCGTGGCCGCTCCCAGCAGGGCCACCATCTCACCCGCGCCACCGGGCACCGGCCCGACCCGTCGGCCGATGTCCTCCAGGAGCCCCACGATGCCCACCTGGCAGGTTGGCGCGATGGCGGTCGCGGCGGACTCGTTGTAGAGGCTGACGTTGCCACCCGTGATGGGCAGGCCGAGCGCGCGGCACGCGTCACCCAGGCCTCGGACGCCTTCCTGGAGCTGCCAGAACGCCTCCGGCCGCTCCGGATCACCGTAATTCAGGCAGTTGGTGACACCCAGGGCGTGGGCGCCGGTCACGGCAACGTTCAGGGTGCACTCAGCGACCGCGAACGCGGCACCCAGCCACGGGTCGAGCAGGCCGACGCGCTCAGCAGCATCGGTGGCCATGACCAGGCCCTTGGTGGTGCCCCTGACCCGGATGACCGCGGCTCCGTGCTCGCTGCCATCGACCGTGTCGGCACCCACCGTGGCGTCGTACTGGCGCGTCACCCAGGCCCGCGAGCAGAGGTCCGGGTGGCCCAGCAGCGCCTGGAGTACCGCCCCCGGGTCCATGCCCCGTTCCGGCAGGCCGGGGCTGGAGTCCGGTATCGCGTCGGGCGCGTCGTCGGGGACCGGCGTCGGACGGCGTCGGACGGGCGCGGCGGCGACCCGCTGATGGATGATGGCCTCGCTGGTCAGCGCCGCGGCCGGGATGCGGGCGAGCTCTCGCGCACCCGCTGCGGGCGCACCGGAAGCGTCCAGGCCGCCGGTGACGATGGTGATGAGGCCGTCGTCCGTGACCCGGCCGATGACCGCTGCCGGCAGGTCCCAGCGGGCGCAGACCTCGAGCACGTGCGGCAGCTGCTCAGCCGTGACGATGGCGAGCATCCGTTCCTGCGACTCGGAGATCATCACCTCGAAGGGCTCCATGTCCGATTCGCGTCGCGGGATGGCGTCGAGATCCACCCGGATGCCGGTACCGGCGCGGTCGGCCGTCTCCGAGACGGCGCAGGTGATGCCCGCGGCCCCCAGGTCCTGGAGGCCTTCCACGAGGCCCCGCTCGATGAGTTCCAGGCTCGCCTCGATGAGCAGCTTCTCCGCGAACGGGTCGCCCACCTGGACGCTGGGACGTTTGGTCGCGGACGCTTCGCCGAACGTGGCACTGGCCAGCACCGAGGCACCACCGATGCCGTCGCGGCCGGTGCTGGAACCGAACAGCACGGCGAGGTTCCCCGGGCCAGGCGCTACGGCACGGGTCAGGTGACGCTCTTCCATGACGCCCACGGCCATCACGTTGACCAGTGGGTTGCCGGCATAGCTGGGATGGAACACGAGCTCGCCGCCGACCGTTGGCACGCCCACGCAGTTGCCATAGCCGCTGACGCCTCGGACCACGCCCCGGACGAGGTATCGGGTGCGATCCTGGCTCGGGTCACCGAACTTGAGGGCGTCGAGGATGGCCACCGGGCGGGCGCCCATGGTGAAGATGTCACGCAGGATGCCGCCGACACCCGTGGCCGCACCCTGGTACGGCTCCACGGCGCTCGGATGGTTGTGCGACTCGAGCTTGAACGCGACCGCAAGGCCGTCCCCGATGCGCACCACGCCCGCGTTCTCGCCGGGTCCCGCCACGACATCACTGCCGCTTGTCGGCAGCGTGGCCAGCAGCGGCTTGGACGACTTGTAGGAGCAGTGCTCGCTCCACATCACCGAGAACATGGCCAGCTCCAGGTCGTTGGGAGACCGGCCGAGCTTGACCTGTATGGCCTCCAGCTCGCCGTCCGTGACACCCAGGGCGCGATGGAGTGGGACGGCGTCGACTGTCGCGGCAGGAATTGTCACGCGTGCACCGCCACCGGCTGACGTTCCGTGCTGGCCGCGACACTCTCCACCACCGAGCGGAGGAGCAGCAAGCCATCATCCGAGCCGAGGATGCGTTCCGCGGCGCGCTCCGGGTGCGGCATCAGGCCGCAGGTCGTGCCGCGTGCGTCCAGGACACCCGCGATGTCCCGCGCCGAGCCGTTGGGATTGCCCTCGGGTGTGGTGTATCGGAAGACCACGCCCCGGCTGGCTTCCAGGGCATCGAGATCCGCCTCGGGCAGGAAGTAGTTGCCCTCGCCGTGGGCGATGGGCATTCGCAGCTGCGTGCCCAGCGGGATGGCGCGCGTGAACGGCGTGTCATGCCGTTCGACCGCCAGGCGCACCCAGCGATGCTCGAAGCGGAGGCTCGAATTGCGCAGCAGGGCGCCGGGCACCAGGCCGGCCTCGGCCAACACCTGGAAACCGTTGCAGATACCCAGCAGCAGGCCGCCCTTCGCGGCGTGCTCGCGGACCGCGCCCATCACGGGGCTGAACCGCGCCAGCGCGCCCGCCCGGAGGTAGTCGCCATAGGCGAAGCCACCAGGCAGGATGACCAGGTCGGCGCCGCGCAGGTCGGCCGACTCATGCCAGATGGGGTATGACTCGGCACCCACGAGCGTCGCCGCATACAGCGCGTCGCGGTCGCAGTTGGAGCCCGGGAAGACCACCACGCCGACCCTCATGCCATCGATCCGGCGGCCGCGCCCGTGAGCAGCTCCACCTCGAACGCCTCGATGAGCGGGTTGGCGAACAGCTCCGTCGCCAGCCGCTCCACGATGACCCGGGCTGCGGCGTCGTCCGTGGCATCCACGTCCAGCTCCACACGTCGTCCGATTCGCACGCCATGCACCGCCGACACACCCAGGTGCGGCAGGCTCGTCTCGACGGCGCGACCCTGCGGATCGAGGATCCCGTCGCGGGGCATCACGGACACGGCGTATCGGAAGGTGCTCATCGGTGGGTGTCTCCCGCGGTGTTCGTGAGGCTGTCGGTGGCCAGGTAGGTCTCGAAGGAGGTGGCGGTCAAGCGCTCGAACGCCTCGATATATCGGGCACGGGTCCCGGCCACGACGTCGGCGGGCAGCTCGGGTGCGGGCGGCGTCCGGTCCCAGTCCTGGCGTAGCAGCCAGTCGCGCACGAACTGCTTGTCGAAGGATGCCTGTGCACGGCCCGGCTGCCAATCGTCGGCGGACCAGAAGCGGCTGGAGTCGGGGGTCATGACCTCGTCGATGAGCAGCAGCCGCTCGGCGGGCGCGGCGTCGTCCCCGTGGGCGGCGTCGGCCCCGTGCGCGGCGTCG
>Ga0105047_10017411_pt1 | contig 11206 bp, 8 predicted proteins | sample MAT04_FD_78384 | JGI IMG/M metagenome (GOLD analysis project Ga0105047, IMG submission 78384) | Freshwater microbial communities from Lake Fryxell liftoff mats and glacier meltwater in Antarctica - MAT-04 (megahit assembly) | ecosystem: Environmental > Aquatic > Freshwater > Ice > Liftoff...
GCGACCATCCGGCGCCCGATCTCACGCATTGCCACGCGCATCTCGTGTACGACGCGGATGTTGTTGGTCTTGGTGCGCTCGCGCCCCGGCAGCCACGCCTTCGAGCAGCCGATGGCCGCAGCCAGCTGACCGTGCGCCGCCGGGTCGCCCTCCACCATGGCAAGTAGCTCGGTCGACGCAGCCGCGCGCTCGGCGGCGCGCTCGGCCTGATGGCCGGAGGGGTCGGCGCTGTCGGGTGAGACGCGCATGCGGTCGATGGCTGCCAAGGCGAGCGCCGGCCGGGTCTCCCAGCTGGCCGACCGCGACTCCCACTCGTTGGGCCCGCGGCTTCCGTACTCGTAGAGGAACGCAGCGAAGGCGGCGGCGAACTCGGGTGAACTCGGCGCCATGCGCGAGAGCGTCCACATCGCGTAGCTGGGCTCGGCCGAGTCGACATTGCCGATGCCGGCGATGATGGGCATGATCAGGTCGGGTCGGCCAACGGCCGTGGCGACACCACTGATCACCCCGACTGGCACCGTGGCCATGTATGTGGTGAACAGGTGCTGCCCGAACATCCGCCGGTGCAACGGCACCATTTCCAAGAAGCGGTCCCACAACTGGGCGAGGCTTTGGTCGGCGAGGTCGGGGCGATGGTCGCGCAGGGACTTGGTGAGCTCGCGATCGGCGGTGAGCTCGGTCAGGTCGCTCAACTGCTGTTGCCCGAACACCCACCCGAAGGTGGCCGCGATCTTCTCGCTCAGGTCGGGACGCTCGTCGCCGGGCATCTGTTCGTACGGCGGAATTCCGGGCTGAGCGCCGAAGAACTGCTCGTCCATGGTCTGCCAGCTGAGGCCGGGCGCGCGTTCCCCGAACAGCCGGATGAGCGACGCGTTGAGATAGCAGTAGCCGCCGAGCACTCCGAGCTGGCAGAAGTCGCCGACCGGGAACTCGTCGGCATCGAACGCACCCATTCGCACCCACGCGTCGCGCCAGCCGAGCTCGGCCTCGAACAGCGCGCTGGAACTGGTGAGCGGTGTCACCGGATCGGGGAACACCTCGCCCACGTTCGCCCGCGTGTAGATCGGGAAACGCTCGGACAACGCAGTGTCGGTGACGTAGTAGCGCTCGCTCATGGTTGTCCCCCCAGACAATCAGCCGACGGTTGCGCGGCGAGCCGATGATAGCCAGCCGGCACCGCGAGGGGCGACCGTGTCGCACGCCACCCCGCAGGCGTGGCGACTTCGGCATTTCGCTGCGATCATGCAGGCATGATCGTGTTGGAAGACCGCAGCTGGGCCGCGTTCACCGAGGAAGGCCCGTGGACGCTGCAGCGCGACGCCATCCGGTGGTTGCCGCTGGCGCCGACATTGCGCGCTACCGCGCAGGCTGAGGTGCCCGAGCTGACGAAGGCGGGCAAGGTGCCCCCGGGGCGACGGGTGGTGCGCGTAGTGCGCGTGGTGTCAGGCGCCGTCTTGCCGTGGATGGTGCGCAAGAAGCGCGGCAGGTACGCGACGCCCGAGGAGAGCCGCGCTGAGATCTCGCTGCGCCTGCGCCGGGCTGTCGAGCAGCTGGGGCCCACCTACATCAAGCTTGGTCAGATCATCTCCAGCGGCGAAGGGCTGTTTCCGGCCGAGCTGGTCGAGGAGTTCAAGAAGTGCCGCGACCAGGTGCCGGCCGAGCCGTTCGACGCAGTGCGCACCATGGTCGAAGCCGACCTGGGCGCACGCTTGGAAGACGTGTTCTCCTCGTTCGAGCGCACACCGCTGGCCGCCGCGTCCATCGCTCAGGTGCACGCCGCCACACTGCTCACCGGCGAGCAGGTGGTGGTGAAGGTGCAGCGCCCCAGCGTCGCCGGGCTCGTCCGCAAGGACCTGCGGGTGATGGCCTGGTTGGCGCCGTTCCTGGTCGGCCGCATTCCAATCGCCTCGCTGGCCAACCCGCCGGCGCTGGTGGAGCTGTTCGCCGAAACCATCGTGGAGGAGCTCGACTTCCGCATGGAGGCTGCCAACATGATCGACGTCGCGGCGATGCTGCACGAACTCGGCAACCACGGCTACGTGGTGCCCCGCCCACACCCCACGCTGGTCACCCGCCGAGTGCTGGTGATGCAGCGGCTCAGCGGGTTCAACTTCGACGACGTAGCGGGCATGAAGGACGCCGGCATCGACACCGAGGAAGTGGTACGCACTGCAATGGTCGCGCTGATGGAGGGCGCCATGGTCTACGGCGTGTTCCACGGCGACCTGCACGGCGGCAACCTGTTCGTGCTCGCCGACGGACGCACTGCGCTGCTCGACTTCGGCATCGTCGGAAGGCTCAGCGGTGACCGCCGCCTGGCCTTCCTGCGGATGATGCTGGGCGCCACCACCAACGACGTGAAGGGCCAGATGGCAGCGATGCGCGACCTGGGTGCGCTGCCGGCCGACACCGACCTCGACGCGGTCATCCGCGACCTGCGCCTCGACCAAGCACCCGTCGACCCGACCACGCTCACCGGCGAAGAACTGGTGGCCGAGGTGCAGCGCGTCGTGAAGGCACTCCTGGGCTACGGCGCCAAACTGCCCAAGGAGTTCATGCTCTACGTGAAGAACATGGTGTTCCTCGATGGCGCCATGGCTCGCCTGGCACCCGACCTCGACCTGCTCGGTGAGATCGCCAAAATCTCGATGATGTTCGCCGAGCGGCACGGCGAGCGGTTGGGCCGCGAGCTGGGCATCGACCCCACCAAAGTCGAGCTCAACATGGACGGTGTGAAGGCCGGCTTCGGCGTCGACACCAACACCGAGGCACTCACCTACCGCGAACTGCAGGCGCGCCGCGAGCTCATCCAGAAGCGCATGCGCGACCACATCGGTCGCTGAAACTCGCCGCCTCGCGCCGATGCACGCCAGTAGCCTGCGCCGGTCATGAGCCGAGCCGCCGAGTCCATCGCCCCTGCGCGCATGGGCCCCGGCTTTCGCTGGCTGATGGGCTCGTCGTGGGTCAGCAACCTCGGTGACGGGCTCGCGCTCGCAACCGGCCCGCTGCTGGTGGCGTCGCAGACCGAAGACCCGCTGCTCGTGGCAGCCGCGTCGCTGCTGCAGTACCTGCCGTGGCTGCTGTTCGGGTTGTTCGCCGGGGTGCTGGCCGATCGGCTCGACCGACGCCGGCTGATGATCTTCGGCAACCTGGCCAGGGCCGCCGTCCTCGGCGTGTTAGCCGCCGCGATCGTTGGCGACATCGTGAACGTCGGCGTGGTGCTCGCCGCACTGTTCGTCCTCGGTACCGCCGAGTCGCTCGTCGACACGACCGCGTCGACGCTGCTGCCGATGGTGGTCGAGCCGGAGGATCTGGGAGTGGGTAACGCCCGTCTCATGTTCGGGTCGCTCACCCTCAATCGCCTGGCCGGGCCACCGATCGGCGCCGCCCTGTTCGGGCTCGGCATCGCGTTGCCATTCGTCACCCAGGCGGTGTGCATGGCGCTGAGCGCGTTACTCGTGGCGAAGATGGCGCTCACTCACGTACCCTCGCCGATCGCTCATGCGCCGGTGCGCCGCGACATCGCCGACGGCTTCCGCTGGCTGTGGGGCCACCCGCCAATTCGCACTCTGGCGCTCACGATCGTCTCGTTCAACGTCACGTTCGGCGCAGCCTGGTCGGTGCTCGTCCTGTACGCCACCGACCGATTGGGCATGGGCGCCGTGGGCTTCGGGCTGCTCACCACCAGCGGCGCGCTCGGCGGCGTGCTGTGCACCGCCATCTATGGCTGGCTCGAGCGCCGCATCGGCCTCGCCAACATCATGCGCGCCGGGCTCGTCATCGAAACGGTCACGCACCTCACCCTCGCTCTCACCCGCACCCCGGCCGTTGCGCTGGTGACGTTCTTCGTGTTCGGCATGCACGAAGCGGCGTGGGGCACAACTGCGATCACCATCCGCCAGCGAGCAGTGCCCGCCGATTTCCAGGGCCGAGTCGGCAGCGTGTACATGGCCGGCGTGTTCGGCGGGCTCGTCATCGGCTCGGCACTCGGTGGCGTGCTGGCCACCATCTGGGGAATCACCGGCCCGTTCTGGTTCGCGTTCGTCGGCTCGGCCATCATCCTCGTACTCATCTGGCGCCAGTTGGGCCACATCGCCCACGCCGAGTCGACCCCAGCCCCGTGACTCGGCGATGAGATGCGGTGGTACCGCACATGAACGCAGACTTTGGGTAGCGTCGGAATCCGTGCGTCTTGTCGTAGCCCGTTGCACCGTCGACTACCGAGGTCGGCTCGATGCTCACCTTCCCGAAGCCGTACGGCTGATCATGGTGAAGGCCGACGGGTGCGTCGCCATCCACGCCGACGGCGGTGCGTACAAGCCGCTCAACTGGATGAACGCGCCCAACACGCTGGTCGATAGCGGCACGTACTGGACAGTCACCAATCCGAAGGGCGAGGAACTGGTCATCACGCTGCTGGAGGTGCTCACCGAGACGGCGCACGAGTTCGGCGACGACCCGGGCCTGCAGAAGGACGGCGTGGAGGCGCACTTGCAAGCGTTGCTGGCGGCTTCTCCACACGCCATCGAGAATGGGCTCACGCTGGTGCGTCGCGAGTACCCCACCGCCATCGGCCCAATCGACCTCGTGTGTCGCGACCTGCAAGGCCAGGTGGTGGCCATCGAAGTCAAGCGCCGCGGCGACATCGACGGCGTCGAGCAGCTCGCTCGCTACATCGAACGGCTGCACCTCGACTCCTCCCTCGGCGAAGTGCGCGGCGTGTTCGTGGCCCAATCCGTGAAGCCGCAAGCGAAAGTACTCGCCGAGGCCCGCGGCTTTCGAGTGGTCGAAGTCGACTACGACGAACTGCGCGGCATGAAGCCCGACGAGCTCCGCCTGTTCTGACCCCAACGGCTCGCCGCAGATAGCGTCAGTGCCATGCGTTCGGTCCACGGTGTCGCACAGCACTATCCCTGGGGTGATCGAGCGGCGATCCCGAACTTGCTCGGCGTGGACGCCGATGGCCAACCGTGGGCCGAGTGGTGGCTGGGGACGCACCCCTCCGCTCCGTCGACGCTCGAAGACGGCGAGCCGCTGTCGTCGATCGCCGGCCCGCTGCCCTACCTGCTCAAACTGCTGGCTGCTGCCGAGCCGCTGTCGCTGCAGACGCACCCTGACACCGCAACCGCCGAAGCCGGCTTCGCCCGTGAGGAAGCCGCCGGCGTTGCCATCGATTCACCGATGCGCATCTATCGCGACCCGCTCGCCAAGCCTGAGCTACTGTGCGCGCTCACGCCGTTCGACACGTTGTGCGGCTTCCGGCCGATCGCCGAGACAGCTGCGCTGCTCGAAACCATCGGCACCGTCGACCTGCGAGAGGTGTTGCTCACCACCGGCCTCACCGCCACGGTGGCGGCGCTGTACCACGGGGCGCTGTCGGTCGAGCCGACGATCGTCGCATGCGCTGCGCACACCAATCCGGAGGCGGCGCTGGTGACCCGGCTCGCCGCGCAGTATCTCGACGACCCGAGCGTGGTGGTCACGCTGCTGCTCAACCGAGTGCTGCTGCAGCCCGGCGAGGCCGTGTTCCTGGGGCCCCGCAATCTGCATGCGTACGTGCACGGGCTAGGCGTCGAAGTCATGGGCGCCAGCGACAACGTCGTGCGCGGCGGCCTCACCGTCAAGCACATCGACGTCGAGGAGCTGCTGGCGGTGCTGCACTACGAGCCACTGGCCGAGCCGGTGGTACGACCGGTGGAGGTCGAGCCGGGTCGCTGGCACTACCCCACTGCAGCTGCCCCGTTCGCCCTTTGGCGCCTCGAGGTGGTCGACACGCTCGAGCACAGCGCCACCGGCCGCGAAGTACTGCTGTGCACCGCCGGCAATGCTGGCGCGGTCCGCCAGGGCGGGTCGGTCTACCTGGCCCCCGGAGACGTCGTCGAGCTGACTGGCCCCAGCACCGTGTTCGTGGCCGCCGAACTGTCCGCGTAGCTGCAGCGCCAGGTTGCGGCACCGGGTCAACCCAGATGGTCCCGTCGGGCGCGAAACCCTGTCACACCCGTCCGCGTGAGGCCCCATGGGCGCGAAACCACGACAGAAGTGTCGGGCCTCCGCGCCCGTGGGAGCTGAGGCAGACAGGTCCGGTCCGCGCTCGAGCGCGACGACATGTGGACCCACCCTTGTCGGCACAGTCGTTGTGTTCCTCCTGGCCATGGCTCTGCGACTACCCGCCGGCGACGGCCGCCGGGTATGGGCCACGTGCCTCGGCGTTGTCCAAGTCATCGGCAACTTCCGCTCGCCTGCGTAGGGGGTGCTCGTCGGGGTTTGGGCGGCACTCCTCGTCGATCATCTCGGCGGGCCCGTGGTCGATCAGCGTCTACAGGCGGATGACGGTGTCGAGCGCGAGGTCGAGTAACCGGTCGCGGACGCCTTCGTGCTGGTCCCAGTGGCGATGGTCCCAATCGGCTGCGCTGACATCGTCGCCGGCATACAGCAGTTGCCCGTAGACGGCACCTCTGAACGCTGCGCAGGCGAACATGGCGGACACTTCCATGTCGACGGCCAAGCAACCCTGCGCCCGCCGCCGCGCCACCTTGGCCGGCGTCTCGCGAAAGAACGCGTCGGTGGTCCACACCAGGCCGCGGTCGTGGGGCACGCCTGCTTCGCTGAGCACGTCGTCGATGGCGGCCAACGCGCGCGGGTGCGGCGCCACCTCCGCGTCGGCCGGCGCGTAGTGGTAGCTGGTGCCCTCATCGCGCACGGCGCCGGTGGGCACGATGACATGCCCCACATCGAAGCCGGCCTTCACGATGCCCGCCCCGCCACAGCCGATGAAGTTGGTGGCGCCCAGCGCAATGACCACCTCCAGCGAGGTGACCGCGGCCGGAGCCCCCACGCCCGGGCTGACCAGCGCCACCGGCACGCCGCGATGCTCGACGACACAGATGGCGTGATTGCCGTGCTCGAACGGCACGTGGTGCACGGGCTCGAGGCCTGCGGTGCGATCGGCCACGACGTTGCCGAACCAGCACATCACGGCATGTTGCGGGAAGCCGAGCGGTGCCCGGTGGATGCTGGGGTTGATGACTGCGTCGGGCGACGGGTCGAACTCGAACAGCGGACTGTGCACTGTCATCGGGCTGGATCTATCAGCTGATCGAACGAAGCTTCGAAGCCGGGCAGCACCGCGGAGGTGACGGTGTCGCCATCGGTGAACTCGTGGTACCCGAGGCCAGGACCAATCACCATGATGAGCCGCTCCTCCACGTCGACCAGCGAGATCTCCTCAGCCCGATGAAGGCCTCCGAGGTGAGGCGCTGCGGTGCGGGTTCGGTGGCAACCGTCATACGGCGGAGACTATCCGCCGAACCCTGCATGCGACACGAGCATCATCCCACCATCCGCCCCCATCCCGCGTGTGTGCACTTTCGTTCGCATACCGGTCGAAAGTGCACAAACGCTGACGGGCTGTGGCGGGTCAGTCGCCGCGGACGGTGCGGCGGATCTCGACGATCTTCTCCTGCGAGTTGTTCACGTCGTCGCCTTGCTCGGCGAGCAGGTGCGCACGGTCTTTCGCCGCCTCGCGCTCGGCGATCGTGGTGTCGACCCGCGCCAGCGCCGCCTCGGTGCCGTGTTCGTGGATGAACTCGGCCCACTCGACGAGCGCCTCGACCATCTCGCTCTCGGGCACCACGGCCACGTTGCGGCCCTTCACGAACAGGTGGCCACGCTTGTTGCCGGCTGCGATGCCGAGGTCGGCCTCGCGAGCTTCACCCGGCCCGTTGACCACGCAGCCCATGACGGCCACCTGCAACGGCAGCTTGCGATCGCCGAACGCCTTCATGGCCCGGTTGGCCACGTCGATGACATCGACCTCGGCGCGGCCGCACGACGGGCAGGCGATGAGGTCGACGTTCTTGCGTTCGCGCAGGCCGAGCGCCTCGAGCAGCTGACGTCCGGCACGGGCCTCTTCCACCGGGTCGGCGGTGAGGCTGTAGCGGATTGTGTCGCCGATGCCTTCCAGCAGCAGCGTGGCGATGCCTGCCGTGGCCTTCACCAAGCCGGCCGGTGGCGGGCCAGCCTCGGTGACACCCAGGTGCAGGGGCGCGTCGGTGGCCTCGCTCAGCTGGCGGTACGCCTCGACCATCATTGGCACGTTGCTGGCCTTGACGCTGATCTTGTAGTCGGTGAAGCCGACCTCCTCGAAGTAGGCGATCTCCTGCAGCGCGCTCTCCACCATCGCCTCGGGCTTCAACCCGCCGTACTTCTCGTAGAGCGCCGGGTCGAGCGAGCCGCCGTTGACCCCGATGCGGATGGGCAGGCCGCGATCCTTCGCCTCCGCGGCGACGGCCTTGATGTGCTCGGGGCGGCGGATGTTGCCAGGGTTCAGCCGCAGCCCGTGCACACCTGCCTCCATCGCCGCGAGCGCCATCTTGTACTGGTGGTGGATGTCGGCGATGACCGGAATCGGCGACCGAGGCACGATCTGCGCCAAGCCCTCGGCGGCCGCTGCCTCGTTGCAGGTGCAGCGCACGATGTCGCAGCCAGCGGCGGCAAGGGCGTAGATCTGCTGGAGGGTGCCTTCGACGTCGGCCGTCTTGGTGATGGTCATCGACTGCACGGAGATGGGGGCGCCACCACCGACGGGCACCTTGCCCACGTGGAGTTGGCGGGTGGTGCGTCGTTCGAAGCTCACTCCGTCAGTGTGCCAGTTGAGACTGCCGGTTCGCTCACCACGGCCAGCCGAGTGTCGCTGGCCCACTGGATGCACGCTGGCCCACCGGGTGCACGCCGGCACTCGGGAGGTCGGCTGGTACTCGGATGGATCAGGACTTGGCGATGTCGAGGTAGAGGCCGGTGAGGAACATGAACGCCAGCAGTGCGATGCACAGGGCGGCCACCGGCATCAGCTTGTTGACGTCGGCGTAGTAGCGCTTGCCCCTGCGCGAGCGGATGCGCTCGTAGGTGGCAATGGCGGCGTGGCCACCGTCGAGCGGCATCAGTGGGAACATGTTGAACACGCCCACCGACACGTTGAGCCCGGCGAGCAACGAGAGCATGCCGGCCCATCCGTCGAACTCGCCGATGTCGTCACTGATCTTGGTTGCGCCGACAATGGTGCCAGGCTTGGAGGAAGGGTCGTCGTTGGTGCCGGTGAGGTGCCCGAACACGCTGATCGGGTTGATGACCTTGGCGACACCCACGATGGCTTGCCCGACACCCTTGACCAGGTCGCTCGGCCCATTGACGATGGCCTCGCCGAAGCTCTGCTGCACCCGCTCGTCGGAGACGGGGAACACGCCGAGGTAGCCACGCACTTCCTCACTGGTCGGGTTCTGGATGAGCGTGGCTGCGAGCGTCAGCGGCTCGCCGTCGCGCAGCACGTCGAGCGTGAGCTCCTGGCCTGGCGGGGTGCTGGAGAGGATCTCGCGGAAGGCGCCGGCCTCGCTGACCTGCACCCCGTTTGCCGCCACCACCACGTCACCCTCTTGCAGGCCGGCCGCTGCTGCGGGGGAATCGGCGGTGACCTGTGCGAGGGTGACCTTGCCGACCTCCTCGACCCGACCCCAGGCCATGAACACCACCACGATCAGCACCACTGCGATGATCATGTGCATGGCCGAACCAGCGGTGATGACCCACATCCGGCGCGGATAGGACGCCTGGCGATAGGTGAACGCCTCGTCGTCGGCAGCGACCTCGTCGATGTTGGTCATGCCGATGATCTTGACGAAGCCGCCGAGCGGAATGGCCCGCACGCCGTACTCGACGCCGTTGCGGTGCGTGCTCCACACCCTCGGCCCGAAGCCGAGGAAGTACTGCGTTGCGCGCATGCCGCTGCGCCGCGCGGTCCAGAAGTGCCCGAGTTCGTGCAGCATGATGGATATGGCTAGGCCGAGGATGAACACCACGAACCACAGGCTGTAGAACGCCAGCACCACGAACAGGGCCAGCCAGGCGAGGGCACCCACGATCATGGTGGTGCGGGACGCCTGCGGCGCCGGCTCGGCAGACTGCGTGCCGCCCGAAACCACTTCCACCCTCACACGATCGAGTCGCGACTCGGTGCGCACCTCGTTGCTCATTCGGTTGCATCCTCCAGAAAGAACGATCGGGCACTCGCTGGCGGGCAACCCGAACACAGACGGTAGCGGCCGTTCACCGCTGTGTGGTGTCGGTCAGGGCGTGACGTTGCGCACTACATCCGCGGCCAATCGGCGGGCGGCCCCGTCGGCGGCGATGATGTGCTCCACCGTGTCGTCCGGGCCTGGCTCGAAGCCCTGCAGCGCGGCGTCGTTGACCTCGGCAATCTGGTGCCACCGCAGCCGACCGTTGAGGAACGCATCGACGGCCACTTCGTTCGCCGCGCTCAGCCACGCGGGCGCAGTGCTGCCCACTCGGCCGGCCTCGTAGGCCAGAGCGAGACAGCGGAACGTGACCGGGTCGGGCGGTTCGAAGTCGAGACGGCCGAGCGACGCCCAGTCGATGCGACCGAATGGCGTGCCGATGCGAGCAGGGTAGGCCAGCGCGTAGCCGATGGGCAACCGCATGTCGGGCATGCTCAGCTGGGCGATGGTGCTGCCATCGGTGAACTCGACCATCGAGTGCACGACGCTCTGCGGGTGCACCACCACCTCGATGTGGTCATAGGGGGTACCGAACAGTTCGTGCGCTTCGATGACCTCGAGGCCCTTGTTCATCAGCGTGCTCGAGTCGATGGTGATCTTCGGGCCCATTTTCCACGTGGGGTGCGCCAGCGCTTGCTCCAGCCCCACGTCGGCGAGTTCGGCGGCAGTGCGCCCGCGGAACGGGCCGCCGCTGGCCGTGAGCACGATGCGGCTCACCTCCCGGTCGGCGAACACCGAGGAGCGCAGGCACTGGTGCACGGCGCAGTGTTCGCTGTCGACCGGCACCAGCTCCGCACCCGGCGTGGCGCGCAGCGGCTGCACCACCGGCCCGCCGGCGATGAGGCTCTCCTTGTTGGCCAGCGCCAGCCGCTTTCCGGCGCGCAACGTGCCGACTGTGACCGCGAGCCCGGCGAAGCCGACGACTGCGTTCACCACCACGTCGGCGGGTTCGATGAGGTCGGCGAAGTCGGCCACCACTTCGGCGAACGGCAACGCCTCCGCGACCTCGGCCCGCCGCGCCGGGTCGGCAACAGCGACCACCCGCGGGCGGAACTCGCGCGCCTGCGCAATGAGCAGGTCGACCGATGAACTGACGCCGAGCGCGACCACTTCGTAGCGGTCGGCTTCGGCACGAACCA
>Ga0105047_10017413_pt1 | contig 11205 bp, 3 predicted proteins | sample MAT04_FD_78384 | JGI IMG/M metagenome (GOLD analysis project Ga0105047, IMG submission 78384) | Freshwater microbial communities from Lake Fryxell liftoff mats and glacier meltwater in Antarctica - MAT-04 (megahit assembly) | ecosystem: Environmental > Aquatic > Freshwater > Ice > Liftoff...
CAGCCCCTCGTCCAGCGACACTCGCGGCCGCCACCCCGGCACCGGCCGACCGCCCGGCCAGGGCGTCATGACCTCGCGCGCCCGGTACGGCAACGCCCCCCACGCCACCGGCACCGCCGCGCCGATCACCCCCTCGATCCGGACCACCAACTCGCGCAGCGTCAACGGCGCCCCCGTCGCGACCGCGTAGCCCTCCTCGGGCGCTTCGGCCGGCGCAACGCCGCCGCCGCCCAGCAGCCGCGCGGCGGCCCGCGCGTAGGCGTCCGTCACGTCGTCCACATACACCGGGTCCAGCTTCTGCTCGCCTCCCGACAGCGGCAGCGGCCGGCCCGTGCGGATCGCCTCGCGCAGCAGCGGGATCAGCTTGCGCCGCGGGTCGCGCGGGCCGTACGTGTCGAACAGCTTCAGCGTGAGGATGCGCACGCCGGCGGCCTGCGCGTAGTAGCGGGCGACCGCCTCGAACGCCTGCTTCGTCGCCGCGTAGAGGTTCACCGGGTCGTACGCCGCCCCCTGGTAGTGCTGCCACGCCGTGCCCGTGTTCACCAGGCGCACCACGCCGTGGGCGGCCATCGCGTCGAGCAGTTGCGTGCCGAACAGGACGTTGGCCGCGACGAGGCCCGTGACGTCGGCCGGCGCGTGCCGGGCGATGAAGCGGGACGCGACGTGGAAGACGACCTCGGGGCGGGCGCGGGCGACGATCGCCGCCAGTTCCCCCGTGTCGCCGGCGAAGGGGTGAAGGATGAGGCGATCGGGCGGCAGGGGCGCGATGACGGCGTTCAGCAGGTCGAGGTTCGACGCCGGGCGGACGATCGCGTGGACGGCGTGCCCGTCGGCGATCAGGCGGGCGGCGAGGTGCGAGCCGATAAACCCCGTCGCCCCCGTGAGCAGGATGCGCGCGGGGGCGACGGGGGCGTGCGATGGTATGTCGTCGGCGAGGGGCGTCGGCACGGTCGGGTCAGTCACTCCCCGTCTCCTCATCCTTCCGCTCGAAGCGGAAGGGGCTGCGGAAGTCGGCCAGGCGCGGCAGCGCCCGGTCGCGGGCCGACAACACCGGCTCGGCGTCAGGCCAGGCGATGCCGGTGGAATCCCACCGCACGCCCATGCCGCCGCAATCACGCGCGCGGGCCGCGGTGGCTTTGTACAACAGGACAGCCGGGCCTTCCAATGCGTAGACCGCGTGGGCAACGCCGGGCGGGACGTAGAGCGCGGCCGGCTTGCCGGCCGACAGTTCGAGCGTCAGCGTCTGCTGGTAGGTCGGCGACCCGACCCGCAGATCAACCGCGGCCGCCAGCACGCGCCCGCTGAAACACCAGATCATCGTCACCGCCCGCTGGGCGGGCGGCGCCACCTCCAGGCCGCGCATCGCCCGGGGCGGCGCGGTCACCACGTACTCCTCGGCGAAGCGGATCGCCAACCCGAGGCGGGCGAACTCCGCCGCGTGGAAGACCTGCGTTATCGGATGTGCGGCGTCGGCGTCGGACCCGGCCGCGGGCATGATCTCCATCAGGTAAGGCAAGGCCAGCTCGCGCACGAGCACGGGCGGGGCCTTGCAGGGACAGAAATGGGAAGTATCAACGTTTTTCGCCGGGCCGGCCTTCGGGGCGGAGGAAGGCCTGACGGCGGGGGGATTTTTGAGCAGCATTTGTCCTGATATCGGCCAACGCCGCGTAGTTCCTCTCGAATCCATGCGGAAAGATGCAAGATCGCGCGCCGCGGCGTGCAGTGCGGACGCAGTCTCACGGTTGCATCTGGGGTCGTTTCGGACCGCCGCAGAAGAGGGCGAATCGATCCCCCGAGCGGGCGCCGGCGAAATAGTCAGGACAGCAGGTTCAGCCCTCACCCCTTCAGGATCAGGTTATCGATCAGCCGCGTATTCCCCACCCGCGCCGCGATCGCCAGCAGGGTCGGCCCCGCCACCGCGTCCACATGCTTGAACGTCGCGGGGTCCACGGCGGCGATGTAATCGATCGACATCGGCACGTGCCCCAGGTTGCCGCGGTCCAGCAGCACGTGCTGCATGGTCGTCAGCAGCCGGTTGGTCTGGGTCACGCCCTTGTTGAACTCGGCCTCGGCCGTCGTCAGCGCCCGCGAGATCGACAGGCCCCGCGCCCGCTCGTCCGGGCTCAGGTACTGGTTGCGGCTCGACATCGCCAGCCCGTCCGGCTCGCGCAGCGTCGGGCACGGCACGATCCGCACCGGGAAATCCAGCGCCTCGGTCATCGCCGTGATGATCCGCAGTTGCTGGTAGTCCTTCTGCCCGAACACCGCCACCTGCGGCTGCGTGATCAGGAACAGCTTTGCCACCACCTGGCACACGCCCTTGAAGTGCCCGGGCCGGTGCTTCCCCTCCAGGAGCGCCGACAGCGCCGGCACGTCCACCACGATGTCCGGCACGCCCGGCCGGTACATCTCCTCGGGCGGCGGGTTGAACACCAGCTCCACGCCCGCCCGCTCGCACTGTGCCAAATCCATCTCCACCGGCCGCGGGTAGCGGGAAAAGTCCTCCCGCGGGCCGAACTGCGTCGGGTTGACGAAGACGGTCACCGCGACCTTCTGCGCATGCTTGCGAGCTTCGTGGATGAGCGACACGTGCCCGGCGTGCAACGCCCCCATCGTCGGCACCAGCGCGAGCGACCCCCCGAGCGATGCGCGCTCCCGGCGGAAATCAGCGATCGTACGGAGCACTTTCATGCCGCAAAGTATACCCGCCCCCGCGCGCGAATCACCGCGCGCCCCATCCTCCATCCTCTATCCTCTATCCTCGCCCCTCAGATGTCCGTCACCTTGTCGCCCGCCGACGAGTCATTCTTCTTGTCCTTCGTGCCCGCCCCGCTCACGTTCATGAAGAACACGTTGTTCCCGCCGCCGCCCAGCAGCGTGTCCACGCTCGTGTCGTCATGCACATTGCTCGCGGTGATCAGGCTCGGCTTGTTGGCGATCAGGCAGTTCTGCTGCAGCGACCCGTCGTAGTCCGTCGTCCCGGCCACGAGGACGTCGTTCCCGAGGTTGCCGTTTATCACGTCGGCCCCGGTCCCGCCGATCAGGATGTCGTGGCCGTTGCCGCCAACGATCGTGTCGTTATCCCCCTCGCCCAGCAGCAGGTCGTCGCCCCGGCCGCCGGTGATGTTGTCGTTGCCCATCCCGCCGAACACCCACACGGGGATGCCGATGTTGTTCGAGTAGACCGTGTCGTTCCCGCCCTTGGCGTACACGATGACCCGGCCGGTCACCGTGAACGTCCCGATCACCCTGCCGTCGGCCTTGATCCGCACCGGCGCCTGTCCGTTGCCCGTCCCCTCGACGTCGATCCGCTCGGTGCGGTCCGTGCCCGTCACCAGCAGCGCCGTCTTCGACGAGTCGCACGGGTCGGTGATGATCACTGCCGTCACCGTCGCGGGCGGCACGTCGTCGTTCGTGATCGTCCCCAGGCCCTGGTTGTCCGCGATCGTCGCGTTCGTCGGGGCCGACAGGTTCACGAAGAACGTCTCGTTCCCCTCCACGGCCGTGTCGCCCTTCACCGTCACCGTCACCAGCTTGCTCGTCTGGCCCGGCGTGAACGTCAGCGTGCCCGTCGCGCTGTTGTAGTCGTTGCCCGCCACCGTCGCCGTGCCGTTCGCGGTGGCGAACTTCACCGTCACCGTGCTCGCGCTCGCGGCCGACAGCGTCACCGTGAACGTGAACGTCCTGGTCCCCGCGTTCCCCTCGGTCATCGTCACGTCGTTGATGCGGAGCGACGGCGTCGGCGGCGTCACCGTCCCGTCGTCGTTGACGATCGTCCCGACCCCCTGCCCGGCGGCGACCGTCGCGTTCGACGGCGTCCCGAGGTTCACGAAGTACGTCTCGTCCGCCTCGCCCGTCGTGTCCCCCTTCACCTGCACCGTGATCGTCTTGGTGGTCTCGCCCGGCGCGAACGTCACGTTGCCGCTGGCCGCGTTGAAGTCCGTGCCCGACGTCGCCGTGTTGCCGGCCGTCGAGAACGGCACCACCACCGTCCGCCCGCTCGGGCCGGACAGCTTCACCGTGAACACCGCGTTCTTCGTCGCGGAGTTCCCCTCCGTCACGGCCATGTCGTTCACGCTCACGGCCGGCGGATTGTCGTTGTCCGTGATCGTCAGCACCGCGTCGTCCGTCGCGCCCAGCACCGCCCCGCCGGCAGCGCCGGACAGCGACAGCGCCACCGTCTCGTTGGCCTCGTCCAGCGCATCGTCCACGATCGAAACCGTGAACGTCCGCGACGTCTGGCCGTCGGCGAAGGTCAGCGTCCCGCTCGTGCCGAGGTAGTCGTCCGCGTCCGCGGCCGTGCCGTCCGCCGTCGCGTAATCGACGCTCACCGTGCCGTCCGAGCCGTCCGTGCGCGTCACCGTGATCGTCGCCGTCGTGCCCGATTCGCCCACCGTGTACGTCGGGGCGCTGAACTGCAGGACCCCCGGCGTCGTGATGACCACGCCGCCCGACACCTCCGACGTGCTGCTCCCCTCGCCGGTCGCCGTCGCGCGGATCGTCGTGCCGCGGTCGGCCGCCAGCGGGAACGACGCCGTGAACGTCGCCGGCCCCGCCCCGGTCACGGTCACCGTCACCTCGCCGATGAACGAGCCCGTCGTCGCGTCCGTGAAGAACTGCACGACGTACTCGCCCTCCGGCGCGTCAAGCACCCCCGCGATGATCGTCTGGCCGCCGCGGTTGTACGCGCTCGCCAGCTCCGGCGCGTTCTGCAGCTCGTTGGGGCCGAAGTCGGCGTCGCCCGCGTCGTTGGGCGTAGGCCCGTCCGACGCCAGGTCGATCGCCGGGCCGACGTTCCCGAAGATGTCGTTGCCCAGCACGGCGTTGCCCAGCGCGAAGTCATTGCCGTCCGCGCCGACGCTGACGCCCGCCTCCGCGTTGAACGCGATGACGTTCGCCGTCGCCCCGGCCGGATCGCCGATCACGTTGTCGTGCGCCTCGCCCGTGACGCCGACGCCGCTGCCGTTGTTGCCCAGGTCCTCGTCCAGGGCGGCATTCGTCCCGATGTAGTTGCGGACGACCGCGTTGCCCGACGCCAGCACGCCCGCGATCCGCACACCGTCGCCGTCGTTGCCCGCGATCACGTTGGCGTCCGCCGCCGCCGGCCCGCCCACCGTCACGCCCCGCGCGCCGTCCAGGTACACACCGTGCCCGCCGTTGCCCAGGTCCAGGTCCGCCGTCGGGCTGGTGCCGATGTAGTTGCCGGCGATCACCCGGACCGGGTCGGCCGTCGGCGCGAGCGTCCCGACGATGTCCGCGTCCGTCACCCGTACGCCGTGGGTGTGGTTCTCCGACACGATGTTGCCGCGCACCTCGAAGCCCGTCGTCTCCTTCAGGTCGATGCCGTTGTTCCCGTTGCCCAGGCCCAGCGGGGCCGCCGCGTTCGTGCCGATCACGTTGTTCAGGATCGCGTTCACGTCCCCGCCGGACACGCCCACGCCGTTGCGGCTGTTGCCCGAAATCAGGTTGCCGTCGGCCGCCGTCGCCCCGCCGATCGTGTTGCCGTCCACCCCGTCGATGAAGACGCCGTCGTACCCGTTCCCCAGGTCGAGCGTCCCGGTCGCGTCCGTGCCGATGCGGTTGCCGGCCACCACGTTGTTCCCCAGTGTCGCCAGGTGGATCCCGTGCCCGCCGAACGCGTTGATCACCAGCCCCTTGACCGTACTCCCGCCGGCCGTGATGAACAGCCCGTCGATCGGGTCGTCCTCCGGGTCCACCGCGTCCGCACCGCTCAGCTCGATGAGGAAGCCCTCGCCCTGGCTCGTTCCGTCGATGATCACGCCTTCGGTGATCGTCGGCAGCGCCGCGCCCGGCGCAATCGTGTGGACGCCCGCGCCCGGGATCGCGAACGTGATCGTGTCCAGCCCCGCGTTGGCGTTGGCGAACAGGATCGCGTGCCGCAGCGTGCCGACCGTGTCCGTGTCGGCCGTGCTGGTCACGACCAGGTCGCCCACCGCCGCCACCTCCAGGTCCGCCTCGGGCGCGAACGGCGAGATGACGGGCTCGAACACCGCCAGCAGGTCGAGCGGCGGCTCGTCGTACAGCACCTCGACGGAGTTGTAGAGGTCCATGTCGCCGCCGAACCCGTTGGGGTCCGTCAGCGAGCGGTCGCTCCCCAGCCCGCCGTTCACCGTGTCGGGCAGGGCGTCGCGGTCGCTGAACTCGTCGTCGTTGTTCCCCCCGTCCACCGTGTCGTTCCCGGCCCCGCCGTCCAGGCGGTCGTTGCCGTTCTCGCCGAAGACCTGGTCATTGCCGCTCCCGGCCAGGATCGTGTCGTTCCCGTTCCCGCCGCGCAGGATCATCGGCGTCGTCACGTTCGGGTCCACGGTGATCAGGTCGCTCCCGTTGCCCGCGTTGATCACGATCCGGTCGATCTGCGACTCGTCAAAGCTCTGCGTCACCCCGTCGCCGACGACCAGGATCCGCCCCGTCTCCGGGTCGAACCGCACGTGAAACTCGTTCGCCTCGCCCGTCCCGTCGATCACCAGCCGGTTCTCCCCGCCCGCCGTCTCCTCCATGCGCGTCCGCAGGATGATCGCGATATATGACGGCACGCGGTCCGCCTGCCGGTTCACGTCCGACTCGTCCAGCGTCGGCACCTCGACGTCCACCAGCACGTCCGCCGCCGGCGGCGGCGCCGTCACGAGGTACCGCGCCACCGCGAAGTCGTGACTGCGGAACCCGCTCACGTCCGTGGACCCGGCCACGAGGATGTTGCCGTCCGACTGGATCCCGACCGCCGCCGCTGAGTCGTCCGACGGGCCGAACGCCGTCGTCACCAGCCCGAAGCTGTCGTCCAACGTGCCGACCGACGTGTACCGCACGACGCCGAAGTTGGTCACCCCGCCCGCGACCTCCACCGTCCCGACCGCCACGATCGACTCGTCCGGAGCCACCGCAAGGCCGCTCATCACCTCGGACCTCTCAAAGAAGTCCGTCGTCAGCCGCCCCGTCTGGGGCGAGCCGACCGCGAACGACGGGTCGATCAATCCATCGTACGTGAACCCGGCCAGCGCAAAGTCGCCAATGCTGCCGCTCGTCGCGTACCCGCCCACGAGGATCCGGTCGCGCTGCAGCGCGATCGCCCGGCCGCCGTCGTCCTGCTCGAAGAAGTCCACCCGCGTGTACCCGCCGCCGCTGCCGCTGCCGAACGCCGTGTCCAGCGACCCGTCGGCCGTGAACCGCGCCAGCACGATGTCGCCGCCCAGGCCGCCCGCCGTCAGGATCCCGCCGTCGTCGTCCACCGCCACCGCGTACGCCGACGCCGCCCCCCCGCCGCCCAGCGCACTGACCACGATGCCGTCCCCCTCGAACCCGCCCCCGCCGAACGTCGCGTCGAGCGTCCCGTCCGGGTTGAACCGCGCGACCACCACCTTGGACTCGAAACCAATCGCGTACCCCGCCGCCACGATCCGCCCGTCGGCGTCCATCGCCAGCCCGCGCACCTCCGCGAACGCGGGGGCGGGCGTCCCGTCGTTGTCGTACAGGACCGGCACGACGACCAGCCCGAAGTCGCCGAACGTCTGGTCCTGCGACCCGTCCGGGTTGAACCGCGTCAGCGCGAGGCTCCCGTCGGAACTCCCGGCCACGACGACCTTGCCGTCCGGCTGGAGCAGGACCGCGCTCGCCGCGTCGTCGGGATCGGACGCCGACAGCGGCGTCACGCCCGTCCCCCGGAACGAGACCTGGCTGAAGTTCGCCGTCACCCGTCCGCCCTGCCCGAACGACTGGTCCAGCGACCCGTCCACGTTGTACCGCGACAGCGCGAAGTCCCCGACCGTCCCCTCCCCGTCGTACCGCCCAGTCGTTCCGGCAACGTAGAACTTGCCGTCCGGGCGGATGACCATCGCCGTCCCAAAGTCGTCCGCCTCGCCGAACGACGTCGTGACCCGCCCGCCGATGCCGAACCCGCCGTCGGCCGTCCCCCACGGCGTGAACCGCGCCAGCGCGAACTCCTGCCCGAACCCGCCGTTCATCGTCCCCACCGCCACCACCCCCTGCCCGAACGGCGCCAGCACCGCCGCGCTCACCCGGGCCGACCCGCCCGGGAAATCCACCACCGCCACCCCGCCCGCGCCGTAGCCGAAGTCCGTCGTCCCGTCATCGTTCAGCCGCCCGACCGCGAACGACCCGCGAGACCCCTCGCTGTTCCCCTCGACCGTCCCCGCGATCAGGATCTGGCCCCCCTCCGGCAGCAGCACCGTCGTCCCCGTGTCACCGGCCGCGCCAAAGTCCACCGCCACCATCCCCGACCCGCCGAACGACGCGTCCAGCTCCCCGAACGTCGTGAACCGCGCGACCAGCGCATCCGACTCGAAGTCCGGCCACGTGACCGTCCCGCCTGCCACGATCCGCCCCTGCGCGTCCAACGCCAGCGACCGCACGTCGGCGAACTCCCCGAAGTACGCGACGACCCGCCCGTCCACGCCGAACGTGTCCGACGGCGTGAAGTCGGCCGCCGACCCGTCATCCAGCGACCCGTCCGCGTTCAGCCGCGCCAGCGCCAGCGGGCCCGGCCCCTCCCCCGCGTACGTCGTCCCCCCCACCACGATCCGCCCGTCCGGCTGGATCGCGATCGCCTGCGCCTTGTCGAACTGGCCGTCGCTGAAGTCGACCTGCTGGATCCCGTCGTCGCTGAACCCCACGTCCAGCCGCCCCGTGCTCGTCAGCCGCGCCACCGCGAAGTCGCCCGCCGCCTGCCCCGCGATCACGATGTTCTGGTCCGCCGTGAACGCCATCGCGTACGCCACCTCCGAGTCCGTCCCGAAGTCCACCTGCGCGTACCCCAGCCGGTCCGGCCCGAACCCGTTCGCCGCGTCGTCGTCCAGGGACCCCTCCGCCGTGAACCGCGCGACCATCATGTGATAATCTTCCCCGTAGGACGTCCGCCCGGCCACCACGATCTTCCCATTGGGCTGGATGCCCACCGCCACCACGGCGTCGTCGCTCGAGCCCGACCCGGTCGTGTCCCGCAGGTCCGGCACCAGCGCGCGCGCCCGCCCCCCGACCCCGAACGACGCGTCGAGCGACCCGTCGGCGTTGTACCGCGCCAGCGCGATCTCGCCCCCCTCCGTCCCCGCCACGACCAGCTTCCCGTCCGCCTGCCACGCCGTCACCGCGCCGGCCGACGCGAACGCCACCCCGAAGTCCGTCGTCAGTTTCCCGCCCGCGCCGAACGCCCCGTCCAGCTCCCCGTTCCCCGCCGCCAGCCCCGCAAACGCCGCCAGTCGCGCCGCGGCCGGCGCCAGGTTCTGCACAACCTCGCCCGCGTCCACTTGCGCGAAGTCGGTCCCCGCCCCGCCGTCCAGCAGCTCGATGATCCCGTCCTTCGCGAAGAACGAGTCGTTCCCTGCCTCGCCGTAGAGCTTGTCCCCCTTGTCGCCCCCCTGCAGCGTGTCGTTCCCGCCGCCGCCGCGGATCGTGTCGATCCCCGCGCCGCCGATCAGGAAGTTCGCCGCCCCGCTGCCCGTGATCTTGTCGTTCCCCGACCCGCCCACCACGTACTCGGTCGCGGTGCTGACGTTGTCCCCCTCGTTCAGTTCACCGTCGTTCGCCGCATCGTCGATCGTCACGGTCACGTTCGCCGACCGCGTCGAATAGTCGGCCGCGTCCACCCCGCCGTCCCCGCGGATCCGGTCGGCGTTCTTCCCGCCGTCGATCAGGTCGTCGCCCAACCCGCCCGACAGCGTGTCGTTCCCGTCGTCCCCGCGGATCGTGTCGTTCCCCTTCCCGCCGATCACGTTGTCCGCCCCCGTCCCGCCGTTGATCACCGCCTTGATCGTCACGACGTTCCCCCCCGACCCGTTCTGCAGCCGCACCACGTCGTCACCCGCCCCCGCGTTCACCACGATCTTCGTGATGCCGTTCGTCGAGAAGTTCTGGCTCGACCCCTCGTTGACGTGATTCACCGTCAGGGTCGATCCCGACTGCGTCACCTCGATCGTGTCGTCCACGTTCCCGGCCGCGCCGTTGATCGTGATGACGCCACTGCCAACCGACGCGTGCATGAGGCGGCGCGGTTCAAGACCTTCCCAGAACATAGGCCCTCCAGGCAATCTGCTCGACATGTAGGAAATTCAAACTGTGCGGACAGAATGTCCCCGACCGGCCCGAATTCTAAACGTCCGACCGATCAAAGCAACGGAAATCGCGCAAGTACGCTGGCTTACCGATGACCGACCGGTAGCCCTCTCTACGGCACCCCGATTGCCCATCCGCCCGCCTATCGCTTCCCCCGGGTCACTTTCGCCGGATTCACCACCGCCGCCGCCGGGCGCGCCGGCACAGCCAGCGCAGGCTTCTCAATTTGCCTGGTCTTCGCAGCCGTCGCAAACGACGGGATCCCCGTGAACGGGTTGCTGTCCCGGTCCAGCGCCGTCAGCCCGTTCTCCCCCGGCTTGAGCGTCACCCGGTACGTCCCGACCAGCCGGTCCCCGTCGATCAGCCCCTGCCGCTTGCCGTCCAGGAACACGTCCACCGCCGCCTTCGCCGTCCCCCCCGACACGTGCTCGATCCCGATCCCGAAGAACGCATCCGGGAACGTCCCCGGCCAGAAGCAGATCTCCATCCCGCCGTTGGCCCCGCCCTGGTGGTCGAACAGCATCCGCCCGTTGCTCGGCCCGTAGTTCAGCCCCGCCTGCGGCGCGATGTACACGCCGCCCGGGCTCGCCGAATCCGTCCCCTGCGTAAACCCGATGTTCAGATCCAGGTTCGCGTTCCCCGACCACCGCAGCACGAAGTTCAACCGCCCCGGCAGCACCGGCGTCAGTTCCGCGTCCGTCAGCGGCCGACCCCCGCGCACGATCGGGATCCCGCCGCCCCGGTCCACGTCGAACACGCTCCCGCGCGAGATCAGCGTCGCGATCAACTGCGTCTCCGCCGGCGTCCGCGCGAACGCGTTCGTCGGGTCGGCCACCGAGTTCAGCAGCGACACCTCCGCCGCCGTCTGGTCGTTCCCCACCGCCGCCTTCCCCGCGTTCTTCCCGCCGAACGCGATCCGCCGCTTCGCCGTCGTCGCCTCCACCGTCCCCGTCAGGCTCACCGCCTCCCACGGGAACGGCCGCTGGTCCGTCAGCGAGAACCGCGTCCCCTTCACCGCCAGCGTCGAGTTGGGCCCGCGGATCGTGGACTGGTGCTGCAACCCCGCGGCCTCGATCTGATACCGCGTCCGCCCGAATTTCATCCCCACGTCCGTCTTGACCGTCG
>Ga0105047_10017414_pt1 | contig 11204 bp, 5 predicted proteins | sample MAT04_FD_78384 | JGI IMG/M metagenome (GOLD analysis project Ga0105047, IMG submission 78384) | Freshwater microbial communities from Lake Fryxell liftoff mats and glacier meltwater in Antarctica - MAT-04 (megahit assembly) | ecosystem: Environmental > Aquatic > Freshwater > Ice > Liftoff...
CTTGCGACCGGATCGCGGCCCACGTGTTTGCTCGCCGCGCCGCTCCTCCTCGCTCCGGTCTGGCTGGCGTGGCACGAGCGAAAACCGGGGCGGGAATGGTGGCGACTCGGACTCGCCGCCTTGGTGCCGCTGGCCGCGTGTGGACTCGCCATCGTGACGCACAACTACGCGCGGTTCGAAAACCCGTTCGAGTTTGGGCAAGGGTATCAGCTCTCCGGGGCTTACGAGGGCAAGTGGACGCATTTCAGCCTGCGCTTTCTGCCTCACAATGCGGCGGTTTATTTCTTTCAGACGCTCGCTTGGGAGTGGCGTTTTCCCTTCGTGCTCGCGCGGGTGGTGCCCGTCGAGAACATCCCGGGTTATTTCGGCACAGAAGAAGTGAGTGGGATCGCCGTCACCCTCCCGTTTGTGTGGCTGGCTTTGGGCATGCCTCTGATGTGGAGCGGACGCGAGTCGCCGGAGAGGCGCCAATTCGCTGCCATTTTTGGCGGAATCGCGGCCGCCACGCTCCTGATCATGGGCGTGATTTTGTGCTATTTTTCGACCTGCGCGCGTTATCAAGCCGACTTCGGCCTGGGTTGTGGCGTGTTGGCAGCGCTCGGGCTATTGGGATTCGAACGATGGGCCTTGCGACCACCGACGGTTCAGGGAGAAAGCGCGTCGAGCGTGAAGCGATTCCGCCCCAAGCTCTGGGTGCTCGGGGGCGTGGTGTCCGTGCTTGGTTTCACGACAGTTCTGGTCGGGGCCCTGATGGGCTTCGAGTATCATGGCCGATCGACCCGCCGGAGCGGTCCGGCGCTGTGGCAGAGCATGGACCGAAAAACCCACGCGCTGCTCGCCAATGCTGCGTTAAAGACGGGCTGGATCACGGGCCCCCGGGTACTCAAGGTTCGGTTTAAGCCGCAACCAGCGGGGACGATTGAAACGTTCTGGCGCGCCACCGATCCGCAGGCGGATGAAGCCATCGTGGTGGAGCACATCGGCGACCATTTGATTCGGTTTGGCTACCGCCGGAATCAGAAGATCGCGATTTGGGGCCGGCCGCTCGATTGGGAGACCGATCACACGCACACAGTCGAGGTCCAGCTGCCCTCACTTTATGACCACGCCTCCACGCAGGGAACCATGGGTGGCTTGCGTCGAAATCTGGAATTCCGCGAGCGAACGGGAGCCGCCGTCTGGTTCAGCGGCGGGCAGGCGTTGTCGACCATCACGGATCCATGGCCTCGCACGGTTCAATCCGGGGGAGAAATCAGCGCAGAATTTTCCGGTACGGTGCGCAAGATGAGCCGCCGACTTTTTCGGAACGATGAGGTCGAAGGCATGGGGTTGAGCGACCCGCTTGCGCCCCGCGGGGGCATTCTCTCGATGCACATCGTGCTCCCGCCTGATATCGACGAGGAAGGCGAACCGCTTTTTGCGATCGGGGCGCATTATGAATCGAGCATCGTGGTGGTGCGCGCGGTCCCGGGCGGGGTGAAATTTACCTATGAAAATTTCGCCATCAGCGCGGCCGAATCGATCGTGGTGGTTCCAAATCCGCAGGGACATCGACTGGAGATGGAATTGCCGTCCTGCCGCGCGGACGCGTTCGGCACGCGGCGTACGGGCGAGGTGGTGATTCGTCTCGATGGCCGCGAAATCCTCCGCAGCACGCAGATCGGCTATTCTTTTGGTCACGGCTACGAAGAAATCGGACGCAATCCCTTTGGCACCAATTGCGCCTCGGAATTTCGCGGGTGGTTACTGGATGTGAAGTGGCTGTCGGCTTTCAGCCGACCCTGACGGGCCGGTTGGTGGAGGCAAAATCCACGAGCTCCCCGGTCGCGCGGCTTTGCGAATCTGGTGCGAACGAGGTGTGAACAACCTTTCCGGTTTTTCCATTGCGAGGGCAGGGGGGCACCCTTCAATGCGCGCTTTCATCCTGCATGTATCTCAAGGCGCTCAAGCTTCATGGCTTCAAAAGTTTTGCGGACCCGACCACGCTCCGCTTCGAACCGGGAGTCACGGCGGTCGTTGGTCCGAACGGTTGCGGCAAGTCCAACATTGCCGACTCGATTCGCTGGGTGCTGGGTGAACAAAGTGCCAAGGCTTTGCGTGGTGGAAAGATGCAGGACGTCATTTTTGAAGGCGCCGACACCCGGAAAGCCGCCCAGATGTGTGAGGTTTCGCTGCTGCTGACCGATTGCGAAAAACAACTGGGCAGCGAATTCCACGAGATCGAAATCACGCGGCGTGTGCATCGCGACGGCCAGAGCGAATATTTTTTCAACGGCCAGGCGTGTCGTTTAAAGGACATCCAAAAACTCTTCATGGACACCGGCGTCGGTCGGACCAGTTATTCGATCATGGCGCAGGGCCAGATCGATCAGATTTTGTCGTCCAAGCCTGAAGAACGCCGCGCGGTTTTCGAAGAAGCGGCGGGCATCACCAAGTACAAATCCCAACGTCGCGAAGCCCTTCAGAAGCTCGGACTGACCGATCAGAATCTGGCCCGGGTGGCTGACGTCATTGGGGAAGTCTCGCGGCAAATTGGCAGTTTGCGCCGGCAAGCCGCCAAAGCGATGCGGTATAAACGGATCAACCACCGCCTGCGTCATTTGGCGCTGGCTTGGAGTGGCTTCAACCACGCGGAGCTGGCGGCCAGGCTCGGCGATCTCGAAAATAAAGTGGCGGCTTTGCGCGCCGATGCCGGCGTCCGACGAGCCAATCTTGAAGCGCAGCAAACGTCGTTGGACGAACGGAAGACCCATCGCGGTCGTTTGAATCAACGCGTTCAGGACGCCCAGCAGGCGGTCTTCGATTTACGTTCTCAGAAAGAGGCGGCGGAAAACGCGGCGAATCTCGCGCAGATCAAACGCAGTGGGCTTGAGGATCGGCTGTTGTCGTCGCGCGATAATTTGCTCGAACTCGAAATGCAGCTCCGAGAGGTTTCCGCCAAGGCGGACACGGGAGCCCAGGACAAACAGATGCAACTGGGTTTGCTCGGCAGCAGTGATGCGGTTTTCCAGCAGCGCAATCGCGAACTCGCGATTGTGGAAGGCGAATTGCGCAAGTTGGAGCAGGAGTTGCAGCAGTCTAAATTTCACCTGCTGCAGGTTGAAAGCACCGTGGCGCGGTTGCGCACGGATTGTTCCGGTTATGAGGTCGACCAGAAGACCAGTGCGCACAAGCACGAGTCGCTGGCGCGAGATCTCGAAGGGGTGCGGCAACAACAAGCCGCCGCAGCGCAGATGGCGGCTGAAATCGAGGCGCGGGCGGAAGAGACCCTCGCGGAAAAATCCCGGGCGCAAAGCGACGCCGCCGGGGCCCAGCAGACCATCACGGATCTCACACGCGAATTCCGCGAATCCCAGCGCAAGTTGCAGGAAATCGATCGGGCGCTGGCGCAACGCACGGCGCGACTCCGATTGCTGCAGCAATTGCAGGAAAAGTGGGAAGGTTTCGGGGAGGGCGCCAAGGCCGTGCTCCAAGGCCGTCTCGACACCGCGCTCGCGGGCGCGAAGCCGACGCCGATTACGCAGGGTCTCGCCATGAAACCCGAGTTTGGCAAAGCGGTGGAGGCGATCCTCGGAGCCGCGGCTGAAGCGATCAGCGTGAGTGATCTGGCGACGGCCCAGCGCATCCTGGCTCAACTTCAAAATGAACAGATCGGTTCGGCAGTGCTTCGGATCATGGAGTGTGGTGCCGCGGTGGCCCCGGCGGCCGAATTACCCTCTGGCTTGATTCCAGCCGTGCAGGCGCTCGGTGAAGTCGATCCGGCGCATCCCGCGGTGGGCGTGCTCGCGGAAAGTTACGTCGCTGACGATCTGGGCGCGTTCCTCGAATTTTGGCGGGCCAATCCGACGTTCAGTTTCCTTGCCGTCGCGACGCGCCAGGGTGATTTGGTGGATCGACGCGGTCTGGTTTACGGTGGGTTTCACAGCAGCAAAAAGTCCGCGCACAGCATCGTGCAGCGCGAAATCGATCTCCGCGAAACGGCCAAGGCCCTGGCGGAGGAACAGCAGGCGCACGATGAGCAAAAAGCGTTCATTGATGCTTTGAATCTTCGGCTCATGGAAGCCGAGCAATTGCTTGAGCAGCGGCGCACGGACGTGCTCACCGCGACCCAAAATCTCGCGGCCGCCCAGGCGGAGCAACGCAATGCCCAGCGAGCGGCCGACGAAGTGGCGAACCGGCTCGCGCGAATGGAGAATGAACTCGTCTCCCTCGAGCACGCGCGCAACGAAGCACATTCTCGGTGGGAAAAAGCGCAGCTCGGGCTGGCCGAGGCTGACGCCGGCGCGGCGGCGCAGCGGGAAAAAATCCACCAACTGGAGACGCGCGTGACGGAAGTGCGCACGGATCGGGACGTGAAGCGCGAAACGCTGGCCCAAGCCCGACTGGAACTGGCCGAACGTCGGCAGAAAGTCGAAGTACTCGATCGCGGCCTGGGGGAAATGGCGCGCCGCCAACAGCAGCTCAGCGAGTTGTTGGTGCAACGGCAGCACGAGGTGGAAGTCTGGAGTGAACAAACGGTCGAGCTCGAGCGGGAGTCTTCCGAGCAACGAGCCCGAGGGGCTCAGATTGGCGAGACCTTTGTCGTGGCCCAGGAACAGGTGGAAAAAGTGCGCATCGAGCTGGTCGAAGTCGAACGTGCGATCAACGCGTTGGAGTCGGCGCAGCATGACGTTCGGGACCAAGCCGAAGCGGCCCACGACGACCTGAGCTCCCACGAGATCAAACTGGCCGAGAACCGTCAGCGGGCACAATTCCTCGTCGAGGACGTCACACGGGAGTTCCAGACCGACGTGGCGATGATCGAGTGGCGCCGGGAAGTCTGGCGGGCCGATGATGAACCTGAGGGGGTGAAGCCGCTCGATCTCGATGAAGATGACGACGAGGAAGGCGAGTCCGCGGCCGAGGCGACCCGCGCGGCTCAGTCGTCCACCGAGGCCAGCACATCTTCCGACGCGACGACGGCCGAGGGTGCTCCGGCACCCAAACGCCGCCGGAAGGCAAAAGCCGCCCGCGATGAACCCACGGCGGAAGATTTCGCGGCGATGGACTCCACGAATTGGGTGGGGATTAAGAGTGAGGTCGACGCCCTGCGTCACAGGCTCAACAGCATGGGTGCAGTCAACCTGGTGGCGATCGAGGAGTATGCGGAGCTCAAGCAGCGACACGACTTTCTCCATTCCCAAGTCATGGACTTGACGACGGCCAAGGCGGAGTTGGTCAAGGCCATTGACGAAATCAACCAGACGTCGTTGCAACAATTTCAGATCACGTTCGAGCAGATTAAGAAGAATTTCGAGTACACTTTCCTCACGCTTTTCGGCGGTGGCCGCGCCCACCTCGAGCTCATCCAGGCGGAGGATATTCTCGAAAGTGGCATTGAGATTGTGGCACAGCCGCCCGGCACCAAATTGAAAGGCATCACGCTGCTGTCAGGCGGGCAGAAAACGCTGACGGCGGTCGCCCTGCTTTTTGCGTTGTACATGGTGAAGCCTTCGCCGTTCTGTCTGCTGGACGAGTTGGACGCGCCGCTCGACGAATCGAACATCGGCCGTTTCACCGATCTGTTGAAGAAATTTGTCGGTGAGTGGCAGATCATCATCATCACGCACAACAAGCGGACCGTTTCCGCCGCGAGCGCGATTTATGGCGTGACGATGGAGGAACGCGGTGTGTCCAAGACCGTTTCGATGCGTTTCAACCAGGATCGGGGCGAGCCTGAAACGCATGCGCCGAATATCGCCGAATCCGTCGTGGGGGCGAAGGCTGCCGCCGTTGCCACCGTCTCAGCCTGAGAAGTATGAGGGCACCCCGCCGGATTAAATTCGTTTGGGGTGCCTCCAAAGTCATCCGGGGTCGCTGGTATCTCGGCCTCATTGGATTTTACGATCGCGTTGAAGGCGTGCCGGACGGAGGTGTCGCGATCAGCGGACGGGGACTGTTGCTGTGGGGAACTGCTTTGGGGCTGGCCGCCTACTTGTCACTTGCCGGAGCGGTGTTTTGGTTTTGGCAGCGCGACGGTTCCGGTGCGCTCACCTATGGCGACGCGGTGTTTTATCCGATTCGTCGCAAGCTGGTCGTGGAAAAAAAGGGTCAGGCGTTTATAGCTCGCGGCTTGGAGGCCTTGAAGGAACGGCGCTGGCACGATGGCATGAACGGTTTGCGGCAGGGCCTGGCGCGTTACCCTCGCGACCGGCATGCTCGTTTGATGCTGGCGCAACTTTATGTTGCCTCGGATCAACGGCCGCTTGGCCTCAAACTTCTGGTGGAGGGCTTGACGAGTGAATACCCCGAGCGGGCGTACCTGCAGGCGCTATTCGAAATCGCTTCGCAGGGTGAAAATAACGCGCTGGTCGCGAAATGGGCCGAACATTTTCGAACGCAATTACCCGAGTTGAAGGAAACGGAGAAACGTTGGCTCTTGTCGTGTCAGTTCGGAGCGCTGCTGGCGGATAATCGGGAAACGGCCGCGCTCGAGCTGCTGGCCGGAGAGCCCGAGAGCAACGTCGTGTACGAGCAGAAGGTCACGGCGCTTCTCGCCGTTAAAAAATGGGATGAGGCGTTGAGAGAGCTCACCGCTTGGCGGAAATTCTCGGGAAAGGAACTGCTGCCGATTTTGCGGCTCGAGGGGCGGGTCTGGCGCGAGAAAGGTCGACCCGAAGAACTGGAACGAACGCTCGCTGAACTTCGCACGCGATTCTCCACCGACCCACGCGTGCGCGTTTACGAAGTGGTTCAGCTCGTCATGGCCCAGCAAACGGCCTCCGCCGACAGGGCCTTGACGAATTTCCTCTTTCGGTTCGGCACCAGTCCGGACCATTTGCTGATGCTGGCCGAACCGTTGGGAGAAGTCGGCGCGACCAGCGCGTTGTTGCGCGTGATCGCTGCCGCCAAGGAACAAGGCCATCCGCTCAGCGCGCTCTATGGCCACCTGGTCCAGGCAGAAATTTCTCGCGGCGACTGGGTGGCGGCGACGGCGCTTTTGCCTCATGTCGACCTCGGGAGTGCCGCGAAAGGGGCCGATCAATTCTTGTTCACCTGGACGAAGCGTTTGGTGGACGCGGCTATCTCGCCCGGTGACAACGCCCAGCTTGCATTGGCCGAGTTCATGCGAACCCGGGCATGGCCGATGAAGTTGTACCGTCGCACGATCGAGGTCCTCCAGCGTGCGGAACGTCATGGGACGGCCAGGGACGTGGCTGCCATCGGACTACGCTCGTTTCCCGATAACGAGTGGCTGCAGCATCAAATAAAAGGGGCGACGGAAGCTATCGCCGTGCGCGTAACACCGGTGATCGTCGCGGACTCCGCGGAGAAACTCCCGGAGGAATCATTCTATTTCGAACAATTGGGTCAGTGGCTTGACCGGGCCGAATGGGAGAAGGCCGAACAATGGATTCAACACGCACGGGCCGTCCGACCAGCGCCTTTTTGGATACAGCGACGTGATCCCGACCTTCGCTTTGCGCAGATGCGGATTGGTCATGGCCGCGGGCAGCTCACAGCAGTGATGAGCGCCGCGAGTCTCTATCTTAATACCGACCTCGAACGGGCACGTCGGGTGTTGACCTTCGCCACCGAGGTTTCCTCGCAAGGAGATCGCGAAACGGCCGAAAAACTCACGAAGGAAATCCTTCGGCGGGTTCCGGGTTATTTACCGGCCAAGCGCCAGCTGGCCGAGTGGGAGCCCGTTCTCGAGGTCGGCGTTGAGGCAACCTCTGCTGGAGAAACAAAAAGGGGAGGCCGATAAGCCTCCCCTCGATTCTTTACGACCGGAGAAATGCTCCGGATTTTTTACTTCAAAACGCGCTTCAAATCCTTCGCCTGTTGCAGGTGATGCTGCATTTTCGGCAGGTATTTGCGCGCCAACGCGACGGCCTCGTTGTCGTCACCGTTGTTGGCCTGTTTTTCAAACAGCTTAACGGCGTTTTCGTGATCCGAGATCATCTTGTCGATGTAGTCTAAGTCGAAGTTTTTGGCGTCCCGCTTTTCCCAGCGATTGGGATTCATGTCCTTGGCGGGGAGAGCGACTCCGCGGCTCGCGGCGAGCGCGGTCAGCGCTTCGCCCGCGTTTTCATGATCGGAAATGATCCTCTCCGCGAGACGCTTCACGTCGGGATTGGTGGTTCTTTGCGCCGCGACCCGAGAGATCCGGACTTCTTCCATCCCGGACTTGGCGGCCTTTTCCAGGAAGTCACGATCGGAACGCGAAACGTCGACCCGGTCCACGCGCGCCGCCGCGACAACTCGCACCGGCTTCTCCCGCGCCACGGTAAGCGCAGGGAAGCTGGCGGCCAGCAGAAGAGCACCCACCGTCACAGCAAGCGGGCGGTAAAATATCGTAGGAGATTTCATTTGCCCATGGTGGCCCGTCTGGCGCTTAAGTTCCGCGGTCAAACTGGGGTAAAACCTTCCCTCGAGGAGCCCGCAAACGCACGTCTCCCTCCCGGCAAGTGCCTGCAGCACAGCACCTTTTTAGATGCGTTCCCGCACGGGTTATAAATCGGCCAGCAGCGTTCGAAGTTCGTGCTCGGGATCTTCGTGCCGTTGTTCGACCGCCAATGCGAGCGCCTCGGAGAGCAGACGCTTGGCTTCGTTTCGGCGGTTCCATTGAAGCAAGAGTTTCCCCAGCAGGATTCGGGGCATCATCCAGTCCGCTTTTTTTGCGACGCAATATTCGTAATGCGTCACCGCTTCGGTCCCGCGACCCTCCGCCACCAGCTCCTGGGCGAGACTAAACCGAAACAGTTCATTGTCCGGCTGGCGTTCCACGAGCACTGCGAACTGTTGAGCGCGGGGACTCATTCCTTAAATTTGGTCGATATACACGGCGACACCGGTCGCGTTGTCCGGACCACCACGGCGGACGGCCAGGCCGATCACTTCTTTCAGCAATTCGGCGGGTTCGTCGAACCGCGACATCAGAGTCGCAAGTTCGCCATCGGTGACCATCCGCGTCACGCCGTCCGTGCAGAAAAGGTAGCGATCGCCCGGGGCCAGCTGGATCGCAATGAGATCGACCTCCGGCGGTGTGGGCTGGCCGATGCAGCGGGTTAAGGCGTTTCGATTCGCTTCGTGATAGTAGATAACTTCGCCCTTTGCCCGGCGAAGACGCGCCTCGTTTTCGACCGAGTGATCTTCGGTAATTCGTGAACAGTCACCGCTCCTCAGACCGTAGGCCCGGGAGTCGCCCACATGGGCGAGATTCAATAAATTTCCGCGGATACAACCAAAAGTGAGGGTGGTGCCGATGCCCATTCCAGGACTGATCTGATGACCGAGGAGCGAGACCGCCTCGTTTGTCTGGTGCACGATGGCAACGAGATCGAGTTCGGGGTTATCCACGGCCCCGTGGATCGCCGTGGCGATTTGATCAACGGTGAGTTGCGCCGCTTCCGAGCCGCCGGGCAAGCCACCGACGCCGTCGGCGATGCCGAAGAGCAGTACGCTCTCGTCGCACATGTAGCGATCCTCGTTGTATCGGCGGACACGGCCGATGTCGGTGAGCGCAGCAGCGCGAAGCAATGGCATAAAGTGGCCAGAGGCTATTCTGGCAAACCCCTCAGGCGAAAGGATGAAATTTTTCGCTACGCGTTTCCCGTGTGAGCGTCGTAAATTCCGCGAAAGGCAGGGACTCGATAAAGAGCCGACCGTAACTTTTCACCAAAAGTCGGGAGTCCAACAGCGTGATCAAGCCGCGATCGGTGCCGGTGCGAATGAGACGCCCGACACCTTGCCGAAATTTAATGAGCGCGTCGGGCAGGGTGAGATCACGGAAAGGATTTCCGCCCCGCTCGCGGATGTGCTCGCATTGGGCTTCGGTGATCGGATCGGTGGGGGGCGTGAAAGGCAGGCGCGTGATGATGACTTGGGCCAGCGCATCGCCCGGGATGTCGACGCCCGTCCAAAAGCTATCCGTCCCGAAGAGTACCGCGTTACCCGCCTCACGCATTTGTTTGGTCATTTCGGTGCGGGAAAGCGCCTCGCCTTGCAGCAGAAAGGGTCGGCCGATGGCACGGTACCCGGGCTCCAACGCGATCGCCATCGCGCGCATGTCGCTATAACTGGTGAAAAGCACCAGCGAGCCGCCTCGAACCCGTTGCGTACAAAATTTGACGTAGTCGGTCAGCACATCCAGCGCGAGCCGCGCCTCTTTCGGCGAGGGCAGAGGAACGTCTGCGGCGACATACACCCGCATGTTGCGCGTGAAATCGAAGGGGGATTTAACGACCACGGCGCGGGCATTGTCGGCTCCCATCCGAATCGCGAAAGGCTCGATCTTTCCGCCCGTCGCCAGCGTGGCACCGGGACACACGACACTGGTCCCACACCCGAAGAGATGTTTCCGCAGCGCTGGCGCGATATCGATGGGTGCGCTGCGAAGGGTGACGATGGTTTGCTTGCGTCCGCCCCGTTCAGCCCAATAGACATGCCCCTTGTCGCCCAGCGTCAGCCATTCGGTCAGGCCGCTGCGTACGCCGCTGAGACGTTTTTTTTGGTCGAGCAGTTCATCGCGTTCGCGTCCGTCCTCGAGTTTGTCCGCAAGTTTTGCCAGCACCCGTTCGAGGGCACCCAAGGGGCCATCCAAGGTGGGTTCAGCGATACCCTCCTCGCGTAGACGCACGGTCGGACGAACGGCGAGCAGGGTGGTGGCCAGAAAATCAAAAAACAGTCGCGAGGCATCCAGCGCGTCGAGCACGAGCTGCTCATAACTGGGTTCACCAAACTTTCGAAACAGGCCGCGTTTGGAGCGCGGATTATAAAGATACTTCAAGGCACGATCCACGCCGTAGCTCGAAAGCGACAGACCGAAGTTATTGGTGGCGACTTCCGGTACCGTGTGGGCTTCGTCCAGCACGATGAAGTCGTCGGGAAACAGAACTCCTCGCGCCTCGGCCTTCCCGCCGTTCGCCTGGACGCCGCCGGCGTTGATGAGGGCGAAGAGCAGGGCGTGATTGACGATCACGATATTCGCCGAACGGATACGAGCACGGGCCCGCTGGTAAAAACATTTCTCACAATCGCAGTGCTTGCGCGAACAGGCTGAAGAATCCGCGTTGACGACATCCCAGACCTCGGGGCGCGGCGGCGGCCGCAGGTCATGCCGGATGCCGGTCTCGGTCAGATCGGCCCACGCGGCGATGCGCAGGAGCTCGTCGTAGTCGGCATCGGCCAGCAGACTCGTGCGATCGGCCAGGGCGTGCGAA
>Ga0105047_10017417_pt1 | contig 11203 bp, 11 predicted proteins | sample MAT04_FD_78384 | JGI IMG/M metagenome (GOLD analysis project Ga0105047, IMG submission 78384) | Freshwater microbial communities from Lake Fryxell liftoff mats and glacier meltwater in Antarctica - MAT-04 (megahit assembly) | ecosystem: Environmental > Aquatic > Freshwater > Ice > Liftoff...
CGGTGTCAATCGCGGTGAGCACAACGTCGATGTCGAGCCCAGCGGCGGCGAAGGTATCGTCGAGTGCGGAACGTCCCGAAAACGCGGCGTCGTAAGTCACTAGTGAATACTGCGCGATTTTGGCGAGCGTGAGCTTTTTCTCATGGCCCTTCAAGGCCGCAAGCGGGTGATCTTTCGGCACGATCACGCAGTGATGCCAGCGGTAGAGCGCCTGAGTTACCAGCTCGGGATAGCGGTCGAGCGTTTCCGTCGCCACTGCAATATCGGCCGCGCCGCCGATCACCATTTCAGCCAACTCGCGTGGTGTGCCTTGTCTTAAGCTCAGACGCACATCTGGATATTTTTTCACGAAGGCTTTAATCACCTGCGGCAACGCGTAGCGGGCCTGCATATGTGTCGCGGCAATCACCAGCTCGCCTTGATTGGCGTCTGAGAACTCGCGGCCAACACGCTTCAAGCTGTCGACTTCTCCGAGCAGCCGCTCACATATCGCCACCACCGCCTCACCCGCTGGCGTGAGCGCGGTCAGGCGCTTGCCTTGCCTGACGAAGACATCGACGCCGAGTTCATCTTCGAACGCCCGTACCTGCCGGGATACGCCCGGCTGCGAGGTATGCAGTGTTTCTGCCGCCTGTGTGAGGTTTAAGTCTTGCCGCGCGATCTCACGCACGTAACGTATTTGTTGCAGATTCATTTCGCGATACCTATCGATTATGCGAATTTCGTATATCACATCACTATTAAGTCGTTTTAATTATATATCACGCAGCCTACTATTCGAGCCATTGCAACCCCGCTGGATTGATTCAACATGAAAACCCCGAGTATTGGCCGACGACATACCCTGCTTGCCGGTGCCGCCCTGTTAGCCGCCGTGACGCTACCGTACACGCTGCACGCCGCCGCCGGAGCATCACCAGCCGAAGTGCGCCTCGACTTTGCGTTCTATTCCCCACCCAGCCTCGTCGTCCGCAAGTTAGGATGGGCGGAGCAGGAGTTCGCAAAATCCAACACTAAGGTGCGCTGGGTCCAATCGGCAGGCAGCAATCGCGCACTCGAGTATCTGGCCGCCGATGCGGTCGACTTCGGCTCGACCGCCGGTCTGGCAGCAGTGCTGGCAAGGGCAAACGGCAACCCGATCAAGACGGTCTTTGTCTATTCGCGGCCGGAGTGGACGGCGCTTGCTGTGGCGAAGGACTCGCCAATCAAGACACTCGCTGACTTGCGGGGGAAAAAAATTGCCGCGACCAAAGGTACTGACCCGTTCCTGTTCGCGCTTCGCGCGCTGCACACCCAAGGGATGACGAAGAATGACGTCGAGTTGGTGCACCTGCAGCACGCGGATGGCCGGGTTGCGCTTGAACAAAAACGTGTTGATGCATGGGCCGGGCTGGACCCGCTACTGGCCGCGAGTGAGCTGGAAGCCGGTAGCCGCATCCTCTACCGAAACATCAGCTTCAACACGTACGGTTTCTTAAACACGACCGAGCGATTCGCTAGAAGCTACCCTGAAGCAGTTGAGCGCGTGGTCAGGCTGTATGAGCGGGCCCGTGTGTGGATCCAGAAAAACCCGGACGCGGCGGCGAGACTGCTTGCTGACGAAGCCAAAATCAGCTTGGAGGTGGCCAAGCGGCAACTTGCGCGCACCGGCTTCGATGAATCGATTCCGAATGAAACGCATCGCACCGCGTTGCGCGCCGCCGCACCGATCTTGCTTGAAGAAGGTCTGGTCAAACCCGGCACGAACATCGCGAACGTCATCGATGAGTTGATCAGCGCCGCTCCCGCCGCCAAGGTCGCCGCACTGTACCCCAACGGCACCACGCGCTAAATTTGTTCGGACTGTCCCAGAAATCTGATCTGGCAAATAGCCCGCTGCTCTTGCGCAGGCGGGAGCCTCGTTTCCGTTTTAACGGTAGCGCTCAACATTGGACCCCCGCCTACGCGGGGGCGGGGCCGGGGGCGGGGGCTGACTTGTTGTGAATTTTCAAGAAATGCTCCCCCAATTAACCAGATGCAAACAACACAACTCACTTCCGACGATTCAACACCCGCCACATTCACCTTTGCCGACCAGGCTCAGGCGCGCAGCCGCGGCCTTCGCGCTCGCCTTGGCACGCTACGTTTGCCGCTCGGGCTGGTGCTGCCGCTCGCCGCGACCGCAATTTGGGAAGTGGCATCACGCGCCGGTTGGGTCGCGCCGCATCTGCTGCCTGCCCCGTCGGCTCTCCTCGATACGCTCGTCGGATTGGCCGCCGATGGTAGTCTCGTCAAACACATCGGCATCAGCAGCGCACGGGTCGCGGCCGGCTTTGCGATTGGCGCGAGCACAGGCGTCGCGCTGGGCAGCGCAACGGCATTGAACGCACGACTCAATCGCCTGCTCGACCCGAGCTTGCAAGCGCTGCGTGCCGTACCATCACTCGCCTGGGTGCCATTGCTGCTGCTATGGCTCGGTATCGATATCGCACCCAAGCTGACCTTGATCGCCATCGGCACATTTTTCCCGATGTACCTGGCGACGGCGGCAGGGCTGCGGGACGTGGATCGAAAGCTGGTTGAAGTCGGCCAGCAACTCGGATTAACCCCGCGCGCATTGCTGCTGAAGATCTATTTGCCGGCAGCGCTGCCGGCGCTGTTCACGGGGTTGCGCGCCTCTCTGGGCCTCGGCTGGATGTTCTTGGTCGCCGCCGAATTGATCGCAGCCACGGCGGGGCTGGGCTACCTGCTCACAGATGGGCGCGAAACCGGACGTGCCGATCTGGTGCTGGTCGCCATTATTACGCTCGCAATGTTGGGCAAGGTATCGGACTCGCTATTGGTTTGGATCGAGCGACGCGCGCTGTGCTGGCGTGACGTGGCAAATCCGGATGGGACGTCCCGGCATGGATAGCAATGCGCGCCGCGCACCGCGTCTGGCGGTTCGCGTCGTGGAAAAGCGCTTCGGCAACGCGCCGGTGCTGGGGCCGATCGCGTTCGACGTCCACGCCGGCGAAATCGTTGCGCTGCTCGGCGCATCCGGCTGCGGTAAGAGCACACTGCTTCGGGCAATTGCCGGACTTGATCGCGATTGGACTGGCCAGATCAAGCTGACCGCGCGCCTGGGACGTGCTGACGATCCGCGCATCGGCATGGTTTTTCAGGAACCGCGCCTGCTGCCGTGGCTGACGGTCGAGCAAAACATTGCCTTCGCCAGCCCCGCCGGCGACACTGGCGGCGGCAAGCAAACACAAAACTCCAGCATTGACGGGCTTCTTCAAGAGGTTTGCCTTGGAAACGCCCGCCATTGCTTGCCAAAGCAATTGTCCGGTGGCATGGCCCAGCGTGCGGCCATCGCTCGCGCGCTCATGCGGGAGCCCGATGTATTGCTACTAGACGAACCGTTTTCAGCGCTCGATGTCATCACGCGTCGCCGACTGCTGGCACTCACCCGTGAGGTCACCACGCGCCATCAAACCGCCACCGTCATCGTCACCCATGACCCCGACGAGGCGGTCCGACTGGCGGATCGGGTGCTAGTGATTGGCCAAAATGAAGACGCGCTAAATCTGCCCGGCGCAGGCGTCATCTCCGACTTCCGCCCCGGTAAACGCGGCGACAATATCCACATACAAGTTGAAGGTATCATTGCGGCCTTGTCCAACACTGGCGCTCCGCGAACACAACAGCATGTCAATCACCACCCTCACTGAAAAACTCAGCGCCGCGCAATCGCCGCTCAAAGCCGGTTATCGCGAACTGCCTGCGTCGGCCAATATTATTCTGCACGCAAGCGGTAAGGTCTCACAGTCTGAGCTCGCCTGCGACGTCTCGACATTTCTAGGCACGACACGTTCAGGCCTGCACCCCGCAGCAGGCGGCGACGGCTCGCTCGCATGCTCAGGCGACATGCTCTTGGAAGCTCTGGTCGGTTGCGCAGGCGTGACACTCGCCGCCGTTGCAACCGCCATCGGCGTGACGATTCGCGACTCCGATATCCACGCTGACGGTGATCTCGACTTTCGCGGCACGCTCGGCGTTGATCGCGCCGCACCAGTTGGCTTCAGCGCCATCCGCATGCGCTTCGCGCTTGATACCGACGCGTCGGACGCGCAGCTCGAAACGCTGAAAAAACTCACCGAACGCTATTGCGTCGTACAGCAGACGCTCGCGAAGGGCGTGCCGATTGAGACACGGTTTGTTCGGCTGGAAGCATAACAAAAAAGCCCCGCAACGCGGGGCTTTTCAATTTCGCCGGTGACGACCGGATTACTTCTTTGGCGCGTCAGCAGCAGCTTTCTTGTCAGCCTTTTCTTTCTTCGCCGCGTCAGCCTTGGCTTTCTTCGCGTCAGCCGCAGCAGCTTTCTTCTCGGCAGCTGTCATCTCTTTCTTGTCGGCTTTCTTCGCATCGGCCGCCATCGCTGGTGCAGCTGCTTTGGCATCCGCCTTGGCAGGTGTGGCAGGTGTGGCTGGCATGGCCGGTGTAGCGGCCTTTGCCGGAGCGGCAGCCCCAGGGGCGACGCTGGTCTTACCGGTCAAGGTCACTTCCTTCTGTATTTTGCCCATCGTGCCAGCACCGATGCCTGGAACGTTGTCAACATCGGCAAAGGTCTTGAACGGCCCGTTCTTGGTGCGGAAATCAATGATGGCCTGCGCTTTCGAAGGGCCGATACCGTTCAAGGTAGCAAGCTCGTCTTTGGTTGCGGTGTTGATATTCACCGCCGCGAAGGCGATGTTGATCATGGCGAAAAACGCGATAACGATTGCGAAAAGTCGTTTCATTTCTGCTCCCCGTATTGTGTTGAGATGAAAACCCTGTGAGGACGTCGGCCGTTGGTAGCAGACCGCCGTCAGTGCCGCGTGCAGGGCACTGGCTGAAGAACGCCCATACCCGTCGGCGGTTGACACCACCATGTTCCGCCGGCACTTTTCTTGCTGTCGTTGCGCGCGGGCCTAACCAGCCGCCAGCCATGGCAGGTAGTTTGCAACCCCTTGTTCGACGCTAAGAAAGGCGTCGGCGTAGCCTGCCGTCCGCAGGTTGGCAAGGTCTGCCTGCGTGAAACTCTGGTACTTACCCTTGAGCGCCTCGGGGAAAGGAATGTATTCGATACTCCCTGCGGCACGCATTTCGTCAAGGCTCTGCGCTGGCTTGCCATCCAACGCCCGGCAGGCGTTGACGCTGGCCACCGCAACGTCGTTGAAGGTTTGACTCCGACCAGTGCCCAGATTGAAGATCCCGGAAGTCTGGGGGTTATCCAGAAAATGCAGGTTGACCCTCACCACATCCTCCACCGAGACGAAGTCGCGCTGCTGCTCGCCATCAGCGTATCCGTCACTGCCTTCGAACACGCGAACCTTGCCGGTCGCCCGATACTGATTGAAGAAATGGTACGCGACAGAGGCCATCCGTCCCTTGTGGGACTCGCGCGCGCCATAGACATTGAAGTAACGGAATCCGGCAATCTGCGAAGTTGCTTGCTCGAAGTCGTTGCCAACCCTGGCCCGCACCGCCTGATCAAACAAGAACTTTGAGTAGCCGTAAACGTTGAGCGGTGACTCGAACTGTCGCTCCTCACTGAAGGTCGTGCCGTTTCCGTAAACCGACGCGGATGAAGCGTACAAAAACGGTACCGCTTCGTCCAGCGCCCAATCGAACAACGACAGCGAGTAACGGTAATTGTTTTCCATCATATAGCGGCCGTCGGTTTCCATCGTATCCGAGCACGCACCCTGATGGATCAGCGCGTCGATGTCACCCGATAGGTCGCCGGACTCAACCACGGACAGAAAATCCTTTTTGTCGACATACTCGGCGATTTCGCAGTCGACCAAATTCTTGAATTTGTCCGCACGTGTCAGATTGTCAACCGCCACGATGTCGCGAATGCCGCGCTGGTTGAGGGCCTTGATGATATTGCTGCCGATGAAACCGGCTGCGCCGGTGACGATGTAGGTCATGTTGTAGCCTGCTTGAGAGTGGGTAGGGGTAAGAAACTCACAACCGCGTTGCTGATGGCACAGCCGTCACGCCAAGTTCAATCGGACGCAATGCGACGTCGAGCCGCACCAAATTCAGACCGCTTCGGCAAGTTCTACTTGTGAAACTGTTGCCGTACCGAGCTTGCCCACAACGACGCCTGCGGCGCGATTGGCAATCCGCACCGCATCACGCATGTTGGCACCCGCCGCGAGCATCAGACCCACCGTGGCGATAACAGTATCGCCCGCCCCGGACACATCGAACACCTCGCGCGCCTGGGTCGGCTCATGCAATATATCGGTCGCTGAAAAAAGCGACATCCCCTCCTCCGAGCGTGTCACCAGCAGTGCTTCAAGGGAAAGATCATCGCGCAACTTTTCAGCGCGTTGCGCAAGGTCGGCGTCATCGCGCCACCGACCCATGACTTCGCGAAACTCGCTTCGATTCGGCGTCAAAAGGGTCGCGCCGCGGTACTTCGCGTAATCATCGCCTTTCGGATCAATAAGAATTCGCTTGCCATGCCGCTTGGCCGCGTCGATCATCTTGGTGACATGCGTCAGGCCGCCCTTGCCGTAATCGGAGAGGATGACCACATCATGCGCATCCACCATCGACTCAAACTCATCGAGCTTATCCTCGAGCACTTCTCGCGAAGGTGGTGTCTCAAAATCAATTCGCATCAGTTGCTGCTGGCGCCCGATCACGCGCAGTTTGACGGTGGTAGGCAGCGAGGCGTCCTTGTGAAAATGGGTCGTCACGCGATCTTGCTCCAGCAATTTCTCCAATGTGCGGCCCGGCTCGTCATCCCCCACCACCGATAGCAAAGTCGCATGACCGCCAAGCGCGGCGATGTTGCGCGCCACGTTGGCAGCGCCCCCCGGACGCTCTTCGGTCTTCTTGACGTGAACGATGGGCACCGGCGCTTCAGGGGAGATGCGCGAGACCTCGCCAAACCAATAGCGGTCAAGCATGACATCGCCGACAACTAAGACGCGGGCCGAACTGCAATCGGGGAGTGTCAGCTTCATGCGCTCACCGCCTGCACGCGTCCAATCGGGAAATAGCGCAAGCCATGCTCGGCCATCGCGGCAGGTTCGTAGAGATTGCGTCCATCAAAGACGATCGGCGATTTCAGCGCCGCTTTCATGGCCGCAAAGTCAGGGGCACGGAAGGTTTTCCATTCGGTGACAATCGCCAACGCATCGGCCGCCTGCAGGGCCTCCATGGCGCTGGCGGCGAACACAACATTGGTGTTGCTGCCGAGCGCGTGTTGCGCCTCTTTCATGGCGACCGGATCGTATGCCACGACCGTTGCGCCGCGCTTGGTCAGGTCGTCGATCAGCACCAGCGACGGCGCTTCGCGCATGTCGTCGGTGTTGGGCTTGAACGCCAAGCCCCACAGGGCAAATGTCCTGCCGGTGAGGTTTTCGCCGAACTCACGCACGATTTTCTGGGTCAGCACGTGCTTCTGCGCGTAGTTGACGCGCTCAACGGCTTCCAGCAGTTTGAGGTCGAGCCCGGCCTGACTGGCGGTGCGCTGCAGCGCCTGCACGTCCTTTGGAAAACACGAACCACCGTAGCCGATGCCCGGATACAAGAACTGGTAGCCGATACGCGGATCCGAACCGATGCCCTTGCGCACCGACTCGATGTCCGCACCGAGCTTCTCGGCGAGCAGTGCGAGCTCGTTCATGAAAGAAATTCGTGTCGCCAGCATGGCGTTGGCCGCGTACTTGGTTAACTCAGCCGAGCGGATATCCATGACCATCAGCCGATCATGGTTGCGCTGAAAAGGGGCATAAAGCTTTCTCATGGTGCCGATGGTGTCGGCATCATCGGCGCCAATGACAATGCGGTCGGGACGCATGAAGTCCTCGACTGCCGCGCCTTCCTTCAGAAACTCCGGGTTGGAAACCACCGAGAATTTGGCAACAGCCTGACGTTTGGCCAACGCATCTGCAATCGCTTCGCGCACCCGGTCGGCGGTTCCGACCGGAACGGTTGATTTGTTGATGACAATCTTTGGTCCTGTCATATAGCGTCCGACGTTTCGCGCGGCCGCCACCACGTACTGCAGATCCGCCGAGCCATCTTCTCCCGGAGGCGTACCGACGGCGATCATCTGGATATCACCAAATGCAACACTGTCTTCGATGCTGGTTGTGAACTTCAGACGCCCGGCGGCAACGTTGTTGGCAACAATATCCTTCAAGCCCGGTTCGTAAATTGGAATAGCGCCGGACTTGAGCAGATCAATTTTTCTGGCATCCAGATCGAGGCAGAGCACCTGGTTGCCAACGTCAGCAAGACAGGCGCCAGAGACGAGCCCGACATAGCCGGTGCCAATGACGGTCAGCTTCATGCGTAGGTAACCCCTAAAGACTGGTTGATTTTTGTGAGCACTGCGATTGGATCTTTCGCGCCAGTGATCGAGCGGCCGATCACCAAATAGTCGCTGCCCATTTTGATCGCCTCGACCGGCGTCACAACCCGGCTTTGATCGCCCGCTGCATCTTCCGCCAGCCGGATACCGGGCGTGACCAGCTTAAAGTCAACCCCAAATCTCGACTTAAGCCAAGGCGCCTCTTGCGCGGAGCACACCACGCCGTCCATTCCCGCATCAAACGCCAGCTGTGCGTAGCGTGATACCACAGCCTCGACGTTTGCTTCGAGCCCAATCTCCGGCAATTCCGGCGCGCTCATGCTGGTGAGCATGGTGACCGCAATCAGGATCGGCTTGTGCCGGCCGGGGGGCGTGCACGTCGCCACCGCCTCAACGGCCGCCTGCATCATGCGCCTGCCGCCAGCCGCATGGACATTAATCATCCAGGCCCCCTGCCGCGTGGCGGCACGACAAGCCCCGGCAACCGTATTGGGGATATCGTGGTACTTAAGATCGATGAATACCTCGAACCCCTGCCGCATTAAGGCCTCAACCACGCCCGGCCCGCCGGCAGTGAAGAGTTCCTTGCCGACCTTCACACGGCACATGGATGGATCCATCTTTGATGCGCTCTCGAGCGCCTCATGTACGTTTGGGTAATCGAGCGCAACGATAATCGGACTGGTGCAGATGGTCATGGAAAAATAGGTTCGTCTATGGGGTTGGTGATTGGCGGTTTTCGATATGCTCGGCTTGCAAACGTGCGAGGTGGCGTTCAGCGGTATCGTATTCAGCGGTTCGCCGCGGTGGGAAACTATCCCATCCTCCGCAGGCCGGACAGTGCCAATAAAACTGCTTGGCCTTGAAGCCGCAGTTCTTGCAAAGATAGACCGCGAGTCGGCTCGCATGGCTGTGCACCAGCGCGCTGATCATTTGCAGGTCAGGCCGCTTATCTTCGCTGGCGGCCAGCACTTGTGCGTCCAGCATCCGATCCAGTCCGACCAGAGTGGGGTTGGCGTGCAGATCCGCTTTGACCAGCAGGTACGCCGCCTCCGGACCCGCGCGTTTGAGCGTTGCCTTGAACAGCGCATTCAACAAGTCAAGCGCCGGGTAGTGAAGCTGCAATCGGCGCAGGTCAATGATCCCTTCATCAAGTTTGCCGAGTGCGTCATAGGCCGTCAGTAGATGCTCGGCAGCAAGCCCTAAATAGGCGGGATCTTGCTGCTCAACGAGATGCCAGGTCTCAACCGCCCTTGTCGGCTGGCCGTCAGCGACGTACCACTCACCTTTGAGCAGATTTGCCCGAACGCAGTTCGGACTCTCCGTTAAGGCGCGATCGAGTTGAACGAGTGCCTCTTCGCTATCGCCCCGGCTGCGCAATTCGATCGCGAGCTCGCAGTAAAAGTTGGCAATTATCGATGTATAACGCCGCTTCGTCGCAGGAACATCCGCGTCCAGCATACGGGCGATATCAATGGCCCTGCGCCAATTGCGCTCCTGCTGATAAAGGTTCAACAACAGCTGCAACACGTCCCGGCGTTGCAGATCGGTTGCACCCCGACGATCAAGTATCTCAACCAGCACTTTCTCCGCAAGATCAAGAAGGCCCGACTTGTGATAGTCCAATGCGGTTTCGTAGAGGGCCCCGACGAGCTGCTCCGGCGACAGCCCGCTACGCTCCGAAAGATCTTTGTGCACGCGTAAGGCACGGTCAATCTCGCCGCGCTTTCTGAATAGGCTGCCCAACGCAAACTGCAACTCAACTGCCTCGGGATGTTGCCGGGATGCTTCGATGAGCGCCTCGATCGCCTTATCCGGCTGCTCGGCAAGCAAGAAATTGAGGCCGCGAAAATAGGCCAGTGGCAGTTCACGCGATTCTGTCAGCAGGCGCTTGACATCGAACTTGGCACCGAGCCAGCCGAGCGCAAAAAAAGCAACGGCCGCAACAAACAACCAAGGCAACCAACCTACCCACGAGTCCATCAGGATGTTTTCGGCCCGCCGCGAGCGACCGGCTCAGCAGCTGGGGTGGCGAGAATCGAATCGTCCTTTGCCCGATTTTGCAACGCGCGGTTGAGATGTCGGATTTCGCGCTTCAGCCGAAAAATAGCGAGCAGCGCGGACAGCAGACCGAGCAGCAGACCGGCGCCGAAGAATGCGAGCAGAATCAACGCCAGCGGTGCTTGCAGACCGGTACCCAAGCCGTGGATGCTGACCAGTTCCGCATTCTTGGCGGCGAACCAAACAAGCAGCAGCACAACGATGACGCGGATCAGCCAAACCAAGATGTTCATGTCGAGTATTCTAGCCTGCATATTTCATGGGGAGGAGCTTGCGAGTGGGTGGATGGACGTGTGATGTTTCGCTCGACTGACCGGGGCATATCGGGATATGCAGAGGGAATAGAACGGAACAGCGCATGTTCAGCCGCCCGCTATCAAGTGCGTAGGCACATCGTCGCAAAAGTACGATTTGGATTATTCACGTGGATCACTTTGTCGTCGTGAGAATGCTAATAAATAAGGCCGACCGATGAAATATGCAGACTAGGTCGATTGGCGGCGGCTAACCGCCGGCTTCGGCGCCACCGGTGGGAATGAACAAAAAAATGGCCGGATACCTTTCGATAACCGGCCATTCGTATTGGAGCACATTCAATCGCTTTCTGTACCAGTGCGGGCGATCTGTCGTGTGACTGGCGCATTCACGCCGCCTTCACCGCTCGCCACTTGCGCACGTTGTGCCGCCTCAGCCGCTTCAAGCGCCTCGTCCACGCGTTCCCGAAGCTCTTTGCCGGCTTTGAAGTGCGGGACGTACTTCTTTGGCACCAACACCTTTTCGCCCGTCTTCGGATTGCGACC
>Ga0105047_10017419_pt1 | contig 11203 bp, 10 predicted proteins | sample MAT04_FD_78384 | JGI IMG/M metagenome (GOLD analysis project Ga0105047, IMG submission 78384) | Freshwater microbial communities from Lake Fryxell liftoff mats and glacier meltwater in Antarctica - MAT-04 (megahit assembly) | ecosystem: Environmental > Aquatic > Freshwater > Ice > Liftoff...
TATTTAAGTACAGAGACTTATATCATTTCAAGATATTCCTACTATCAATAAATACATAGGTTTGTAGAGGCGTGCATTTGTATGCCCCTACAGATGATTCATTTATTGCAAAGTTTGTTGTTAACGCAACGCCTCCAACGGATTATACCAACACAGCCTAAGTCTACATGAGTAGACTTAACTCTGCCTCATATCATACAGCAGAGGTAATGCTAGTAACCGTTTTAGACATAACTAAATTTGTGGTTTGAGTGCGTTGCGGTTCTCCAAGCATGACAATGGAGCAGGTGAGTTGTCTGGCTAACTGAGTTGTGACATCACTAATAGCTAACCCTCCAGGGCTGGTACGATTACGTATAAAAGGTAAAACTACTAAATCATATAATCGTGCTGCCTGCAAAATTGCTTGAGCAACATTTTCATGAGCGATAATTTGAATTTCTGGGGTATTAGTCAAAGGCAATTTAGATACCAGTAGGGAGAGATGCGATCGCCTCCAAGCAATTTTACTAGAACTAGTGCGGCGATCGCACACATTTAGTACAGTAATATGGCTCTGATTTGCCTCTGCCAGCATCTGGGCAAATTGTACAGGCTGTAATGTAGGTGCTGTTAAGTTTTCTACTGGTACTAAGATGCGCTGAATTTTTTTCGGTGATTCTACTAGACGTGTAACAGCTACTGGACAATGGGATGCCCAAAGCACACCATCAATCACATTCCCAAATAAACGCGCTCGCAACCCAGTGCGTTTACCCCAACCCATAACGATTAAATTAGCCTTTTGTTCACGAGCCGCTCTGCTAATTCCTTGAGCAAAGGCATCATCAATCCGCAGCATTGGTTCTGCGGCCACGCCCAATACTCGACTGTGTACCGTGGCTTTTGTTAATAATTGCTCACTCCGTTGTAGAGACGCTTCTAACTGCGGTGCATCCATTTGAGCAGTAGCATTAGCGATCGCAAGTGGGATAATTTTCCCCTTAGACTGACGCGCTAATAACGCTGCCATTTCAATCAAATACTGCTCGGTGTGAGGATTATAGACAGGTACGACTATAGTAAAAGCACTGTCTGTTTTTGGTGCGTTTTGGTCAGGTTGGGGTGGTGCTGGATCTTCATCGGGTGAGGAATTCAAACCAACAGCTATTCTACTAGTGAGCAACGGCCCCAAGGTTGATGTGACAACCATTAAGACAATGACGCTGTGTAATACTTCTAGTGGCAGCAACCCAGCCCGGTATCCCACTAACGTTGCTGCTAACGTTGTACCAACCTGGGGAACTGATAGCGACCAGATGGTTAGCATTTCTTGCCAGTTATACCGATAAAGCAGTTTTGTAAAAAAAGCTGCAATCAATTTACTGACAATCAAACCGACTATCATCAACAGCGTTAACTTGAGCGTGTCTAGGTTGTTCACAAAGGCGGGTAAATTGATCGTTAAGCCAAGGTCAACAAAGAAAATGGGAATAAATAGCACACTGCCAATAAATACCATTTTTTGTTTGACTGGCCCTTCCCCTACAGCTTCATTTACCGCCAAACCCGCTAAAAACGCACCAACAATTTTCTCTATCCCAATCAATTGAGCGCCCACAGCCGCCAGAAACACAGAAAGCAACACAAACAAAAACTTGTTTCCTTCGTCGTCTCCAGACCGTTTGAAAAATTCTTTGCCTGCCCAATCTAAGCCTGTCACAACGGCAACAGAGTAAATAATTAACCAACCTGACAAGCTGAGTAATTTAGCAAAGCTCAATGCTCCAGCATCAGCGACGGCTACACAAAGGGCTAAGATAAGTATTGCGCCAATATCTGTAAAAATCTTAGCTCCAATGGTGACGGTAACAGCTTCGTTGTTGATTACTCCCAAACGGCTGATTATGGGATATGCCAAAAGGGTATAGGAAGCAAATAAAGAGCCAATTAATATTGAAGTATTCCAGCCATAGCTTAGAATCAGCCCTACTAAGGTTCCCATCACCAGGGGGACAGTGAAAGTTAAGCTAGCAAACCCGAAGGCACGACTTTTTTGCCGACGAAACTGTTCTAGATCAACTTCTAGCCCTGCGACAAACAGCAAGTAAATTAACCCAATGTCTGATAGCAGGTTAATCATCGGCGAGTTTGACTGAAATAGATTCCAGCCTGAGGGGCCGAGTACTAGCCCTGAGAAAACCAAACCCACTAATCCTGGTAATCTTAGCCGCTCAAACATGATCGGTATAACTAAGATGACCACCAGCAAAATAGCAAAGGGAACAATTGGTTCCTTGCCAAGAACTTGGGAAGTTGGCTCCAGAGCAAGAACTTGTGATATGAGTTCCATAGGTAGGAATGAAGGGGCTATGGTAAATAGGACTTACGCAAAACTACACGGTGTAAGGGCAATTCATGAATTGCCCCTACCTGACAATCAGGGTTTTGGTTATTATTTGCGTAAGTCCTGGTAAAATTGCGATGATCTTGGGGCCGATCGCTTGATTGATAAATACAGAAGCCACCTGACGAACAATTAAAATTCTTAACTTACACTAACTAGGCAATTGTCTCAGAACTAACTACCTACGGATGGATTTGACTTAAAATGAACCGCAAGCGATCGTAGTCGTCTTTAAGTAGCACACTTAAGCTACGTCCAGCTTTAATTAGCCATTCTCGGTCAGCTTTGCGTAACTGGTATATATCTCGAATGGCAGCTGCGGCCAAAGACTCTACTGGCGCACCGTTAATACAAAGAAGTGTCCGCAAAAAATCTAGTTCTTCAGTAAATTTAATGATTGCTTCTGCTTCACACCGATAAACAGCTTGATGAATTTGCGGGGGACGGGGTGGTAGATACTGATATATTCTTTGGTTATAACCTCGATTCTGGGAAGATTGCTCAAATCCCACGATCGCAGATCGAAATTCTGTTCTGAGCATGGCAAATATCTGAGGTTGTTCTTCGCGTAAGTCTTGCAATGACAACCCCAAAGCTCTAGCCCGGTGTACGGAATCTATGGGCATAGTAGTGGCATAATATACTACTGCATAAACTTGGTTGCCCGATTCTTCGTCTACAGAACAGACCCAACTACCAAAGGGTGGCATGGAGGGAAAGCTCAAATCTGGTGGTTCCAAACACTGAGCTAAGAACTCGGTACTAGTAGTCTCAATCACCTCCGCAATGTGGTTGGGATGGCGATCGCCAGTAGCAAACTGTGGTAGTGGGAGGCGCATAGTAATTTAGTCATTAGTCATTGGTCATTAGTCATTTGTTTTTGCCAAATGACTAATGACTAATCTTATTTGGCTTTTTTACGTCCGGCGATGGTTTCTACGAGTTCCAATTCGCTCAGGCGAAAGGTAACTAATTTATCCCAGTTACCACCTTCAAATAATACGGCTACTTTGCCATCGGTCAGTCGTTGTACGAGTCCTTCGTAGCGATAATAGGTATCTGCGGGATTCTTGACGCGAACAGTTGCTCCAGGCAGAATCATGTTTTTAGCCTCGCTTGTTTCCTTTTAATAGCTTAATACTTGTTAATAGTCATTTGTCATTAGTCATTGGTCATTAGCAAAGGACAAATGACTAATGACGAATCAATAATACTTCTGCCTTTGGCGAAAATTTGCTACTGATTCTACTATTCCCAAGGAAATGAAGTTAGTCAGCATCGCAGAACGCCCGTAACTCATCCAAGGTAGGGGAATGCCTGCCACAGGCGCTAAACCAACTGTCATGCCAACGTTGACAATCAGCTGAAACACAATCATGGACAAAACGCCAATAGCCAACAAGGAACCAAAGTTATCTTTGGCGGTTTGGGCAACATGCAGTAGACGGAAGCAAATTAAGCAGAAGACAAACAGCACTACCAAACAACCAACAAAACCGAATTCTTCCCCCACTGCGGAGAAAATAAAGTCTGTATGCTGTTCAGGTACGAAATTAAGTTGCGTCATTGGCCCCTTAAACAGACCCCATCCCCAAATTTCACCAGCACCAATAGCAATGCGAGATTGGATTAAGTGATATCCAGCACCGAGTGGATCGTGATCAGGGTTCATGAATACAGTTAGGCGGTCTTTTTGATACTCTTTCAAAATATGGTTCCAGGCGAAGACTCCTAATTCGCCACCCAGTATATTGAAAGTCCACGCACCGATAGCACCTAAACCAAATCGACGCCAGGGAAGAGTTTGCCAGCCCACAATAGCCATCGCAAATGACCAAACTATTCCTAATGGGCCAAAAGATAGTTCTTTGAATAAAACTATCGGCTCTGATAAAGGCCAAGATATACTAAACAAAATGGCAGCAACCACAGGAGAAATCATCAGAATTAACCAGCCTGGGTTAGCATTTGCCCAGTAAAGCATTCCTAAGACGATCGCCCCAAATACTAGTGATGTTGCTAAATCTGGCTGCAAAAATACTAACCCCCAAGGTATAGCAGTGATTGCCAAAACGCGGAAAACACTTTCGAGGCTTGAAGCAGTCCGCCTATGTAACAAAGCTGCTAAGGTGATGATCATGCCGACTTTGGCAAATTCTGAAGGTTGCACGTTAAAGCCAGCGATACTAATCCACCGTTGCGCTCCTTTGGCGCTAGTACCAGCAATCATCACAGCGATTAAGCTGAAGTTCGTTAGTGCATAAGTTACCCAGTGCCACTGCATCAAGAGTTCATAACGGATGCGAGCTAAAAACAGGGCTATAAGCACGCCGATACCCGCTACCATCCAGTGCCACCACCAGTCAGTTACTGGCTGTTTCAGTTCCGTACTGAGAATCATGACACCACCAAAGATACTGACAGCAATCGGCAAACAAAATAGTAGCCAATCTACATTCTGCCAGGGCTTAACCCAAGACTTCCAGCGAATTTTGGGGAGCGATCGTTTTAATAACATTTTAAGAATTGGGCATTGGGCATTGGGAATTGGGCATTGGGAATTGGGAATTGGGAATTGGGAATTGGGCAATAATCAATAGTTCTTCTTCGCTCCTACCCCATGCCCTATGCCCTATGCCCCATGCCCCAATTTATTATGTCAAAGCTGCAACTGATACTTTACCAGCAATGGTAAGAGCGATCGCTGTTAATGCTTTTGCTGAAGCTGAATCTGGATCACCAACAACTATTGGCACACCACTGTCACCGCCAACTCGTGTGGAAATTTCTAGCGGTACGCACCCCAATAATGGCACTCCTAATTCGGCGGCTGTTTTAGAGCCACCACCGGAACCAAATATGTCATACTGCTTATCCGGTTGATCGGGGGGGATAAAATAGCTCATATTTTCCACGATCCCCAATACCGGGACATTCATCTGCTGGAACATCCGCAATCCCTTGCGAGAATCTAACAGGGCTACAGTTTGCGGCGTGGTGACAATTACTGCCCCTGCCATCGGCACTGCTTGGGTTAAAGTTAACTGAGCATCTCCGGTTCCTGGTGGCATATCTACAATCAAATAGTCCAGTTCTCCCCATTCAACTTGATAGAGAAACTGACGAATTACACCATTGAGCATAGGCCCCCGCCAAATTACTGGCTGATCTCGGTCAATCAAAAAGCCCATTGAAACTAATTTGACGCCGTGATTAAAAGCAGGTTCCAGGATATCACCTGTTTCAGTGGAACGCACTACAATTTGGGCATCTGCCAGACCCAGCATGGTGGGGTCATTGGGGCCGTAAATATCAGCATCTAGCAAACCGACTTTCGCCCCAGTTTGAGCTAAAGCCACTGCTACATTTACTGCCACCGTACTTTTACCAACGCCACCTTTGCCACTGGAAACAGCAATGATATTTTTCACCCCAGAAATACCAGTGCGGTCAGGTAAACTTTTTTGTTGCGGTGTTTCTGCCGTCACTTCTATGCTGACATCTGTAACACCTGAGAGTTTTTTGACAGCTTTCTTACAGTCTTCAACTATAAATTCACGTAAAGGACAGGCGGGAGTGGTCAACACCAAAGTGAAACTAACCTTGCCACCGTCAATTTTTACGTTGCGAATCATATTCAGTTCCACCAAACTTTTGCGGAGTTCTGGGTCTTCTACTGGTCGCAACACTTCTAAGACAGAGCGAGAATCGAGGACATCGTACATAACAATTCAAAATTCAAAATGAATAAATACACTTGTGGCGAACATCTTAGCTATTAACTGGATGCTTTCTTAAGTAAGGTCAGCTTAGTGTTTTCACTGCCAATGCCGTAATAAAACTTAGCAAATTGCATTAAACCTCATCTATGTTGAGAACCGTAGTTTTTGCCCTCACCCTAAATCCCTCTCCCAAATTTGGGAGAGGGATTTTTTTCTGGCTCCCCTTCTCCCAAATTTGGGAGAAGGGGCTGGGGGATGAGGGTTTTTTCTTTTCATACTGAAATAACTACAGTTTTCAAGATGGACGCGGTTTATCACCTAATAGAATCTTAACTTTCTTTGGGCATTGGGAAGAGGCAGAGGGGCAGTTCTTGCTGGGAGCAGAGGAGGAAGAGGTAACTTTTTATTCTCCCCCTTGTCCTCTTGTTCCCAGTACCTAAAAATCCAAACAACTGTCATTAAGGGATTTTTTCTTACCAGATACCGTTGGCAATGCCGTCTTTTCTACTGCTTCTACTAAAGACCGGGCTACGCGATCTGCATAAGGACGACATAAAGACCAAATTAGGGGCGATAACCAACCCCGTAGTGTTACAGAATAAGACAAACAAGTACCACAAACCGTTGACTCTACTTGATAAGTCACCCGTTCCTCTATCCCAGGAATCGCCATCACTCGGATACTCAGCATCTCCCTGTGATTGACGCGTTCCACAAAAATTCGGATGGGAATCGGCCAAAAGCGTGTTACAGCATGAAAAATTAATCCTGGCTTGGGTACTAATCCGTAGGGCACGTTAGTACTTTTAAGTAGTGGATGCCAGGAAACATCTGTTAAATCAGCGACTTTTTGCCACAGTTCATCTACAGAAGCAGAACTTATCTCTCGATACGTCCGCACCAGAGAAGCGCAAAACCGACGACGTTTGCGGTGGATGAATTTGGATAACCAACCTTGCATTTTCCTAATCCTCCTCGCTAGACACTTTCTGGTAACTCTGGTATTGTGGGCAACTACGCTCAAACCTTAATAGGACTTACGCAAAACTATACGCACTCAGGGGCAACTCATGAATTGCCCTAAGAAGAACCTTCTTTTCAATTATTATTTGCCTAAGTCCTGCCTAAATTAAAACTTTCTCAGAAATGCCCTGAACATAGCAAGCCTGTATTCGGTACAGACGCTAACAGATAATATAAGCAATATGGGAAAGAAGTTTTGAGCAGGCAAGTTTTACCCTTGATAATTCAAGGTTACGACTAAAGTCTAGTGTTTATACCAGAATGTTCCAATTAAGAATTTCAAAAAAAACTCAGTCAATATACAAGCCTATACGCATTTGAGGGAAAATAACTCTAGTGATGCCCATCAATCGGATAAATGCTTAACCAGTAAGAAAAAGCGGGTTGGGCAAATAGAGCTTGATTGTTGGCGCGTGTTTCCCCCAAATTTTAAGATAAGAAATTTGTGGCTTTCTGAAAATTGTAATTTTTTAGGTTCGGGAATCTATGTTGACCAACTCGCAAACACCAACTGTACCAGCAGAATCATCCAAGTCTTTGCCAGCACCTGACGCCCAGACTAGAGTCAGTCAGTTTATGAAACAACTGCAAGACGAAATTACCGAATCATTGGCAAAACTAGATGGTGTGGCTAAGTTTCTCGAAGATAGTTGGGAACGCCCAGAAGGGGGCGGAGGGCGATCGCGCGTGCTGCGAGAAGGTGCAATATTTGAACAAGCTGGTGTAAATTTTTCTGAAGTTTGGGGTTCCCATTTGCCAGCCTCAATTTTAGCCCAACGCCCTGAAGCCGCAGGGCATGGCTTTTATGCCACGGGCACTTCAATGGTATTACATCCTCACAATCCTTACGTACCCACAGTTCATCTAAATTATCGCTACTTTGAAGCGGGGCCAGTGTGGTGGTTTGGTGGTGGTCTTGACTTGACACCTTATTACCCCTTTGCTGAAGATGCGGCACATTTACATAAAACGTTAAAACAGGCTTGTGACAAACACCACCCAGACTATTACCCAGTGTTTAAGCGGTGGTGCGATGAATATTTTTACCTCAAGCATCGTGATGAGACACGGGGCGTAGGTGGTTTGTTTTTTGATTACCAAGATGGCGAGGGTGCTTTATATCGCGGGCCAAATCCCAATGGAGAAGCGGCTATTCATAGCAACCAGGTGGGAACACCAGCAACCCGTAATTGGGAAGATTTGTTTGCCTTTGTGCAAGACTGTGGTAGGGCATTTTTACCAGCTTACGTACCAATTTTAGAACGGCGTAATGGGATGGAGTATGGCGATCGCCAACGGAATTTTCAACTCTACCGCCGGGGAAGATATGTAGAATTTAACTTGGTTTATGACCGAGGCACCATTTTTGGTCTACAAACCAACGGACGCACCGAATCAATTCTCATGTCCCTACCACCCTTAGTGCGGTGGGAATACGGCTACCAACCGGAACCCAATTCCCCTGAAGCCGAGTTGTATGAAACTTTCCTTAAGCCTCAAGATTGGATTAACTGGACATCACCTCAATAGTGCTGAGTTAGGAGTTAGGAGTTAGGAGTTGGGAGTTAGGAGTTTGGAGTTCTTATTCTCCCTCATCTCCCTCATTTCCCCCACTCCCAATTCCCCACTATTTTGCTGAGTTCAACTACAAAAGTTAAGCACTTAGCAAAAAAAGGTGACAATTTTAGCTATAGCTTGTTAATCTCAAGTGGCAGTATTTGAAAATTCTGTAACTAGTTAATCTTTACAAAAATGTCACGGGGAGGGCTTTAGTGATTCATATAGACCAAAAAACTTATACAACCCAAGACGGAAACACCGTTATTGTCCTGACACCAGCAGGTCGGCTAGACATTACCACTGCTTGGCAATTTCGCCTGAAGTTACAGGAGTGTATTTCCAAACTCAGCCGCCATGTAGTTGTAAATCTGGCTCAGGTAAATTTTATTGATAGTTCTGGTCTCACGTCTTTGGTTGCTGGGATGCGTGATGCTGATAAAGTTAAGGGCAGTTTCCGCATCTGTAATGTACATCCAGAAGCCAAACTCGTGTTTGAAGTGACGATGATGGATACTGTCTTTGAAATCTTTGAAACAGAAGACGAAGCTTTAGAAGGCGTACCTCGTAGCATCGCTAGCTAAAAAAGAGTTAGGAGACGCGATTAATCGCGTCTGTACAGGAGTTAATTCAAAATTCATAACTCATAACTCATGACTTGATGTTATGGAATACTGGTTTCGCTTGGTGTAGCGATAAGGCCCCATAATCGCTCCCCAAGTTGCGTTTCCAGTTGCTGGATCGATTCCTTTGTCGTAGCTGTGGAATTCTGCCGCAGTAGCTTCAAAACCAAGGGAAACATTGATCCTATTGCCAAGATAAGTAAAGCTGCAATGAGTTTCTGGTGGTGCGGTAGCGGTAAATTTATAGCGATCGCCAGCTAGTGTTTCCTGAGTTACTGTTAAGATACAACCTGGTAGTAAATCTAATTTTTCGGATGTCAGTGTGTTAAGTAGAGCAGGCTTATTCCCTGCGCCTATTAATACATCTGGATCTTGAGGCATGTAGTATTGTACTTCCAGAGATGTGTCATTGCTGCCCTGACGCAACCGCATAATTCGTTGGCGGTAAGGTTTATCTAGGTTAAGAACGTTAGCCTGTTCGGCAAATAGGGTGATGCTATCTTCTGTGAACAGATTAATTGGTCTTTGCCACAGCCGGAGGTGGACAAACCAAATTGGTTCTCCTATGGCTTGTTTCTGATTATCAAATTCACCAGCTAGATACTCACTCAAAGCAATTAACTGTGGCGAGAAGTTCATAGATGCGATAAACAAATCATTAAGGATAAATATTTTTGGCTAGTTTTTTAGAGGAAAGGGTCTTAATCCCCTATGGCTACTAGCTTATAAAATACTTCTGATTCGTCTACATTGTAAATGAAACCGTCACCAGTCAAAAGCTAAACTTGGCAAAGTAGCCTTTAAGCGAGAAAATAAAGATACGTCGCCCTTAACATTTTCTTTGTGAACAACGTCCGTACTGTCTCTGATACAAAACGAACTTTTTACAATCTTCATACCCGTCCGATCAACACTATTTATCGTCGGGTAGTAGAAGAATTGATGGTGGAAATGCATCTGCTGTCAGTAAATATCGATTTTAGCTACAATTCAATTTATGCCTTGGGCGTCGTCACTACTTTTGACCGCTTCATGCAAGGCTATGAACCAGAACGGGATCAAGAATCAATTTTTAACGCCCTATGTCGGGCTATGGAACAAGATCCGCAACATTATCGACAGGATGCCGAAAGATTGCAAGCTGTAGCTAAAGGTTTGCCAGTTAAAGATTTAATTGGGTGGCTAGGCCAAACTACTTTTTTAGATCGAGATGGTGATTTACAAGCTCAACTGCAAGCGATCGCTAACAATCCTAACTTTAAATACAACCGTTTGTTCGCAATTGGTGTATTTTCGTTATTGGAACAGTCAGATCCTGAATTAGTCAAAGATGAAAAGCAACTCACGGAGGCGCTAAAAGCGATCGCTGCTGGCTTGCATTTGTCCGAAGACAAACTCAACAAGGATTTGGAGCTATATCGTTCTAACCTAGAGAAGATGGCGCAAGCGCTAATAGTGATGGCAGATATGCTCTCAGCCGATCGCAAAAAACGCGAACAACGTAAACAACAATCAATTACCCCCGTTGCTCCCCCAAGTTCTAACGAATAGTTAGGAATTAGAGTTAGGAGTTAGGAGTTAGGAGTTAAGAGTTAAGAGTTAAGAGTTATTAACAACTCATCACTCATCACTACTAACTCCTAACTTTTTATTTTAGACGCCCAATAATTTGTAGATTAAGCTGTTAATTATAGTCAGCGCAAATGCCCCAATAACGGCACTCCAAATCCCGTAACGCAAGCGAAAGCCCTCAACTAACCAAGCAGCAATACTAAAACAAACTACGGCAATCATAAATGTGAAAATGCTGGATAGCAAGTCCAATGTGAGTAAATTTGGTACTGCAAAAACGAGGCTTAAAATCGGTCTGACTATTGCCGTCACGATACCAA
>Ga0105047_10017421_pt1 | contig 11202 bp, 8 predicted proteins | sample MAT04_FD_78384 | JGI IMG/M metagenome (GOLD analysis project Ga0105047, IMG submission 78384) | Freshwater microbial communities from Lake Fryxell liftoff mats and glacier meltwater in Antarctica - MAT-04 (megahit assembly) | ecosystem: Environmental > Aquatic > Freshwater > Ice > Liftoff...
CGGGCGATCGCGCGGTATTCTGAAACCAGCGGCCCGTCCCCAAAGATATCTTCTCCGTCGGTAAATTTCTGTGTGGCGTTTTCAACTAACACGCGATCGCGGTCTTCTGGGTGAACGAGTTTCAGCCACAAATCTGGGTCTGCCCTCCATTCAGCTACAGAATAACCGAGAAAAGTCTCAATTTGCGGGCTGATGTAAAGTTTGGCATTGCGGTTGAGGGGAGAAATGTAGGTGACAGCGGGCATTTGTTCTACAAGCGCACAGTATTTCGCTTCTACGGTGCAGAGTGCTGCTTCTAGGCGCTGCCGCTCTAATTCGGAGGCGGCTTGTCCGGCAAAGATGCTGATGATTAGTTGAAATTTGGCAAGATTTGATTCTACCAAGGGGCGATCGTGGAAAATACAAATAATGCCTAAAGGTTCGCCGTAGGAGTTTTTGAGCAATACTCCGAGGAAACTCTGCGCACCTATAAAGATCGGTCTGCAGTCTTGTGGGAAGGTTTCCAGGAGGCAGTCTGGACAGGAGTACATTCCCTGCTCAAACACCAGCGCTTCGGGAGTATTGGCGGTGTTGCACTCAAAGTTTGGCTGCTGCTGTCCGTCGCTCCAAAAACTGATAACTTGCAATTGATCGGGATCAGCATCGGCGCGTTCGATCGACTTAATCGATTTGGAAACAACGGCGCTGCGAACTCCGAGAGAGGCGGCTAAGTGGCGAACTAAGGCATCAAAAAATTCTGCTCCTCCGGGTGAATTAGTACCTGCGAGGATGTTCCCGAGCAAGTCTTCGTCTAATTCTGCAGCAGCGCGGACAATTTTGGTTTGGTTACTGGCCTTGGGGCGAGATCGATTTTCCGCCATCTCTCCCTCCACACTCTGACTTAGGGTTTTGCTGGTGGAAAGCTCGATCGTCCGTGAAGGATTCACAGTTTGGCGCTGTGGCTTGGGGAATAATAGAGCGCGGGCTATACCTAAAACTTTACCCAAGAATCTGTCAGCGACGGGGAACAGATTTGAGTTGGGGAAAATCAAACAGTTTTTCCAAATTTTAAATTCCGCAGATAAATCGCCGTTTAATTCTGGCGGATGTGGTTGCTCTGCGGCGGGCGGCAGATTGGGAGGCATACGCTGCAATTTGAGATAAATTGCCCAAACAAAAGCTAAAGTCGCCGATCATCCCACAAGATACAAAAAAATGTCAAAGTCAAAAAATAAATCTCGATCGAACATTGATTAACACCGCTCGACAGTTATAGTAGTTATCTGAAGCCAATCTATTTATTAAAAATAACTAAGTATTGTCACCAATGGGTAACGCAGACAAGGTAGGATCGCAGTGAAGGCGAAAATAGAGTTAATAGCTTGTAAAAGTATAGTCATTTATTACATGACACGGGAGGCGTTGAGTCCCTCCCCTTTCGCTCTCACTTCGAGCGGATTAACCCGCCTCGGCTGAACTACGCAGCTCTCTATCCCATTACTAAAAGCATTTGGGATTGCTTTTCTCAAAATATTGTAAGACCCGTTAACATCGGCGTTAATCAATCGACCCGACGACGTTTTGTACAATCCTCTCTTAATTCGCGAACCACTAAATGTGATATCCTGGGTTCCAATATTTCCGTAGACAGGAATTGGATCTAAATTGAGAAAGTTCGATTTAGAAGTATAGGATTCTTCTTGCTCCATCACTTTTATTCCCATCAATTCAGCTTTGTATTTCAACATTTCAATTAGTCGAGCATGAGGTATGCTTACAAAGTTTTGATTGGTTTTTTTTCCTAAATTAATCTCGTTTTTCCATTGTGCATTTTTGCCAATTACTAGCGTCCCAATCTTTTGTGATGCCAGAAGATTGATAATCTGCCGACTGCTGTGGTGCAAGTAATTATCGACTTTTTGATGGCGACAACGAGTTAGGCGCTGAATGCGTGGTGAGGTTTGGCGATTTCCTTTTAATTGAGATTGTAGTTGTGCCTTACGCTTGTTGTAGAATTGATTGATTGATTTCAGTGGTCGCCCGTTAATCAGTACAGGGACAAATCCCGGCTGATTTGAAGTTAACGCCACTAAATTATTTAGCCCTAAATCGATACTAGCAATTGCTTCAGGGGGACTTGCCATGACGGTGGACTCCGGCTTACTTCGACTCAGCTCAGTACAGGCATTATAAATTACCTCGATTACATAGGAATCACATTTGGAAATTAGTCTAACTTGACAAATTTGTTCTTTTTTTACCTTGGTTTTAATGAAAATATTAGTACCTGAAAGCTTGATAATTCCTTTTTTTAGTTCCTTGCTACTAATTGCTTGAATTGTATAGATGAGAATATTCCGACCCTTGACTTTATCTTTATACTTCGGTAATTTCGGGCGACCAGTGAATTTATTCGGCTCAATTTTGTAAGTTTTGACTGCTTCAAAAAAAGATTTCCAATTCTTGTCCAATACCATTAATATTTGTTGACTTACCTTGGCTGGTAAGTCCTTGTATGCTTGATGATACTTCATCAAACGGTTCATTTCGTTGTAATTGATATAACCCCATCCATAGACAAAATTCTGACGAATAACGTAGTTAGCCGCGTTGTACAAATTTTTGGATTTAAAGGCTAATCTGTCAATTTCCACAAAACGATTCTCGGTGGATTTAATGATGTGTCTCTCTGCTAGTTGCATTCAGACTCTCCATTTTTTAACGAGGGCAAGAATTCTCTCAGTTGACCCTTCTGACTATATGATACTACCATTGTCTATTGATGCTTACAATCTTAATGAAGTTTTATAATACCGCTATGCAAGCGATAGTTTTTGAAACGCCCGGAAGCGCGTCCGTATTGAGACTGCAAGATATCCCCGCTCCTACTATACAAACAGAGACTGAAGTTTTGGTGCGGTTGCGGGCGGCGGGAGTCAATCCGATAGATACTAAGTTGCGATCGCGCGGCACTTTTTATCCAGAGAAAACTCCTCACGTTTTGGGGTGCGACGGTGCTGGAATCGTAGAAGCTGTCGGTGCTGCAGTGCAAAGTTTCCAAGTGGGAGACGAGGTTTTTTTCTGCAATGGCGGTTTGGGCGGGTTGACGGGTACCTATGCTGAGTTTGCCGTTGTAGACGAACGTTTCCTTGCCATCAAGCCTGCTACTTTAAGTTTTGTTGAGGCGGCGGCGGCACCGTTAGTTTTAATTACAGCATGGGAATCGCTGTACGATCGCGGGCGGTTGCAAGCTGGCCAAAAAGTATTGATACAAGCTGGTGCCGGCGGTGTCGGCCACGTCGCGATACAGTTGGCTTCGTTGCAAGGTGCTGAGGTTTGCACTACTGTTAGTTCCGAAGCCAAAGCCGAATTGGTACGGCAGTTGGGTGCAGATTTAGTTATTTTATACAAAAATACCGATGTTGTCGATGAGGTTTTGACTTGGACTCAAGGACAAGGAGTTGACTTGGCTTTCGATACAGTAGGGGGAGAAACTTTTTACCAAACTGTTCCGGCTGTGAAGATTTATGGAGATTTGGTAACTATTTTGGAACCAGATCCGGCTTTGGGGAATTTGAAAACAGCGAGGATGCGAAATCTGCGAATTAGTCTGGAATTAATGTTAACTCCGATGCTGCAAGGTTTGGCGGAGGAACAGGAACAACAGGCTCATATTTTGCAGAAGTGTGCTGGTTTGTGCGATCGTAATTTGCTCAAAATTCATGTCAGCCAAACTTTCCCCCTAGAACAAGCTCGAGCGGCTCACGAACTGTTAGAAACAGGCTCGGTCACAGGTAAAATAGTGCTTGAAATTCCCGGAGATTGAGATTTCCGGCGAATGGAATTCGTGAAGATTCCCGGCGAATGGAATTCGTGAAGATTCCCGGCGAATGGAATTCGCGGCGACACATACGAAACCCGCCTCCGCGGGTTGAAGAAATTTTAGATTCAAAAATCGCGGTTGAGATTCCCGGCGAATGGAATTCGCGGCGACACAAACGAAACCCGCCTCCGCGGGTTGAAGAAATTTTGGATTCCCGGCGAATCGAATTCGCGGCGACACAAACGAAACCCGCCTCCGCGGGTTGAAGAATCACGGGCGATTGAGATTATCTAGTGATTTTTGAGTCAGTTCCCAATGAGGAATCATTGATTTCTCCTTGTGGTGAACAGCTTGATTTTTGATATATTTAGCCACAACGTCGAGCCCATCACGGCTAACAGTAAATGCCCCATAGCTGCCTTGCCATTTAAAAAATTCACCCGGTTTAATTTCGTGAGTGATTAAATGGGAAGAACTACCCTTGACTTGCTTAATTATCTCAAATACCGCCAAAGTCGTCGGAAAAGCTGTTAACAGGTGAACGTGAACTTCTATACCACCAACAGCAATCACCGTGCATCCCAACTTCTGACATTCTGCAATAATTGCTGCATAGATTACTTGTTGAATATCAGGAGTAATCAACGGCAATCTATCCCAGGTTGACCAAGTAAAATGGATATACAACTGCGTAAAATTGTCTCTCATTGCTATTAAAACTGTGTGAAATTTGTCTTCAACCCACGGAGGTGGGTTTTGTCTGTGTCGCCGCGATTTCAATCGCCGGGGCTGTGTCGCCGCGATTTCAATCGCCGAGGCATCTTCAACCCACGGAGGTGGGTTTTGTCTGTGTCGCCGCGATTTCAATCGCCGGGGCATTAAGTCGTATACTCCGCGTTAATCTTCACGTAGTCGTAACTCAAATCACATCCCCAAGCCTTCGCAAAACCGCCGGCATTCCCGACACCAACCTGAATTAAAACCGTGTCTCCCTTCAGATATTCACCAGCAGCCGCCGCCTTCATATAATTACTCGCAGCAGATTTATCGAACTCCTCGGGCTGTCCATTTTCCATCATCAAAAAATCCCCCAATTGAATCCGCAAATTCTCCTGTTCAAAAGGAACACCAGCGCGCCCAGCCGCCGCCGCAATTCTGCCCCAATTGGGATCGCGTCCGAAAATAGCAGCTTTCACCAAAGAAGAACCGACTATTGTTTTGGCAATTTTACTCGCAGAAACTTCGTCGGCGGCACCGCTAACTTGGACTTCTACCAAACAAGTTGCACCTTCGCCGTCGCGGGCGATCGCCTTTGCTAAATGCACGCAAACTTCTGTCAGCATCGCCTCTAATTTTTCAGCCTCCGGGCCCATTTCTGTAATCGCCGGCGTGCGAGATTGACCGTTGGCCAAAGCAATTAGCGAATCGTTGGTACTGGTATCGCCATCAACTGTAATTTGATTGAAACTTCTGTCAGCGGCCCGACTCAGCATTTCCTGCCACAAATGCGAGGATACTGCTGCATCACAGGTTACAAATGCTAGCATTGTTGCCATATTCGGGTGAATCATTCCCGAACCTTTGCAAATGCCGCCGATCCGCACGGGGCGATCGCCAAACATGGTTTCCAGGGCGATCGTTTTCGGCACTAAATCAGTCGTACAAATAGCCTTAGCAGCCGCATCGGAACCAGTTTCCGATGCCTCAGCAACCAATCGCGGAATTCCGGCCCTCAACGGTTCCATTTTAATCCGCTGTCCGATCACGCCAGTGGAGGCCAAAAGAATTGATTCTGAAGGAATATTCAGCGCTTCTGCCAACAATTTCGCGCTTTCGAGGGCATCTGCTAAGCCTGCTTCGCCAGTCGCAGCATTTGCTTGTCCCGCATTGCACAAAATTGCTTTGGCGCTGGGTTTCGCTTGCAAACGCTGGCGGCAGTAGTCCACGCAAGCAGCCCGAACTGTGGATGTGGTGAAGACTCCGGCGGCGATCGCGTCTACTTCTGACAAAATTAAGCTTAAATCCGGCAAGCCTGAAGGCTTCAAACCCGCTGTAATTCCCGATGCTCGATATCCTCTGGGTGCTGTAACTCCGCCGTCAATGACTTTCCACTCCGACATGATGACCTCCCTAGTAGCCTTCAATCTTCTGAAGAGGGATTATATCACTTTGAATTTTAAATTTTAGATTTTAGATTTTAGATTGCCAAGGACTGATGACTTGGTAAGGGTTGCTCGTTTTCGGGTTTTTCGGCGTGGAAATGCCGTTATACCAATTTCATAAAGTAGCGCTAGATCTTACCCCCCTCAACCCCCCCTTATACCAATTTCATAAAGTAGCGCTAGATCTTACCCCCCCAACCCCCCCGCGAGTTCGGGGGGGCTCAGACTTCATCTATAGCACATCTTGAGAAAAATGGTATTAGTAAGGCGGGGGCTAAGACTTCATCCATAGCACATCTTGAGAAAAATGGTATTAAGCGAGGCTGTGCTTTACTTTTTGTATTTAACTAGCCCCATAAAACTAATCGCGGCTTCCAATCTAGAGTTAGAACTCAAGAAGAAGTCGCGACGGTTTTTTAACTGTCATTATTAATTTTTAGCTGGCAAACCACAAACTCGATTCAACTGTCTCGCTGTTGAAAAAACGAGTTATTTGCGATCGACACTTAACTCTCTACCGACATCTAAACCAACTTCAGCAGCCGCACGGCTCAGCATGGATTCCTGACGATTTTTGACTAGGTGTTGCTGGCGCATCATCAGGTTGCGCGCTTGTTGTTGAGTAGACATCGCGAGTTTCTCCAAGTGTAGGTAGTAGGTTTGCGAGCAATTGGGGAAATTGAGCTTGCCTTAGCTCATGCTGGCGTTGCTGCGATCGTAACTGGCTCGAAGGCTTGGCTGTGCTTTGCCTTGAATGTGGCCCCAGTAGTGGGTATCTTCCATCCCGACTTCGCTAGCGGTGCGGTTGAGCATGGATTGCTGCCGGTTCTTCACCATGTGGTGGTGGCGCATCATCAGAGAGCGGGCTTGATTTTCGGTAGACATATGCGGTTCCTCCGTATTTTTTTATTTAATGTTGAACTGTTTTTTTCTTCCTACTTATCACTATAACAGATAATTCTGTATCTAATGCTACCGAATTAAAATTGTTACAAAATTTTACAATCGCTCGGTCGATCGAGAGTGCAGAAAGTGCGATCGGGCTTTGGTTAATTGATTCAGCCTGCAACCTCAAGCAGCGATCGCTTTTTAGTTTGTGAGTAAAGGCTTGATGGGCGATCGCCAATATTGACCTACAACCAAACTCTAGAATATTGCTAGATCAGTTTGCTTGTAGGTCAGCGACAGGTGAGGGACACTGTAGGGAGTCTGGTCAAAAGTTAATTCGGTAAACTGGCTTGCTAGATAGTTCCTAGAAAACTAGCCAGTAATGGCCGAAAGCATTGATAATCCGTAATCTTACTGAAAATTTGGCACTGAGAACAGAAAATGGCTTTGATTTTGACATTTTTGGGCAAAGGCGGCACTGGCCGCAGCACGATCGCGATCGCAACAGCTAAAAAATACGCAGCTCAAGGCAAGCGAGTTCTGCTGCTCGGCCAAGATCCCGGCCCTGCATTGGGTATTCTGCTAGGAGTTCCCCTGACTCCGAGCCCCCAGGAAATCTCCCCGAACCTCAAAGCAGTTCAGGTGCAAAGCGCGCCACTGCTAGAACGCAGGTGGGACGAAGTTAAAAAACTGGAAGCTCAATATGTCCGCACCCCGTTTTTCAAAGAGATTTACGGTCAAGAATTGGGAGTTTTACCGGGAATGGACAGCGCCCTAGCGTTGAACGAACTTCGGGAATACGAGGACAGCAAACAATACGATGTAATTGTATATGACGGCACCGGCGGCATGGATACGCTGCGAATGCTGGGAATGCCGGAAATTCTGAGTTGGTATATCCGCCGCTTCCGCCAAGCTTTGGTAGATTCGGATTTGGGTAAAGCGCTTTCGCCTTTTATTCAACCGGTTGTCAGTACCGTGTTGACGGTGGATTTGTCGGGAGATAATGCTTTTCAATCTACTAAGCAAGTCGATAATCTGTTGGATAAGGGTAAGGAAGCGCTGGCAGATCCGAACCGCACGGCTGCTTATTTGGTGACGACTGGGGATGCAAGTGCGATCGCCACCGCCCGCTATCTTTGGGGAAGTTCTCAACAAATTGGTTTAACAGTCGGCGGTGTAATTGTCAATCAAGCAGTAGTTACAGAAACCCTTGCAGCAGATTTCGATCCTTTGACAGCGGTTTCGGTACCGGCGCACAGCGAAAATAATTGGCAGCCCTTAATTGATGCTTTGCCAGATTTTTCTGAAGCGGGAAAAGCTCCTAAACCAATTAACATAAACATTGCACAGCGTCAAGTTAGTTTGTTTTTGCCTGGGTTTGACAAGAAAGCAATTAAATTGATTCAATCGGGGCCGGAAGTGACGATCGAAGCGGGCGATCAGCGGCGCAATATTTTGCTACCTCCGCAGCTAACTGGTAAGTCTGTTACTGGTGCTAAGTTCCAAAATGGTTACTTGATTGTTTCTTTTTAGCAGTTAAGTTGTCGGGATTTAGGGTGAATTTGGGAACGGGATCTCCGGCCCGTTCCACATTTTTATAGGAATCGAACACGGCGGTTGAAACCGCGTCTACACAAACAAAACCCGGATGGTGCGCGGGTTGAATAAAAGACGGTTAAAATTACCTTGTTTTCTTCAGTCCGCGGAGGCGGACATCGTTTGTGTAGACGCGAATTCCATTCGCCGTCTGATCTTTTGTAGACGCGAATTCTATTCGCCCTCTTATCTTTTATCGTTACCGTTACCATTTCCATTCCCACCAGTCGTGAGCAAAACCCGCTTAGCCAAAGGTTCCGGCACTTCTTGTAAACGATCGAACTCCCAATGAAAAAATCCTACACCCATCGTCTGCGATCGCAATTCTACAATTAAATTTTGCATTTCGGCGATCGGCAAATAAACCGAAACAGCATCCCATCCCTTCCAGTCTGGTTTACCCTCATAGCCGAGAATTTGGCCGCGATGTCCGCTGACTAATTGCAACACCTTTGATGTACACTCGTTGGGAGCGCAAATTTCCACTTTGGCGATCGGCTCCAGCAAAGTTGATTCGCACTTCTCCATCCCGGACTGCATCGCCAACCGCGCCGCCTGCTTAAAAGCTTGTTCGGAACTGTCAACAGAATGATAGGAACCGTTCGTCAGAGTCACCGATACATCTACCACCGGGAAACCCAACGGGCCGCGATCCAAATATTCGCGCACTCCCACTTCAACGCCGGGAATATACTGTTTTGGAACGACTCCGCCGACGATTTTGTCGGTGAAAGTGAAACCTTCTCCGCGAGGCTGCGGTGCGATGTCGAGATAAACGTCTCCAAACTGTCCATGTCCGCCGCTTTGGTGTTTGTAGCGCCCGTGGATGGATGATGCGGGTTTGCGAATGGTTTCTTTGTACGGTACTTGCGGTAAGTGAGTTACCATCGGCAAATTATACTTGCGGCGCAACCTATCTAATGCTACTTTCAGATGGATTTCACCTTGACCCCAAAGTATAACTTCGTGGGTGTCGTCGTGCTGTTGCCAAACTAAAGATGGGTCTTCTTCTAATAGTTTAGCTAAGGCAGAACTCAGCTTAACTTCATCGTTGCGCTTTTCGGGGACGATCGCCAGTGCGTACACAGGGGAGACGATTTCGGCTTTTGGTAATAATTCGTCAGAGCCCAGCACATCGCCTGTTCTCAAGCCTTCCAGCCTGCCCACAGCGACGATTTCCCCGGCACTGACGGACTGCAAACTTTGCGTTTGTTGCCCGGTCAAGCGGTACAAACCGTTAACTCGAACTCCGTTCAAAAGTGCTCCGTCTGCGAGGGTTCCCCGCCACATTCTCACTAACGATAACTTACCTCCTTGAGGCGTGTAATAGGTTTTGAGGATTTGAGCCAGAACTTTGTTTTCACTTTGTATAATGCCACGGCGTTCTGCTGTAGTTTCCGGTGTCGGCGCTTCTCTGAGTAAAGCTTCCAGCAGAGGCCGCACGCCGAAATCTTGTTCGGCGATACCGATGAATACGGGCACTATTAAATCAGCGCCTAATTCCATCTTCAAATCGCGGGTAATTTCTTCGACATCGGGGTTGATTTCTTCGAGCAATTCTTCGAGTAAATGGTCGTCAAAATTGGCTAATTCTTCGAGCATTTCCTGTCGCGCGGCGCTTTCTTGTGCTTTGAGGTGTTCGGGAAGCGGGACGGGATCTGCGGGTGCGCCGGAGTGATAGTGGTAAGCTTGTTCGGTTACTAAGTCGATGAAACCGATGATTTGTTCGTTTTTGCCGATCGGGTATTGGTGAGGTACAATTGGTCTGCTGGAAACGGATTTTAGGGCGTTGAGCACTTCGGTGAAGTTGCTACCGCAAGTAATTTCGTCTGTGCACGCGCGATCGATTTTGTTGATGAAAACTAGGTGGGGAATCTCCCAATCATCTAGGAATTTAAACAGTGGCGCGAGGGTTAAAGTGCGATCGGCAACCGGTTCGCAAACAATCACAGCCGCATCGACACCGATAAGTGCATTGTAAGTTTCTTGGGCAAATTCGATCGAGCCGGGACAGTCAAGAAATGTGAAGCGAACGTTTTCGTATTCGGCGGTGGCGCTGTTGACTTCTGTGCTCATTTTGCGATCGCGCGCTTCAGCAGAACCGTCACCTACCGTATTACCATCCTTGACATTTCCCTTGCGAGTAATCGTCCCTGTCACCGACAGCAAACTTTCCAGCAGTGCGGTTTTACCGCTTAAATAAGGGCCAACAATTGCCACGTTTCGCGTAGCCCCAATGACATTTTCGTTCATAATTGCCTCCTACACAAAGTGAAGGGGAAGGGGAAGGAGAAGATGATGATTCAGGAAAAAAACTTGTGTTTGCCGGTTTCTCCGATCTCTTCCCTTTTGAACAGCAAAACTTTTATTTGCTGTTTTTCTTAGTTTAATCTTAAATGGAGACAAGAAATCATTAATTACTATGAACTATTAAGTAGTTTTGTAAATCGGTACGACTGATGGGTAGCCAGAAACCGGGTTTTTTCCACAATATTTCGGTATCACCAACAAACTCGGTAAAAAACCCGGTTTCTTCTAGTCTTAATGCGTCCGAAACAGTACCCAATCCGTAGGGGCGGGTTCACCAACAATCTATGGTAAAAACGAATAATCTCATAAACCCGCCCACCCCCACAAACAATAAAAATATACCCAAAATTTATCGATCGAATGTTCATATAAACAATGGCGGGGATGGGGCGGGTTTATGAGATTGTCTGTCAGTTTCATAGATGGTTGGTGAACCCGCCC
>Ga0105047_10017422_pt1 | contig 11202 bp, 17 predicted proteins | sample MAT04_FD_78384 | JGI IMG/M metagenome (GOLD analysis project Ga0105047, IMG submission 78384) | Freshwater microbial communities from Lake Fryxell liftoff mats and glacier meltwater in Antarctica - MAT-04 (megahit assembly) | ecosystem: Environmental > Aquatic > Freshwater > Ice > Liftoff...
ACATTCGCGATGCCAACGGCAAGCTGCTGAAGATCGATGCGCGGCCCAGCGACGCGGTGGCCCTCGGCATCGCCGGCAACGTACCGATACTCGTCGAGGAGCACGTTCTCGATGGCGCTCAGAACGAGCAATGAGCAGCAAAGCGGGCACCTTGCTGACCATGCATGGCGACTTGCTGCGCGACACGCCAGCCGATATCGCCGCGCACGCTCTCGCGGCCGCTAAGACCAGTGAAGCAGGCGGCCCGCTGATCGCCCGAGTCTGGTCTGGCAACATGGCTGAAGATGGCCCTTTCGCAGTGGACGCCGCGGCGTGGTTGCCGACCCGCCGCGGACCAGCCGGGCAGGCATGCGCGGCTCTGTGCGCTATTTTGGGCTCCCATGGGGCTGGCAACGAGGTTTGGCTGCGCCCCCATGCGCGTCACTGCGTGGGAGACTTGGCCATCGCCGCGGCGTGGTGCATTGCTGACACGGGAGGCGCGGCAGGGGCGCGAGGTACGGGCGCGGCGACTTTTCGGCTCATGCTCGATGTGCCCGCCCTGCTCACACGATACATGCTCGAGCATGCCCAAGATCACTTGATGCGTATCGAGATGGCTGCTCTTGGGCCAATGCTGCGGCCCAAGCTTGCGGCCGTGGTGGTGGGCAACCTGCGCGAGCCAGATGATGGGAGCGAGAGCGGCACGCCCCTGCTGGCTGATCGCCTTGGTGTTGACGAGGGGCCAGCCCTGGAGTGCGTAGGGATCGACGATGGTTTGATTGCACCGCAGTTGCTGCGCGGGCTCGCTGACCGTCTGCACGCAGCGGGCGTGAATGTCGTCACGCTTTAGTCTGGCCAGCGCGCAGTAAAAACCCCGCCGAAGCGGGGCTTTGTAAACTTAAATGAAAGGCCAGATGTTCAGCGAAACTTAGCGAACTTCTGCCACGAAGCCATCGGGCAGCGGTGTCCCGAGCTTCATGTTGAGCTCTTCGAGCTTGCGCTCAACCTCACGCAGTGAGGTGCGGCCAAAGGAGCGAACCTTGAGCAGCTCGGACTCGCTCTTGCTGACCAGATCGGCCACCGACTTGATGCCGGCAGACTCGAGGCAGTTGCTGGCGCGAACTGAAAGCTCCATCTCGCTGATGGACATGCTCAGCTTGCGACGCATCTCGTCGGAGGCGGTGTTCTCCATCGAGACGGTGTCGCTGACGGCCTGCTCACCCATATCCATGTGCATGAGCACCACGGTGGTGAACTTGCGGAGAATCTTGGCGGCCTCGACGAGCGCCATTTCCGGGGCGATCGTGCCGTTGGTCCAGATCTCCATGATCAGCTTGTCGAAGTTGGTCTTCTGACCGACGCGCGTCTCCTCAACGGCGTAGCGCACACGCGTCACCGGCGAGTAGTTGGCGTCAACGGGGATGACACCGACGGGCTGATCTTCGTTGGAGTTGTAAGACTCTGAGGCGGGGATGTAGCCACGGCCCTTCTTAACCGTCAGCTCCATCATGAATGGCACCTTGTCAGTCAGCGTGGCCAGCAGCTGATCACCGTTGATGATCGTGACGGCAGGATCGGTCTCGATCATGGCGGCGACAATCTCGCCTGGGCCTTGGAAGCCGAGCTTGATTGTCTTGCCCTCCGGGGGGCAGTCGCCATCAATCTGAACGATCAGAGACTTGATGTTGAGGATGATGTCGCAGACGTCCTCGTTCACGCCGGGGAGCGTGGAGAACTCGTGCTGCACCTTCTCGATTTTGGCCGAGCACACCGCCGCGCCTTCGAGCGACGAGAGCAGAATGCGACGCAGCGCATTGCCGATGGTGGTGCCGAAACCACGCTCGAACGGTTCGATCATGAATCGGCCGTAGGTGGGAGATTTGAACTTTTGATCGATCGTGAACTTGGAGGGGAGTTCAAGACCACGCCAGCGGACTGCAGGCATCAGGATTGTCCTTAAATCTGGCAGCGGCGAGGACGCGAGGGAACTTCAGTCAGTTCACGGGGAACAGTGGCCTGCCGCTGCCAAACGGCCAAAGCCCCTTCTGTCTGACTGCAAATCAAGCCGCCCCAATAAAGGGGCGGCAAGAGAAATTGAAACCTTCAGATCGTGCCTTGGCACGACGGGTAAGACGATCACGCTGTAGACCACGTATGGCATTACACGCGACAACGCCCATCCGCGGCGTTAGACGCGACGACGTTTAGTTGGGCGGCAGCCGTTGTGCGGCACTGGCGTGTGGTCTTCGACGGCAGTGACACGAATGCCAGTGCTCGTCAGGCCGTTGACGCAGGACTCACGCCCCGCGCCAGCACCCTTGATACGCACTTCAACCTCGGAGACACCGAGCTTGCGTGCCTTCTGGCCGCAGTTCTCGCCAGCGCGGGTCGCTGCGAAGGGAGTGGACTTGCGAGTGCCTTTGAAGCCGACGGTGCCAGCGGAGTCCCAGCAAAGGGCCTCGCCGTTCATGTCGGTGATGGTGATCATCGTGTTGTTGTTGCTCGCCCGGACAAAGGCGATGCCACGCACGACGTTCTTGCGGACTTTCTTGACTTTCTTGGCCATAGGAATCGGCTCTCACTTGCTGAAAAACGCTGACTGCCGTCGGGAGCGTGCCGCGGTGGAATCGGCTCGCTTGCGGCAACTCAGATGTGCCAAATGGATGTTCAAACCAGAAGTGCGAAACTGGAACAATCGTCCAGTTCGCAAACCTGTCGGGCTGCTTAGCCCTTGACGCCCTTCTTGCCTGCGACCGTCTTACGACGACCCTTGCGGGTGCGGCAGTTGGTGCGGGTGCGCTGACCGCGAACGGGCAGACCCTTGCGGTGACGCTCGCCCCGATAGGACTTGATGTCCTTGAGGCGCTGCACGTTCTGCGAGACCGAGCGACGAAGCTCACCCTCGACGACGTAGTTGTTGTCGATGATGGCCGAGATGCGCGCGAGCATCTGCTCGTCGACATCGCGGGAGCGCGTCTCCGGATCGACTTTCGCTTCCTCGAGAATTTCGCGCGCAAACTTCTGGCCGATGCCATGAATGTACTGCAGGGCGAAGTAAATCTTCTTATTCTCGGGAACGTCAATACCGGCGATACGAGGCACGCTTGAAACTCCATTGGTGTACAGCCAGCTGGGCTGCAACACCGGGACATACTTTGCTGAATTGGCAGAAACCAGAACACCAAACCGGCCGGCTGACCGCAACCCACATCATCGTCTTACGACGCGTGCGCCAGAGGTGCGCGAGGGGTGCGGGAGCCGCGATCATCAGCCCTGCACCTGCTTGTGCTTTGGCTCAACCTTGCAAATGACGCGTAGCTTGCCCTTGCGGCGGACAATCTGGCAATCCTTGCAAATCTTCTTTACGCTGGCACGAACCTTCATGGGAACCTCAAATGCAGTTGCAGTCGAAAACTTGAAATTCAGAGCGGAGGGGATGATAGGCCACCCTTGTGCGGGTGTCGAACCAGAAACCACCTGCCGATGAGAACAATCCGCCACTCTTTACGCAAGGCGTCCCACTACCTATCCCCATTACCCGCGCCCAGCTGATTACTGGCGGAAAGTGATACGGGCCTTGGTCAGGTCATACGGGCTCATCTCAACCGTCACCCGGTCGCCAGGCAGGATACGGATGTAGTTCATCCTCATCCGCCCCGAGACATACCCCAGAACCACCATCTCGTTGGGGAGCTTGACCCGAAACATCGCGTTCGGGAGGGCTTCCACCACGGTGGCATCCATCGTTAACTTGTCATCCTGTTTAGCCATAAAAGTGTTATCGGTCGTTAGCAGCAGTGTAAGGGCGGGGTGAGTCAATAGGCCATACGGGCCGACGAGATTTTGGGGCCGCGGCCATTATCGCCGGTCAGGAAGCCGGCGTAGTTACGCATGAGCAAGTTGGCCTCAACGCGCTGAATGAAGTCGAGGACAACGGAGACGACGATTAACAAGCCGATGCCGCCGAGGAACTGGGTGACGGTGGGGTCCACCTTCAGTCCTGTGGAGATGACGTTGGGCAGCACTGCGATGATCGAGAGGAACGCTGCGCCGACGAAGGTGATGCGCTCCATGACGGCCTCAAGATACTCGGCGGTGCGCGGGCCAGGGCGAAGGCCGGGGATGAACGAGCCATGCTCGCGAAGCTGCTTGGCGATGTCCTGAGGGTTGAACTGAACGGTGATCCAGAAGTAGCTGAAGAAGTAGATCAGCAACACCTCGAGCATGATGTACACATACGCGCCCGGGGCAAGCTGATCGCTCAGCCAGCCGACAAAGCTGGTTGCGCCATCGGCGCCGATGCCAGCGAAGTAGCTACGGAGGCCGCCGAGCACGAGCGAGGGGAAGATCATCAGCGAGCTGGCAAACACCACCGGCATCACGCCGGAGTGGTTCAGCCGCAGGGGGAGATACGTCTTCTGGCCGCCGACGACCATGCGGCCGCGGGTGTGCTTGGCCTGCTGCACGGGGATGCGGCGCTGGGCCACGGTCATCAACACGCTCGCGCCGACGATCATGACGAAAAAGGAGATGAGAGCCAGCAGGCCGGGGTAGCCAACCTTGCTCGGGTCGGCAGGATCGAAATTCTGGTAGATCCAGATGACGGCCTGCGGCATGGCCGAGAGAATACCGGCCATGATGATCATCGAAACACCGTTACCGATGCCGTACTTGTCGATCTGCTCACCGATCCACATCATGAACATGGTGCCAGCGGTAAGTGCGGCGATGCCCATGACCCAGAAGAACGGATTGCCCGCCCACTGGGCCTGAATCATGTTCTGTGAGCCGAGATACGCCATGAAGCCGTAGCCCTGAACAATGCACAAGCCGATGGTGGCGTAGCGCGTCCACTCAGCGAGCTTCTGGCGGCCAGTCGGCCCTTCCTCTTGCATTTTCTTCAATGCGGGCAGCACCGTGCCCAGCAGCTGAAAGATAATCGATGCTGAGATGTATGGCAGCACGCCGAGGCCGAAGATCGTCGAGTGGCTAAAGGCACCACCCGAAAAAATATTGATCGTCGCTGCGACCCGATCAAAAGCCCCCTCAGAGCCTGTTTCGGACTTCTTGAAGGCGTCGATGATCACCTGATATGAGATGCCAGGTAAGGGTACCCAGTGTCCGATCCGCACCACGGCCAGCATGGCCAGCGTGAAAAGGATCTTGCCCCGAAGCTCGGGGATCTTAAAGGCGTTGATGAAGCCCTTGATAATGGAATCGAACATGCGTGTAGCTCAGGAACCCGGAGCGTGCCCTTCTCAGCGAGCGCGCGTGAATGTGAACTCAGACCCATACCTGCCCCACCCTTGAAGCCCCCACCGTTGAAGCAACCTGCAAGCCACTGCCGGGCCCGCTCACTCCCCCCGCTACCACAATCCCTTTGCAACCTGCGGTAGTGTAGCCAAAGCCCTAAGGGGCCCGGTACTGCAGGCCTCAATTCTGCTCGCCGCAGGCCGCAACAAAAACCCGCGAAGCACTACGAGAACGGGGCGCGATGTTGAGTCGCGCCCCGATGGGAAAGTTTGCGTGACCGCACTGGCGAAGCTGAACAGTCCAGCTCAAGGCCAATGGTGTTACTCAGCCGCCTCAGCAACAACCGGCTTGCCAGCGGTGCCAGCGCGCTTGCCACGCTTGAGCTTCTTGGTGAGATTCTTGGGCGACTTGTCCTCGCTGTTGCGATCAATGCCGCGGACATTATCGCGACGTGTGCCCGTCTCGTTGACCGAGCCGCCAGCATCGATGACGCTCTTGCGAACGCTGGCCGACACGCGGCTGGCGTTCACCGTCAACTTCAGCTTCAGGCCACCCTCGGGCATGTTGCCGAGAATCTTCAGGTCGCGCGAATCATCGCGAACCAGGCCGGCCTTGACCAGTGAGGAGGAGTCAACCGCGCCACCCTTGGCGAACGCCGGGTGAGCAACGATGTCCTTGACGTTGACAATCCAGAACTCGGTGGCGAATTGAGCGTTCGAGAAGCCATACTTCCGTAAACGGCGGAACAATGGCATCTGGCCACCTTCGAAGGCCTTCTTGCGGGCGGTGCCGGAGCGTGAGCCCGCACCCTTGCTGCCGCGGCCTGAGGTCTTACCGCTACCCGAACCGCGGCCCCGGCCGACGCGCTTGCGTGCCTTGTAGGTGCCGGCCTGCGCGGTGATTTCGTGGATCATCATGGCGAAACTTCCTAAAGCAAAGCACCGTGAAAGGGGTGCAAACAGAGCATTCAAAAATCTGTGACCAGAATCGTCAGAACACATCAGAAACGTGCCAGCCCAAGCCGAAAGGGCGACTGGCGAGAAAACCGTCGCCGCTTAGGCCGAGGGAGCCGCACCACCAGTTGGTGCAGCCGGGCCCGAAGAGGACGGGGAAGATGCGGGCGCCGAACGGAAATCGCTACGGGGGCCGCCGCGGCCACCCATACCACCACCCATGCCGCCACGGCCTCCGCCACCACGGCCGCCACGACCGCCACGGTCCATGCCGAGCGTGTTGATCGGGCCCTTGGGCTTGTCAGACTTCTTGACGTTGGGCACGAAGGCCTTGCCCTTCTCGATTTTGGCCGAGATTGTCGTGGGCTCAAGCGTGGTCGAGCGCAGCGCCGCGACCTGCTCCGGCGTGCGGAGTTGATCGATGGCGTTGAAAACGGCCTTGAGCACGTTCTGCGGGTTGGTTGAGCCGTAGCACTTGGTCAGGCAATCCTGAACGCCCACCAGGTCGAGCACAGCGCGGACGACGGTGCCAGCGATAACGCCAGTACCGGGTGACGCAGGAATGAGACGAACGCGGGCGGCGGAGAAGGTACCTTCAACCTCATGGTGAATGGTGGTGCCGATGCGGACCATCTTCTTCATGTTGCGCTGGGCAGCGCGCTGGGCCTTCTCGATGGCCTGGGGAACTTCCTTGCCTTTGGCGTAGCCAAAGCCAACTTCACCATTGCGATTGCCGATGACGACGAGGCCACCGAATGAGAAGCGGCGGCCGCCCTTGACCGTCGTCGACGTGCGATAGACGCCGATGGTCGTTGATTCAATACTGCCTTTTTCGTCAAGAAGCTCGGCCATGGTTTGCTCGTGCGGAAAGTCGAAAGTCGGTGGAACGGATCGTGGCGGTCAGGTCGGAAAAGTTCAGCTTCGATGCTTTGACTTGAGGATCAAGTCTGCCGCCGCGAAGCGCCGGAAGTTAGAACGAGAGGCCTTCTTTGCGGGCGGCATCGGCCAGCGCCTTCACTCGCCCGTGGAACTTGAATCCAGCACGGTCGAAGGCGACCTTAGTGATACCCTTGGCCTTGGCCCGCTGTGCCAGCAAAGCGCCAACCGCGGCGGCAGCGTCGGCATTGCCCGACTTGCCACCCAGTGAACCCTTGGCCGTCTTATCGAGCGTGCTTGCCGAGGCCAGCGTGCGCCCGGCAAGATCATCGATGATCTGCGCGTAGATGTGATTCAGCGACTTGTAGACGCACAGGCGCGGACGATCCGGCGTGCCATCGACAAGCTTGCGAATGCCGATGTGGCGGCGAGTACGGCGAACAACTTTGTGCTTGGCGCGGTCCATGGAAATGGCTCAAAAGTGCGGTCGAAAAGACGGTCAAGAACTCGGAAAGTGCAGATCGTGCGATGGTAAGCGGAGTTGGCACCATGCCAGCAGTCACCCGGCTTACGCGGAACCGAAGGCCTTGCCCGCCTTGCGACGGATGGTCTCGGTGGTGTACTTGATTCCCTTGCCCTGGTATGGCTCGGGCTTGCGATGGGAACGAATCTTCGAGGCAAGCATGCCCACGGCCTGCTTGTCTGCGCCGCTGATGTGGATGAACTGCTTCTCCACAGTCACCTTGACACCGGTGGGCACCTCAACGAGGATGGGGTTGGCGAAGCCAACGGTTAACTTGAGCTGGCTGCCAGTAATGGCGGCGTTGTAACCGACGCCGACGACCTCGAGCGACTTCTTAAAGCCGGTGGTGACGCCGATGACCATGCTGTTGAGGATGGAACGGGTCGTTCCAAACAGGGCGCGAACCTCGCGGTTCTGGCCGTACTTGGTCTCATCGATGGAAACGATCACCGACTTCTCGCTTTCCTTGAAGTCAACCTGTACCTCGGGCTTGAACGTGAAGTTCAGCGTGCCGAGAGGACCGGTGATGGAGACAGTCTGATCCTTAAGAGCGATCTTGACTTTTTCCGGGACCGTGATGGGCTTGCGGCCGATACGGGACATGGTGAGAACCTTTCAGCAAGGGCGAGAAGAGCAAAGAAACGGGCAAAACCAAACTCAATCAATCAGCTAGTTGGACGTGCTTACTCGATGACGCACAGCAGCTCGCCACCGACTTTCTCGGTGCGGCACTTGCGGTCGGAGAGCACGCCCTTGGACGTGGAGACGACGCAGATGCCAAGGCCCTGCAGCGGGCGGGGCAGCTCGTCGCAGCGCTTGTAGACGCGGCGGCCGGGCTTGCTCTCACGCTTTAGCATGGTCAGGACACGCTCGCCGCGGGCTCCGTACTTCAGGTGGATCTTGATCTTGCCACCACGGCCATCCTCAACGACTTCGTAGCCATTGATATAGCCCTCATCCTTGAGTACTTGGGCGATGCCGCGGCAGACGCGGGAGTTGACGCAGGCCACATCCTTGGCCTTGTTGAACAAGGCATTGCGGATCCGTGTGACCATGTCGGAGATCGGGTCGTTGATCGCCATGGGGAAATACTCGAGGCGGAAAAGTCAAAGGGACACAGAACGAGAACTACAGAAAACTCAAATACGAGCGGTGAGCCGATGGCTGGTTACCCGGGAGGGTTGATTGCCAGACGGGCTGTTTACCACGAGGCCTTGCGCATGCCTGGAATCTTGCCTTCAAGGGCGAGCTTGCGGAGCATGATGCGCGAGATGCCGAACTTGCGGTAGACGCCACGGGCGCGACCGGTGAGCTGGCAGCGACGCACCTTGCGGCTGGAGAACTTGGGGGGACGGTTGCTCTTGATGAACTGGGCGGTCGTGGTCATGGGTGGTGCCTCTGGCGGTGGAACCTGAAATCAGGCATGTTCGCCGGAAATACGTGGAGTTATTTCTTCTTTTCTTCGGGACGCTTGAACGGCATGCCAAGTTCGGCAAGGATGAACTTGCTCAGTTCAGGCGTGCTGTTGCGGAAGGTGATGGAGATGTTCATGCCGTGCGTGAAAGTCGCCTCGGCCATATTGATCTCCGGGAAGACGCCCTGCTCGGTGATGCCGCAGGCGTAGTTGCCCTGCCCATCAAAGGCCTTGTCGTTCAGGCCGCGGAAGTCCTTGATGCGCGGGCATGCCAGGTTGATGAACCGGTCGAGGAAGTGCCACATGCGATCACGACGCAGCGTGACGATGGCGGCCGTCTCGGCACCTTCACGAACCTTGAAGTTCGAGACGCTCTTCTTGGCGATGGTGATGACGGGCTTCTGACCGGCAACACGCACGATGGTGTCAAGCACCGTCGTCTTGACATTCGGCGGCAGCTTGTTGTTCTCAAGGTGCCGGCCCATGTTGACGTTGAGCACGATCTTGTCGAACCGCGGCTGGCTCATCGGGTTTTTGATGCCGAACTTCTCGGCAACCGCCTGATGCACCTGTGTCTTGAAGCGGGTCTGCAGCCGCGGCTCGATACGCGGCTGCGTATCGGCGGTCGCTACATTGCCATAGTCCTTGGTCTTGCTGGTCTTGGGGGCCTTGGAGCCCTGCGGCCTGCCACCAGACTTGCCAGCGGCCTTGCCTGCGGCCCCGCCTGCAGTCTGGCCTGCGGCCTTGCCTGCATCGGACTTCTCGTTCTTGTTGGTCTTTTCGTCAGCCATGGTGAACCTTCAGTATTCGGCCAATATCGGGATTCAAACAATCCCTCAGAACAGTCTTGCGAGCATCACTCGCTTACGTGCAGTTAGTTGCAAAATTCAGCAGTCGCAGTCCAGGTAACGCAGATGCTTACTTGGCGGAGCGGAGCGTGGAGAGTTCCTTGCCACCACGGGCCGCTACGCGAACCTTGGCTCCATCGGCCTTGGTGACGAAGCGCACACGGGTGGGCTTGCCATCAACGACCGGCGAAACCTTTGACACGTGCAGCGGTGCTTCACGCGTCACGATCGCACCCTGTGGGTTGACCTTGGTGGGCTTCATGTGCTTGGTGATCAGATTGACACCCTTGACAAACACGCGATCGTGCTTGGTGTCGATCTTGATGATCTCGCCGGTGAGACCCTTGTGGTCACCCGAGGTGATCATGACGTTGTCGCCTGTACGAACGTGACGAGCCATAGTTACACAACCTCCGGAGCGAGGGAAACAATCTTCATGTAGTTGCGGTCGCGAAGCTCGCGGGCAACGGGGCCGAAGATGCGTGTGCCCTTCGGGTTGCCGTCATCCTGAATCAGGACTACGGCGTTTGCATCAAACTTGATGTACGAACCGTCAGCCCGGCGCGTGGCCTTGGTGGTGCGCACCACGACGGCCTTGGACATATCGCCTGCCTTGACCTCAGCGCCCGGGAGCGCCTTCTTGACAGAGATGTATACCCGATCGCCGATGCCGGCGGTTTTGCGGGTGAACTTGCCGGATCCTGTGGAGCCACCGTACACGCGGATGACGTATGCGATCTTCGCACCCGAGTTGTCAGCCACTTCGCAGCGTGTTTCTTGCTGAATCATTGGTCACTTCTTTCATCGCCAGGGTGCGGCCACAAGGCCGGCCACTGACGAACTAACTTCTGTTACAGTCTTCCCAAACAAACGAGTCAATCCAAACCGGTCAATCCAGTCGCACGCTGCCCTTTACTGCTTTGCAGCAACCGGTGCAACCTCAACGGCTTGGAACTGCACAGCACCTGAGCGGACGATGCGAACCAGCTTCCACGACTTGGTCTTGCTGATCGGGCGGCAGCTTGCCACCTCCACAACGTCACCCAAGCGCGAGACGTTGGCCTCATCATGCACATGCAGCACCGTGCGCTTGCGGATGATCTTGCCGTACTTTGCGTGCATCTGCGGGTTGGGCAGAACCACGGTGCGGGTCTTATCGCGCTTGTCGCTCTCAACGATGCCGATGCGCGTGGCCTGGGGCCGCGCACCAAACGATGCGCCAGCGGAAACTCCGCTGGTGGCGGCTGGCTTGGCTCCGGCTGGTCGGGAAGGGATCGTGCTGGGCGACTTCTTATCAGACATGCTCATCCTGTTCTTCTTGAGAGAACCCTAAAATCGATTTGAATACTTGCAGAC
>Ga0105047_10017424_pt1 | contig 11202 bp, 10 predicted proteins | sample MAT04_FD_78384 | JGI IMG/M metagenome (GOLD analysis project Ga0105047, IMG submission 78384) | Freshwater microbial communities from Lake Fryxell liftoff mats and glacier meltwater in Antarctica - MAT-04 (megahit assembly) | ecosystem: Environmental > Aquatic > Freshwater > Ice > Liftoff...
CCAACCGCATCGCCGAGGAGGGCAACGCGCCCGCGGCGCAGGGCGTGGCGGTCGAGCAGATCGTCGAGCGGCAGGTCGACGGCGCGCGGCGCCCGGCGTTCGCGCTGGCGCTGGCCTCGGCGCTGCGTTCGGCCGGCGACGAGCGGGTCTCGACGGTCGAGCTGCGGCAGAACGACCTCGCGTTCGCCGGTCAGATGGTCCACCTCAAGGAGCGCATCCCGGTGATGATCGCCGCGGCGGCCGCGGTGATGCTGCTCCTGATCGTGAACGCAGCGGCCGGATACCGGCAGCTCATGACGCGCGAGGCGGAGATCGACCGGCAGTTCTGCGAGATCACCAAGAGCACCGTGGGTCGCGAGATCTGCGAGCCCAAGGAGGCGATCGTCGCCATGCAGAAGCCGGCGAGCGAGCTCGGTAACGTGAAGCTGCCCGAGCGATCGGCGCTGAACATCGCCGCGGAGCTCTCGTCGCGCATCCCGAAGGAGCTGGAGGTGGCGATCGAGGAGCTCGACGTCAGCCCCGACCGCGCCAAGATCAGCGGCGAGACGGCCACCTTCGACGCCGTAGACTCGATCGTCCTCGAGTACGCCAAGGACGCCTGCTACTCCGACATCAAGAAGGGGAAGCTGCAAAAGAAGGCCGGCGGCGAGAAGATCGAGTTCCAGCTGACCATGAACATGGAGTGCTCATGAGCACCTTTCCCGAACGTATCGGAGCTTCTTTCGAGCGCCTGTCGCGGCGCGAGCAGGGCATAGTCCTGTTCGTCGTGGTGATCGGGTTCTCGTTCATCCTCGGGATGGCGAACTATTTCGTCTCCCGCGATCTGGCCAAGCGCGAGAAGCGCATCGACGCCAAGATGGCCCAGCTGACCCAGGTGGCCGGCCTGCGCGGTGACTATCAGCGCCGCCTCGGCGAGCAGAACCGCATCGCCAGCGAGATCCGCCGCAACAACGGCATGCGGCTCCTCTCGTACATCGAGGAGACCGCCAAGCGCTCGACGATCGAGATCGGCAACGCCCAGGAGCGCACCGGCGCGCAGCTCGGCGGCGGCGTCCTCAAGGAAGAAGACGCGGAGATCACCATCCGCGACGTCAGCATCGATCGACTGTACGACTTCCTGAAGCGCCTCGAGGAAGGCAACCCGCTGGTGAAAGTGCGCCAGCTCAAGGTGCGGAAGCGCTACGCGGACCCCAAGCGACTGGAGGCGACGGTGACCGTCGGGACCTTCAAGACGACCACCTAGGACCCCAATGTTCAGCTCGACCATCGCCCGAAGAATTGGCTACTCCCTTTTCTTCCTGTTCTCTTTCGTCCTCGGACTCTATCTGACGTTCCCCTGGAGCGCGGCCAAGGAGAAGATCTTCGCCTTTGCCTCGAAGCAGGTGGGGACCAAGATCACCGCGCAAACGCTGGAGCCGAGCTGGATCACCGGCGTCGAGATGAACGGCGTGGAGATCGGCGAGGTCGACCCGATCGTCCTCGACAAGGTTCGGGCGCGGGTCCACCTCTTGCCGTTTCTGACGGGGAAACAGGGCTTCTCGGTGTGGCTGCCGATCGGCAAGGGCGAGATCGACGCCGACGTGACCATGGGCCCGGAGATCATCGACGTCGACGCGCACATCGCCAAGGTGCAGCTCGATCAGGTCGCGCCGCTGCTCGCCGCCTCGGGCCTGCCGCTCATCGGGACGGTCGATCTGACCGCCGACCTGACGCTGGGAAAGAAGGATCCGAAGCTCACCCACGGGAAGATCGTGCTGACCACCGAGGGCCTCGCCGTGGAGAAGGGCGGGAAGATGGGGATGGTGCCGGTGCCGGAGCTGACGCTGGGCAACCTCAAGCTGGAGGTGCCGATCACCGACGGCAAGATCGAGTTCAAGAACACCCGTGTGCCCGGCACGGACGTGGAGATCTCGCTCGACGGCAGCATCGCGCTCAACGAGGTGATCGGCCGGAGCAGCATCAACCTGATGCTGGGGATCAAGCCGACCGAGAAGCTGCTCGGATCGGACCCGCTGCTGCGGCCCATCCTGAAGAACTTCGACAGCGCCAAGGACAGCGAAGGCTTCTACGGCCTCGCGATCACCGGCACGCTCCAGAACCGCAAGACGACCCCGCGCCGGCGATGAATCCCTTCCCGAAGCTCGCGACCTTCGTGATCGCCCCGATCCACGAGGCCGCGGTCGAAGCCATCCATCCCAGCGAGGCCGCGCTCGTCACGCCGCGCGCGGTCGAGAAGCGCCACAAGGAGCTGCGCGCCGGCCGCGTCCTGGCCCACCGTGCGCTCGCCCAGGCCGGCTGCCCTACGCATGCCGCCCCCATCCTCCAAGGCCCCCGGAACGAGCCCCTGTGGCCCTCCGGCTGGGCCGGCGCCATCTCCCACGCCGAGCGCTGGGCCTGCGCGGTGGTCGCCCCGCTGACCGCGACGGCCGGCGTCGGCGTCGACGTGGAGTCGCTCGAGCGCAAGGTCGACATCGAGATCGCCCGCATCGTCTGCCACGACGACGAGCGCGCCTGGGTGGGCAGCGACGACGCGCGCCTCAAGGCGATCTTCTCGGCGAAGGAGTCGATCTTCAAGGCGCTCTATCCGGTGGCGAACGTCTTCCTGGAGTTCAAGGACGCGCGGGTGGTGGCGACCGAGGGAGGCTTCGACGCGGAATTGCTGGTGCCGGCCTCACCGCGACACCCGGCGGGGTTTCGTATGTCGATCGCGGTATCGACGTTCGATGCGCACGTCTTGAGCGCGCTGGTCCTTCCGCCCTGAGATTTCGCGCGAAGGACGCGGAGGCGACGCAAAGAGCGCGAACTTTCGGATTTCGCGCAGAGGACGCCAAGGCGAACGCCAAAGAGCGCAGAACTCATGATTTTCTGGGATCCGGATCGGAAAAGAAAATCCGTTCGCGTCCTTCGCGTCCGCCTCCGCGTCCTTTGCGCGAAATCCAAGAGCGGGATCCGGATCAGGACGTCGGCAGCTTCGCCAGCGCCGCCAGCACCCGCACGTTCATCTCCAGCGTCCCCACCGTCACGCGCACCGAGTGCGGCATCGCGTAGGCGCCCATCGAGCGCACCAAAATGCCGTGCGACTTCATCTCGTGCTGCGCGCGGTCGCCGTCGATCTTGGTGTGGACCACGACGAAGTTGGCCTGGCTCGGGACCCAGCCCATGCCCAGCTTGCGGAGGCCTTCCTCGAGCTGGATGCGGCCGGCGGCGCAGAGGGCGACGCTCTTCGCGAGGTGCGCTTCGTCTTCCATCGCCGCGATCGCCGCGACCTGGGCCACGGTGCTCACGTTGTACGGCTGGCGGACGCGATCGATGTAGTCGACCAGCTCGGGATCCATCACGCCGTAGCCGACGCGCAGCCCCGCCAGCGCATAGGCCTTGGAGAACGTGCGCAGCACGACGAGCCGCGGGCGGCCCGGGAAGTCGGTCAGGCCGTTGGGATAGTCCGGCGCGGTGGCGTACTCGAAGTAAGCCTCGTCGAGCACCACGATCACCGACGGCGGGATGCGCTCGAGAAACGCGTTCAGCTCGCGCTTGTTGACGTACGTGCCGGTCGGGTTGTTGGGGTTCGCGATGAAGACGATCTTCGTGCGGTGATCGACCAGCCCCGCGAGGGCCGGCAGATCGAAGCGATCGCGGAACAGCGGCGAGAGGATCGCGTCCCTGCCCTGCGCCTGCGCAGCGAGGCGGTACACGACGAACGACGGCCAGGCCGACACCACCGACTCGTCGGGGCCCACGAACGTGCGGACCAGGAGCTCGATGATCTCGTTCGAGCCGTTGCCGATCACCAGGCGCGCCGCGTCGACGTTGATCTTCTTCGCGATCGCTTCCTTCAGCACGGTGCAGTTGCCGTCGGGATAGAGGTGGGCCTCGGCCAGCATCTTCGTCGCGGCCGCGACCGCGTGCGGCGAGGGTCCGAGCACGTTCTCGTTGGCGGCGAGGAGCAAGATCTCCTGCTCGGAGATGCCGAGCTCCTTCGCGACGTGGCGCCAGGGCTTGCCAGGCGGATACGCGCGCATCGCCTCGATCGACGGGAGCACCAGGCGGCTCTTGCGCATCGTGGCGGCGTGCAGCGCCGGCGGCAGGTCACCGGTCACCGGGACCCCATAGTCTTGATCGTAGCTGGTCATGATACCCTCCCATCCGTCGCTGTTCCCAGCGCGCCCAGCTTCCTGAAGCGCGCGTACCGATCGTCGATCAGCGCCTGCGGCGACATCAGCTCGAGCTCGCCCAGGTGCCGGCGAATCGCCTCGCCCACGCTCGCCGCGATCTGATCCACGTCGCGGTGCGCGCCCCCCGGCGGCTCCCTGATGATCTCGTCGATCACGCCCAGGCCCAACAGATCGGGCGCGGTGAGCTTGAGCGCGTCCGCGGCGCGCTCGGCGTGCGACGCGTCCTTGAAGAGGATCGACGAGCAGGCCTCGGGCGAGATCACCGAATACGTGCCGTACTCGAGCATCAAGACGCGGTTCGCGACGCCGATCGCCAGCGCGCCGCCGCTGCCGCCTTCGCCGATCACCAGCGCGATCACCGGGACCGACAGGCTGGCCATCGCCTCGAGCGCGTCGGCGATCGCGAGCGCCTGGCCGCGCTCCTCGGCGTCGATGCCCGGGTACGCGCCGGGCGTGTCGATGAGCGTGATGATCGGGCGGCCGAAGCGCTCCGCGAGGCGCATCAGTCGGATCGCTTTGCGATACCCCTCGGGGCGCGCCATGCCGAAGTTGCGGCGGACGTTCTCCTTGGTGGTGCGGCCCTTCTGGTTGCCGATGATGAGGACGCTCTGGTTGTCGAAGCGGCCGAAGCCGCCGACGATCGCGCCATCATCGGCGAACGCGCGATCGCCGTGGAACTCGACGAAGTCGGTGGTCAGCTTCTGCACGTAATCGAGCGTGTACGGGCGGCCGTTGTGGCGCGAGAGCTGGACGATCTGCCAGCGCGTGAGGCGCGAATAGAGGCTCTCCTGGAGCTCGCGCGCGCGCACCTCGAGGATCTCGATCTGGTTCTCGATCCCGGCGTCGGCGATCGCCTCGAGATCGATCGAGTGCTCACCGGTGGACGGTCCCAGCCCCACCTCGGCGGACCGATCCCGGCCGGCGGCAATGCGGCGGAGCTCCTCGATCTTCCGTTCCAGCTCGAGGATGGGCCGCTCGAAATCGAGCTCGCGATACACGACGGGCACGAGTTGCACGCGGTGCCCGAAAGAGCAATCGAAGGAAGCCTACTGACGCAATGCGGCGAGGCCCATGTGCTGGTCGAGGGTCGCCTCGAGCTGGGCGCGCTCGAGCTTGCCGTTGTGACGCCACGCGACGCGCCCGTCGGGCGCGATCAGCACCGTGTACGGCAGATCGCCCTCGAACCCGAAGCTCGGGTCGAGCGCGCTCGACGGGGGCAGATGCAGCGACGACGCCGCCGGGACGTTGAGCGAGCGCATGAACTCCACCGCGGTCACGCGCGACTCCTCCTCCTCGAGCGCAACGGCCGCAAAGCGACCGCCCTTGGCCTCGAGCTTCTGACCGACGTCGACGAGGAAGGACTTGAGCTCCTCGCGGCACGGGCCGCACCAGGTGGCCCAGAAGTTCATCAGCGTCCACTTGCCCGCGACAATCGCCGGCTCGCTCGCGCCGCCGTCGAGGCGCGTCGTGGCGAGGGTCAGGGCGCTGGTCGGGACCGGCTGCACCGACGCGGCCTTGATCGCGTCCGCGAGGAAGCGACGGAACTCCTCCGGGTCGTTGGTGCTGCTGGGGAAGGTCGCGATCACCGTGCCGTCGGCGCGCTCCACGACGTAGAAAGGCAGCGCCGCGGTGCCGAAGCGCTTGATCTGATCGGCCCCGTTCTTCTCGTACTCCGGGCCCTGCCCGTCGGTGTACAGCTCGACCTGCACCATCGTGTCGAGCAGCGACTTGATCGCCGGCTTCGGGAACACGCCGCCTTCCATGTAGCGGCAGTTGGTGCACGTGTAGCCGGTGTAATTCACGAACACGAGCTTCGATGACTTGGCCGCCTCGGCGCGGCCGGCGTCGAGATCGTGGATCCAGTTGAACGCCGAAGCGCTCCTCGAGCCCGAGGACACGCCAGAAGACGCCACCGCGGTCTCGCCCGGCAGCGTCGCGGGCGGGAGCCAGCCGTCGATCCAGCCGAGCGATCGACCGGTGAACAGACCGAGCGCGAGGAACAACGTGAACGCAAACGCGCCCGACGCGATCAGCATGCGCGGCACCGAGATGCGGATCTCGCCCTCGGTGTGATCGTCGCCGAGGCGCAGCTTGCCGAGCAGGAACATCGCGCAGAGCCCGAACAGCGACACCCACAGCGCGAGCACGAGATCGCGCGAGAGCAGGTTGGTCCGCCACACCAGATCGGCGTTGGAGAAGAACTTCCACGCCGCTGCCAGCTCGACGAAGCCGAGCGTGACGCGGGTGACGACCAGCCAGTTGCCGTTCTTTCCGCGCAGCCGTCGAGCGGCCTGGGGGAACAGCGCGAGCAGGAAGAACGGCAGGACGAACGCGCTCGAGAATGCCAGCATGCCGATGGTCGGCCAGAACCACTCGCCGTCGGCAGCGGCGACGACGACGACGCCGACGAACGCCACGGTGCACGTGAAGAAGACGGTGGTCGCGGTGACCGCGGCGATGCCGACCGCCACGTAGTCGCCGAGGCCGGCCCTGTGCTGCACCTTGCCGCCGGCGGCCGGGCCCCAGCGCGCCTCCAGCCGATTGGTGAACGCGAGCAGGAAGGCCGGCGCTTGGATCTCGAACATGCCGAGCAGGTTCAGCGAGAAGAACACCAGCACCATCGCCAGGATCAGGTTGAAGACCGGGTGCGACGCGAACTGCTGGACGCCAGTGGCGCCGAGGATCACCGAGAGCACCACGCCCGCGAAGGTGAAGCAGGCGACCATCGACACCGCGTAGAACGCCGCGAGCCGCGCGCCGCGGCCGAAGCTCTCCTCGGAGTACTTCGAGAAGAACGAGACGGTCAGCGGGATCGCCGGGAACACGCAGGGCGTCGCCAGCGCGGCGAGGCCGGCGAGGAACGCCACCATGATGAAGGCGAAGAAGCCCTCGCTGCCTGCGCCGGTCAGCGCGACGCCATTCGGCTTCGCGGCCGCAGCGCCGCTGCCGCGATCGGCGATGATGATCGCGAGCGGCGCGGTGATGCGCTGCGAGAGGCAGGTCTCCTCGGTGCAGATCTGCCCGCGGATCGAGACCTGTGCGCCCGCGCGCGCGCCCGGGGTCGCGGCCCGGTCGATCGTGACGACCCGCTCGAAGTGCGCGGTCGCGCCGCCCGGGTAGTGGGCCAGCTCGCGCTCGAATCCGCGGTCGAAAGCGACGGTCGGGGCGGTGCCGCGCCACTCGCCGGCGAGCAGCGCTCCGGGCGCGTTGTCGAGCGTGATCTGGAGCGCCTGGGGGCCGGGCCCGTCGCCCGTCCCGGGCTTGATCGCCCAGAGGTGCCACCCGGTGGGGATGTCGACATCCACCGCGAGCACGACGCTGTCGCCGGGGCCGTACTTCGCCGTGGCGATCGACGCACGCGCGGTGATGGCCGCGTCGGGCGCGGCCCCGATCAGCGCCAGTAATGCCAGCGAGCCGACAGACACGGGCTACACCATGTCCAACCGGACCGGACCCCGCAAGTCCCGAGACGCTCACGCTGCGCGGCCCACCTCCGGATCGTCGGCCGTTAACCGTGACCGTGACCGTGACCGTTTATTCCACGTCGAGGACGCGCCAGCGGCCTTTTTGCCGGATCATCCGGATGGTGCGCCGGGGATCGTACGGAATGCTGGCAAAATCGCCCTCGATCACCACCGCGCGATCGGTGATCGCCGCCAGGCCGTGCGCCGCGCGGGCGTAGCGCTCGCGATCTTCCACCAGCCGCCCCGCCAGGATATCCGTCCCGTCCTTCGCGTGATCCTCCGGGAGAAATGCCCGCACGCGCGCCACGTCCCCGGCCAGCGCAGCCTCGAGGAACGCCCGCGCCGCGCCGCGGGGGTCGCTCGCCAGGCGCGCCGTGAGCGCCTCGTCGCGCACCCGCCAGGCCTCGCTTTCGCGCACCAGAACCAGCGTCCGGCCGTCGGCGAGCTCGAGCGTTATCTTCTTCGCCGGCGTCGTGGGGGCGGTCTTCGGCAGGGCCATCGCGGAAAAGGCCCCGGCCACCGTCGCGCTCCGCACGTCCTCGCTGGACAGCGCGTACGCGGCGGCGACATCACCGCGATCGAGCGCCAACAGATAGCTCTGTGCGACGCTCTCCGGCGTGACCGGATGCGCGCATCCAGCAGCAAAAAGCGCCAATAACGCGCGCGTTTTCACAGCTCCTCGTGGGTGATCTCGCCGGACGCGATCGTCAGCACCGCGCGGCCCCTGAGCGTCTCACCGAGGATGGGGCTGTTGAACGAGCGCGAGGCGCTGCTGGCGACGTTGAACACCCAGCTCTTCTCGAGATCGATCGCCGTGAGATCGGCCAGGCCGCCCTCGACCAGGCGCCCGATCCCGCTGTGCCCGAGCACCTGCGCCGGGCTGCGGGTCATCGCGCTGATCGCCCGCTCGAGCGTGAGCCGGCCCTCGCGAACGAGCGACAGCACCACCGAGAGCGCGGTCTCGAGCGCCACCGCACCGAACGCAGCGCGGTCGTATTCCATGTTCTTGTCGAGGTTGGTCTGCGGGACGTGATCGCTGGCGATCGCATCGAGCGTCCCATCGGCCACGCCGGCGATCACCGCGTCGACGTCGCTCCGCGGGCGCAGCGGCGGCCACACCTTGGCCGCGGTCTGGTAGCCGATCACCGCGTCGTGGGTGAGCGTCATGTAGAGCGGTGAGGCCTCGGCCGTGACGCGGATTCCGCGCTTTTTTGCCTGCCGGATGAGCTCGATGCCCTCCGCGGTGGTGACGTGCCCGAAGTGCAGCCGTCCGCCGGTGAGCGCCGCGAGCGCGATGTCGCGCGAGATGCCGACCGTCTCCGCCGCGACCGGTGCGCCGGCCAGGCCGAGTCGGATGGAGACGCTGCCCTCGTGCATCACGCCGCCGAGCGAGAGCGACTCGTCCTCCGCGTGCGTGAAGATCGGCAGGTTGAGCTCGCTGGCCAGCTCGAGCGCGTAGCGGAGGAGCTGGCTGTCGCGCACCGAGCGATCGGCGTCGGTGAACGCCACGCACCCGCGCGCCGCGAGCTGGGCCATCTCGGTGAGCCGCTCGCCCTTGCGATCGACCGACAGCGCGCCGGCCGGGAGGATCCGCGTGCCGCCGGCGTCGCGGGCGCGTGCCAGGATCAGCTCCACCACCTCGGGTCGATCGATGGTCGGCTGGGTCGTCGGCATCATCACCACCGTGGTGAACCCACCGCGGGCGGCCGCGCGCGCGCCGGTGGCGATGGTCTCGCGCTTCGTGAAGCCGGGCTCGCAGAGGTGCGCGCGCAGATCGACCAGGCCAGGGACGAGCAATCCGCCCTTCAGATCGACGATCTTGTCGCCGTGCGCGTCCTGCGGCGCGTCGAGCGATGCGATGCGATCGCCGTCGACGATCACCGTGCGTTTGGGGTGATCGAGGCCGCTGCCGGGATCGAACAGCCGCGCGTGCTTGAGCACGATCCTCATGCGGTCCGCCCGGGTGGCATCGAGGTCCGCGCCGGACCCCAGGGCCCGATGCCGACCGCGCGCTCGAGCACCGCCATGCGGGCGGCGATGCCGTTCGTCACCTGGTGCGCGACGACCGAGGTCGGCCCGTCGGCGACCTCCGGCTCGATCTCGATGCCGCGGTTCATCGGGCCGGGGTGCATCACGAACGCGTGCGGCTTCATGCGCGCCGCGCGGGCGGGGTTCAGCCCGTAGCTGCGCGCGTAGTCGCCGAGGCTCGGAAAAGGCGGCGGTCCCTGGAGGCGCTCGAGCTGCACGCGCAGCATCATCAGCGCATCGGCGCGAGCGATGGCGTCCTCGATGTTACGCACGATCTCGATGCCCTGCCCCAGCCCCGCCAGCGTCACCGGCACCAGCGAGCGCGGCCCGGCGAGCAAGATCGTCGCGCCCATCTTCACCAGCATGAAGATGTTCGAGCGGGCCACGCGGGAGTGCTCGATGTCGCCGACGATCGCGATCGTGCGGCCGCGCAGATCACCGAGGCGATCGGTCAAGGTCAGCGTGTCGAGCAGCGCCTGCGTGGGGTGCTCGTGCGCGCCGTCGCCGGCGTTGATGACGCTCGGGAGGTCGCTCACGCTCTCGACCGCGCGCGCGAGCAGATCCGAGCTGCCGGCGCTGGCGTGGCGCATGATGATCACCGCCGGCTCCATCGCTGCCAGCGTGCGCCCGGTGTCCCAGAGCGACTCGCCCTTCGACACGCTGGAGGACGCGCTGGCGATGCTCACCACCTGCGCGCCGAGCCGCTGCGCCGCCATCTCGAACGACGCGCGGGTGCGCGTGCTGGCCTCGTAAAACAGGGTGATCAGCGTCTGACCGGCGAGCAGCGAGGGCACCTTGTGCGCGGCGATCAAGCGCCGCAGGACCCGCGCGCGCTCGAGGATCGCATGGATCTCCGTCGCATCGAGCGACTCGATGCCGAGTAGATGACGGTGGGGTCTGCGGAGCACGCGCACGAGCGCTACCAGCTGACGGCCTTCATATCGACCTCGACCTGACGCTGGAACTCGAGGTCGACGTACTTGCCTTCGAGCAGCGGCCAGTCGGCGCGAATGATCGTCGCGAAGGCGATCTTCACGAACTTACCGCGCCGGGTCATGAAATACGTGTTGCCGTTGGCGTTCACGACCTTGTTGATCTCGTCGGGGGTGTACGGGACGCGCTTGATCACGAAGTTCTTCTCCGTGACCCTCAGCTCGTGGCGCCGGGCCTCCTTGAGCAACATCTTCATCAGCTTCTCGTCGTCGTACTCGCGGTAAGCTTCCGTCGCGACGCCCTGCATCGAGCCCTTCAGCGCCCAGACCTTGTACCAGTGCGGCAAGTACCACGTCCCGAAGTACGCCAGGAGCAGGAACACAACGAGGATGGATGCATTCAGCCCGTTGAAGACGCTCGGCTTCTTGGCGTCGTAGACACCCACGCGCTACTGGCCCATCGCTTTCATCAAGGTCGAGGCCAGCTCCGCAGGGGACGGCGCCATCTTCACGCCCGCGGACTTCAGCGCCTCGACCTTCTCGCCAGCGGTGCCCTTGCCGCCCGAGATGATCGCGCCGGCGTGGCCCATGCGCTTGCCCGGCGGC
>Ga0105047_10017425_pt1 | contig 11202 bp, 7 predicted proteins | sample MAT04_FD_78384 | JGI IMG/M metagenome (GOLD analysis project Ga0105047, IMG submission 78384) | Freshwater microbial communities from Lake Fryxell liftoff mats and glacier meltwater in Antarctica - MAT-04 (megahit assembly) | ecosystem: Environmental > Aquatic > Freshwater > Ice > Liftoff...
CCCACGCAGTCGAGTGAGGAGAGTAAGCACTGAAGAGACCATCCTGAAAAGCTGCCATTGCCTAAATCCCGGGCCGCTGCCGCCTGACAATGTGGCAGAACCACAAGAAAGTCTAGTGATTGGGTTGACTTTCACTCGAAATGCAAATGGTATTCCGGATGCCGGCAGCGGCCAGCATCCGGAGAATCGATCATACCTCTTTCGACCGCCCGGCCATCATGCGGTCGAATCGTTGCGAGACCGGAATCAAGATGACCGTCACGATCAACATTGCCCCGCCGAACATCGCGAAATAGACCGGCGGGTCCATGATCGGCCAGAGGATTTTCGTGATGGGCGCATTGATGGCGATGTTGGCCAAGAAGACCGTGGACAAGAACATCGCCGTCACGAAGCCTTTCATACTCGGCGGAGCCGCGACGAAGGCGAGTTCCAGGCCCGTGACCGAAATTAAGATTTCGGCGATGGTGATGATGAAAAACGCGAAGACCTGCCACCACATCGTCACGCGTTCGGACGGGGAGACCCAATCGATCGTCTCGACGGTGATTTCGGGGGCAGCCTCGCCTTCCTCGAGAGCTTTCAGAATCACTTTTTCACCGGGCTTAGCTTCGAACACGTTGTTTTCCGAAACGATAATTTTACCATCGCCCTTCGCATATTCTCCCGGCGCAAACGTCCAGACCATCGCGCCCGGAACGACGAGTCGATCCCCGGAAACGATCTTCGATGTCTCGAAATCCACGCCCGATCCCACTATTGTAAGAGCTTTGCCGTCCGGCAATTTGCTCTTCAACCCGCTGATCGTGGCTTTCTTCTTTTTGGCGTCGTAATTCCACCCCTCGACTGAGATGGTCGACATCCCGCATTTCAATTCGGCTCGGCCGCCTTGGGATTCGACCTCTTTCAAGGCCACCTGCGAGGCCGGGAAGAGGAACACCCCGGCCGGAGACGAGATCTTGCAGACGGGCTGCTTGGCCCCGGCGAGCGTCCCGGCGAAGCTCATGATGAACATCGTCGAAGCGGTGAGGATAAAGCCAATCAACAGTTTTCGCGTGGCCTTCACTTCCCGCCCACGGCGGGCCATCCATTTGAAGAACCACACGCTGATCGGCACACAGAGGACGATGAACAGCGCGTTGAATCCTTGAATCGCGTCGGCCGACATACCGAAGGACTTGGTCGGCCCGACGGGTTTACCGCCGAAAATCCCGGTGACGGCGTTGATGACATTCGCCCCCGCTCCGGTGACCGACTCAGTCGCCGCGGGAGAGAGCAGCAAGGTCGTTCCGTCGTCCCGCTCTCCGAAGAGGGTCGTATCCATATAGGTGTCGGAGAAGAAAATCCAGGTGCTGGCCGACTGGTCGAAAATCGCCCAGAAGAACATGATCAGAAGGAACAGCGCCCCGATACTTTTGAGCGTGACGAGTTTCAACCTGCGATCTTCCGCCCGAGCCGCGGGGTCGACGATTTTTGGCTTGATCGTCTCTTTGGCGTAAAAGCGTTTGCCGAGAGCGAAGATCACCAAGGCCATCGCCATCAACCCGGCGGGGAATAAGAACGCAACTTGGTAGCCGTATTTATTCCGTAGCCACGGCATCGAGAATTGAGATAATCCCGCGCCGACGTTGATGGCCAAATAGAACCAACTGAACGCGCTCGTCCGCAATTGGTTTTGACCGGGTCGCTGCTGATCGTAGGTCAGGCCCATCAGTGTAGAGATGTTCGGTTTGATGACGCCGGAGCCCATCGCCAGCATCGAAAGCGCGACGAAGACGACGTACGGGTTGTCGAAGCCGACGAGGAATTGCGCGAAGACGTAGGGCAATGAGAAACCGACGATGGTCCAGTACTTACCAAAGAAGTTGTCGGCGAGATAGCCCCCGACGAGCGGGAAAAAATAGCAGGCCGCGATGAAGATCGACATGTAAAGCCCGGCGTCCCCTTCGTCGACGCCGAGCTTGCTGGTCATGTATTTGGCCAAGATCGCCCTCATACCGTAGTACGAGCAGCGTTCGGCGAACTCGCCCCAAAAGAAGAACCAGAAGCCAATCGGGTGGCCGGTTGGAACCGGGGCGGTGCTCGGGGTATCGGTAGTGGCTGCAGACAAGGGGAACCCTCGGTCGGTAGGCGGGCGGCTAGGTGGGCCGATGGGGAGCCAAACGGCGAATGTGCGAATCTAACAGGATCGCGCGGGGAACGTCAGCCCGAAAACCGTCGGAATCACAATTCCGACGCGGGAGCGTCCGGCCGATTCCAGCGCAAGGGGGCTGATCGATAACATCGACTTGCGTCGATTCGACCCGGCGCAACTCTCGGCCGTGGCTGGTCTGTCCAGCGTTTGGAGAACTTGTCAGACGTTTTCGAAACGATTCCACGCGAAGGTGGACGCGTTCTCGCTGGAATCGTTTGGCCGACCCACCGCGAATCTCCTTGTACCGCCGCACGGCTGCGGTACAGTGTCAGTAGATTCGCCGCAATCCCACCGCCAAACTCTCCCGCCGTGCCGTTTCGGAGCCCCCCATGTTCGCCCGGTTCACTCTCCCCCTGCTCGCGTTGGCGATGGCCTTGCCCGCCCTCGCCGACGACAAAAAGCCGATGATCCTCGGCGTCATCGAGCGCAAAGATCCCGCCTTCGATGCCATCATTCCGAAGGACGCCGTCATCGAAATCCTGGCGGGCGGATTCGATTGGTCCGAAGGGCCGGTCTGGGTCGCGGACAAAGAAGGCGGGCATCTGATCTTCTCGGACATCCCCAAAAACATGATCTGGAAGTGGAGCGAAAAGGGCGGCCTCAAGGAATTCCTGAAGCCGAGCGGCTACACGGGAAAGGACGCCTTCACCGGTAAAGAACCCGGCTCCAACGGTTTGGCCCTCGACAAGGACGGCAAGTTGATCCTGTGCCAGCACGGCGACCGCCGGTTGTCCCGCCTCGTCGAAGGCAAGTTCGTCACGCTCGTCGACAAGTACGACGGCAAGCGGTTGAACAGCCCGAACGACTTGACTTTCAAAAAGAACGGCGACATTTACTTCACCGATCCGCCCTACGGCCTGCCCGATCAAATGAAGGACAAAGGCAAAGAACTCGACTTTCAAGGCGTCTACCGGCTCGACACCAAAGGCAAAGTCACGTTGCTGACGAAGGAAATGACCCGGCCCAACGGCATCGCCTTCTCGCCAGATGAAAAGACGCTGTACGTGGCCAACTCCGATCCGGAACTCGCCATCTGGAAAGCATTCCCGGTGAAGGACGATGGTACGCTCGGCAAAGGGAAGGTCTTCTTCGACACGACGCAACTGGTGAAGGACAAGAAGCCCGGCCTGCCCGATGGCATGAAGGTTGACCAAGCCGGGAACGTCTTCGCCACGGGGCCCGGCGGAGTCTTCGTATTCGATAAAACCGGCAAGCACTTGGGCACTTTGGCGACCGGCGTGCCCACGGCTAACTGCGGCTTCGGCGACGACGGCAGCACCCTGTACGTCACCGCCGATAAGAATCTGGTTCGCGTGAAGACGAAGACCAAAGGTTTGGGGTTCTGAGCAAATACGGTCCTTACCAACCGCTCGATTCCCAGAGCTTTTACCATGCCGACTCTCTCCCGTCGCGATCTCCTCAAAACCGCACCGTTGGTCGCCGTGCCGTGGTTCGCCGGCATTCCGGTGGGGCAGGGGGCCGAGACGCCGTCGGCGTTTTTCCCGGGCCGCATTGTGCGCATGCAGGAGCCGAAGAATCTCGAATTCCCGGTCTCGGCACTCGACGTGCCCGTCACGCCAATCGAGCAGTTTTATATCCGCAACCACTTCGCCGTTCCAAAGCTCGACCTGAAAACATGGAAATTGAAAGTCGAAGGGCTCGTCGAGGCGCCGTTGGAATTGTCCTACGAAGACATCCTCAAACTGAAGTCGGTGACGAAACCGATCACCCTCGAATGCGCCGGCAACGGGCGGGTCTTTCTGACGCCGGCGGTGCGCGGACTCCAGTGGGGCTTCGGCGGCGTGAGCACGGGTGACTGGACCGGCGTCGAAATTTCCACCGTCCTCGAAAAGGCCGGCGTTAAGCCCGGCGCGACCGAAGTCATTTTCGTCGGCTCCGATCAAGGCGCCGTCACCGCCGATCCCGCGTCGCCCGGCCCGATTCCGTTCGACCGCAGCATCCCCCTCGACAAAGTCCTCAAGCCGGAATGCCTGCTCGCTTACAAACTCAACGGCGAAGACCTACCGACCTCGCACGGTTACCCGCTGCGGAGTATCATCGGTGGTTGGTACGGCATGGCCAGTATCAAGTGGCTGTCGAGGATCATCGTCGTGAACAAGCCATACCAAGGCTTCTGGCAAACCTTGGACTACAGTTATTTCGAACGCCGCCACGGGCTGCCCAGTTCGGTACCGATCACCGCGATGGATCCGAAAGCGATCATCGCCAAACCATCCCTCAGCGAAGTGGTGCCAGTCGGCAAAGTCTACAAAATCCACGGTGCCGCATGGGCCGGGGAGAGCAAAGTCGGCTCCGTCGAGTTGAGCGCCGACGGTGGCAAAACTTGGGAAAAGACCGCCGTCGAAAAGCAAACCAGCCCGCTCGCCTGGGCCTTTTGGAGCTACGCTTGGACACCGGCGCTTCGCGGCCCGGCTTCGTTACTGGTACGCTGTACCGATGCTGCGGGCAACCGCCAGCCCGAGACTCGCGATCCGGATCGCCGCAGTTATCGCATCAATCACTTGGTCCCGGTCGACGTGTTGGTGAAGTGATTCCCGAACGCAAGGAAGACCCATGCCCCCGATTCGCATCCTCGCCGGTCTTGCGATCCTCGGCGTTTTGCTGGCGTCGCTTCCCGCGGGCCGCGCGGCCGATACCGGTACCGCCATCAAGAAGGGGGCCGAGTACCTCGATGGGCAATTCGCCAAAGGAGTTGACCTTTCCAACAATATGCACATGACCGGCGGGACGGCGCTCGCCGGGATCGCGTTGATCGAAGCCGGCACCAAACCCGACAGCCCCGGCCTTGCGGCCATCATCAAGATGCTCCGCGTCGAAGCGCTCGCTCAATCCGAAACGTATCACGTCGCTCTCTGCATTTTGTTCTTCGACAAACTCGCCGAGAAAACCGGCGACGCCTCCGATGAAGGGATCATCCAGATCCTCGGGGTGCGGCTCTACGCCGGATTGAAATCCTCCGGCGGCTGGGGCTACAACACGTGGCCCTTGGAAAACCAGCAGGAACTGGTACGCTTGGCGACGTCCTTGAGGAAGAACGAACTCGCCACCAAGCCCGCTGAGAAACCGGCGGAAGCGCCGAAGAAACCGGACGATGGCTTTCTGAAGCCGAGTGCCCCGGCCAACATCCCGGCCAATAGTAAAATCCACCCCGAAGCGAGCCGGCTACTGCAAAACGTCCAACAGGCAATTCGCGCGCGCGGCCGAGCCGGCCAAGGGGACGACAACTCCAATACGCAATTCGGTTTGATCGGGCTCTGGGTCGCGGCGCGCCACGGCTTGGTCGCGAACGACGCGTTCGCTCTCGTCGAGGCCCACTTCCTCCGCAGTCAAAACCAGCAAGACGCCGGCTGGGGCTACAGTTCGATCGGCATCGGGATCGGCATCGGTATGGGCTCGTCCCCGGCGATGACCTGCGCCGGCCTCCTCGGTTTGGCGGTCGGCGCCGGCGCCCGCAACGTACTGGTCACCGACGCGAAGAAAGACAAACCGGCCGAACCGGGCAAGCCGATCGGGGACGACCCGTTTTCGAACCCCAAAAACAATCTCCCGAAACCGGCCGCACCGGGTAAGGGCGTCGGCAAGCCCGCCGAGGCGGCGCTGTTCACGCTCGGTAAGTTCTTGGGGGCGACCCTTGCGGGTGCGAATCCCGGGCGGCCGAACCAAGCATTCGGCGCCCTGCAAAACTTCGTCGGCGGCGGCAACCCCTACTACATGATGTGGTCCGTGGAACGCGTCGCCATGGCTTACGGTCTCGACACCATCGGAGAAGTCGATTGGTACGAATGGGGCTGCGGCCACTTGCTCCCCGCCCAGGCCGCCGACGGCAGTTGGGGAACGGCGGAAAATTACGGCGCGATCGTGAACACCTCGTTCGCGCTGCTTTTTTTGACCAAGTCCAATTCGGTGCGCGACCTCTCGAACAAAAATAAAGGTAAAGTCCGCGACCCGGGCAAGACTGAACTCCGCGCCGGGGCGGGGGCCAACACCCCGGCCCTCTTCGCCCCGCCGCCGAAGGAAGGGTCCAAAACCGACACCAAGCTCGACCCAAAATCTGCCGGTCCGGCGTTCACGCTCCCCGCCGTCGTTTCGCCGAGCGACGAAGTCGAAATTGAAAAAGTCACGACCGCACTGGCGACCGCCACCGACGGCGATTGGAAAGCCAAGCTCGACGAAGCCCGCGATTCGAAAGGATCGAAATGGACCCGCGGATTGGTCCAGGCCTGCAGTCGATTGGAAGCCGAGAAGAAACAACAGGCCCGCGACGCGCTCGCCGACCGCCTGACACGCATGACGGCCAAATCGCTGCGCGAGATGCTGGCCGACCCCGACCCGGAACTCCGCCGCGCGGCCTGCCTCGCCGTCGCCATGAAAGAAGAAAAACTGCTGCTCCCGGCCTTGATCGAGCGGATTACCGATCCGTCAGACATCGTGGTGCGGGCCGCGAAGGCGTCGTTGAAAGCGATCAGCCAAGCCGATTTCGGCCCGCCCAACGGGGCCGATGACGAGGCAAAACTCAAAGCCGCCACCACGTGGCGCGCTTGGTACGAAGCCCTGCCGAAATAGGCGATTTGGAGCTTGAACTGCAAAGGTATCCCGGACTTATCTTCGGCCTTCGTTATTTCATTCGACCAAAGTGCAATTGAGCAACCCGACGGCGTGCTTACCGAGCGATCTCGGGTATTGGCCACGGTGCGTTCCTTCGGAAAACGGGGATGAGGAGTACTGCACGGCGAACCATCGGCCGTTCGGATTTCACATAGCCGCGGCGGTCGATTCCAGAAATGCGAAGGCGATGCGGATCGTTTCGTAACTCGCCTCTTCGTTCAGGGCGATGTATACGGGTTTCAAACGGGCCGTGCCGAATTCGCGGGCCGAGACCGCGATGCGTTCGAACAGATCCGCCGGGACCCATTTGGCGATCGACGCCGGCTTCTCCGCGCGGATGAAATCGGCGAGGTAATCTCCGACCGTGCCGCGGGACAATCCGGTTTTCTCGAGAACCGCCTCGAGCGTTGCGCCGTTGGCAAACAGTTTATAAGCGAGTTGTTTGGCCGGCGAAAGCTTGGTCGAGACCGGGGCGCGGGTCGCCGACTCCCGCAGGGGTGGCAAGTCGGTGGCCAGCGCGTGCTCGGCCGAGTGGGCGGTGATCGAGGCGAGGAAATCGGGCCCGAAATCGCGGAGCTTCACGTCGCCGACGCCCGAGACCATCCGCATCCGTTCGGGAGTCGTCGGCCGGCAGCGCGCCAATTCCGCAAGGACGGTATCGGCGAAGATTTGATACGGGGGCACGTTCAACCGGTGGGCCTGCTCACGCCGGAGTTGCCGCAGGACTTCGAAGAGTGCCGCATCGCTCCCGGAGGGAAGGGTGCCCGCTTCGGGGACTTCGACGCCCACCGACCGGGTTTGTATCAGACGGACGTTCAACGTCCCTTTCATGACGGCCCACGAATCCGCGTTCAACCGCAAGATCGGGTAATCCCCCTCGGTTTGAACCAGCGCGTTTTGCCCGACGAGTTGAAAGATACAATCGCGGATCTGCGGCTTCTCCATCTCGCTCAGCAGGCCGTGGGTCGTCAGCTTGTCGTGCCCCCGACTGCGGATCGCCTCGGTGTTCGCCCCGCGCAGCACGTCGATGACATGGTTCGCCCCGAACCCTTCGTTGACGCGCGCCACACACGACAGGATTTTCTTCGCGACGATCGCCGAGTCGGGGATGTCTTGCGTGTCTCCGAGGCAAATATCGCAAGCGTTACAATTGGGCGAGGCGTAGTCTTGGCCGAAATGCCGCACGAGCGCCTTGTGTCGGCAGACGGCCCCGCTGGCGTAGCGCACCATTTGATCGAGTTGATTCCGACCCGCCGCGAGGAACTCCGGTGCAGCGTTGGCTTCGGTTGCCGACTTCTCCATGATCCGGCGCAGGGCCATGACGTCGCCGAAGGAAAAGAGCAACAAGCATTCGCTGGGCAAGCCGTCGCGCCCGGCCCGGCCGGTCTCCTGTTGGTAATGCTCGATGGTTTTGGGAACGCAGGCGTGGATGACGAACCGGACGTTCGAGCGGTCGATCCCCATGCCGAAGGCGATGGTCGCCACGACGATGTCGGCCTCTTCGGATGAGAAGGCGTCGTGGCTTTGGCGCCGGGCCTCGGCCGTCATTCCCGCGTGGTACGGCACGGCGCGGTACTTGGCCTTCTTGAGCGCTTCGGACACGCCATCAACGTCGGCGCGGCGAAGGCAGTAGACGATCCCGGCTTCGTTCTTGCGGCGGTCGAGCACCTCGCGGATCTGCCCCACGACATCGGATTGCGGCAGTACGCGGAACGTCAGGTTCGGGCGGTCGAAGTTCCCGACGAGGATCTGCGGCGATTGCAAATTCAACTGCGAGACGATGTCGCTGCGGACCTGCTCGGTGGCGGTCGCGGTATAGGCGTGGATGGAACTGCCGGGGAAGAATTCGCGGAGCCGCGCGAGCATCCGGTATTCGGGGCGGAAATCGTGGCCCCAGTGCGATATGCAGTGGGCCTCGTCGATGGCGACGGTGTGCGCCCCCGCGTCGCGCAGGATCTGGTGCGTGCCGGTGTTGACGATGCGCTCGGGCGAAACGAAGACCAACCGGATCTCACCGGAGCGGATCGCGTGGAGGGCTTCGTTCATCTCGGCGCCGTTCAACGAGCTGTCGAGCCGGACGGCGCGGATGCCGTTGCGGGCCAAGCCGTCGACTTGGTCTTTCATGAGCGCGATCAGCGGCGACACGACGACGGTCAACCCGGGCCGCACGAGCGCCGGGGCTTGGTAGCAAAGCGATTTTCCGCCCCCGGTGGGCAAAACGACGAGAGAATCACGGTTCGCCAAAACGGCCCGGATCGCCTCGGTTTGCAGCGGGCGTAATTCGGTGAAACCCCAATTGCGTTCGATGGCCGCGAGTAAATCCGCAGGCAATTCCGATGGCATGGCACGCTCGGGCGGAAGGTAGTCCCTACCGGATCAATGATACCGGAGCCCGGCGGAAGACCCGACTGAAAAAATCCCCCGGGCCGCGGGTTGTAGCCCGATCCGAACCTGCCCGGCGAAGCGAGTTACGCGACCGGTTCAGAGAATCGGCGCTGACAGCCGAGGATTCCCCAGCTATAAGCCGCGACCCGAACTGGTGGAAACCCCCACCCTCCCGGTTGAGGTGCCTCATGACTCTGACTCGTTGGAAACTGCTCGCAGGTGTCTTCGGCCTTTCCGTGTGTGGCTTCGCGGCTCTCGCGGAACCGGCCTGCCGGACCGTCGGCTACTCGGCCAACCGCCAAGCCCCGCTGATCCCGGAAGTTAAGCCGAAAGGCTCCGCCGAAGTGAAGCCCAAGCCCGCGGTGCCGGAAATCCCAGTCATCGATTTGATCGTGTCGCCAACGCCCCCCGCCCCGGCCACCATCCCCTACATCGGCGTGACCACGCCCGCCGAGGTACCGCCAGTACCGGCCCAGGCCCCGTCCCCCGCCCCGGATTTCCTTCCGGCCCCCCAACCGGTTCCGATGTTTAGCGGGCCGTTGGTGACCCAGGAACAATTCGACAAGCAGCTGGTGAAGCAAGAAGTGCCGCTTCCGCAATTTACTCCGATTCCCAGCCCGATCTTGGAGTCGAAACCGGAACCGAAGTCGATCCCGCTCCCGGTACCGAGCCAATTGGTGCCGATGAAGTCGAATCCGTTCCCCGAAGTGGTCGAGCAACCGGTTCGCTCGACGCCGACTTTAACGACCCCGATCACACCCGTGGCATCCACGGTTCCAGCGGAAAAGAAGCTGAAAGTCACCCTGCAGATGGACGAGAACAACCCAAAGTTTGAAGTCCGCGACGGCGAAGAAGTCGTCTTGAAAGTCGTCTCGAATAAAGTTGATGTCGCTTCGCCGACGCAAAAAGGCGAACGTTGGTCGACCCTGAAAGCCTCGGGTCAAGTGCGGTTCATGACCCCCGGCGGCGACGGCTTCTGCGACGAACTCCAAGTCGTCCCGGGAACCGGCGAAGTCATCGCCGTCGGCCACGTAAAGTTCACGTACAACTGGGGCAAAGTGGAAACCTCCGCCAGCGCCGAGAAGATGAACTTTCGACTCGGCGCGCAATCGGCGGCCGCAAAGTAGGTAGAAAGCCACGGATCGGCGGGCCAACAAAAACCCGACCCCAAAGGTCGGGTTTTTTCGTGCGCATTTCTATCGCCGGCGCGAACCGTGTTCTATATTGATATCAGACCCTGTTCTCCATTGGCACGCCCCCGAAACGCCATGATCGCGAAACTCTTCTCGCCGGATAACATGCCCTTTTCACTGCCGGTGCTGGTCGCGCTGGCGGTGATTTTGTTGGTGTTTCTGCTCTTCCGCGGTCAACGTCGCAAATCGATCGTCCCGACCATGGCCAAGGGCGGTTCCAGATCGTCGTGGGTGAGCGAGACGCCTTCGCTGTCGGATCGCCGGACGTCCATCCGCCGCGAGGGAACGCCCGTCAAAATTATGGCGACGTCGCCGGCATTCAAAAATGGCACCAATCCGGGTTACGTACTCGACCGCTCGACCGGGGGCCTGAAATTGGCTTTGGAAGCCGGTATGGCCCCGGGCAGTTCGATGCAGATTCGCGCCAACCACGCCCCGGAGACGACGCCGTGGGTGACGGTGATCGTCCGGAATTGCACCGACACTGGCGAGCATTTCGAAATGGGCTGCGAGTTCGAAAAGACACCGCCGTGGAATGTGTTGCTGCTCTTCGGATGAGAACGCCCCACGGATCATGGGGCGTTTTCGCGGTCAGAATCCGGGCGCCTACTTGGTCGAGTGCGTGTTCTAGACTTTCTTGGTGGCAGTAATCTCGGCCAGTTCGTAACCGTTCACCCCATCGCATTTGATCTTGCGCTTTCCCTTGGATTCCGGCATACTGCGGAGATGGACGCGACGGCCCCTCCGATTCCCGACTGCCCCCGATGCCGGGTATTCGAAGCGCGCATCCTCGTTCTCGAAACC
>Ga0105047_10017431_pt1 | contig 11198 bp, 10 predicted proteins | sample MAT04_FD_78384 | JGI IMG/M metagenome (GOLD analysis project Ga0105047, IMG submission 78384) | Freshwater microbial communities from Lake Fryxell liftoff mats and glacier meltwater in Antarctica - MAT-04 (megahit assembly) | ecosystem: Environmental > Aquatic > Freshwater > Ice > Liftoff...
AGTCGCTTGCCGTCAGCGTTGCCGTTTCTGCTTCAAAACTCATCTTCCGTTCCAATTCGGGCCGACTGAAGACGTCCGCCAATTCCGACATCGTCTCGTCGGATATGAATTGAAGACAGCGGCGGTCCTCGACGAGTTTTCAAATGCCGCCGCCGGACCATTTCGACGGGCGAGAGCTTGAAGAAAAACAACGCTGTCGAAGACGACATTCGCGGAATTCATCACTGCGATTTCGCCTGTTTTTCGAGCCAAATTTCTTGCCGCACTTCGTGCACGAGTGCGTTCAATTCCTCGTAGGCGATCCGGACTCCTCCATCGTGAGACGAACCGGTTCGGCGATCGCAACCAAATCCTTGAGCGGCTTTGCCGCCGCTTCCTCAACCGCATCGGTCTCCACCATCCGGCCGACGTAGTTCTCCAACGTCAGCCCTTGGGCCACGGCTTTGGTGCGAAGCCGTCGTACCGTTTCGCTTTTCAGTTCGATCGTGATCGTCGTCATCGTCGGCCCTCCGCTGATGCCAAGATTGTTGAATCCGTTACCCGCAAAGTATGACTGTCGCCACGACTGGGCGGTTCGTCTTCATTCCGCATTCCGAAATTGCCGTCACTCCTCGCCCCAGATGCAGACGCCGAAGCCGTTGAGGTCGACGTCCTCGCCCTTGTCCGCGTCGCCGGGGGAGCCGCGGTCGAGGCTGAGCCGGATAAAGGCCCAGAACGCGGTCTTGTCGTTCTGCGTGTCGTATCCGTTGGCGTCGGTGTCGGCTTCGATGAGCCAGCGCCAGCTGCGCTTCTCGGTGCCGGCTTCGGTTGCCTCTTCCTGCCAGCCCTTCAACACGCGGGACATGTTCAGGAGCGCCTGCCGCCAAGCTTTCACGTCCGTGATATGAATCTGAATCTCGTCCGGGGCCTGCTCGAGTTCAGCGCCCGGCAAGGTTTTGACGACCTCGAAGAGCCTCTGCTCGATGGCCGAGCAGCGCCAAGGGGACCAGAGGTAGAACGTGACACCGGGGGCCTCGATCGTGAGACCGAACAGTTCGACCTTCATGGTCAGGCTCCGGTTCGGGAAAAGGATTTCAGCATAGCAGACAGTACAGCCCGATCCGAGTCCGGTCGCGTCGCCGACTTGGGGTGCACGTGGTCGCAGGCCAGCTTGCCGCGGAGTTTCAGGAACATCGCCGCGGTGTGTTTGTAGGCGGGCACCGGATCGCGGAAGGCAAAGCAGCCGAGGTACTGGAGGGCATCGTTGAGTTCGTAAAAGGCGGGGTCGCCGTTCGCCCATAACTCGTCCCGCAACGCGAACGCATCCGGGGCAAAGGCACTCAGCCCCAGCAGGTAATCGCTGCCGTACATGACCATGTCGATGGCGAGATCGTTGCCGGTGAAGACTTTGAACTCCGGGCGGACGCTGTTGCGCAGGACCAGACGCTGCCATTCCAGATCGCGCCGCAACGAGGAGTGCTTGGCTCCAAGGCACGCCTTCACGCCGAGCAATCCCTCGAACACTTCCAGGGAATAAATCTTCCCGAACGGCGCGAACATGGTGCCGAGTTCAAACGCGATGAAATCGCCGGCGGCGGCTCCGAGCTTCGCGTAGCTCTCGACGATCGCATCGTCCGTTTGTCCGGTCAGGCCGAAGGACTGCACGATGACCGGCGTGCCGCGAAGTTCCAGAATCGGCGCGATCGACTTCATGTACCCGTCGAAGTTGAAGCTCGCCCCCGGGCCGTCCGGCACGAAGGCGCCCGCGGCGAACTTGCCGCTCGGGCCGACTACGGCGCGGGTCTCCTCGAGCACCTGCCGACGTTCGGCGAGGGTGAGCAGGTTACCGTAGCCCGTGTCCATATTCACGGCGGGAATCAGTCCGCAACGGGCTGTCTCGGCAACGAGATTGCGGAAGCCGACCCAGTCGATGGCCTGCGCGTCGGTGAACGGCAGCAGCACGGCCGAACAGCCCGTAATGGTGCGGTTCGGTAGGATCAGCGAACGCGGATCGAACGGCGTGGAATTCATGTCCGGCGTACCATCGGTTTTCCTCGTACAATCCATATTCAACAGGATACGCACTCGCCCCATCTCGGGTATTCACGATGGCCCGCTCTCGGCTTCCGCTTGGTCTTCGCCTCCACACAATCGGGCTGCTTGCCGTCTTAAGCCTCAGCTTTCTTACGGTCGTCCAAGCCCAGCCGCCCGCCAAGCCCGCGGATAAGAACGCCGGCCCGACCGAGTTCTTCTTCTGCTTCTGGAACGTTGAAAACCTGTTCGACGACAAGGACGACAAACGCCGGGATGTCGACGAGGAATTCGACGACCCCTTTGCCGCGAACGGCAAGATGCGACAGGAAAAGCTCGACCACCTCGCGGACATTCTTCTGAAGATGAACGACGGCAACGGGCCGGACATCATCGCCTGTGTCGAGGTCGAAAGCGTTCGCGCAGCCGATCTGCTTCGGGCGACCCTCAACAAACGGCTCGAAGAAGCCAAGGCCGACCCGAAGTTGAAGTACACCCAAGTCGCCATGAAGAATCTCGACGCGGGCCGGCACATTGCTCCGTGCGTCATCACCCGGTTGAACGTCGCCCATGCCTTCACGAAACTCCACGGCCGCGATCTGCGGATTCTCGAAAGCCGGCTGATGGTCAACGGCCACGAGCTCTGCATCGTCGCCTCGCACTGGACCAGCCAGCTCAAGCAGGACAACGGCGGCAACGGCGACCTCGGCCGGAACAAATATGCGGACGCGATCTTCGATGTCTTCGCCGCGGCGAACAAGAAGAGCATTCACACCGATTTCCTCGTGTGCGGTGACTTCAACGACACACCCGACGCCAAGCCGATCTTCGGCAACCTGGGCGCCGTGCCGGACGCCAAGCGCGTCGTCCCCACGGAGAAGGAACCGCTCTTTTTGAACCTCATGGGCGGCAAGGATCCGAACAGGTTCGGGACGATCTGGTACAACAACAAACCGCTGATTTACGACCACATCTGCGTCTCGCCCGGGATGCTCGACGGCGACGGTTGGTCGGTGAGGCCGGAGACGGTCAGCGTCGTCACCGAGGGTCTGATCCGCGGTACTCGCCGGGAGCCGTGGCGCTTCGGCAACCCGAACAGCGCCCCCATCGGCGGCCGCGGCTATTCGGACCATTTCCCGGTCACAGTGAAGCTGAAAGTGCAGCCGAAGAAGTAAACGAAGAGACCGCGCTGTACGCTTCCGGACCTTCGGCTTGAGACATCCTCGGCAAGCGTAGCGGATTTCAGGAACTTTCGAGGCTTAGGCGCATCGTAGGTGTTAGACTGTTGTCATCCAGCACTAACACGCGGAGCAAGTTTATGTTCGGCATCACAAATCGTCGCCACTTCATGAAGCACGCCGCCGGCGCCGCCGCGATGGCCGTGCCGGGCATGAACTTCATCGACGGCCTTCGCGCTCAAGCCGCGGACCTCAAGAAGAAAAACAAGTCCCTCATCATTCTCTGGATGGGCGGCGGCCCGGCGACGATCGACCTCTGGGACATGAAGCCCGGCAGCGCAAACGGGGGCGATCATAAGCCGAAGAGCACTGCCGCTTCCGGCGTGCAGATCACCGAAAAGCTCCCCAAGGTCGGCGAGCAGTTCAAGAATCTTTCGATCATCCGCAGCCTGACGACCTCCGAAGGCGACCACAACCGCGGCTCGTATCTCATGGGCACCGGCCGAGTGCTGAACCCGCTTTCGGACTTCCCCCACCTCGGTTCCGCCTTGAGCCATCACTACGCTCAGGACATCGAGTTGATGAAGAATATGGACCTGCCGTTGTTCATGTCGGTCGGCGGTCTCCCCGGTGGCGCCGGTGCCGGCTTCCTCGGCATGAAGTACTCGAACTTCGCAATCCAGAACCCCGGCCAACCGCCGGAAAACGTCGCCCCGCCCCGCGAACTCGCCGGCCGGCTCGAACGCCGCAAGGTACTCTTCGACAGCCTCGAAGGCGGCCTGAAAACCAACGCCACCGCCGATGCCGCCCAAGCCCATAAGGACGTGTACGGCAAGGCCCTGCAACTGGTCACCTCCAGTCGCAACGAAGTCTTCGAGTTCAAGAGTGCCCAAGACCAAGCCGACCTCCGCCGCTACGCCCCGACCAACGACGGCTTCGGCCGCGGCTGTCTGCTCGCCCGCAAGCTCGTCGATGCCGGCGTGGCCTGCGTGGAAGTCAACCTCGGCGGCTGGGACATGCACAACGGCATTTTCGCCGCCCTTGACCGTCGCCTGCCCGCTCTCGACGCCGGCATGGGCGCCCTGACCGAAGACCTCGCCAAGACCGGTAAGTTGAAGGATACCGTCATCGTCTGGATGGGCGAATTCGGCCGTACGCCGAAGATCAACGCCCAAGGCGGCCGGGACCACTGGCCGCGCTGCTGGTCGGTCGTCCTCGGCGGCGGCAACATCAAGGGCGGCATCGCCTACGGCAGTACGAACGCGGACGGCACTGAAGTGAAGGACAACCCGACCAAGATCGGCAATCTGTACGCCACGATCTATGCCGGCCTCGGGATCAACGAAAGCCACGGCGACATCCGGGACAACCTCGGCCGCCCGCGCCCATACGCCGCCAATCCCATCTCCGGCGGCGGCGAAGAAAAAGCCGCCCCGATCAAAGACCTGCTGAGCTAAGCCGATGCATGGAACAAAAACCCACGACGACCCGCCGAGACCCGGCGGGTCGTTTTTATCTTCTCAACGAGGTTGTCGTACTGTACAAAGTTGTTGGTGACGATTTTTGGAGAGGAGTCGGATCATGACCGCGGAACAAATCCGACTTATCCGCAATACTCAGCCGTTCATCCCCGTCGCGATTGTTCTTGTCGATGGACGTCGTTTTCAGGTGACTCACCGGGATTACATATCGGTAGCCCCGTTCGGAAATGTTATGGTCTGTTACAACTCGAACTGCACGGCAAACATCCTCAACTCTTCGCTCATCGCGGAACTCGCGTTGGAAGCGCATCCGGCCGACGCGGAACCGCGCGAGTAACCGATGCTGACCGGCAAGATGGTACGGGTGCGGATGGCGAGGTCGACCCTCGTGCCGATCTACCTCAACCCCTCGGATCGCCAATGGCTGTCGCTGGCCGAGCAGCTTTGTTTCGCCTTCGACGATGCCGCAGGGAAAACCCGCGGCGAGTTGGAGGAAACGCTTGCCGAAATCACGGGCGACGGGCCGGCGCAACTGGTGCATCAGGGCTTGGCCAAGCTGTTGGAAGACCGCTGCGAATACGAAGTCTTCGCCGACGCACCTCCCGATAGTGTGCGCGAAGCCGTCTTCCGCTTGAGTACCGAAGCGCATGCCGAAGCGGCCCGCACCAAGGCCGAGTTCGACCGGGCCGCCGTCATCGCGGCCGCGGCGGCGGAACTCGGCATCAATCCGGAGATGGTCGACCGCTCGCTGTTCGCCGATCTTCGCAACGAACAGCGGATCGAGAAATACGACCCGATCGCGCCCGAGGCGTTGCTGTACCGCTACAACGTGTCGCTCGCGCAGGCGATTCTGCTTCGCGCCGTCGGCATGGAGGTGCGTGTCTGGAATGAGACAGCGCCGCGTTATCGACAACTCTTCCGGGCCGTCAAGTTCCATCGGCTGATTGCCGCGATCCGCCCGGGGGATGGTGCCAGTTATAAACTCCACCTCGAAGGGCCGCTGTCCCTCTTCTCCGGTACGCAGAAGTACGGCCTGCAACTTGCGTTGTTCCTGCCTACCCTGCTCCATTGCCGCACGTTTGAGTTGAAGGCGGATGTGCTGTGGGGCGCTGAAAAGAAGGCGAAGCAGTTCATACTCACCGGCGCTGACGGCCTACGCACCCACCTGCCGGACTTCGGCGTCTACACGCCGCCGGAGATCGCCAACTTCGCCGCCAACTTCCGCGAGCAGATCAAGGAGTGGTCACTGACGGACGACCCCGCCCCTCAACTCCTGGACGGCACCATTTGGGTGCCGGACTTCACGCTCAAGCACCACCGCACCGGCGTTGAAGTCTTCGTCGAAATCCTCGGCTTCTGGCGTAAACTCGATATCGAGAGCCACTACAAGCGACTGAAGAAAACCATCCCCGGCAAGTTCGTACTGGTCGTCTCCGAACAATACCGTGCCGACGAAGCGGACGAGTTCGCTTCCGGCGACGGCGTCTACCGCTTCAAGCGCACCCCCATCGCCGCCGAGGTGGCCAAAATCGCCGCGATGGTGAGCGGGGTGGGGAAGTGAAGGTCATTGCGAAGTTTTCACGAGTCGATTCGCGATTCGGTCGTCGCTTGGCGGCTGATCTTCGATGAGGATCCAATTGTTTCGGGAATGACGGCTGACTTGTACTTGTCGGAATTCACGGAATCCTTCGGCAAAACCGGGTCACCTGACTCGGCCTCCGTTCCCGAGCCGACAGTTGGAAGACAGGTTTGGCGGCGTCCGATCGGGGGCAACAAAACGATCTTGTTCGTGGTACGCAGCCCCGAGTTGGACTTTTTATCCTTTCAACGGCAAACCAAAATCATCGTGATCGATCTTGAGTGATGCCCGTGTCGATTTGCCGCAGCATTTCGTCGAGTGGTAAGGAATTGTCCGGGTCATCGAGAGCAACCTGAATCGCGACGATCCGATCCGGCGACAACAGGGGCAGTTCGGGCAAATGCGTTGAAGGCAGTCGCGGAACGATATAGTCGTGATCGCCGATTCGCATGACAGCAAATGCGGGAGCATCGTCTCGATGCCGCAAACGCTCGTCAATCTGCTCCCGTTGCTCCTCGTCAAGAATGAATGGAGCTGAAGAAAGCCCTACAAAGGCTTCGGCTTTTTCTTCAGGCGTCAGCCTGGCGAGCAGTTGTTGCACTGCGGTCATGGATTCGGTTCTCGCGGCCTTCGGTTGCTTCGATTATACTCGGTCGCATTCGGTTGAAAGTGGCATCCGCGGGGAGTGAGCGACCCATGATCGGCGATCGACGACGGTTTCTGGCGGGGTCGACTGCGGCACTTCTCGGCGTTCCCGAGCTGCAGGCGGCGCGGCGGCTCGACGCATTGAACATTGGGCTGATCGGCTGCGGCAACCGCGGGCGAGCCATTGCACGCGAAGTGATCAAGCTCGGCCACAATCTCGTTGCCTTGTGCGATGTTGCCGAGTTCCGCTTCGAGGCGGTTCAAAAAATGGTCGCGGACGCGATGCAGGACGAGCCGAAGCTGTTCTCCGATCACCGCAAGCTCCTCGAACTGAAGGGGCTGGATTCGGTCATCATCGCCACCCCGGACCACCAGCACAAGAATCACCTGCTCGCAGCCTGTGCGGCCGAGAAGCACGTCTACATCGAGAAGCCATTGACCAAGTCGATCGACGAGGGGCAGGAACTCATCGACGCGGTGCGGAAGTCCGGCAAGGTCGTGCAGATCGGCAATCAACGGCATTCCGGGCCGCACTGGGAGGAAGCCGCGAAGGCGGTGAAGCACCGCAACTTCGGCAAGCTCGTGTGGGCCAAGGTCTGGGACTGCCGGAATTGGCTGAAGCGCGACCCGTTCGCGATCCCCAAGGACTTCAAGTTTGACCCAAAGAAATTGGACTGGGACGCTTTCCTCGGCAGCGCCTCCAAGCGGCCATTCGATGCCCACCGCTACTGGGCGTGGCGGTTCTACTGGGACTATGCCGGCGGGCTGATGACGGACATCGGCGCCCATCAACTGGACATCGTCAGTTGGCTCGGTGGGGTGGATGTGCCCAAGAGTGCGACGGCCAACGGCGGACGCTATCACTTCGATAAATGGGAAACGCCGGACGTGGTTCACGGCGTCTGGGACTACGGCAAATTTGCGGCAACCTTCGCGGTCGAATTCATCAACGGGGCCGACGGCGTCGGGGCCGCGTTCTACGGCACGAAACAGACGCTGATCTGCGATGCCGAGAAGGAGATTCGGCTTTACGACACCATCGACAAGCTGACTCCGGACATGAAACCGATCCAGACTTGGAAGGTCGAACCGGAGACACCCCTGCACGTGGCCAACTGGCTCGACTGCGTCAAAACCGGCGACGACCCGAACAGCCCGGTCGAACTCGGCGTCCGCATCAGCCTCGCAGCCCACTTGGCGAATCTGTCCTACCGCACGGGCAAGAAGATCTTCTGGGATGCCGACCGCCGGGAAATCATCGGCAGTTGAACCCGCGTCGAAAGCCATCGCACGCCGATCCGATGGTTCCTACAACACCACCATGAGTTTGACTCTCGACCGCTTCGGCTTCCCGCATCTCCGCCTGAAATCGGGCGGAGCCGTGGGCCTGTTCCCGCTGCTGAAGGTGCAGTTCGAGTGGCTCCACGGTCGCGTCGGCGGACCGGAGTTGTTCGATTACGGCACCTGCCTGGCACTGAATCCGCGGGGCAGTTGGCGCGGCACGGCCAAACTTGCCAACCTCGATCCGTTGGTCCTGACGGGACTGCTTCCGGAGGAAGCTGCGACGATTGCAGCGGCGCTCGGTGACCGCCGGTTGCCCAGCCCGAGCGAATGGCGCGAAGCCGATGCAGCCTTGGATGTACCATGTTCGCGCGAAGCCTGCGACAAGGTGCTGAAGTTGCCGACGCTGCATCCGGCAGCGGCGTCGATCCTGCAACGACCGCAGGCCAAGCGATGGCGCGACTTCGGCGCGGGCTACCTGGAATGGGTGCAAAGCACGGACGGGTTCGGCCTCTATGGCGATCCGCGGCCTGACTTTCAGTTGAATTGGCTGAGCAATCGCAAACAGCCGTCGCCGATGGTGCCGCGGAACATCGAACGCCATCGGGGCCACACCGTTCGCCTGTTTTGGAACGCCGCTGCGGAAGGACGCCCCAGATGAGCATCACCGCCGAGACGCTGATTTACACCAATGTCGAAGTCGAACAATCGCCGACCAAGCAGCGCGGCTTCCAGGTTTGGCAGACCTCCGCCGGGTTGACGGCGGCACAGAAAAAGGAAATCACCCGCCGCGTCGACGATTACGTTCTGCCCATCGGCACCACGCCCGAAGCTGCTGCGGAGTTCTTCATCCGCGAGGCGTTTTTTCCGCTCTCGGACGGCTCGCTGGCCGTGGCCCGAACGACTCCGTTAAGGGAGCCGGACAAGTTCAAGCGCGGCGGCCGCTTCTTCGCCCACGTCTTCGTCATCACCAAGGCTGACTTTGAAGCGTCCGGTTCCGATCCGTTCGCATTCTTGGCCGCGGCCAAGTTCACCAGCCATCCGTCGCAGATTGAAGAGCCGCTTAAGGGAACCATTCCCTGCGGCGAATTGAAGATCGTGGCAAGCAGCGATGTCGCCCCGGTGTCGGCCTCGTTGACGAGTACGATCGTCGGCCACCTGGACCGCGAACCGGGCAAGCAGAAGACGATCGTGCTCGTCGGCAAGCCGACCGAGATCGTCGGTAAACTTCGGCCGCTGTATCGGCTGCTGCCGCCGCAGCTTCGCGGTTCGTATGCCTTCGACAGCTTTTCCCTCGGCAGTGGTTTGACGCATTCGCCCTGCGCCTTCGTCGGCTGCCCGACACCCGAGGCTCTGCGGATGTGGGCCTACCGTCGCTTCGTGAAACTGGACCCGGAGACGGGCGCGTTCGCGCCCGCCGCCGATCCGGCGTTGCGGCCGTTGTATGCGAAGCTGACGGCATCGCCGCTGTGGTGCGAAGCGGACGATGTGGGTCGTGCCGCGGCTTGGCAGGCGGTCGAACTGATCGAGGCCAAGGATTATGTCGCCTTGGCGGACTTGTTCGAGAATCGACCGAACGCCGAGGGCATCCTGAGTGAATTACCAGAGTATCTGTCGGCCGTTGAGGGCGTCAAGGCCGCGAAAGTTGGACAATGCCCGAAGTTGCTGGCTGAGGATGCAAATGTTCGAGCGGTGCTCGACGCAACCTTTCAGGTGCCGACGCGCGAGTTGTTGCGGTTGTTGAATGAGCCGTTGCCGCACCGCAAGTTGGCCCAGGCATTCACGCAATCCTTGGAAGCCGGCCGGGAGTTGACCGAATCCGAGTTGACGGAACTGGAAGCTTGGCACGCGGGCATTGATGGTTTGCCGATCCTGAAGGCGATGACCGATCGGCTGCGTTACCAGAATCCTCAAGAATTGCAAAGCCTGCTCAATGCGGAAACCGCCGAGGCAGGACGGTTCGGCCACTGGGTGCGTTCCCGCTTTGAACTCGTCGGCATCAATATGGAACTCATCCTGAAACGGTTCGGCCACGGCGCCCAGCCGACGCCTCGGGATTTCTACGATGCCAAACTTTACCAGGCTGCCTTCGATTGCAGCGAAGTCGATGCCCAACTCAAGTTCCGCATGGCCTACCACGACGGACCGGCAGCGGTGGAAGCCTACGTGAAAGCCGGCCATAAGCCGCCGGCGGAAGACATCGGATCGTTCCTGCGGCCGCGACTGATTCTCGGTTGGCAGCCGCTGCAATCGTACGAGTTCGCCTACTTCCTCGGCGGCTACTTCTACCCCGGCTCGGATGCGGACATCAGCATACTCGAGCAGATGCAGGAGAGCATGGGCCTTCGGCCGGGGCGGAAGATGCTGCGGGAGTTCCTGCCCAAACTCCAGGCGCGGACCTATGAGAAGCTCCCCACCCAGATGATGCTCTCACCACCCGCGCAGGCATTTTTCCAGGACGTGCTGACCATGAAGCCCGGCCCGACGCGGACCGCCAAAGTCGAGCAGCTTCGGCAAAGTTTGGCAGCCGGCTCGGAGGCCTTCTTCTTCGAATTATTCGGCATAATCCGCGCGCGGCTGATTCCCGAGGATCATCACGAACCGCCGAACAACCCACCGCACGATGCCTATCTGTTCGGCTACAAACTAAGATGGCTGGACGGCAACGACTCGAAGACCAACCTGCCGACGCTTCTGGAAATTCTGTTGGGGTCGCTCACCCCCGAGTTGCGCCGGGACGAACGAGCGAAGACGGCCTCCCCGCCGGGCGATCGACTGCTTTACGTCCTGCGTCTGCTCGGGTGAGCCGGCCCGTACTGATTTCGACCATCGCCGATAGGGGTTCGTATGCTTTGCCCGTTCTGCCAGCGTGAAGTGGCGGCGTTCGCCAAGAACCCGGACACGGGCATGTTGCAATGCACGCTCGCCTATTGCCCCGGCCGGGATTTCGACGTGCCGAGCTTGTATACGCGCGAGTACGACAAGCACCCGCCGCTGGCGATGAGCATCATCGGGCCGACCAAC
>Ga0105047_10017434_pt1 | contig 11198 bp, 8 predicted proteins | sample MAT04_FD_78384 | JGI IMG/M metagenome (GOLD analysis project Ga0105047, IMG submission 78384) | Freshwater microbial communities from Lake Fryxell liftoff mats and glacier meltwater in Antarctica - MAT-04 (megahit assembly) | ecosystem: Environmental > Aquatic > Freshwater > Ice > Liftoff...
ACATTGGATGAAGTTTCCAGGGACACGGCGGAACTTGGACGTTCGCTGCAGGAAATCTGCGATCCACTCTCGGACGACAACTCGGCTGTCTCACATCTGATCGGCCAGTTTCGACAGGAACTCACGGAGTTGCGTCGTCTGCCGGTTGGTGGCTTGTTTCAGCGACTGCAGCGTGTTATTCGAGACGCCGCAAAGTCTGAAGGGAAACTTGTTGAAGTCCACTTCGAAGGGCAGGGCGCGCGTGCAGAGAGAGCGGTGCAGGATCGGTTGTTTGAGCCACTGCTGCACCTTGTCCGCAACGCCGTCAGCCACGGAATCGATGCACCGGAAGCAAGGAACCTGTCTGGAAAATCGCCTGTCGGAAAAATTACACTTTCGGCATGGTCGGATGCAACTTCTCTCTGCATCGAAGTCCGCGACGACGGACGTGGTCTGAATGATGAAGCTCTTACGATTCGCGGAAGAGAACTTGGACTATTGCCGCCAGGGAATCCTGTAAGTCAGCCACAACTGTGGAAACTGATCTTTCACCCGGGATTTTCGACGAAGTCGTCTGTCAGCGAAATCTCAGGACGCGGCGTCGGCATGGACGTCGTTGACAGTTGGGTGAAACGACTTCGCGGTCGGATCGATGTTGAATCAGTTTCCGGCCAGGGAACAACGTTTCGATTACATATTCCGCTGCGTTCCGCTGTCGAACACGCCATGGTCGTCCGCGCTGGAGGACAACTCTTTGCCCTGCCGATGCATACGGTCAGCGGTACTTCAGATTCCACACGGCCAATGAAGGGTTTGTCAAACACGGAGGCCGCAGGAAAGACCGTCGTGCTGAGCCAGTTGCTGGGCTGTCTGTCAAATCAATCATCGCGAAATTGTTTCGTTACGTTGCGAAATCCGGAAAAACCATCAAACCCGACGCACCATGCCGCAGGCGGCGACGCCACGATCGCTGTGGATGCGATCGTTGGAGTCGAAGAAGTTGTCGTTCGATCACTGCCTTCTCTCCTGCAGCGCAACGAATTGTTCGTCGGCGTGACCTTGTCTGGTCGTGCAGAAACGGTGCTTTTGCTGGACGTGCGAAAAGTCATTGAACTCTGCGGACAAGTGCAACCAGCCCATGACCGTGTCGGTGATGGCGCATCAACTGATGGTGAGGCCTGCCGAACGGATCGTAGCGAGCGTTGCGTTCTTGTGGTTGATGATTCGGTTGTCGTACGGCGGAGTCTCACCAAAAAACTGCGTGCGGCCGGATATGAAGTGCGTGAAGCGACCAACGGACGAGAAGCCCTGGTCGTGCTGAATACCGTTGATGTCAAAGCAGTCGTGACGGATCTCGATATGCCGGGAATGACGGGCACAGAGTTATTGCAGGAGATCAAACGTCAAAAACATCTTCGAACGATTCCCGTCACGGTCCTCACAAGCCGGGATGATGAATTGACGTTGTCTGAAGTTCGACAGCTTCAGCCAGCATCCATTCTGAATAAACCAGTCACAGACGAAACGGTGTCGGCGATTCTGGAATCGCTCCGCCGTTCTGATTCTGTGGTTTCCTGAGAAACATTTTAAAAGTTTACTACTCCGGGGAGATTCCAAGTTATGTCAACATCCACAATCCTGGTCATCGATGACAGCGCGACGATTCGCAAGATGGTCGATAGCCATTTGAGCCAGGAAGGTTACCGCGTCGTACTTGCTCAGAATGGTGAACTCGGCATTCAAATGGCTCGAGAAATCAAGCCCGATCTGATTCTGCTGGACCATCAACTTCCGGGCACAACGGGGCTCGAGGTTTGTAAGAAAATCCTTCAATTCGCTGAATGCCAGCATATCCCATTCGTGGTTTCTTCGACGCTGCGAAAGCAAGCGTACATCGAATACATGGACGTTCCAAATGTCGTGGATTCACTCCCAAAACCTTTCACTCCCAACCTGCTGAAAATGGCCGTCGCCAATGCGCTTGAGACGGGATCTATGATCATTGCGTCTCAAACGAACGGCACTGCGGTTCCTGAAGTCGTTGGCGAAACCGATCAGCCGGCACTATCCGGTGATTTTCGCTGGATCGGTCTGCGCGAAGTCATCGACTTTCTGAACAACGGACGCAAATCCGGGATGCTGGAAGTGGAAACGGACCGGAATCGTGTGTGCTTTTTTCTGAAAGATGGCCGGATTCAGGGCGTCGTTTCACCTTCATTCGACGCTGCTCAGATCGCCGCGCAGTTACCAGATTCTTTACGTGAATTGTCGCCACTGCTGCAGTTTACTCTGAGCAGTGGAACATCCACACGCGTCGATGGACTTGTGGAATTGATGGACAAGAAGATGCTGGATCCACGAATGCTGCGAACGCTTCTGCGTCATCAGGCGGCAGCACTGACGCGATACTGCTTCACAAGTACGCCATCGTGTTTCAGCTTCCATCCGGAACGACCACAGCCATCGCTTTTCACGAAAGTCTCGATTGATACAAGTCTTGCGGGAATCCTCGTGGACGCAGCGCTGAATGTGCCGCCAACACAGAGTTCGGCTGCGGAATCGCAGATCGGCTGGGCTCGAAACGGCCTCCGCGGCCAGAATCTTGATCGTGCCGGATTGTCCGCAACGCACGTTCAGCTCCTTTCTCACCTGGATACGACTCCAAGAAATACCGGCGAACTTGCCGCCAAATCAGGATTGTCCGCCGCAGAAGCTCGTGCGGTTCTGGAAGGTTTCAAGCTGGTCGAATGGGTTAAGAGTGAAACACTGACCCAGACACGCACTTTGATCGCCTACGAACCCGACGCGCAACAAGGCACGCAGATTCGAAAAATTATCGATCAGCCGGGAAGCGGCTGGACAGGCAACGTTGTGCGCGATGAATTCAGTCTGCAACTGCTGCTGAAACGAAAAACGCCGGATGCAATCCTGATCGCATTGGAAGGTGAAACAGAACTCGGACTGCCGGAATCACTTCTGAAGAGTTCTGTCCTTGACGGTCTCCATCAGGTTGTGCTGATCGCACCTGAGACTGCGACGTCACCACCAATCTCCGCTGCACTGGCCTCGCGAATTGTTCTTCGTCGACCATATACCATCGCGGATCTGCTTGAAGTTCTTGATCGTCCAAATGCAACTGGGCGGACCCCGAACACTACTACGAAAAACTACGTCGCCAGTGATCCAGCGACTACCCTATGCACAGCAGGAGCCCTCTAATGACTACGATTTCCTGTGAGAGTGAAACCATTGCGACATTGCATCTTGATTGTCCCGGACAACCCCGCAGTACTGGTGTTCTCCGTGAGAACGAATGTCTGGCTATCGGTTCAGATCCGAGCAATGACATTAGTTTTATCGACGAAGATGTGGCATCGACGCACTGCATGATTATTGCCAAATGTGGTATCGTGACTATTCGGGATTGTTTTTCCGGTTCGGGCACGTTTGTTGACAAAGTCCGTGTACGAGAGACTCAACTTACGTCGGACTGTCAGATTCAGATTGGACGGAACAAGATTCTTGTCAAGCTGAGCCGCAGTATCCCGATCCAAACGCCCGCCGTCGAAAACACGGCCTCCGCAGAAATGCCAAGGGCCGTGGAAAGTGTTCAGAAGATCTGCAAATCCGCAGCCGTAGATAAACCTGAATCCAGAGAAAGCCGCACCGCAGATTCTTCGATTGCGATGATCGGAAATCTCGAACAGCAACTCCAGGAAGCTAACGCCGTTATCGAGGTACTGCAGAATCGTCTCGCTGCGGCAGTAGCAGCAGAATCGCCTTCACCGAGCGTTGATCCCTACCAGGAAGAAATGCTGCAACTGTTGCGGGACGAGATCCTCGAACTCCAGACAGCGCTGGAAGATCGGGACCAGAGCGGATCGAGTACAGATTGCTTATCTGAACCAGACTCAAACAGTGACGACATGCTTTCAAAGGGCGATTCTGAGAAGCTGGTCGATCGCCTGGAGCAGTTGCTGCAGGAATTGCAGCAGCGCGATGAGCAGATCTCGACTCTGACGGAACTCCTTGAAGCAGCCGAAGCCGCAAACCGAGCGGAGCAGGAAGAACGCAGTCAGATTGATTCCTGGTTGCGTGATATCGAACAGCGTTGCAGCGATCGCGAACAGGAATGGCGATCCGAAAAGGCGAAGCTCCAGGCGGAACTCGCGGCCATCGCCGATGAAAGAAATCATGCCGAAACTGCTCTGAATGGGGATTCCTCAAGTGTCAAGCTTGAAGCCGCACAGAATCTGATGCGAAGTCTGCGGGAAACGGCGGAATCGCAACGGCAGAAGTTAAACGACGCTGAACAAACAATCTCTCAACTGCAGCGTGATCTCGAATCAACGAAGCATTTTCAGCCGCGCGAAGAACGCATGCAACTGGCTGAGGAACGCTCTGAAATCGCTCGACTGCGACAGGAACTGGAACAGGAGCGGCAGCGAAAACAAAACGGTATGGCCAGCGACGACAGCCTGAAGTTCCAGGCTCTCCGCAAACATCTGAATGAAATTCATGAACAGGAACGCAAGGAACGGGAAGAACAAAAACTCAGCAGCCGTATTGCCAGACTTTGGAGTCGTTTGGATGGCCGGTAAAAGTGAAACGCACCCCATGAATGCAACATCCACTGAACTGCAGAATGATGTCGATGAAGCCCGGCAGACTGGACAAAAAACGCTGATTTTTGCACGTCGATTGGACACGATCGGTCGGCAAACCGAGCAGTTTTTGTGCAACCAACTGGATCAGCTTGAACGCGCAATTGACGAGTTTGAAACTGAAAAGGCCGCATGGCGAAGACAGTACTGCCGTGAATCGCAGGAACTAGCCCGTCAGCGTGAAGAAATCCAACAGCTTATCGAATCCAGTACCTCCGGACCTGCAAGCGACAACGTCTCAGGAGTTCCTGCTGCACGCATGAAGGACGCGACTGCGGAGAAGGACGCGAGAAAGAGCGGTACCGATCCGCTGCGTTTTCTAATCCAGGCTGGCAACGCGACTTCGATGCAGGTCGGACTGTTACTGTTTGAGATTTCAAAGCTGAACCGCGACATGGGCGGCCGAGGCCTGAGATTCGAGATCGATGATATCCGGACACCCAGAAAAGGCCTGCTGTCGCGACTCACCGGTTCAGAAGGCGGTAGCCAGATTCTGGAATTAGCTGTGTTTCCGACTGTGCCGCTTTCAGCCCGCGGAGTTCACGTTGATCTCGATGTCGAAGTGACCGATCATCTTGAGGACTGGATCACGTTTAAGTCACAACTATTGAAATCATCTCTCGTCAACACTGAACTGGTAGAAGTCTTTAGAAACAGCCAGTGCGTCAAAGACCAGCAGACACGCAATACCCTCAGGGAAGCGGTCAGTAGTGCCGAAAGCAAAAGAACTGTGCAAGGCCAGCAGAATGACTTTTCCGGAACGACACATTGGGCCACCTCAGCAATCGATGCCATTCGACAGCAGGCAGCAAGACTCGAAAATTGTTACGAACAATTGTCACTCGACTGCGGGCTCCTAATGCACGTCGGCATCCATTCAGGACCGGTGAAAAAATCTGTGAAGTGAATTATTTCTCTTCAGCCGCCTTTGCGAGATCTTCATCGCTGCCCGCGACGAGCAACGTGTCGGAATCTTTCAGTCGGACATCCGGGTTGCTGGAGGCCGCCATTTTGTCCGTGAGGATATCGTGGATCGCCACGACTGTGATCCCAAATCGCTGCCGCAGTTCCAGTTCACGCAGAGTCTTGCCCATCCACGATTCCGGGACACCCATTTCCTGAATACTGAAACCTGTCCCCAGTTTGACATAGTTCAGAAGTCCGGAACCCGAAATGCGTTTTCCCAGACTCATCGCCGATTCGCGTTCCGGGAAAATGGTTTCGGTGACTTTCATGCGTTCCATCACGCGGGCATGATCGCGCGAGATGACTTTGACGTACACGTCACGAATACCCAGGTCGTGAACAGCCATCGTCGTCAGAATGCTGGCCGTGATATCATCGCCCGTGCTGATGACCGCCGCGTCGGCTCCCTTCGCACCAATCTTTTCCAGGGTGTGCAGGTTTTTCGCATCACCCACGGCTGCGCGGGACACGTATTGCGAAACCCGGTCCACCGCATCTTCATCGGTGTCGATCGCAATGACTTCATGCCGCTGCGCAAACAGTGACTCTGCGACACTCGATCCAAAATTTCCCAGACCAACAATCAAAAATCTTCTCATGAATTCAGCTCTTTGAAATCGTGATTAACCGATGACAACATCTTCATATGCGTAGCGGAATCGTCCGGCGTGGGAACGCGGAACGGTGATCGACGCCGCCAGTGTCAGCAATCCGACTCGCCCCAGAAACATCATCAGAATGATCACCCAACGACCGGCCACCGTCAGTTTGCCCGTGAGTCCCATAGACAGCCCCACTGTATTCACCGCGCTGCTGACTTCAAACATGTGCTCCGTTAAACCTCTTGTGGCAACAACTTCTGTTGCAGACAGGAGGAACACTCCGGAGAGGGAAAAGCCAATGGCGATCACAAATAGCCCTACGGCCCTGGATGTTGTTTCTTCCGGAATCGATCGACCAACGCAGTTTGTGGATTCTGACCCTCGCAGACGTGACCAGGCCAACAGGACTATCAATGCCAGTGTTGTCGTTTTGAACCCACCCGCAGTTGAACCCGGTGACCCGCCGACTGTCATCAGCATCATCGTGAGCAGACCGGCGCTGTCGGTTGCCTTGCCATAATCAATCGTATTGAATCCTGCTGTGCGTGGTGTGACGCTCATGAAAAGTGCGTTGACCAGCTTGTCGCCAATCGGTAATCCGTCCAGGCAGTTATTCCATTCGAAGAGGGCGAAGAGCGGTGTCGCTGCCAGCGTCAGCAGCAGCGTGACAAAAATCACGATGCGACTTTGCAGGGAGACTCGAAACGCAGTTTGTTGTTTCCATGACACCAGCGAGTGCCACATTTCCGTATGCGTCAGAAATCCGATTCCGCCTGCCAGAATCAGCAACGTAATCACGATCAGACTGGCCGGACTTGTCTGGAACCCCATCAGAGAATCGGTGAATGTAGAAAATCCCGCGTTACAGAAAGCACTCACGGAATGGAAAACTGCGGGCCATGCCGCTCCCTTCCAACCAAATTTCGGGATCCACAACGCATACAAAATGATGGCACCGACCGCCTCGAACAAAAATGTGAAACGCACGATTTCGCGTGTGATGTTTCTTCCTTCCAGGTGCAGAGCGGACTCCGGTGAGACAATCGAACTGGCCTGAGCACGCAGTGAGACACGTTTTCCCAACGCCACAAGGATCAGGCTTGCGAAGGTCAGCATTCCCAGCCCGCCCAACTGGATGAGCAACAGCACGAACGCCTGCCCCCAGGGAGTAAAGAACTGTGCCGTGTCTTCGACAATCAATCCCGTAACGCAGACAGCGCTGGTCGATGTGAACAGCGCGTCCAGCCAGCTCATCGGTTCTTTAGCATAAATGCCGGGAAGCAGTTGCAAACCGGCGGTACCCAGGAGGATGAGCAGCGCAAAGGAGCCGACGAACATCTGCGGAGGTGTCAAGCGCTGCCAGATCGCAAAGCGCTGTCCCTGCGGAATGTCCCAGCGATGAGTTCGTGCAAATCTTCTAAGCTTCAACCTTCACCACCGTTATGCCGACCATGCCACAGACATGCATGTTTTCTTCCGCAGATAAATAGTCTCAGGATACTGCGAAGCATAACATCCGCCGCGCCGCCCGTGAACGCTAGCCTGCCACCGCCGCTGAAATCACCATTTCCACGTAATATCCCGGTGCCAGCTTCGACTCGACACAGGCTCTGATGGGAGCATGTCCTTTCGGAACCCATTCATCCCACAGCTCATTCAGGATCGCGCCATCATTCAGATCCGCCAGAAAAATCAAGATCTGAATCAGGTTTGTGCGGCTGCTGCGGACTTGTTCCAGAGTCGTATTGATCTGAGCCAGCACCTGCGCAATCTGGCCTCGAACATCGGTTTCCGAATTTTCAGCTACTTCCACCCAACGAGCTTCGCCGCGATAAATCACGACATCCGACCAACGCTGAGATTCCCCGAAACGCTGAATGGTTGACATGATGGACTGTAAGAACCTTTGTGTTTCACAACCCAACCGGAAAGCAGGATGTTGTCGCGTGTAGCCGTTTTGGTTAAGATCGATTTCGAGCGAACAAAGGTTGCCTCAGACAAATCGAGACCCGTATGACATCGACAGCATATCCTCGTATTGAAACGAATGCGAATGGAACTGCAATTTTTCCAGGTAACAACGATGACTGAAGATTCCGACGATCTCAACATCCGTCTGACGCGCGAGTTTGCTCGGCGGGATAAGCCGGGGCGCGAAGCGTCGGCAAGTCCGGCGGCGGAACTGATCACGACGGCGCGGGGGAATGCCGATCAGCAGCAGGGCGGTGTGACCGTGCCGGCGAAGTCGGATGTGGAACTCGAACAGATGGGAATGATCAATCGGCTCCGGTTGCGGAATGCGGAGTCGGCTCATCAGTTGGAACGAGCGAAGCTGGCTTATCGGACGGAGATGCAGTTGTTTACGCATCAGTCCGAAGCCGCGATTCGCGAAAGCCGCGCGTTCTGGGATGCGAAGTCGGTCGAAGTCGCCGAAACGATCAAGACGTACGTTCAGGCGACGGTCAGAGCATTGGAAATTGATCGTCTGGATTCTCGTAATACCGACATGCAGCGAGCTTACGAAGTGGCGGCGGCGGCGTTGGAGAAGGCTCGCAGTGCGAAATTGCCGGAAGTGATGAAGGATCGCTTGATCCGGGATATTCTGGACAACTTTGATCGAACGCTGTCGCGCATGCAGAACGATACGATCGTGTCAAAATACGATCTGGACTGAGCCGGTAATCATGGCCAGGAATACGCAATCCTCTGAACCGGAAGATGATGCAGACTCCATCAATGGTCGTATGGTCTTTGTGGCAGGAGTGCTGCTGTTTCTCGCGGGTGCAGCAACCGGAGCGATGCTGTATGCATTCGGACTTGCGGGCCGGGATTTCAACGTCGGTGTACTTCGCGGGGGGCTGCTGACATTCGGAGTTGTCTCGCTGTGCGTAGTGGTCGGCGTGGTTGTGATGACGTCCCTGATACGTGTCATCGGATATCTGTGGCCGCGTTCGCTGACAATCTGGTCCGAACATCGGCTGTTGCGAAGCTCAAAACGAAAGGCCATGTCGCTGCTCACACGACGCCATTCACTCCAGGAAGAACGTGCCCGACTGACGGCCAAAATGCAGGCCACATACGTGATGGAAAAGGAATCGGCACGTGTCGCCAATCAGCAGGCACTGCAGGAGTTGCGAGGTGCGCTGCAGTCGTCAATGGTCAGAAGCTGCGAGATTGTGTTTGATCACTTGAATCGGACGCTTGACCACTACAACGACCTCGTAACGGAAATCGAATCGTCGGATCTGCCGATTCTCGAGAAGAAAGAACTTCTGGACACGCTCAGCGCGAAGCTGAACGTCGAGGCGCAGGATCAGCGGCGGCAGTCGGCTCAGAAAATGATGGAGACTGCGATCTGGGAGGTTCGATTTCGCAAAGCCCGCATGATGGCTCGACGCGAAGTCGGGGCTGCCGTGACTTATCTGCGGAAAATCCGAGGCCGAACAGACAGCCATCGGATTCTGCTTCAGATCGATGCGATGATCCGTGAATTGACGGCAGCATAGGGAAGTATACTTCGCGCGGTCAGGAATGAGGTGTTTCTTCGATTAACCCGTGCCGCAGGCCAGGCTGTTTAGCTCCTTTCTTTACAACAATCGCGCATTTTTTGGATTGGCTCTCGAACCCTCACCAGTTGGATGGTTCACAGAATCTGCGTTCCGGTTGCTATCTGCGGTCGCCCTGAATCTGCAGGAGTCAGTATGTATTCCCACAGATTCAGGACGACCTCAGATTGGCTATCCAGCAATCGTAAATATGCAAATTGAATTTTGACACCCTCAGCGTGTTCAAACTATTTCCTTGATTCTTTCTTAATAACATTTACGAATTTTGGCCGCATCTTTTGGGTTGCGGGTCGAACCCGCGCTAGGTAACCAGCAGTCAAATCCTGGCCTGCGGCCACGGGTTAAACGAGTCAATCAAACAGGTGCCGCGATCAACTGATCCGGTCCCTTCTTCCTTCTTTGTGTCCTCTGTGGTTAATAATTCGGCCTTCGTCGGGGCGAGACGGCAGTACCGGAAGCCTCCGCCGCCATTCCCGCAATTTGTGAGAATGCATTAGCACTGATGGCAAAGCCGGAGCGAGCATGTTACCCAGGCTGTCATCTCGGTCGAACTGTATACGCCGCAGGAATGAATTCGGTCTCGACTTTCAAAGTTCCCCGGTAACAGGTCTTGCATGTGAGGTGTGTCAAACTGGCGTGGAATTCTGTACGATGCGGTCAGCGCTGGATCATGTCAGGGGGGGGCCGAACACTAGTAAGAATCGTGGTTTTCTGTAGAATCTCGCAACAGTGTTCGAGTTCCGGACGCTTCTTTATCGCAGCCCGAATTACGGAGGATCGGCAAATGGCATCATCGGAATCGCGTCGTCGCAAGCAACTTGAAAAGAAAAAGAAAAAACGCAGCGACAAGCGTCATCAGATTGTCGTCCGGCGAAATGCCGGTCTGGCCGATCAGTTGACCGTGCGAGCCAAAGCCCCGATTCACGAATGCTTAATATCCAACACTCTGGAATCCAGAGGTCTCGGAGAAGTGGTGATTGCGCGCAAATCTGCTTCCGGTGAAATTGCCATGGGCGTGTTTCTAATCGACCGCTATTGCATGGGCGTAAAAGACTGTTTTGGCCGTTTAGTATCAGGTGCGCAGTTTGAAGACTTCAAGGAGAATATGAGGGCCAAAGGATTGTCCCCGAAGAAGATTGACGCATCTTCTGCACGGCGGCTGATCGAAGATGCGGTTGCGTACGCGGAAGATCTCGGGATCAAACCCCATGCCGACTTTCGTTCAGCTCGAATGATTCTGGGAGACATCGATCCCACCGAAGCCACGACTCTGTTTGAAATGGGACAAGACGGCAAGCCGTTCTTTATGTCCGGACCTTACCAATCACCGGCAGAATGCCAGATGATCATCGCGAAACTGACCGCGAAATGTGGGGCCGACGGATTCCACTATGTGATGGCAATCGATGCCCGTCACGAAA
>Ga0105047_10017435_pt1 | contig 11197 bp, 8 predicted proteins | sample MAT04_FD_78384 | JGI IMG/M metagenome (GOLD analysis project Ga0105047, IMG submission 78384) | Freshwater microbial communities from Lake Fryxell liftoff mats and glacier meltwater in Antarctica - MAT-04 (megahit assembly) | ecosystem: Environmental > Aquatic > Freshwater > Ice > Liftoff...
CATGGCGCGCGATTGGCACGTCCGGGCGTGGAAGTACCTGCGCGGCAGACCCGATTCGCCCGCACCCGCAGATGCTCTGCTGTAATCAGCGCACGCTCGCAATCGTCGTGCGCTCTGTGAAGGTTAATCCCTTCCTACCATTGCTGCTCGGGCGGAAGGTAGGGGGCGGGATAGGTTTTCTCGCAGAGCCCTGCCGTTCTCGGGTCGGACTTCAGGAACTCAAGAATCGCGCGCTTTCCCACCCTGCGGTGGAATGCGCCCATCGTTTCCTTCGCATTCAGGCGAGCCTGCTGATAGAAATCGAACAGAGCGGCGGTGACAACTGGCACCTGCTCGCGCGAGACTTGCCGGAGATACAGCTTCTCGTCGACGATCAGCGACGATCCAATCGTCCGCGCATCTTCCGCGCCGCCGACCTTCAGCATGTAAAGATCAGGACCTTGTCCCACCCAGCCTATGGTTTTGGTCGCCGGGCGGAAGCACTGGCGTTCGCAGCCGGTAATGCCGATGGATTCGTTGATTTCGCCGTAGCCCAGCTCTTCCATTTTGCCAAGCAACTCGGGTTCGAAGCGCTCTGAGTCGGTGTAACTCAGACGGCAGGTGGGGAGCCCCACGCACGACCCAGACAGCACCCGCAGCGGCGAGTGCTTGCGACCATTGCGGTATCCGTGCCCGAAAGATTTTACCGTTGCTTCCAGATCCTGCTTTGCTGCTGGATCGACGTTCACAAACAGCAGATCCTGATTCACCGTGGTCATCGCTTCAACGTCAAATTTCTCCATCACCGTGCGTGCCATCGTTTTCAGCTGTTCATGCTCGCGATCGATAAGTCGGCCGGACTCGATGTAAATGCCGTACGCGAGCTTGCCGTTCGATTCCTGCGTGTGCCAGCCGTGATGCAGCTTTCGCGGGCCGGGATCAAGTTCGAGGTCGGGTTTTTCAACTTCCGCGCCCAGTGCATTCACCTGTTCGCGATACCACTCGGTTCCCATCGCCTGGACGACATATTTCAATCGCGCCCAGTGACGGTTCTTGCGATCGCCCCATTCCTGATGGACTTTGACGATGGCATCCATCGCAGTCTGAAGATTGTCCAGTCGTACGATGCCCAGCGGCTGCGAGTGCGCCGCGAAAGTCGGCTTGCCGTTCTTCTCGCCCATTCCGCCGCCGATGAAGAGCTGCCAGGCGACCACCTGTTCATTTTCGATGATCGGCACGATGCCCGAATCGTTGGTTCGCACTTCGATGCAGTTATCCCGCTCGATTTCACCGGTGATCGGATCACGATGAACCGTGCTGAAGCCGAACTTGAATTTGCGGTTCAGCAGATTGGGGGCGTATTCGAACTTCTCTTTGCGCTCCTGCCCGTTTTCATCACGCATCAGGCTGGTGTCGATCTCGAAGATCTGGAGGTGCGGCGCTTCCTCCAGCCGGAAATATCTCACGTACTTGTGCGCCAGCGCATGGACATTGCAAATGTTGGAAAAACGACTGAGCGGACAGGCGGTGATGTTTCGGACGTTGTCTCCGCAGCCGTTCATCGTGAAGAATCCGGTCGTGGCGATGGTGCGAACGACTTCCAGCAGCTCCGATTTTTTGATCCAGTGAAACTGAATGTTCTGCCGCGTCGTCAGCTTGAGCGAAGGCTTGCCCTCATTATTGGTGGTGGTTCGCTGTGACAGGTCATCAAGGATCTGCCACTGCTTCCGGTTGAACGCACCCCCGCCGGGCACGGTGATGCGAATCATGTACATCCAGTCTTTTTCCCGTCCCGTCTTTGCACGGTTGTATTCGAGGTAGATTCCGTGACTCTTGGCAAGCGTCTCGGTTTCCTCCTGAACATCGGTGCGGGCGCCGTCACGGAAATCCTCGTACAGATGCCCGCGCGCAAACCCGCTGGCGAGCTTGATCTTCTCGTTGTCGTTCAATTGGTCCGCAGGCGTTCGAAACTGCGGCTGGGGAACGTTTTCTTTCTTATCAACAGGCATGGGTGATTGGATTTTTGAATTTTCATTTTTGAATTTTGATTGGTGGGTCATGCAGCGACCTCAGCAATCAAAATTCAAAATTCAAAAAATCAAAAATCCACCTAAATGTTTTCTCCGAGATGCAATCCGCACTCGGTCTTGTTGAAACCCGACCAGCGGCCGGATCGGGGGTCGTCGCTTGTGGGCTTTTTCGTACACGTGTGACAGCCGATGCTGGTGTAGCCCTGGCTCAGCAGTTCGTTATAGGGAAGCACGTTCTGGTGTACGTAGTCCCACGTCTGCTGTTCCGTCCAATTCGCCAGCGGCGCGATCTTCACCATCTGGTGCTTCTTGTTCCAGCCGGCGATGGGCGTGTTGGCGCGAGTGGTCGATTGATCGCGCCGCAATGCAGTCATCCACGCGCGGTAAGGCTTCAGCGCTTCTGCAAGCGGCTCCACCTTTCGCATGTTGCAGCAGGAGGCGGGATCGCGCTCCCAGAGCTTGTCGCCAAACTGCGAGGCTTGTTGATCGAGTGTTCGCCTTGGGAGGAGTCGATTCACCCGAATGTGATACCGTTTTTCAACTGCTTCGATAAGCCTGTAGGTTTCTTCGAAGAGTACGCTGGTATCAATCACCAGCACGGGTGTGCCCGGTGCGTATTTCATCACCAGGTCGAGCAGCACCATCCCACCAACGCCGCCGAAGGAGACCGTTAAAGCCAAACCCGCGCGAAAGCGCTGCGAGGCCCAACCAATCACTTCTTCCGTCGACATCAGTTCGATGCGAGGCGCCAACTCGCTCACATTCGTCTCGTCCTCCGCAGCGAATGGTTTTTCCATTTCTGCGGTTGTCATAGAGAAACCGACTATAGTGGACAAAACGAGCCAAAGGAAATAGAAAAATTCGGGAATTATGCCGCACCGTAAGTGCTGATTCAAAAAGATTTTACATATCTTCCACGGTCCAATCGCTAATTTTCTATCGGAATTTAGATTCCAGCCGCCGACCCTGACGATTTTCGCACTCTTGCGATAATCGCGACCCCTCGTCGGTTTTTGTAAGTTCCGTTAAGCTCTCAGGCAATGCCTTGGATCATTGATTATCCCGCCGTTCAGGAACAGATGCGCGAGCTGAAGTTCAAGAGCCTCTATTACAACTCGGGCGCGTTTGGTTTCCCGTCGGATGTGGAAACCGAAATTATCGGCTGGCTGGGGGAGGATGATCCCACCCTGCGGGATGACGTGCGGTCGCTCGTTCGAAACATCGCCGAGCCTTACATTGAGAACATGGTGAAGTTGCTTACCCAGATCTGGCAGGAAGAACTGCCCGGCAGGGTCTGGGTGCTGCCCTTAAGCCACTGGAGCTATGAGCTCGACCACGGCAGCCGCGACTGGTTGCCAGCGGTGCTGGAACATATCCAGATCGATCCCGGACTTCTCATCAATCGCAACAATGGGTCGGCTATTGAGTTTGCTGTTGAGGAAGCTGGGACATTTGAGTTGCTGGTCACACGCTTGCTGGAGATGTTGCAGGGAAGCGATTTTGCGATTGCCTTTCCCAAGCGTCCCGTGCTGGTGACACTGCATCATCACAAACAATTGTGGTGGGTGACGAGTGACATGTCGCTTGCGAAAAAGGTGCGGGAAGTTGTTTGAGGTGTGGATGCGCGACAACGGCGAAATGCAGCGGATGAATCCGCGTATGTGGTGAAAGCAGTTAGCAAGTTTCGGATCGATTGCCAGTGCCCGGCTTTGCTGAAAAGCAAAGTCGGGCATCGCTTTTTGGTGAATCCAGCACCCGATAAAATCGGCTTAACTCCACAATTTGCATGCACTTAATGAAAATGACAGTGAAAAGACTCTCTTGCCGTGGGACGCGATGGAACTTAATATAACACCCGCTTAGCCGTTGGGATTTAAAAAGGCGGCTGGGAAAAGCGGTTGGTGGAAGCGGATCGCCAGCTTGCTTGAAGAGTCGCTAAGACTCTGGTTCGGAAGCTTTTGATGCAATCTGCAGAAATACTTCTGCACGATTGGGAATGATACGCAGCATGGGAGTCGTCACCGCGCAGATTCTGATCCTGGTCCTGGGCGTTGTCCTGACGCTTGGAGGCTGGGTGTTGATCCGTCGAGCGATGGAGACTTTCTCCAGCGCCGACAACGCTTTGCCGCTGCAAGCACTTTTTGCGGCAGTCCTGCAGAGCCTGCTGAACCTTGCTCCGGCGCTGCTGGTGCAAGGCACTGCGCCTTCTCGAGCGCCTCCCGCTCTTTTCCTGCGACGAAGACGAAAAGTGCCGGTTGCTTTCTAAAGCGGCGGCAGCTTCGTTTTCATTGCACGTCGTACGCTTCCCTTAACAGATCCGCACGTGAAGGTCGCTGGCGTTGTCGTCTTAGTTGCTCCCCGCGCTCATGATGAGCCTTGGAACAACGGGCAATCCGCGACATTAAAACTCTGTTGCGAGGTCGTCTTATGGAATACGTCGTTGGAATTCTGATCGGCCTGCTCGTCGGAGCAGGCGCGGTCCTGGGAGTCATTCAAATTACGGGCAGAAACGCCCTGAAACAGGCAAGGCTGGAGGCAGACCGGATTCGGGAGAATGCGAAACGAGAAGGAGAAAACAAGGCGAAGGAAATTGAACTGGCGGCGAAGCAGGAGCAACTGAAAATCAAGGAAAGGTTCGAGCGCGAATCTGAAACCTCCCGTAGAAAGCTGGAAGAATTGGAACAGCGTCTTACCAAGCGGGAAGACACCCTCGATCGCAAGCTGGATACGCTGGCGATCAAGGAGCGAAATCTGGACGATCAGGAAAACAGGATCACCCGCCGCGAGAAGGAAGTCGTGGCGAAGGAAACCGAACTCACCGACGCCCTGAAACAGCAGAAAGAGCGACTGCTTTCCATCACCAACCTGTCGTTTGACCAGGCGAAGGAAATGCTGCTGAAGCGCATCGAGGATGAATGCCGCCAGGAAGCCGGCGCGATCATCCAGCAGATCACCGAACAGACGCAGGAAGAGGCGAAGGAGAAGTCCCGGCAGATCATCCTGCAGGCAATCCAGCGTTACGCCGCCGACCAGACCGCCGATCACACCGTCAGCACTGTGGTGATTCCCACAGATGACATGAAAGGCCGCGTCATTGGCCGGGAAGGTCGCAATATCCGATCATTCGAAAAAGCCACCGGTGTGGATGTCATCATTGATGACACGCCCGGGGTGGTGGTCGTTTCGTGCTTCGATCCGGTTCGCCGCGAAGTGGCAAGACTCTCTCTTGAGAAGCTCGTGCAGGATGGACGCATTCATCCCGCGCGGATCGAGGAAATCGTCGTCGCCACCAACAAGGAGATGGACGAGGAATTGATTCGATTGGGCAAGGAAGCGGTGCAGGAAGCCAACCTCGGCAACATCGCCAAGCCGATCGTACCCATGCTGGGACGCCTGGCGTTCCGCACCAGCTATGGGCAGAACGTGCTGAAGCACTCGCTGGAGGTGGCATACATCTCGCAGATTATCGCCGATGAGCTTGGACTCGACGGCGTGCTTGCTCGCCGGGCGGGATTGCTGCACGACATCGGCAAAGCCATGGACCATGAACAGGAAGGCGGCCACCCGCAGATCGGCATGGAATTTCTCCGGAAGTTCAACGAAGGTGAGGCCGTGCTGAACGCCTGCCTTGCCCACCACGGCGACGTTCCCCCCACCACGCCCTACACGCCCATCATCATGGCGGCGGATGCGATCAGCGCCTCGCGTCCGGGCGCAAGGCGAGAGTCCCTCGACCGCTACATCAAGCGGCTGCAGGAATTGGAAGAACTCGCCACCGCGTTCGAAGGCGTACGTCAGGCTTATGCGATTCAAGCCGGGCGCGAAGTGCGAGTGATTGTGGATGCCCGACAAGTCGACGACCGCAGCAGCGCCAAGCTTGCCCGCGATATCGCGAAGAAGATCGAACAGGATCTAACCTACCCGGGCGAGGTGAAGGTGACGGTGCTTCGGGAAGTGAGAACGGTGGAGTACGCAAGGTAAGAGGAATTCGTGTATGGCGATTGCTGAAGGTGGATCCTGGTGAACTGTTTCTGCCCCCGTCACGCAAGACGGGGGCGGATCCGTTCAAGCTCTCGGAGCAGATCAGACAATATGGGGATCAATTGGAGGCGATGCCACCTGTACAAGTTACCCAAACCGGGGAGGGTGACTTCATGATCAACGATGGCGTGACCCGGGCGATTCGTATCGCGAAACTTCGACCTGGTGCTACAATTGTCATTGAGGTGATCGATGAGCGCCCTTCGTGGAGCCTCGCGCACCTTCCACGTGTCCGGGAGCGGTTATGAATCCTTCAGTCCGTCAGCAACTGAGCGAAGCAATGATGCAACTTGCTCAACTCTATCCGGATTGGCGTTATGGACAGTTGATCGCCAACGTCGCGTGCTGGGCAAGAGGTCCCATTGAGTCTGCAATTTTTGACGCCACGGATGAAGAGTTGCTTGCCGCTGCGATGGCGCATCTTGAAAGCCGATCCAAAGATTCTTCCGCGGTACGGAAAACCGCGTGAACCGTTCATCAGTGTTGCCCACGTTCCAGACCCAAAGCAGCGCTGCACAGTCTGCTTCCATGCTATACTCCCTCAGCATGACCAACTCCATCGCCGCTGAAGGATTGCATAAGGCGCCGTGGCCTAAACGTCTCGAGTTCTTCGTCGAGACGATGCGCTGGATGTCATCGGAAACCGATCCGCAGAGAATGGTGCGGAATTACGGCGCGCGGATGGGGGAATTCTTTTCCCGTGATGGGCTCATCTCACTGTCACGCCGCGATCTCACTTCACCCTTCTACCGCGTCACACGATCGCACACCTGGACGCACGAGGTGAACCCCTGGAAACAGAAGATCCAGCTGCCCACCCTTGACCGCGGAATCATGGGCGAATGGATCTATGGCGAACAGGCGATTGTCGTCAATGATCTCAAGCTCGTGGATGGCGATCCCGGTGAAGAGTTTTTGAAGGGCATGCGTTCAGTCATGGTGGTGCCTCAATTTGATAATGGTCATGCGCTGAACATGGTGGTGATTCTCAAGAAACAGGCGAATGGGTTTGATCCGGAACAGCTGCCCGAGCAGGTGTGGATCGCCAACCTCTTCGGCCGCGCCACCCATAACCTGGTGTTGAAGGATCAGTTGCAGCAGGCGTACGACTTGCTGGATCGCGAGTTAAAAGTGGTGGGCGACATTCAGCGATCTATGCTGCCGAAGAACTTGCCGGAATTGAAGTCGCTGGATCTCGCGGTTGATTATCGCACTTCCGCCCGCGCCGGCGGAGATTATTACGATTTTTTCGAACTCCCCGATGGGCGAATCGGCATCATGATCGCCGACGTCGCCGGACACGGGACGCCCGCAGCGGTACTAATGGCGGTGACCCATTCCATCGCCCACACGCTCTCTGGAGAGCCCGAACCGGCAAGTCAGTTGCTGCAATTCGTCAACCGTCATCTCTGCGCCCGATATACCACCAACGGCGCGTTTGTGACTGCGTTCTACGGTGTGTATGACCCCCGCACGCACGCCCTTACCTACTCCCGCGCCGGGCATTGCCCGCCGAGACTGCGCAGTGGTAGGGATGGTCAGATCATCGCCCTCGATCAGGCCGTGAGCCTGCCGCTGGGCATCGATGCGGATGAACGGTTCGAAGATTATGAACATCAGCTGGAAGCGGGTGATATCCTTGTCTTCTACACGGATGGAATCATCGAAGCCCGCGACTCGACCAATGAACTCTTCGGTGTCGAGCGCCTGGATCGTGCAATCGCCCGCGGCGGCGACAACGTTGAATCCATCCTGCGGTCAACCATGCTTCAAGTGGAAGATTTTACCAACGGCGCGGCACCGGTTGATGATGAGACACTGCTGGTTGCAAAGGTGATGTGAAGTAGGGCATCGCGAGTATGTGCCCGCGTCACCTCAGAAAAATCGGCAAAACTAACGCGGATTCGACTGTTTCTGCCGAAAAAAAGCCCTGATGGTTGGCGCAAGACGATCTTCCCTCGCCAAGGCGGGCTTCACAGCATTAAGATGTCTTCAGATGAGCCAACTGCAGGACCAACCTGGTGCGTCAACCAACCCCGTTCCCGGGCTCGCCGGTGAGGTTGTCTACATGTACGCCTTCGATGTGGCGTATGAAATGACCCGTTCGCCGGTGCGGGAACTGCTGGGGAATCCAGTCAGCGAATTTGCGGTGGACGCCTCGAAGCGATCTCCCCGGCAGTTATTCTTCTATCGCCCTCAAATGGTACGCCTGCCCGCGCAGGAACGGTTTGGTCCGCGCGGGCCGATTCGACTCGAACGCACCATTAAATTACTGCCCGTCGGCGCGATCTCCATCCAAGTACGCATTCCCTTCGCCGTTAACAAGATTGAAGACCTGGTCTGCTTCCACGATCTCCGCTTCTCCGACGGCACCTGGCTGTACGACGAAGTGCGCGATCTTGCGGAACAGGTGCGGCAGGAACTGCGGAATTTCTACATCCGTCCCGTCGAGCGATTGGGCGATGAGGAAGCCTACACCGTTTTCTGCTTCAACGCCCCGCCCGCGGCGTCCACGTCACAACCCCTGAAAGCCGAGGAGTGGTTCCTGCAGAACCGGCGGCAGATTTCTTCGCTGCTGACGGAAGAAGCCGATGTCGGACGCTTGTCCGACCAGGAGTCGGACGAGTCATCCGCGAAGTATCTCAGCTATTATGAGAACGATATTGTCATCGTGGACTGGGACGCGGCGATCATCGTCGATGAGCCAAGGTTCTTTGACGAAACGCTTTACATCATGGAGCTGGCGAACCTGCAGCTTGCTGAGCTGGAAGCGTATGACCGGATTCTGGATGACGCGGTTGAGAAAAGCTATCGCGACCTGCAGGTCCGCCGCTTCCGCGGAATCAGCATTGGCGGCGTGCAGCGGGAACTGCGGGAGATCCGGGTGGACCTTGCCCGACTGTCCGACGAACTGTCGAACATCACCAAATTCTTCGGCGACTGGCACCTGGCGAGAATCTACCAAAGCCTCGGCCAACGTTTTCACCTCGCGGACTGGCACAAGACCATCGACGAGAAGCTGAAGACCCTGGACAACCTCTACCAGATCATCCGCGCCGACCAGACCAACCGCTGGATGCTCATCCTCGAGGCCACGATCGTGCTGCTGTTTGTAGTGGATATTGTAAAGAGCGTGTTCGGGAAATAGGCTCGGGGTGCGCCAATGGGCGAGCATCGATTTTTTGCTTGCGACAGACTCCGAATTCCCCAAGTCATATCGAGGGAATTTTGCGAGGAGTCAACCCGAAGCCGACCCCAGCATGGACGTTCCGTCCGGTCGCATAGGGGATCAGAATGACGCAGATGGCGATGGAGACCAGACAGCAGTTGGCCGGGAAACCGCACTGGCTGGCGCGTCGGCCGGCATTGCTGGCGGCGGGGTGGCTTATCGCGGGGATTTTATTGTGTGATCGCGCCCTTTGCGCGCCGCTCGTCTGGGGCGGATTAACCCTTCTCTTCGCGATCACGGCAGCGATTTTCAATTCACATCAGTTGCTGTCTTGCACCGGCATCGCATTGTCACTCGTTTCCGCGGGCATCGGGGTCGCTCAACTTGAGTCGTTCTATTATCCCCGAACAGATATTAGCGCCTATGCAACGGACACACCTCGACTTGCCTGGATGGAACTGTGGATCGAGCACGAGCCGCGCATCCTCGCCGATCCTTTCAGCAAGCATCCCCTTCCACCGAAACAAGTCGCCACCGCGAAAGTGCTGAAGGTGAAATGCTGGGACGGCTGGCACGAAGCAAGTGGCAAAATGCTTCTTCAGATCCGCCAGCCGCACCCAAGGCTCGCGGCGTCACAGACCATACGCGTGCTGGGAACGTTGGAACGTCCAAGCCCTGCGACCAATCCCGGACAGTTCGATTGGGCCAGGTATTACCGCGATCAACGCATTCTCACCTCGATGCACATCGATCGGGCAGAAAACATAGAAATCATCCACGAGCAGCCGGAGACCATCATCAGCCGGATTCGCAAGGCGGCGCGGCACCTGCTGGGAACGGGATTTGCCGCGGAAGATTCGGTGGACCATTCGCTGCTTCGCGCGCTGGTCCTCGGCGACAACGATCCGGAACTGCGCGATATTCAGGAGCAGTTTCGCCGCACGGGCACGAGTCATCATCTTTCAATCTCCGGGCTTCACGTGGCAGTGCTGGGGGCATTTGTCTATTGCGTCTGCCGACTGCTTCGCCTGCGGCCGCGGATTTCGATTCTGCTGACAACGGCGTTTGTCGCCCTCTATGGCGTCGCGGCGCTGCCTTCTCCGCCGGTGATGCGGTCAGTGATGTTGGGCATCTTCATGGGCATCGGGCTTTCCACCGCCCGCACGCGCGACGCAATTCAACTGCTGTGTCTCAGCGTGATGGCGATGCTCATTTATCAGCCGCGTGATCTGTTCAACGCGGGATTCCAGCTCAGCTTCGGCACGGTGCTGGGGTTGATTGTCTTCACGCCGCACGTGGACAAATGGTTACGCTCCTTTCGCTCCGAAGACTGGCCTTTGCGAAGGCAGAAGACGCGCTCAACCATCAGCATGATGAACGACATCCTGGTCCGCGCCTTCGCCGCCGGACTGGTGGCGTGGATCATCTCTCTCCCGCTCATCGGCTACCACTTCGGGCAGATCAATCCATGGGCAATCATGGCGGGCATCATCCTCGCACCGTTCGTGTTTGTCGCGCTCATCGGCGGATTCCTGAAGATCATTCTCTCGCTGCTTTTTCCATCCGCCTCAAATGGCTGGGCGTTTGCGGCGGCGCAACCCATGATGCTGATGCGCAAGATGCTTGCCTGGCTGGACAGCGTGCCCGGAAGCGATTTCCCCCTGCCCGCGCCGCCCCTCTGGCTGATCTTTCTCTTCTACGCCTTCTGCCTCGCGATGCTGATTCCTTACCGTCGCCCGAAGTGGCATGTTTTCATCCGGATTATCCCGGTGACAGCGTGCATCGTTGTGATGCTGCTGCCTCTGTTCCGCGTGAAGGCGTCGCTGCTTCCGGACGAGAGACTGAAATTCACACTCTTGTCGCTCGGCGCAGGCCAGTGCGTTGTCGTGGAAGCGCCGGGAGGAAAGACGGTGCTGATTGACGCGGGATCAACTTCTCTTTCTGATGCTTTACGCAAGTGCATCGCGCCGTTTCTCCG
>Ga0105047_10017437_pt1 | contig 11197 bp, 7 predicted proteins | sample MAT04_FD_78384 | JGI IMG/M metagenome (GOLD analysis project Ga0105047, IMG submission 78384) | Freshwater microbial communities from Lake Fryxell liftoff mats and glacier meltwater in Antarctica - MAT-04 (megahit assembly) | ecosystem: Environmental > Aquatic > Freshwater > Ice > Liftoff...
AGCCACGATGAGCGGTCTGGTGTCGTTCGTCACCGATAGCGCGCGCGCCAATCCCGACAGCGTGAAGAAACGCGCGGCCGCCGCCGCGGAAAATCCGCGTGTGTCGGGCCGAATTGCACGCGCCATGGAGTTCATGGGGATACTGCCCGTCTCAGTTCCCGATACCATCACCTCGCCGGATACATTGCGACAGCAGCGACAGTTGGCCGAGGTGTATTTGTCGTCGGTGTTGGCTGCGCGCGTGCGCGACACTGTTACCGTCAGCAGCTTTGGTAGATCAGCGAAAGAAGTGCGGGAGAGGCTTGCGATACTGCAGCGTCATCCCGTGATCGATTCTGCGGAGGCTCGCGCGGCTCGCCGACTCGTGGATACCGTTTGGAAAGGCGTCGCTCCTGGCAACGATCTCGGCACCCTGATCAAATTCCTGCCGTACGTACTGGTGGCGAGCATCATTGTTTTTGGCGCAGCGGTATCCATTGTTGCCGGATTGTTCGCGCGGCGTGGGCCACTGCTGCGCTTCTTTCAACTTGACCTCATGACGGCATCGGGCGCGCAAGCCGGTCGCATTCGGTTGCTCGTGCGCAACGTCATCATTTGGTCGGTGTGTTTAGTGCCGATACCCTCCGTGATACTCGCTCCTCACCTTTCGATTAGTGCGTTGGCATCAATGCTGATTGCGAGTGCCGTAGTGTATGGCGTGGCCTGGGTTGTGGCGGTCTGGTTGTGCGTGCGCACGCCGTCCCGCGGTTTGGCAGAGCGTGTGTCGGGTACGTGGTTGGTGCCGGAGTGAGTTGAAGAGTTGCTCAACGAAACATTCGCTGGTGGGCACTGTTACGGCACAATGCTCCTGGGTGTTGCGGGCCACTCCCGGCCAAGTCCGACCATGAGATCGGCGATCAGCACGATACCGTCCCACAGGTTCTGAATGCGCAGGTTCTCGTTGGGAGCGTGCTGACTGTTGTCCGCGTTCACCATTGGCACCGTTATTACGGTCGCGCCCAGTGCGTCCACGAAGTGAAACAGCGGAAGTGAACCACCAAGTGTTGGCAGCACAAACGGCTCACGTCCATAACTCTTTGCCATCAACCGTCGCACCGCTGCAACTGCCGGTGTGCTGGCTGGCACGCGCACGCTGGTGTAGCCGCTATCCCAATTGACGTACGCAATGCGCGACCGGTCTTTGCTGCGGGCAGCGGAGTCGGCACTGGCCACCACCGTGTACCCGAGCGAAGTGAGGTGCGCCTTCAGTAATTGACGCAAGCGCGCGGGCTGTTGATTTGGCACCAGGCGAAAATCGATTGAAACGGAGGCCGAAGTTGGCACGGCGTTGCTTGCGCCCGCACCGACATTTCCTGCACGAATTCCGCGAATGTTCAGCGCCGGCAGCATGATGCGTTCGCCAAGTGCGGCGTTGTTTGCTTCGGTGTGCGCAAGGCCGAGAGACGTGCGCACCGAATCGTCGGAGCGTGACAGCGCGCGCGCCAGGGTAACGTCTTGCGGACTCAGCACCGGGACATCGTCGTAGAAGTTTGCGATCCGCACGCGGCCATTCGCATCACGCACCGACGCGACGAACAGCGCAACCGCGACAGCGGGGTTCGGCGCCCAGTTCCCATAGTGTCCGCTGTGCAACGCTCGGTTGGGACCGTAGAACGTTACATCTACACCCGTCACGCCTCGTACGCCCAGCACAATTTGCGGTGCACCAGTCACGTGCATCGGCCCGTCAAAGAAAATCCACGCGTCCGCACGCAGCGCTTCCTTGTGCGCGCGTAAGAGTTCGCCCAGGTGCATGTCGCCGGCTTCTTCTTCGCCATCGAGAAAGAACTTCACGTTGACGGAGGACGCGAGCTGCTGCGCCTGCATGGCGTCGAGCGCAGCGAGCATGGCGATGATTGGCCCTTTGTCATCACTCGCCGAACGTGCGCGAATGCGGAGTTCCGGATCGACTGTGCCGCCTCGAACAGGGAGCGATGCGGAATCTCCGGCCACGCTATTGGCGTAACGGCGAAGTTCCGGCGTGAACGGCGCGCCATCCCAACCACCTCCAGAGACAGGCTGTCCATCGTAGTGTGCGTAGAACACCACTGTGCGCGTTGCACCCGGAGCCTTTCGCTCGCCAACCAGCGCGGGGTTGCCGCCAGATGGAGCAGACAGCGGTTTCAGGGGAACGCCACGTTTCGCGAAGGCCGCCGTGAGTGCATCGACATTGCGACGAATGCCAACCGTGTCACTGGCCACATTGGGAAGCGATAACAACGCGAATGCGTCATCGAGAATTTCGCGTTCGTGTGTGCGTCGCCACGCGGTGATGGCGGGACGCACCGATGCGCTGCCCGCCGTGACCGGTTGATTTTGCGCTGCGGCGGGCCGTACGCAGAGTCGCGTCGCTGTGAGAAGTGTCGCCACCGCTCCCAGGGTGGTGGGGACTGTACGAAATATGGTCAGCAGATTCATGGCTATTGCACCCGCTTGTCGACAACAACTGCGCCGGCTTTCATGACCCATACAACATGGTTGATGACAACGTTGATGTCGTTGACCGGATTTCCCTCGACCGCGACAATGTCGGCAAAATACCCCGGCGCTATTTTGCCAAGCCTGGAGGACATGCGCAGTAACGCTGCCGCGTTGACTGTGGCTGTCGCGAGCGACTGCGCAGGCGTCATTCCCGCCTGAACAAACCACGCCAGCTCACGCGTGTTTTCGCCAAACATCCAGTACACCGCGTCGGAGCCCATCGCGAACTTCACGCCCGCCTTGTGTGCGCGTCGCGCTGTTTCGAGATTCAAGACGCGGAACGAATCGAGCTCGGCCACTTGCGCAGGCGAGTAACCAAGAAGCGCGGCGTTCTCTGCGTAAAACCGGTTGTGGTCGATCGTCGGCACGTACACGGCGCCACGCTTCGCCCACTCGGCAATCGTTGCGTCGTCGAGTCCTGCCGGATGTTCAACGGATTCGGCACCCGCTCGCATCGCGGCCCTCGCGCCCGTGACACCATAGGAATGGATGGCAATCGGCTTGCCGTATTTGTGCGCTGTTTCGGTCGCAACACGCATTTCAACGTCGCTGAATGTCTGTTCACCGGTGACGTTCTGAAAACTGCCGGTGGAGCCGTACATCTTGATCCAGTCGGCGCCGGCGTCCACCTGTGCCTTGATGGCTTCCTTGATTTCCAGCGTGTCCATCACGCGGCCGCGTGCGGCGCCTGAGGGTGCACCAGCCCGCGGAGCCGTGGTCACTTTGCTGAGTCCGTATCCGGCCACAAGCATACGCGGGCCGATCATAACGCCCTTGTTGATGGAATCACGCATCGCGATGTCGGTGTAATTCGACGCGCCAAGATCGCGCACGGTGGTAACGCCGGTTTCCAGTGTATGTCGCGCATTTTCAGCCGCGACCATAACGACGGAGTCTTTCGCGCGCGGCCCGTTGACGGTGGGCTTCGACTTGTCACGCCAGTAGGTCATGTGCGTATGCACGTCGATGAGCCCGGGAATCGCCGTGTAACGCCGTAAATCGATTACACGTGCTCCCGCGGGAATTGCGATGCCGCCAGAAACCACGCGCAGGATGGTGTCGCCCTGCACCAGGATGACAACATCCCGTGTGGAGCGGCCCAGTGCGTCAACGACCGTGCCGAAGCGGAGTGCCGTGAGTGGTGATTTTTGCGACACCGGCGTCGCAGTGCGTGACGGTACTTGCGTCGCGAGCGGCGCACTGAAAAGTGTTGCCGCAACGCAAACGACGCGGGAAAGATTCGCTTTCGGTCTCATGCTACCGCCCACCATGCGAGGCAAATTTGATAGAAGTCGCATGTTAACGCACGCCGTACGGAAGATTCCGATCGATGTGCGCGCGCGTAATCTTCGCGAGGCTCGTCGTGCCACTCTGTTTCATCACCACTTCGAGTTCCGTGCGCAGCAGCGCCAGCACGGTCTCCACTCCCTCCTGCCCGAACGCACCCAGTCCCCAGATATACGGGCGACCGATGCCGACGGCGGTGGCCCCCAGCGCCAGCGCCTTGAAGATGTCGGTTCCGCGACGGAACCCACCATCACAGATGACGGGAATTTTTCCGTGAGCACCGGCGACCACTTCTGGTAGTGAATCGATGGTGGCCCGTGTCGAATTCTCGGCGCGCCCGCCGTGGTTGGACACAAACAATCCATCAACGCCGCGTGATACGGCGAGCTCCGCATCTTCGCGCGTCACAATGCCCTTGATGAGTACCTTCATCCTCGTGCTGTTCTTCAGACGATCGATGAATTCCCACGACGGCGTTCCAACTTCTGGTATCGGCGGAAGTGAGTCGTAGCCGACGAGATTGGGCTTGCGACGATTGTCGCGATCGTCAACGCGACCACTGATACCCGGAAGTGGCGCGCCACCAAAATGACACTTGACGCACTCGCGCGTATCGCGACGCGATTCGCGAATCATTGTTTCGCGATTGCTGCCACCCAGGAGATCGACGGTGAAAACAACGGCCGGTGCACCGGCGCGCTCGGCACGCTGCACGATCTGTTTCGTGCGGGCCCAATCCTGCTGGTGGTATAACTGAAACCATACCGGCGCACCGCGTGCCGCAATGCAATCTTCGATAGACGTCGTAGCGACGGTCGAAAGTACCTGCAGATGATCGCGCGCTTTCGCGGCGCGCGCAACCGCAATTTCGCCCTCGGCATGAAACGCTTTCTGACTACCCACCGGGTTGATCACGATCGGTGTTGGATATCGCGTACCGTACAACGACACGCTGGCGTCGATTTTGCTGACATTGATAAGGCGTCGTGGGCGCAGCGCCCAATGCGAAAACCCTTCCCGGTTGGCGCGAATGGTTCCGTCGTCGTCGGAGCCGGTCGCGAGATACCCCCAGTGGGCAATCGGAATTTTCTGTTGCGCGACCGGCTCGAAGTCGAACACGTCGAGCGCTTCTTTGGCGGCGGTGATCAGCGCTGGCTGCGCGGATGGTTGCGCGAGTTGTTGCGCCAGAGCGAGCGTGTGCTCGGCGCCACGTGGTGATTCGCCGGCGAGTTGCTCGAGGGTGCCCGCCTTGAATCCGGCAGCGGCGGCCAGTGGGCTCGCGGCAACAAAGGCCAGAAACTGGCGACGTGATGGGTCGGGATTGTTCATGCGCAGAATAGGTGGGGGGAGCGGCAACTTGTCCAGCGAATTCGGCGGGGAAATCGCAGGCGAACGTGGCTGACAGCGCCTTGCGGTCAATGCGAGCCATCCGCCACTTTCGGAGTACACGTACTTCCGGAGAACTGAATGCGCACACAACTGCTGGCCGTCGTTGCATTTCTGGCTGGCCTCGACGTGTACGGGCAGTCGGTCAAGCGGCTCGTTTTGTCACCGTCGGATGCCAGACTGAGCGCGGAATTTGTTGGTATCACTTCCGTGCGCGAGATTGCTGACGGGCGCGTGCTCGTGACCGACGGGCGTGACCAGACGCTGTACCTGACCGACTTTCACGCCAACAGTGCGGTGGTGTTGGGGAGTAAGGGAAAGGGTCCCGGGGAATACTCGATGGTTGGATTTATTCGCGAACTCAGCGGCGACTCCAGCATCATGGGCGATCTGTACAACCTGCGCTGGCTTTTATTTAATGGCGCGAAAATCGTGTCGACCGTCCCGCCAGATCATCCGGCGATCAAGGCGACGGGGTCAAGCATCCATGGCACTGACAGACTTGGCCATGTGATGATTCACAGCTCGATGACACCTGAGCGCAATGGCGTTACGCAAATCACGCGCAAGGATTCGATGGCGCTGATGCTCGTGGATCGAGCGACCGGCCGACGCGACACGGTAGCGAAATTGCGCGAGAGTCCACGAGAGCGACACATCAACATGGACAACGAAGGGCGAATTCACAGTTCATCTTCCGAGTTGACCGAACCAAACCCACAGGCTGAGGAAGCCGTACTCGCACCTGATGGCTGGATCGCAGTGATTCGACTCGAACCATTGCGTATCGATTGGCGCTCTCCCACAGGACAGTGGACAAAGGGGCTTCCGCTTCCGTTGAAGCCAGAAAAGGATCTGACGGTTTTCTCGTCGTACCGAAACTTGTATACCACCCCGGATGGACGTGTCGCGATCAAGCGCACGCCCTCAAAATCATCACCGGCTAATCGTTGGGTCGTCATTAATCGACAAGGCACGATTGATGGGGAGTTCGTACTTGGAGCGAAAGAAGACATCGCGGGATTCAGTGCGACCTCGTTGTACATCAGCCGTAAGGACGACAACGATATTCAGACGCTGCGGCGCCATCTATGGGTCCGATAACACAGGCGGTGGACCTTCTGCCAACGGGCTCGTAATTACCGCCTTCCGATCCCGACACAGCTGTGTCAAGCATTGCCTCCCCACGATTTTGCACGCACCTTCCCGCACATGATCCGTCGACCACTTCGCACCATCGCACTGGCCCTTGGCGTGCTCGTCCTACGCCCAGGCGAGGCCATCACCAGCACACCACAGTCCGCTGCCTTCAGCACCTTTGTTGATCAATACCTGAACGACTTCGCGAGGCGTCACCCGTCGATCGCGGCCGGTAACGGCCTGCACATGTTCGATGGCACGCTTGACGATTTTTCGGCCAGCGCGATTGCTCGCGAAATCACCGAGCTCAAAGCTACGCGCACACGGCTGCGTGCATTTTCGGCAGCATCACTCACGCCCGACGAGCGCGTTGACCAGCGCATTCTTGACGGTGTGATCGATGGCTGGCTTCTGGAGCAGGAAACGCTGCAAAACTGGAAGCGCAATCCCATGGTGTACGCGTCCGCGCTCTCGGATGGCGTGCACAATCTCATGACGATGGAAACGGCGCCGGCGCCTGATCGCATGCGCCAGATCATCAGCAAGTTGCGCGGCCTTCCCGCGTTTCTGGAATCCGCGCGCACCAACATCGTCAATCCACCGCGGCTGTTTGCGGAACGTGGAGTCGTGATGATGAAAGGCGCGTCCGGGATGCTCACGAATGATGTGGCCTTGGCTTTTTCATCGCAGCGCACCACGCCGCTTGGCGATTCGCTGGCGCGCGCACTGGCAACGGCGAAACCGTTGGTCGATGCCTACGCCGCGTATCTCGAGCGTGATGTTGTGCCGAAGGCGAGTGGCGACTTTGTCGTCGGCGCCGCAGCGGTCGCCCGTCGATATGCGTCGGAAGAGCTCACGTCGTTGCCGCTCGATGCCATGGTGCAACTTGGCGAGAAGGAGCTGATTGCAAAACAACAGGCGTTTCGCGCGGCGGCGGCGCGGTTGTCTCCAGGCAAGAACGCGCAAGACGTATGGTTGGCGGTTCGCCGCAACCACCCGAAACGTGGCGAGGTAGTTGCGGCGGCGCAGCGCGCTGTCGATTCGCTCACCGCGTTCGTGCGCACCAAGGGTCTCGCGATGATTCCGGTTGGCGAACGCGTGACCGTCGCGGCGGCCCCTCCGTTCGACCTGGGATTTGCTTCGATGCATGCATCACCGCCGCTCGAACGTACGCCGGTCAAGAGCATTTACTACATCACGGATGCACGGGCCGACATGACGGAGGCGGAGGCAGAGTTGTGGCTGGAACGTTTCAGTTATGCAGGGTTGGTGAATACATCGGCGCACGAAGCGATGCCGGGTCACTGGTTGCACTCCACGTACATGCGCAAGACACCCGGAAAGGTGCGACGAATCTGGATTGGTTTGAATCCGTTTCCACAGCCGTCGTCCGGGCAGGACGGGTGGGCGCATTACGCCGAGCAGCTCGTGGTTGATCAGGGTTACGCGAATGGCGACCCGACGTATCAGCTGGCACAGATCAGTGACGCCTTGACGCGCATCTGTCGCTTGTTGTCGGGCATCAAAGTGCACAGCCGACAGTGGACGCTGGCGGAGGCGCAGCAGTGCTTCGAGAAGGAAGCGTATGTGGCCGCGCCGGCCGCGCGTCGTGAAGCCGAGCGCGCCACGTATGATCCCACCTACGGCGGATACTTCCTCGGCAAGATGGGATTGTTGACGCTGCGTCGTGACGTCGAGAAGCGCGAAGGCGCGTCGTTCAACTTGCGTGCGTTTCACGAGCGTTTCATGACCAACGGCATTGCCCCCATCTGGGCGCATCGGCAACTGATGTTGCCCGGTGATACAATGTCGGTCATTCACTGATATCGCGCATGAAAACTGGCGAGAAAGTGCGCGTGGGAGTACTCGGCGCAGGCGCGTGGGCCAAGTTTGCGCATTTGCCCGGCTATGTCCGTGATGAACGCTGCGAGCTGGTGGCCATTGCCGATCCGGTTGTCGAACGCGCCCGGGAATTTGCGGAACTGTTCAACATTCCGCACGTCTATGATTCGCACGAAGCGCTGATTGCGCGCACCGATATACATCTGGTCGATGTCTGCACGCCGAGCGCCACGCACTTTGATCTGGCGTGGGCCGCGTTGGAATCCGGGAAACACGTGCTGTGTGAGAAACCTGTCGCGTACAACTTTCACGACACGCGCCGCGCCGCCGCCTTCGCTCGCGAAAGAGGACTCAAGACGAAACTCGGATTCACATTTCGTTACAGTCCAGCCATGCGATACATGAAGGAGTTGATCGACCAGGGCTTTGTGGGCACGCCGTACATCTTCAACGGGTATGAGCAAAACTCGCAGTGGCTGAATCCCCAAACGCCGCTACGCCAGGTGAATCACGAGGCCGATCAGTCACGTATTCACGTGTCGTCGCTGGAAGGATACGGCGCGCCCATCATGGACCTCGCGCATCAGTTCATGGGCAGTCGCTTCAAGAGTGTTGTGGGAACGATGAAAAACTTTGTGCCCGAACGTATGGTGCGCGCGACTGGTACCATGATGCGTATGAATATCGATGACGGCGACATTTTCATTGGAGAGTTCGAGAACGGCGCTATTGGCTCCATCCAGACCAGCTTTGTTACCGTGGGCAACTATCCCGGACTTGAGGCGCGCGTGTACGGCAGCAAAGGCGCACTCATTTGTCGATTGGTAGAAGAGAATGGGGTGGCGGAGTCGCTGAAAGCGGCGACAGAAAACCAGGTGGAGTTTCGTGAACTGGAAATTCCGGAGCTGTTTTATCCGCCGGGCGGTTCGAGAACGGAATCGTGGCGCTCATCGTTTTATGCAAATCTCGTGCGATCATTCATCACCGAGATTCTATCGGATGATGATGCGAACGAGGGCAATTTTGAGGATGGCGCCCACGTGCAAGAGCTGATCAACGCTGTTGAGCTTTCATTTCGCGAGCGGAAGTGGATTTCAATTCCGCTTGAGGAGCACCGGCCCTGAACAACCTCGACAAAAACAGCGAGCAGGATGCGATAGACGCGTTCTTCGAACAGTATTACGCCGCTCATCCAGTCAACGCGACGTTCACTGGCGTGCACACGTACGATGAACGGTTGCCTGACTGGTCTAATGCGCAGGTACCGCGCGAGGCGGCAGAACTCGAAGCCCTCCGTGTGCGTTTGCAGACGGGGCTGTCAGCCACAAGCGAAGACTACCGCGCACTCAGCGACAACGGCGGCGCGTTGGATGCCGTGCTGGCACTGGCCAACATCCGCCTGCGCCTGCTTGAACTCTCCAGTGAACACTTTCAGAGTCGAAACCCGGCGCTGTGGACTGGCGAAGCGATCTTCGGAGTCGTGTCGTTGATGATCCGCGACTTCGCGTCGCCAGCGGAACGACTGCCCGCAATCATAGCGCGCTTGAATGCGGTGCCCGAGTTTCTACAGACGATGCGCGAGCGGTTGACGTTGGCGGTTCCCGAGCGTTGGCGCGACCGTGCGCTGCGTGAGTGCAGCGCGGCGGCGGAACTGTTCGGAGCTGGGTTGGACGCGTGGATGGTCGAACACTTTTCTGTTGACGACCAGAACGATCCCAAGAGCGATTTCGCGCGTGCTCGAGACGCCGCGCGCGCAGCTTGTGCCGCATTCGCGGCGGCTGGCGAGTGGCTGCGCTCACGCGCGGTTGCTGACGAGCGCGCGTACGCCGTGGGAGACGCACTGTTCGGCGAGATTCTCAAACATGGACACTTTTGCGACGAAGCCTCGCGCACACTGCTACAAAGGGCAGAGGCCGCACTGAAACATGAGCGCGAACGACTGGGCCCGTTGCTGAACGGCCGCGAAGCACCGACCGCCGATTCGGGGGGGGGCGCCGATTCACGGGACGCCGATCCGCGTGACGCCGCTTCACGGGACGCTGATTTGGGCGGCGCTGATTCGCGGAACATTGATTCGCTTGACGTGGGTCCGCTGCGCGACCCGTTACAAGACTGGCCGCGCGCTCAAGCCGAAATTGCCGCCGATCACCCAACGACCCCCGACTACTACGAAAGTTTTGCGCGCCGCTGGCGCGAAATTCACGAGGCCGTGGTTGCACACGACGCCGTCAGCTGGCCGCATTGGCCAATTCGCTACGTGCCAATTCCGGAGTGGGCGCAAACGGCTGCCCCCCAGCTGTACTGGTTGTTCTATCGCTCCCCCGCACCGTTCGACCCCTACGGCACTTACGACTACGTGGTGACGCCCATCGACACCACGATGCCGATGGAGGAACAGGCGAAGCGGCTCTCGGCCTGGAACCACAGCGCCATCACGCTCAACCATGTCGTGCATCACGGCGGCGTGGGTCATCATGTGCAAAACTGGAACGCGACGCATCGCTCGTTATCACGCCTTGGCGCCGTGGCCGCCGTTGACTGCGCCAGTCGCATTGGGATGTTCCTGGGCGGTTCGATGGCCGAGGGGTGGGCGTGTTATGCGACGGAGTTGGTGGAGGAGTTGGGATTGCTCACGCCACTGGAAACGATATCGCAGCAGCACACGCGTGTTCGGCAGCTGGCACGCGCGGTGGTGGACATACGTCTGCATACCAACGATTGGTCATTCTCGGAATGCGCTGAGTTCTATGTGCAGCAAGCCGGAATGAGCGTCGACGTGGCAAACGCCGAAACCACAAAGAACTCCATGTTTCCCGGAACAGCACTGATGTATTGGCTTGGCACACAGGGTATCATCGATCTGCGGGAGCAGATGCAAACCCAGCGCGGTGAGCAATTCAATCTGAAGGTGTTTCACGACGCGTTGCTGAGTCGAGGCTCCATCCCAGTGCCGCTGGTGGCCCGTTTGATGCTGGCCCAGGTTTGATCATGCCTGACGCACCCGCGCACGCAATCATGAACC
>Ga0105047_10017440_pt1 | contig 11196 bp, 10 predicted proteins | sample MAT04_FD_78384 | JGI IMG/M metagenome (GOLD analysis project Ga0105047, IMG submission 78384) | Freshwater microbial communities from Lake Fryxell liftoff mats and glacier meltwater in Antarctica - MAT-04 (megahit assembly) | ecosystem: Environmental > Aquatic > Freshwater > Ice > Liftoff...
AAAGCCTCACGCGGGATCGAGGACATTTACGAACTGACCTATATCCGCAAGGATGGCAGCCGGTTTCCGGCGGTTGTTTCAGTGACGGCGCTGCGCGATGCAAGCGATGCCATCATCGGGTATCTGTTGATCGGCACCGACAATACCGCGCGCAAGCTGGTTGAGGAAGAGCAGAAGAAATCCGACCAGCGCTTGCGCGATCAACAATTCTACACCCGGTCTTTGATCGAATCCAACATTGACGCGCTGATGACGACCGATCCGGCCGGCATCATCACCGATGTGAACAAACAGATGGAAAAGCTGACCGGCTGCACCCGGGACGAGTTGATCGGCGCGCCCTTCAAGAACTACTTTACTGATCCCGACCGGGCCGAGGCGGCAATCAAACGGGTTCTCGGCGAGAAATCCGTGACAGATTATGAACTGACGGCGCGCGACCGCAACGGCAAGCAGACCACGGTGTCTTACAACGCGACCACGTTTTACGACCGCGACCGCAACCTGCAGGGCGTGTTTGCCGCTGCGCGCGATGTGACCGAAGGCAAGCGGGTAGAAATGGAGCTGAAGCAGGCAAAAGCCATTGCCGAAAGTGCCAGCCGGACCAAATCGGATTTTCTGGCCAGCATGAGCCATGAGATTCGTACCCCGATGAACGCGCTGATGGGGATCGCCGATCTTCTGGCCAAGACCGAGATGACCGCCGAGCAGGACAAATACGTGCGCATCTTCCGGCGTGCGGGTGACAATTTGCTGAACCTGATCAATGACATCCTTGACCTGTCAAAGGTTGAAGCCTCGCAGCTGGAACTGGAACAGGCCGGGTTTTCGCTGCCCGACCATCTGGAAATCGTGATCGATCTGGTGTCGTCGCGGGCCAAGGAAAAGGGTCTGGTTCTGACCTGTGAAATTGATGGTGATTTGCCCAAGGATCTGGTTGGCGATTCGACCCGGCTGCGGCAAGTCTTGCTGAACTTGCTTGGCAATGCAGTAAAATTCACCAATTCAGGCTCGGTGTCGTTGCGGGTGATCCGCGAAGATTTGCCATTTTATCCTCCGGCTCTGCGATTTTCTGTCAGCGATACCGGGATTGGTATTCCCGAAGTCAAACTGGACCAAGTGTTCGAGCGGTTCACTCAAGCTGACAGTTCGACGACACGGCGGTTCGGTGGCTCTGGCCTGGGTTTGACGATTTCGAAACGTTTGGTCGAACTGATGGGCGGGCGAATCTGGGTTGAAAGCACGGTTGACCAAGGCAGCATCTTTTCCTTTACGTTTCCGATGGAGATCTGGAAGGTGCCAGTTCGCCCTGCGACGGTTGCCGCGGGCCACGATACCGGGGCGGCCTTGTTGCCGCTGCGCATTTTGCTGGCCGAAGATTCGCCCGACAATTGCACGATCACCATCGCTTATCTGGAGCACACCCCCTACCAGATCGATATCGCCGAAACCGGTGCGATTGCCTGCACGATGTTTGCCACCGGAGTTTATGATCTGGTGCTGATGGACCGCCAGATGCCCGTGATGGACGGCCTGACCGCAACCCGGAAGATCCGCGCCTGGGAGCAGGAAAATCACCGAAATCCGGTGCCGATCCTCGCGTTGACGGCTTCCGCGCTGCGGGGCGACCGTGAAATGTGTCTGGCCGCAGGGTGCACGGCGTTCCTGACCAAGCCCATAAGGCAAGAAGTATTGTTGAGCGCGATCTTGGAACATTCCAGTCGTCAGACCCAGGGCGGCCCGCGCCCGGATGCTGGCCCGGCGACGGCGATGCTGTTGACGGACCCGAAAACGGCGGGGCGCGGTTCGGCGTTTCTGGACAATTGTCGGCGCAATGTCGAAACCATAAGATTGGCCTTGGCGCATGAGGATTTTGAGCCGGTGGAATATCTTGGCCATGGGATGCGCGGCGCCGGCAGCATGTTCGGCTTCCCGGAAATCACCGAGTTTGGCGGATTTCTTGAAGATGCCGCCGTCATTCGCGACGCCGAGTTGGCGCGAAGCTTGGTAGAACAATTGTCGTCCTATCTCGATGAATATGGGACGCCGACCTAAGGCTCGAGTTTCTGGGGCGGAGACGTCCTTATGCACGGTTGCGCGACAGGACGGGTCGGCCGGCTTCGGCAAGAGGTGATCTGAATCGGCGATAGCCTTGGCCACATCATTTTTGGGACCGAGCCCCGGTAAGACCCTTGAAGCGCTGCGATTGGGCAGTGGCTCGCGCATGGCGCGCATGGCTTCGATCTGCTGCGATGCGTGGTCTGCAGCCAGATGGGCCGTTGACGCAGATCACGCGGCCCTTGCGCGGCACGTGATGGCGAGCACTTCGGCCCACATCTGGACCGGATCGCTCCACCTGTCGGAGCGGACCAGTTGAAGTCCGCCGAACAAGGTCTGCAAGCACGCTACGGGCCGGCGTTCCGGCTGGGCCACCGGCGCAGGCGCTGGCGCGTGGGCGGACCCCTCGGGAACTACCGACAGGGTGCAGCTGGCTGTGCCGGTCTGGGCTGGAAAACGGCGACTGGCCAATCGTGGCCACCGTAAGTTCCGAGCCTTGGTGCGGCATCTGACCTTTGTCATTGTGTCAAAAGTTGGCTCTCTAGGGCCGACCAACCGAAGACCGGCGATGAGTCCTTTGATCGAATTGGCCAAGGCCAGGTTAATCGAATGATCCTCTACCTCGGTCTTGCCGATTGCGTTCATGTGAATGGCCGCTGCATCTCGAAACACGATCAGGATTTCCAACCCGGAGATCATGTTGAGTTCATTCGTCGCCAGTATCAGCGATTAAGGAATCGCAAGGCCGGCACTACCAGCATATTCATTCTGAAGGGGCAAATGATGTTGAACTTTATATCCTGGGTGACGCTATGACGCAGTGTTTTGTAGCTTCGCGGGCCACTTTTGCAGAAGTTGGCCGGCTTGGGGCTGATCGAAATAAAATCTCAGCCGCGACTGACTTCGGCAAGTCACGCACGACGATGAGGGGTCCTGTGACGCATATCCATACCAGCCCCTTTGCCCACAAGCTCGGATCATTCGTGACGCTGAATGCGCCAGAATTGGTCGAGGTTGAATCCCTGTACAAACGCCGCCGCGGTTTTGTGGCCGGGCGCGATCTGGTGCATCAAGGCCAAACCCATCAGTCCGCCTATATTTTGGCGAATGGGTGGGCCTGTTCCTACAAGCTGCTGCAGGACGGGTCGCGGCAGATCGTCGATTTCCAGATCCCCGGCGACTTTCTGGGGCTGCGCAGCGTGCTGTTGCACACCTCCGACCACAGCATCGCGCCGATCACCGACGTGGAAGTGTCCGAGGTGATGATCCCCGATCTGCTGGAAGCGTTCGGTCGGCTGCCGCGCCTTGCCACCGCGGTTCTATGGGCCGCGTCGCGCGATGAGGCGATGCTGGTTGAACATCTGGCGGGCATCGGTCGCCGCAATGCCGCCGAACGCATGGCCCATTTCCTGTTGGAAATGGCAACGCGGTTGTCACTGGTCAAGATGGGCAGCAAGGCAGGCTATGCCTGTCCGCTGACGCAATACCATATGGCCGATGCCCTGGGTCTGTCGTCCGTGCACGTCAACCGGGTGTTGCGGCAATTGCGCGAAGACGGGCTGGCGACGTTCCGCGATGCGGAAGTGATCATCCACGACTACAAGGCTATGGCCAACCTGGCCGATTTCGACCCGGCCTATCTCGATCACGCCGGGCCCATGCTGCAATAGCCCCCGGGGCCAAGGGCCGCCCCGTTTTGCATGGGGCGACCCCAAGGTCGGATCGGGCGAGCGCACGCGTCGCGGCACCCAGCGCTTTTACCACCTTCGCACCATCTTTGGCCGTATGCGCCGTCTGCGCGGCCTCGGCGGAATTCTGCGCTGCGGCAGTTGGTCCACCGCGCCTCCGCCGTTTGCGTAGTTTCCGATTCTACTGCCCGCCCGCCCGGCATGAGACTCATTTATTGGCGGCCTCCTCTGCCGGCGTTTTTGCCACAGGCTTGATTTCACAAGTTTTTCAGGGATATCCAGCTGAAAGCTCTCATTTACGCCGAAAGCGGCAAGATCGAACTGGCCGACCGGCCGATGCCGAAGAACACCGCCCCCGGCGATGCCATCGTGCGCGTCACCCACACCACGATCTGCGGCACCGACCTGCATATCCTGAAGGGCGATGTGGCCACGGCCAAACCCGGCCGCATTCTGGGTCATGAAGGCGTGGGCGTGGTCGAAAGTGTCGGCGCTGCCGTGACCGCCTTCAAGAAGGGCGACACGGTGTTGATCTCTTGCGTCAGCGCCTGCGGCACCTGCAGCTTCTGCCGCAAGCAGATGTATTCGCATTGCACCACGGGCGGCTGGATTCTGGGCAATGGCATCGACGGCACCCAAGCCGAATATGTCCGCACCCCGCATGCCGACATGAGCCTGTATCATGTGCCAAAAGGTGCCGATCTTGAGGCTCTGGTGATGTTGAGTGACATTCTGCCCACCGGCTTCGAATGCGGCGTGCTGAACGGCAAGGTCGCGCCGGGTGCCACTGTCGCCATCGTCGGTGCTGGCCCGGTTGGCCTCGCCGCGCCTCTGACGGCGCAGTTCTATTCCCCCGGCGCGATCATCATGATCGACCTTGACGACAACCGTCTGGAAACCGCCAAACGCTTCGGTGCCACGACTTGCGAGCGGGGTGCCTCAGGCAAGGACATCCTGAAGACGGAAACCAGCATGGCTGACCCGGTTTCGCCCGAACCGGCCCCGGCCAAGGTTCCCGCCCTGCGCCAGCCTTGCCCGTCGACATCACCCAAGGGTCCCACGGCCTTGCGCCCCGTCGATGACCCGGGCCCTTTCACCGGCGAACGGCAGCCTCAGCCCGAAAACGCCGCATCCGGACGGTATGGATCAGGTGAACTTTGGACCGTTTGTCCTTGGCCGAAACGCCCAAGCCACGGGCCAGATCAGGAGGGCGCCGTGGCAAAGTCACGGGGGGACTTTCAGGATTATTGGGGCACGGCGCGATTTGCGGGTGTCAAATGACTGTCACTGCTGCGGCCGCTGTGCCCTGACCCAAGTTTTCTTGCCGGCCCTGTCACACCTACGCCCGCCGCCCGCCTGCCACCCTGTCCGGGGCCAGCGCGGCGGATATCCACGTGGCTTTCTCGCCGAGATAGGTGGGCGTCAGACCGGCGTTGGACGGCACCGGCTTCGCCGGATTAAGGCGTCGCATCAGCCGCCGCGCCACCGCAAGGCCCAGACCCGCCATCAGCAACAGCACCGCTGCAGATACCAAAGCCGCCCCCGCCGGCCCCAGGACCGGTGTCACCGCAAGCCACAATGCCGCGATGCCGCAGCCAAGCGAGGCTGCCAACAGCCCCGCCGTCGCGGTCAGGACGGCCAAGGCCGCCGTTCCCCGGCGCAAGGATTGTGCGGTCGGCTGGGATTGGCAACACAGGATATCGTCCGGGGAAACGGCCATCGACTGCCCCTTAGCGTGACAGCAGGCGACTGCTGATAAAGCCCAGCGCAAAGGCGAGCAATACAGTTCTTGCCGGATGCGCGCCAAGCTGCGCCTCGACCGATTTGGCGGTCGATCTGCCCGCCGTATTGGCCGCAGCCATCAAGCGGTTCGCCTCGGCCGTCAGTTGGGTCTGTGCCGCATTGGCTGCCGACACCGAACCCGAGGCCAGGTGATTGGCTAGGCGGGTCATATCGGACCTGAGCCTGGCCAGATCAGCGACAATCGCCTTATAGTCCTGGCTGTTTTCGATCCGGGTCGCGAATTTGCTGTCCATATCACAATCTCATGAGAAAAATGGTTGGTCCGGTCAAATGCGACCGGTCACCAGAAGGATGATGACGATAAGCACCAGAATCCCAAGCCCGCCTGACGGCGCGTAGCCCCAGTTGGCGCTGTGCGACCAGGTCGGCAGCGCGCCCACAAGGGCAAGGATGAGGATGATGACAAGGATGGTTCCAAGGCTCATGGCCGATCTCCTGATTTGAGGGGCGGTCCGGTGTACCGGCACGCCAAGGGCTTATTTCGTCAGCGTGACGTCACTGGTGTTCATTTTGCCGTCCGCCTCGGTATAGGTGACGGTCACCTCGTCGCCGGATTTGAGTTGGCTGAGGTCCATCTTGACTTCCGAATGGTAGATGCGGCCCGTCGCAAGCGTGACGGTCCGCGCCGTGGCATCGGTCGATTTGATGACGCCGGAAATCCTGGAAGATGACGCGGGTCGAATGGGGGTCAAGGTAGGGCTCCTGATGAAGATTGGTTGTAACAAGCGGTGCCAATCGACGAGACTGGTATTGCCCGAAACATAGACCCGCACTCCGGCACCACATCAGGCTCGGAAACTACGCACAGTCGAGGCGGCAAATCGCGCCGAATCCTAATCTGTGTTAGGGTATCGGTTTGGGGAACCGGGATTTCTTGATTCGGCGGCCCCTCGTCGTGGCCCGATTTGTCCTGGAGCGTTACATGGCCGAAAGAACCCTGCCCTTTACGGTTCTTGAAGTGCCGCCTTTGGCCAGTCTGGTGGCTGAACTGGTGGCCAGCCCGGTCCCCGATGCGTTCGCTGACCCTTTGGTCGATGTGTTGAACGCCACCGGAATCGGCACGCTGGTTCTGGACGGCAATCTGAACATCCGCTGGTTCACTCCGGCCATTCAGGTGCTGTTCCGCTTGCGTGCGGGCGATATCGGGCGGCCCTTGGGCGACATGTATCCCCTGTCCAGCGACCCCGACCTTCTGACCGAAGCGGCCCGCGTGCTTGCGGGCGCGCCTTTTGCCGAACTTGACGTGCAGGGGAATGCCGATCGCTGGTTCAAACGCCGCATCCAGCCCTGTCTGACTCCATCGGGAAAGATCGACGGAGTGGTCTTGACCTTTGTCGACATCACCGAACAGCGCAACATCTACGCCGCGCATGCAGCGGCGGAACGCCGCGCCCAGCAGGCTACCATGGCCAAGTCGCGCTTTCTGGCGGTGGCCAGTCACGATCTGCGCCAGCCGATGCAGACCATGGTCATCCTGCAGGACCTGCTTGCGGGCAGCGTCACCGGGTCCCATGCCAAGGATCTTGTCGCTCGCATGGCCGAAACGCTTGGCGCGATGAGCCGGATGCTGGACGTGCTTTTGGACATCAACCAGATCGAGGCCGGCGTGGTCGCCCCGCAACCGCGCGACTTTCCGATCATGGCGGTGCTGCAAAACCTGTTTGACGAATTCTTGACAGCGGCACAGTCGCGCGGGGTCGAATTGCGCGTGGTGCGCAGCCGTTTGACCGTCCGGTCAGACCCGGTGCTTCTGGAACAGATGTTGCGCAATCTTTTGTCCAACGCGCTGAAATACGCGCCCAACGGGCGGGTGTTGATCGGGTGCCAGTCGCAAGGCGCCGAGGTGCTGATCAGGGTGGTCGACACCGGCATCGGGATTCCCGCGGCCGAGATGGCGGCGATTTTTGACGAATATTACCAGATCAACCCCGATGCGCCCGGAATGGGCCAGGGCATGGGGCTGGGACTGAACATCGTGCATCGGCTCAGCACGATCCTTGGTCATCAGGTCAGCGCCCGGTCGCAGCTTGGCAAGGGCTCGGCTTTTACCGTCCGCCTGCCGATGGGTGGCGAGCTGGTGCAGGCGGCGGTGGCGGTGCCTGTCCGCGTGGTGGCCATGCCCGCCCCGCAAAAGGCGCATATTCTGGTGGTCGAGGATGATGTTCAGGTCGGTGCGCTGCTGCACCTGTTGCTGACGGGCGAGGGGCATCAGGTGACGCTGGTCGAAACCGCCCGTGCGGCGCTGAACCTTGTGGCCGGTGGGCTTCTGCCCGACCTGTTGCTGACCGATTACAACTTGCCCGGCGGGATGGATGGTCTGGCCTTGGCGCGCGGCCTGCGCGAGACCGTGCCTTTGCCGGCCATCGTGCTGTCCGGCGACATCACTGCCGAGGCAATGCGCCGCATCGCAGGCGAAGACGTGCTGCATCTGGCCAAACCCGTGACGGTCAACCGGCTGGGTGCCGCCATCGCCAGCCTGCTCAAGACCCCCGAGCTGGCGCCGGCGCCACCCACGGCAAACCTGCCGGTCCCGCTGGCCGGCGGGCCGATGATCCATATCGTCGATGACGATGACGGGTTCCGAACCAGCCTGCGGATGCTTCTGGAAGGCGAGGGCCATGCGGTCAGCGATCACGCCAGTTGCGAGTCGTTTCTGGCGGGTTTTGCCGAAGGGATGACCGGCTGCCTGTTGCTGGACGCTTATCTGCCCGGCATGGATGGGCTGGCACTGTTGGCGCATCTGCGGGCCAAGGGCAACAAGATGCCGGTCGTCATGATCACCGGGCAAAGCGAGGTCGCCATTGCCGTGGCCGCGATGAAGGCCGGGGCGGCAGATTTTCTGGAAAAGCCGGTCAGTGCCGAGGCGATCCGCGCCAGCATCCGACGCGTGATGGCCCCCATTCAGCGCGCCAGTGGCGAGCCCAGCCCTCTGACGCATCTGACACGGCGTCAGGCTGAAGTGCTGGAACGGGTTCTGGCCGGCAGCCCCAGCAAGAACATTGCCTATGATCTGGGGATCAGCCAGCGCACCGTCGAAAGCCATCGCGCGGCAATCATGTCCCGCGTCGGGGCACGATCGGTGCCGGAACTGGTGCGCAAGGTTCTGGGCGTGGCGTGATCCGGCCGGAGCCTCCGTCGCTGCACTGAACATCCCGGTCAAGTTTTCCGGTTGAGGGCGGCAAGCTTGCAAGGCCTGACTTTCGGCAAACTGCGCGCCACTCGGGAACTACCTAGGTCCCGCCGATCAACGCGCCGAGCCGACCCGCGTAGTTTCCGTCTCTGGAGCGGCCCGGTTGCTCGTGCAAAAACAAGGCAAGCGGTCCATTCTGGCGGTGCAACGGCACCTCTGCGGCTGCACTGCAAGGAATACATCATGTTTAAACCGGTTCTGATCCTGGCTGTCGCAAGCCTTGCTTTGGCGTCCTGCACCAACCCCGACGGCTCGATGAACACTGGCGTCAACGGTGCCGTCGTCGGCGGCGTGACGGGGGCAGCCCTTGGCCAGGTGCTGGGCGGCACGAGCCAGGATCGCGTGGTCGGCGCGGCAGTCGGGGCCGTTGTCGGCGGGGCGATCGGCGCCCAGATGGAAGCGCAGGACCGCGAGTTGCGCGCCGCCGTGGCGGGCACCGGGGCCACTGTGACCAACACCGGACATTCGCTGATCGTCCAGCTGCCCGAGGCGATCACCTTCGACTTTGGCTCGGCAGTCGTGCACTCCAGCCTGATCCCCTCGATCAACGCCGTCTCGCGCAGTCTGCAGGCGCATCCGAATTCCACTGTCCGGGTGGTCGGCCACACCGACAACGTGGGCTCGATGGCCTATAATCAAGACCTCAGCGAACGCCGCGCCATGGCGGTCGCGAACATTCTGGTCACCAGCGGCACCGGCACCAATCGGATCGGGGTCGTCGGCCGGTCGTTCAACGACCCGCTGGTCTCGAATGCCTCTGCTGCGGGCCGCGCCCAAAACCGCCGGGTCGAGATCACGATCACCCCGCACGGCTAACCCAATGGGTGAGGGGGCTGTCCCTGCCCCATCCCCTTGCCGCCTGCGGTCCAAGCCCCTTGGCCGCAGGCGGTTCCTTGTGTCCGCCGGACGCCTCGGCACGCGTCGCGCTGGGCCGGCCCGGTTTTCCGCAGCAACATCATGGCCTGCCGACAGCGCGTCTAGCTGCCTTCGCGCATCACCAGCGCCACGACGGTGCCGGACAGAAACGTCAGAGCGGCCACTGCGCCGATCGCCCAGGCGAAGCCGAAGAAGTCCGCGATCAGCCCCGCCGAAAGCGCCCCGATGGCATAGCCGAGGTCACGCCAGAACCGATAGACGCTGAGCGAGATTGCCCGCCATGACGGGTGCGAGGCGTCCGAGACGGAAGCGATCAGACTCGGATAGACCATCGCGGTGCCCAAGCCCAACAGGACGCTCGCCGCCAGCCACCAGCCGAAATCCTGGCTCAGCGCGGTCATCAGCAATCCGCCCGCCTGAACCCACATGCCCGCCACGATCAGCCCCTTGCGGCCCCAGCGGTCGCTGAGCATCCCGGTTGCGATCTGGCAGACTCCCCAGACTGTCGGATAAACCGCCTTCAGAATACCGATGCGCGCCACGCCCAGACCGCCGGCAGCAAAGAACAGCGGGAATATCCCCCAGCTCATCCCGTCATTCAGGTTGTTGACCAGCCCCGCCTGCGACGCCGCAAACAGGTTGCGGTCGCGGAACGTGGTCAGCGTGAACACCTCACGGAAGGTCAACGGCGACGGCTCGCGGGTACTGTTCGCCAGTTCCAGCCGGACATGGGCGCTGGTATCGCGCACCAGCAGCAACGAAAGCGCGGTTCCAAGGATCACATAGGCCACGCCAAGATAGATCGGCACCGGGCGAAGGCCATAAAGGCTGGCAAGATACCCCGTCAGAAACGCCGTGCTGCCAACTGCAAAATAGCCCGCGAATTCATTCAGCCCAACCGCGAGGCCGCGGCCTTTCGGCCCGACCAGATCGACCTTCATCAGCACGGTCATCGACCATGCAAACCCCTGAGAGATGCCGAGCAGCGCATTGGCCGCAATGATCCAGTTCCAGCTTGGCGCCCAGAGGATGATGAACGGCACTGGCAGGCCGAACAGCCAGCCCAGAACCAGCACCCGCTTTCGGCCCCATTGACCGGCGAGTTTGCCGGAAACGAGGTTGGCAAACGCCTTCACCACGCCGAAACTGACGATGAACGACATGACCATCGTCGTTGAGGTGATGCCGAATGTCTCGGATCCGATCAGGGGCACGATGGTGCGTTCAATCCCGACCGTGCCGCCGACGAAGGCGTTGATAAGGATCAAAAGCGAGAACTGCTGCCAGTTTTCCTTGAGGCCAAGCTGAACCCCGGTCACGCCGCCATCCCGGCACAGACCGCCCGATTTCGGGCCGCTTCTGGTGGCGGCGGCGGGACATCTTTCGTCATGGCCGATATGAAATCAGCCTCGTCTTCAATGCGACACGCCGTGTTGAAGCGCCTCTCGAATCCGATGGTCAAGGTCGGCTTGCCGCTGAGCGACCGCCCGCAAACTGACCCGGAATAGCTCTCCGGCAACGCCTTTTGCCGCTGCGCGCGGGCGAACAGGGCCAAGGCTCGCCCCGCCGACAGATTGTCGG
>Ga0105047_10017442_pt1 | contig 11195 bp, 11 predicted proteins | sample MAT04_FD_78384 | JGI IMG/M metagenome (GOLD analysis project Ga0105047, IMG submission 78384) | Freshwater microbial communities from Lake Fryxell liftoff mats and glacier meltwater in Antarctica - MAT-04 (megahit assembly) | ecosystem: Environmental > Aquatic > Freshwater > Ice > Liftoff...
AACTTGCAGGTGATCACAAGTTGATGCGTCTTCCTGACTCGCTCAGGCAACATTCCGAAGGCGTGAACCAGGCCTTCCATATTCTTCCGGCTGTCGCCGCCGCCGACGTTGAATACGTACGGTGAATGAATGCCCAGTTCGTTCAACAGAGCATGCCCGGCCTGGTCGGAACGCCGGTCTCCCGCCGGAAAGAACAGATCGGGTTGTCCGCCGGTGCTGATGTTCACTGCAACGCCCGGGCGCAACCCCAGCAACTTCTCGCAATCCGCCCGGGCAGAATCCGAGATCGCCAGGAGGCGATCGTAACTCTTCAATGTCTGAAGGGAGTCGTAATAGTGTTCGCCGGCTTCCCGATTCGCAAGATAACGCTCTGGAAACAGAAAAGGGATCAAGTCGTACAAGATGCAGGCAATTCGCGGCGAGTTCCGACCGGCACGCGGCAGGGTGAAGCGGCTGAACGGCAACGTCAGCAGGATCACGTCATACCGATCGCGACCGAAGCGAGTCAACTGCCCGATATCGCTGATCGTTTCCGACGCCCACCTGGCCGAACTCGAGCCGGCGACAGGTCGTTCGCGTTCCCAGGAGAACAAGTCCTGCGGGAGTTGTTCATGTCGGATCAATTCAAATTGATGAGTGCTGTCCAACGCGTGCAGCGCTTCGACCAGTGCCTCCACATAGCGCCCGATTCCCCGACCGCGGGAGTCCGGATGCTGCATGCCGAGCAAGTCGATACCGATGCGCACGTGAAGGGCCCCTCGAAATGGAACTGGTCTTGAAGGCGGAATGCCCCATATCCTCCAGTCGACATCGAGTCAACGTCTCTGTGCGCGGCACCACCGCCACAGCAGCTTGTTGGGGTCAGTCCCTCGTTGTCCGCAGGGATCGATTGACGGCTTGCTGAAACTACGCTATTTGCCCGGCTCGTTCGCGATTCGTTGCAATTTGCAGAATCCGCAGAAAGACTCCGCCTTTTCGCAAGGTGTCTTCAAAATCGGGTTCCAGGAGCAGAGCAGCGGCAGCGGTGATCACTTTAGGAGGTTCGGTCATGGCTCGTACCACACACACACCGTCGACCAAGTGGACAGATGTGCAAAGCAACTTGACCAAGGCGTTTCTTCGCGCTCCTCTTGGGGCGGTCGCTCCCGAGATGAACCGTTTCCGCGGCATCAAGCGGATGCTCGCACGCAAAACCGCCAGCGTCGTCTCGTACCTGTCGAGCTTCCTCACCCGCCAGCAGCGTGAGTACAACGACGCCGTTGCCAGAGCGGTCGAAAGCCTGGCCCACGGCATGCATGTGAACGAGAAGATCATCCGCGATCTGCAATCGCAGTATGCCGCAGCTCAGCCTCCGGCACAAGACTCCACGGCGGACGTCGGCGGCACGACCGGGAATACTTCGTGGGAAGGCGTTCCGACCCACGACTTCAGCGAGATGTTGCACGCGCTTCGCGGCCGGATGATGAAGGCGATGCCGCCGGGCGGCCAAACGATCCTGAGCGGTGGTTGCGCGGGAGGCTGGTACTTCCGCTGGTTCGCGGAGAACTACCCCACCGTCACTCGTCACATCGGGATCGAGGCCTACTCACCGAAACCTGACGATCTGCCGGAGAACGTCGAATGGCATGCCGACACGCTCGGCCACATGAACAGCGTCAAATCCGAAGAAATCGACCTGGTCTTCTCCGGCCAGACCATGGAACATATCTGGCCGTACGACATTACGAACTTCCTGCTCGAAACACACCGTGTCCTCAAGCCGGGCGGCTGGGTTGTGCTCGACAGCCCCAACCGTCGGTTCACGCATCCGAATCATTGGGTTCATCCCGAACATACGGTCGAATACACCGTCGACGAAATCGTCGACCTGATGTCGATCGCCGGGTTCGACAACATCCGGGTAAAGGGCATCTGGCTGTGCTACGACTACGAGAACCACCGCGTCCTGTCGTATGACGTCAATGCCGGCGGCCCGGACTGGCCGGCCCGGCGACGCATGATGGAAGCCGAAGCCCGACCCGCCGACAGCTTCATCTGGTGGGTGGAAGGCCAGAAGAGCGAGATGCCGCGCCGACCGGACGCGTGCGGCCTGTACCTGAAATCAGCGGAGATCTACGATCGCGTCTGGCCGATCGTGCAAGGTCGCTTGCGAAAAATCATCGGTGAGATGAGCGTGGAAGGCAAGCACCGCATCCTGACGCAAACGAAGGGCACGGAGGGAAACCTCCTGCACGGACCGGCCAGCCCGCTGCGTGCAGGCAGCTACGAGATGGCGTTCCGCGTGGCGGCGCTTGACGCGGGCGAACTTCGCCGACTGTCGGCCGATCAGGTGGTCGCAACAATGGACGTGTACGGCCAGGGGAAGACGTTCGCATCGCGCCCGGTACTTGCGAAGGAACTTCGTGCGGACGGATACAACAAGCTGATGCTGCCGTTCCAGTTCGACAAGGTCGTCTTCGGGACGGAGTTCCGCCTGTTCACGACAGGCACCATCGGTCTGAAGACCCGCTTCGCCGTCGAGATCGTCGAGTTGGATTGAGTTGTGGGAACAAGGCCGCGCTTTTGACAGCGCGGCTGCAGTCCCTTAGAATCCGCGCCCGAAGAAGTTACTGAAATTCGAGAAAGCTCTAACGAGTCGCCCGATAAAGCCTTGGGCTTTATCGGGCATTTTGCTTTCGACCCTGAAAGGGTCGAAGCCAGAGATCTGCGAATTGACTGAGTTCGACAACTTATTTCAACGCAAATCCTTACCCGGCGACTCGCAACAGGCATGCATGCCGCAGATTATTTGCCTCGGCGCGAGCTTCAGATAGAAGCCACGCGAGCCGGTCGTAAGTCTCGCGACTCACGCAGTTGGCCATTGCGGCCAGGGCTTCATTCAGGCGCGCCGACTGCTGGATCAACGCCCAGTGTTCATACGTGACGTATTGATCGAAGACGTTGGGAGGAACCGCGAGCACATCGACAAGTTCCTTGCACTCGGCCGCGACGTAGTAACGGTTCAGGCCGTCGAACGTCGCATAGAGGTAGTCGGCGGCCAGCACAATGTCTTCCCAGACTTGGTGGTTCGTCGTGCTCTTGCCCTGTTCGGTGGCCTCGATCACCAGCACTTTCGGCCGGAATCGTTTGAAATCCGCCCCGAGAAGCGCCACGCGCTCGCTGCCTTCGACATCGATCTTCATGAAGTCGATCGGCCGATCAGCATGCTTCTCGCATACTTCGGCGAGCGTCAGCACGGGAACCCTGTTCGGCTGGAGCTGAATTCCCGACTGCCGGGCGCTCTCGGCTACGTCTTCCTGGAGCGTCGCCCAGCCGCCATAATCGACCATCTCATAAAGCGTCAGTGTGCCCGGCTTGTCCGCGACGGCCAGCTTCAGATTGATATCACGGGGCCGATTGTCAAGGATGCGGGTGTAGTATCTCAGCTGCGGCTCGAGGTTGATGCCGTTCCAGCCTCGATCATAAAACCACTTGGTGACTGAGTATTCGATCGGATCGGCGGCGCCGACATCAACGTAGAATCCGTCCGTCTTGGGGAACGCCCGATGCAACAGCACATCTTCACGGTTTTGCGCGTATGAGATCAACATTTCGGGTGCCTCTGTCAAATCGGGAAAGAGCGTCTGGCCGCATCCGGTTCAGGCCGCTTTGCGATACGTCTGTAGTGACGCAGCGACGCGGTCTGCCGTAGTGACGGGCGCTTGCACGAGGAGTTGTTCGAGTTCCGCGACGCGACGGCAGACATGCCGATAGTCGTCGATAAGCGGTTGCATGATCGCAAGCTTATCAAGCAGATCCCGATTGATCTGACGGAGGGATTCCATCTGATCGAGCGACGACAGAACCTCACGCTGCTGGGCAAACAGCTGCTTGAACGTCCGGGGCAAGCGCACGGTCTTCTTGCAGACTCGCAGCATCTTTCCCAGTACCCGCACCGTGGCCAGCTTGTGCCGGAGCCGCTTGAACGATAACATGCCGGCACTGTTTTCAGTTTTCATGTTCAATCTCTTTCGACTGCGCAGGAATCAATTTTGCCGGCCGATCGTAATCAACCTTTGCGCACGATCGATCCCGCATCGCACACTGCATACTGAACAAGTACCGCTGGGCGGACGGTGCGAACCTGTCGTGCAGCGTGGGAAACTGCTGATAAACTTCGAGCATGCGGCCGGCTGTTTTGTCCCAGGTGTGCCCGGCCACGTAGGCCTGGGCGTTCCTAACCAATTCGGCAGCATGCTCCGGCGATTCCGCCAGTTGCTGAATACGCCATGCCAGTTCGTATGGGGCGTTGGGCGTCACCAACAGCATGCCGTTGGCCGAGTCGTTGATTTCCTTGAACGTCAGCGTTCGGCTGGCAATCACCGGCTTGCCGGACGACAGTGCCCAGGTGATACCCGCCGAGCCCGACATGCCGACTTCGAGGTAAGGCGCGAGACTGATGTCGGTCGCTGCCTGCCAGAGGTCGATCTCGCTTTCACTCTGATAACCGGTGATCCGCAGTCGGCGCGGATCCCTGCCATGCCAAATCTTCAACACATGATTCAGTGTCGTGTCGTTCGAATGCGGGTGCTGTCCGCCCACCAGCGCGAGGTAGTAGTTCGGCGGCAGCAGCCGCAGTGCCCTCGCCGCCACGTGCGGGCCCTTGTATTTGCTGATGAAGCCGAACAGCGACAGCAGCTTGCAGTCGGCCGGCAGGTTGAGGCGGCGCTTCGCTTCGGACATGTCCGCATGAATGTTCGGGGAGCGTGTTTTACAACCCATCGGCACGACCGAGACCTGGTCCGCGGCGAATCCCAGACCGATCTTGGCCAGCCGGGTCCGCCGTGTATGCACGATCGCCCTGCACAATGACGCGTTCCGGCGGAACATGTCGATCGCACTGTGCCGCTCACGGGGATTGCGCAGAAACTTGATGACGCTGCGGACACACTGCTTCACAGCGAGCTTCGCACGTGCTTGCATCCCCAGCGGCGGGCGCGAAACAGTTAGCAGCTTCGGCGGTTCCGAGTGGAACGTGACGACGACCGGCGTTCGATTGCGGAGTACCCGCCGCAGGCAGCGGGCCAGATTGTCGTTCGCTTCGTGAATCGAATTGCCCGAGAAGAACGAGTACTCGTGCTGGATATGAAGCAGGTCGTATTGGCCTGCCTGTTCGGCAAGGTCGTCATACTCCCGGACAATGTCCGCGGCCCGCATCGACTTGTCGTTGGCCAATCCGACCGGTACCACCGTGCTGTTGACGCCGTGCGATTGCAGGCCGCCGACCAGGTCTGCTGTGTAGTCGGCAATCCCGCAGCGCACGTTCCATGACGAGTAATGCAGCACGTTCATCGAGCCGTTTCCGTCCACGCCTTCCTCCATCAATTCACATCATTGCATGCCGAGCGAAGAGCGTCACCGCACTGACGCTCGCTCCACTTACGCCGCCAGCGTGGAGGTTCGGCCGCTGGCCTTCAGCGCGGCGAAGTCCGAATCGACCATCATTTCCACCAGGCGACGGAAGCTGACTTCCGGCTTCCAGCCAAGCTTGGCGGTCGCCTTCGCCGGCGAGCCGAGCAACAGATCGACTTCGGCCGGGCGGTAGAACTTCGGGTCGATGACAACGTGCTTCTTCCAATCGAGCCCGACGCGGTCGAACGCGATCGAAACAAACTCTTCCACCGAGTGCGTCTCTCCGGTACCGATTACATAGTCATCGGCCGTTTCCTGCTGCAGCATCAGCCACATTGCGCGAACGTAGTCGCCGGCGAAGCCCCAGTCGCGCTGTGCCTGCAGGTTGCCCAGGCGAAGTTCAGTCGCCAGTCCCAACTTGATACGGGCCACGCCATCGGTAATCTTGCGCGTGACGAACTCGAGCCCGCGGCGGGGGCTTTCGTGGTTGAACAGTATGCCCGAGCAGGCGAACATCCCGTAACTTTCGCGGTAGTTGACGGTGATGTAGTGGCCGTAGACCTTGGCCACGCCGTACGGGCTGCGCGGGTAGAAGGGGGTCGTTTCCGTCTGCGGAACTTCGAGGACCTTGCCGTACATCTCGCTGGACGACGCCTGGTAGAAGCGGGCCTGCGGGCTGTGGGCGTGCAGTGATTCGAGAAGCTTGGTGACGCCGACTGCCGTGAACTCGGCCGTCAGGACCGGCTGTTCCCAACTGGTGGGAACGAACGACATGGCGGCAAGATTGTAGACTTCGTCCGGCTGGACCTTCAGCAACGTGCGATCGAGCGAGCGCTGGTCAAGCAGGTCCGCCTGAACCAGTTCAACCTTGTTGCGCAGGTGTTCGATGCGGGAAAAGTTCTCGGTGCTTGACCGGCGAACCATGCCGAACACGCGGTAATTCTTCTGCAGGAGCAGTTCCGCGAGATAGCTGCCGTCTTGTCCCGTGATGCCGGTGATGAGGGCCGTCTTGGTCGCCATAGCTACTCCATGCCGTAGGCAGAGCCGTACTCTCGGCACCCCCGAGAACGGACTCCTTCCGTTCGCAACGAGCTATTCTTATAAATTCCCTCGCGTTGCCCGTCAATCCGAACTTGCCCCTGACGCGATCCCCCCGCAGCTTGCCCCGACAAGTCCTTTGCAGTCGCCGACCACCGACCACGATACACGCAACGTGCCATCCGTCTCGATGCCGATGACTTCGCCGTGAATATGCCCGCCTTCCAGCCAGTCGAGCAGATCGCGCGCGTCTGTAATGGACAGCCGTTCAGAAACGCGCTTACCCGACATGGGCAAGAAAGTTTCCGCAGTCGATGCAATCGTCATCATCTCAGGTCTCGCGGCACAGGTGATGGAGCGCCCGCGCAACTGTAGTCGACGCTTGCGCGCGATGCCGGCCGGCCAACGGCCATTTCGCTTGCAAATTGACAATCGACTGCCGATGATGGCGATGAACCGGAATCTCCCGATCCTGAAGGGTGGCCGACATGCTCCGCGCACTCGGATCACCGAAACAGTTCTGCCAGGGGCCGACCCGCCGTGACGCGATGCTGGTCGGCGGCTCCTCCGAAGGACACCCTGGCGACTTTGTTTCACCTGCGTGGTCATGATCCGGAGACGATGCACATCGACCGTCTTGGCCGCCCGCAGCCGCTGATCCACGGCAGCGCGGTCATCGACAAGGTGTTAGAATAACCGCATGATCACCGAATCCCGACGCGTAACGCGACCAGTCCTGCGCCTGACTCCTGCTGATCACGGCCGGCGGATCTCGCTGTACGACTTTGAACATGCCGAAACGGAAGAAGGGGCCTGTTACGAAATCATTGATGGGAGTGTTTACGTGTCGCCCCGTGCCGATATTCCTCATGAGATGCTCGAAAACTGGCTCTACACGGAACTCGCCGACTACAGCCGGGCCCACGAGAAAATCGTTCAGCGCGTTTCGTTCTCCGCGCGGGTGTTCGTGCCTGACCGCGAACGCGAGACGTGCCCCGAGCCGGATATCGCCGTCTATCGCAAGTTCCCCAGGCGATTCAAAAGCTGGATGGTTGATTGGCGGCTGATCAGCCCCGTGATCGTCGTCGAGATCCGTTCTCAAAGTGATCGAGACAAAGACCTGGAGCGAAACGTCGAACTCTATTTGCAGGTTCCGTCGATCCGTGAATACTGGATCGTCGATCAGTCGACTCCGCTCGATCTGCCTTCCCTGATCGTCCACCGCCGTCGCGGAAGTCGCTGGCAGAAGCCGATTCAGGTGCCGCCGCACGGTACCTACGCCACACCGCTTCTCCCCGGTTTCGAGTTGAAACTCGATGCTTCAGACGCATAATCCCCAGCATGTCACGCAAAACTGTTGTTCTGATTACCGGCGCCAGCGGCGAGATGGGGCATGGCCTCATCGAACGCCTGGCCGACCACGGCAACCAACCGGTCATCACCCTCGATCTTTCGCCGCTTGACCCGAGCCTGCTGCCGCTGGTGCGCCAGCACTACGTCGGCTCGATTCTCGATCCGCAACTGCTCGACCGCATCCTGGCGGAATACGAGATCGACCATGTGTTTCACCTGGCGGCCGTGCTGTCAACGCGCGGTGAGTTCGCCCCGGTGACGGCCCATAAAGTGAACGTCGAAGGCACACTGGCCATGCTCGAGTTCGCCCAGCGACAGGGTGAATCGCACGGGAAAACGGTCGTTTTCCTGTATCCATCGTCGATCGCCGCGTACGGGTTGCCGTCTCTGGATGTCAAGAACGCCGCCGGGCCGCTGAAGGAAGATGCGTACAACACGCCGACGACGATGTACGGCTGCAACAAACTGTACGGCGAACTGCTCGGCAGCTATCACTCCGCGCATTACAAACAACTGGCCGTTGACCCGGTGAAGGCGAAAGTCGACTTCCGCTGCATTCGCTTCCCGGGGCTGATCTCCGCGGTAACGCTGCCCTCCGGCGGCACGTCCGACTACGCGCCGGAGATGATTCACGCGGCCGCCCGGCACGCGCCTTACGCGTGCTTTGTTCGGCCCGATACGCGCATCCCCTTCATGGTGATGCCCGACGCGATTGACTCACTCGTCAGGCTGTCGCAGGTTCCGGGCAACCGCTTGACCCGGCGTGTGTACAATATCACGGCGTTCAGTCCCAGCGCGGTCGAGATTCAGAAGATCGTCGTGAAGGCATTCCCGAATGCCAATATCACGACCGCGGTCGATGAACGCAGGCAGCGCATCGTCGATTCCTGGCCCGCCGTGGTGGACGACGCAGCCGCCCGTGTCGACTGGGGCCATGTCCCGCGCTACGACCTGGCCCGCGCGTTCGACGACTACTTGATCCCGACCATCCGTCAGCGTTACGCCTGAGAGGAAGTCCCATGCCGCTCTATGTATATCAGGTGATTGAAGCCGACGGCGGCGAGGGCGAAGTGTTCGAAGTGATGCAGAAAATGGCGGACGCCCCGCTGACTGTTCATCCCGATTCGGGCAAGCCGGTTCGCAAGCTGCTCGCGACCCCCAATGCCGTGACGCACTACGTCGGCAGCAATCTCAGCAACGACAAGCTCGGCAAACTGGGCTTTACCAAGTACGAAAAGGCCGGCAGTGGCTTTTACGAGAAGACTGCCGGCTCTGGCCCCGATGTGATCAAGGGCTGATTCACTTCACCGATTGCTTGTCTTCCGTCGGGAAGTCGGCCGGCACTTTTTGCGTGACCTTGCTTGTCGCAGCCCACTCAACGCCGCGGGCGAACGTGCTGCGGAAGCCGACGCACTTCATGGCCGCATCGCTGTGACCCAGGGTCGTATGGAACACCCTGCCCTTCTCATAGTCGATGACCATCAATTGCGGCTCGTTTTCGCCGCTGCCGCCCTTCTTGGGGTCGGCGAAGGCGGTCGCCAGTACGTTCATGTTCTTGGCCGGGCCGCGCAGCCGGTCGTAAAGTTCGTCCTGAGCATGCAACCACTTCTCGGGCAGTCCTTTGGTGATCGGATGCTCTTTGTCGTGTACTGTGACCACGAACGGATGCTGGGCTCCGTGCCTGCCACCCTTGCCGGGCGACTCATCGCGGATGAACTTGCCATCCTTGAAGCGCACGTAGGGGCCGCTCTTTTCATTGCGACCGCCCCACCCGCCGACGCCGATCATCGCGTTGTACTCGGGCCATGCCGAAAACGAATTGTCGGCCGCATGCACCGAGACGAAGCCGCCACCCTTCGCGACAAACTCGGCAAATGCGCTCTTCGTCGCGGCCGGCCATTCGGCCCCGTTGTAGTTCGAGACGACCACGGCATAGTCCGAGAACTTCGGCGCGAAGCCGGTCGTGTCCTTCGCCGGCGCGGTGGCGACGTCGACTGAGAAGATTGCCGCCTCTTCGAGGATCTGCTTGAGTACGGGTGTGGTCGCTTTCCAGTTGTGGTTGTTCTGGCCATCGACAATCAGCACTTTGATCGGGGCATCGGCCGCGGCGGCACTTGCAGCCGTCAGCAGGACGATCGCAAACAACATCGGTCGCATGATGGGTCCTTCGTGGAGAGTATCCTGACGCGGGCGATTTTCCGGCTATCCTAGCATCAGTTCACTCCCAACGCGAGGATCGTTCCAATGATTCGTGCATTGCTGGTGCTGATGATTTCCGCCGCCCCCGCCATGACGGGCGAATTCAACAAGAAGCTCAACCCGGGCGATCCCGCCCCATCGTGGAAAGACCTGCCGGGCACCGACGGCAAGACGCACTCGCTGAGCGACCTGACCGGCAAGGATGTCGTCGTTGTGGTATTCCTGTGCAACAGTTGCCCGATCGCCAACGACTACGAAAACCGCATCAACGAGTTCGCGAAGCAGCATGCCGGGCCGGACAGCAAAGTCGCCCTGATCGCGATCAACGTGAACACGATCCCCGACGATCGGCTCGACAAGATGAAGGTGCGGGCAGCAAAGAAGAAGTACGCGTTCCCGTACCTCTATGACGAATCGCAGAAGATCGCAAAAGAGTTCGGTGCCAACTACACGCCCGAGTTCTTCGTGCTGAACAAAGACCGCAAAGTGGTCTACATGGGCGCGATGGACGACAAAAGCAACGAAGCCGAAGCAAAAACCAACTTCCTGGAACCCGCCGTCACCGCCGCCCTGAAGGGCGAAGCATTTCCCAAGGGCGAAACACTGGCCCGCGGCTGCATGATCCGGTGGAAGAAGGAACGGGAGTAGCAACGCCGTTCAACAACGGTTGCTAATTTCGGCGATGCCGCGTCGCGCGAGGTCGCCCCGGGGGAAGCCATCTACCACGCTCTGAATCGGACGGAGGCGAGGTAGCCCTTACTTCAGAAGCCGGGCGAAAACGAGACGTTCGAGCAGGTTCTGCTCGAAGCCCTCGAACGGAATCCCATCCGGATTCTCGACTATTGCCTGATGCCGAATCAACCGAAGCCGAACTCAAGGCCCCCCGCCGCTGCGTCAATTGAGGCAGCCCCTACGGCACCCCGACCTGAACAACGACCGCCCGCAGCCGCGAAACACCCTCCGCCCCCGTGGCCGACCGAAATAGGACGAACCGGAACCTGAAGGGTAAGCCCAACAAGAGCTGCGTCCCCTTATTCTTTCCGCAGGCCGCATGATTTTGAAGCAGAGTTGTATTCGCCCCGAAGGGGCGGTCGTCAATAGCCAGGGGTAAAACCCCTGGCGAGCATCAACATTCAGCAAGAGCCCCGAAGGGGCGGTCGTCAATAGCCACGGGTGAAACCACTGGAGAGCATCAACATTCAGCAAGAGCCCCG
>Ga0105047_10017444_pt1 | contig 11194 bp, 10 predicted proteins | sample MAT04_FD_78384 | JGI IMG/M metagenome (GOLD analysis project Ga0105047, IMG submission 78384) | Freshwater microbial communities from Lake Fryxell liftoff mats and glacier meltwater in Antarctica - MAT-04 (megahit assembly) | ecosystem: Environmental > Aquatic > Freshwater > Ice > Liftoff...
GACCTATTGTCCGGCCAGGCTCCGGCCATCGACATTTCTCCGTTTCGCAGCGACCGCTTCTAGTCGCGCCACCAGCCCAGGAAACTCCCGCACCATGTTCAGTCCACCGGATGGCCCAGTCCGTCCCACCCCGCCACTGGCCATCGGCATCGACACCGGCGGCACCCATACCGACCTGGTATTGGTCGGCCCCGGCATGCTGCACACGCTCAAGGTCCCGACCACGCCGCAGGACCTGAACGACGGCATCGTGGACGGGCTGCAGAAGATACTCGCGCAGGCCGGCCGGGCCGCGCAGGACGTCGGGCGCTTTGTCTACGCCAGTACCTTTGTCACCAACCTGATTGTGGAAGGCCGCGAACGGCTTCTGGGACTGATCGGCACCGACGGCTTCCGCGACGTGCTGGAGATCGGCCGTGCATCGCGCAAGCCCGACGTGTACGACATCCAGTGGCGCCCGCCGGCGCCACTGGTGCCGCGTTACCTGCGCCATACCGTCATCGAGCGCATGGACCACCAGGGCCAGGTGGTCGTAGCGCTCGACGAAGCCTCGGTGGTTGCGGCGCTGCAGCGGCTGGCCGGGCAGGGTGTGGAAAGCATCGCGGTGTGCCTGTTGCACGCCTATGTGAATCCGGCGCATGAGCAGCGTGTGGCCGAGCTCGCTGCGCAGGTGTGCCCGGGCATCGACGTGTCGCTGTCGTCCGACGTGGTGCGCGAGTTCCGCGAATACGAACGCACCAGCACGACCTGCATCAATGCCTTCATCAAGCGCCCGATCCGGGACCACCTGGCCAGCCTGGAGCGGCGTATTCGCGCCCAAGGCATACCGGCCGCTCCTTTCATGATGCAGGGCAACGGTGGCGTGTGCAGCTTTGCGGCCGCCGCGCGCCTGCCGGTGTCCGTCACCCATTCCGGCGTGATGGGCGGCATCATCGGCGCCACCGCGCTGGCCCAGGCTTGCGGCATACCGGACATCATCACGCTGGACATGGGCGGCACCAGTGCCGACGTGTCCCTGGTATCGAACGGGAAACCGGTGCTGGCCAACCGTAGCTGGGTCGGGTCCCATCCCCTGATCGTGCCCACGCTGGACATGGTCACGATTGGCGCAGGCGGCGGTTCCATCGCCTGGGCGGAAAGCGGTTCGGCGATGCGGGTCGGTCCGCGCAGCGCAGGCTCCATACCCGGGCCGGCCTGTTACGGACAAGGCGGGCAGCAGGCCACGGTGACCGATGCCAATCTGTACTGCGGCCGGCTCAATGCCGCCTATTTCCTCGCGGGTGCGCGTCCCCTGTACCCCGAGCTGGCACAGCAGGCGATCGAGCGCCTGGGGCAAGAGCTCGGCATGGCGCCAGACCAGGCCGCCCTGGGCATCATCGCGATCGCCGAGGCGCACATGGCCAATGCCGTCAAACTGGTGTCGGTGGAACGTGGCCTGGACCCGCGCGACTTCACATTGGTGGCCTTTGGCGGCGCGGGTGCCCTGCACGCGGTGCAACTGGCCGAGGCCTTGGCCATCGACAAGATCCTGATTCCCCCCGCGCCGGGCAATCTTTCGGCCATGGGCCTGGTCTGCGCCGACGTGCGCCACGACCTCACCCGTACCCATGTCGGCGAACTCGATGCGCTGGACGTGTTGCATGTGCGTGCGCTGTACCAGCAGCTGCTGGAAGATGCGGCGCGGCTTCTCGATGAAGACGGTGTAGGGCCGCAGCGCCGGCAGTACCTGTTGTCGGCCGACGTGCGTTACCAGGGGCAGAACTACCACCTGAATCTGCCGCTGTCCGAGCGCGAGCTGGAACATGGTTTTGCCGAGATGGCTGCGCGTTTTCATGCGCAACACCAGCGCGTTTATGGCTACCAGCTGACCGGCCGCGTGTTGCAGCTGGTCAATACCCGTGTCACGGCGGTGGGCGTCAATCCGCCCAGCGCCTGGCCGGAAGTCGATGGACTGGCCGCCGAAGCCGGCCCACCCGAACTGCGCCAGATCCTGCTCGCCAACGGCCAGCGGGTACCGGCACCGGTCTACCGGTTGAACGCACTGCCGCAGGGTTTCGAGCTGCGCGGTCCGGCCATCGTCGAATACCCCGGCGCCACCCTGTACCTGGCACCGGGCTGGTTCTGTCGTTTCGACTCGATGCAGAACGCCCACCTGGTGACCAGCCGGCACCGGGACACGCGCAGCGCTCTCCAGGCGCTGGCACATACGGCACATACGGAGATGGAACATGCCCATGTTTGACACGCAAGCTGCAGCACTGGCTGCCGATACGGACCGGGTCGATCCGGTCACGCTGGAAATCGTGCGCAACGGGCTCAAGGCGGTCGCGACCCGGGTCACGCGGCGCATGATCCGCTCGGCCAATTCCTTCATCGTCAAGGAAATGGAAGACTGCTCGGCCTCCATTCTGGACGCGCAGGGGCAGCTGCTGGCCGAAGAGGCCGGCCCGCCGATCCAGCTCAACACGGTGGGCATCTGCCTCAAGACCATACTGCAGCACTACATGGCCCATGCCGACTGGGCACCGGGCGATGTGGTCATCACCAACGACCCCTACGCCGGCGATGGCTCGCTGGGCGCCACCCATACCAACGACTACCTGGCGTTCTTCCCGTGTTTCTGCGACGGCGAACTGGTGGCCTTCACCGGCCTGATGGTCCACCACATGGACATCGGTGGCATGAACATGGCCAACCGGGGATGGGGCACCGAGATCTACCAGGAGGGTGTGCGCATACCACCGCTCAGGATCGTCAAGGGCGGGCAACTCGACCGCGACCTGCTGGCGGTCATTCTGCGCAATACGCGCACGCCCGAGATGCTGGAGAACGACCTGCTGGCGCAGATATCGAGCGTGCAGGTCGCTGCCGAAGACGTAATCGGCCTGTTCCGCAAATACGGCACGACCACCATGCAGGCCTGTTTCTCGGCGCTGATCGACTACTCCGAGCGGCGTACGCGTGCCGAGATCAGCGCTATTCCCGACGGCAGCTATTCCCATGAGGAACCCCTGCTCGACGACGGTGCGCAGGGCGGGCCGTTCCACCTGCGGCTGCAGGTGGTCAAGGCGGGGTCGGAGATCCGTTTCGACTTCACGGGCACCGACGCGCAGATCAGCGGGCCCATCAACAGCCCTCTGGCCACCACGCTGGCGGCGGTCTATTACGTGATGCGCTGCCTGACCGGCTCGACCATTCCGAGCACCGAGGGCTGCAAGCGCCCCATCACCGTCATCGCGCCGCCCGGTACCCTGGTCAATGCACGCTCACCGGCGGCCGTGTACCAGCGCATGATCGTGTGCCACACCATCGTCGACCTGGTCATGGGCGCGCTGGCCAAGGCACTGCCGGAGCGCGTGATGGCGGACTCCTGCGGCTGCCTGTACAACTTCACCTATGCGACCGACCCGCAATCGGGCAAACGCAATATGTTCGGCGAGGTGGTGCCGGGCGGCATCGGCGCCACCGCCACGGCGGACGGCATGGAGGTGATGGCCTGCCATGTGACGAATTGCCACATCCCGCCGATCGAGGCGATAGAGATGGACTCGCCGGTGCTGTACCTGCGGCGCGAGATGCGTTGCGACTCCGGCGGGCCGGGCCGCTTCCGTGGCGGCGTGGGGCAGGTGCTGGCCTACCGCGTGCTGGGTGTGGATGCCAAGCTGCACCACACCTCGCAGAAGTCGGTGTCCCGGCCCCAGGGCGTTTTCGGCGGAGTCGCCGGCGACGGCGGGCGCTGGGTCATCAATGAAGGCCTGGCCGCGCAGCAGGTGCTGCCGTATGCCATCGGCGACATCGAATCCCTGGCCGTGGGAGACGTGGTGACCCATTACACGCCGGGCGGCGGCGGTTACGGCTCCCCACGCGAGCGCGACCCGCTGGCGGTGCAGCGCGATGTGCGCAATGGTTTTGTTTCCGCGGACGCTGCGGCGTCCGCCTATGGAGTTACCGGAGCGGCGTGAGCAGTGGCCGCTCCCGGATTGAGTTCTTTCGTACCCGTGTCAGACCGTTTTTCAACTTTTTTCCCAGGAACCCCCATGAAGTATCCAAAGGTATTTTCCTTGTGTCTTGTCGCCATGGCCGTGGCCACATCGGTAGCCCACGCCCAGGTCAAGGAGGTCCGCATGCTGGAATCGGGCGGCCCCAGCGGCGACTCGATCGAGCAGGCCTACATCAAGCCCTTCACCGAGAAGAGTGGCGTGAAAGTGGTGCGCGAAAGCCCGTCGGGCATAGGCAAGCTGCAGGCCATGGTGCAATCCAAGAACGTCACCGCCACCCTGGTGGAACTGGGCTCGACCCAGGTCGCGATGGCGCGCACCCTGGGCCTGCTGGAGACGCTGGACTGGGCGGCCATCAATCCCGCGCCGATGTACCCGGAAGCCAAGTTGCCGGATGCGTTCGGCTACCAGTACTTTTCCACCGTCATGGCCTGGGAGAAGGGCTCCAAGAAGCCGGCCAGCTGGGCCGATTTCTGGAACGTGAAGGACTTCCCGGGCAAGCGCGCGCTGCCGGACTATGCGAGTTATGCGTTGCCACTGGCCCTGCTGGCCGACGGCGTGAAACCCGAGAACCTGTACCCGCTGGACGTGGACCGCGCGTTCGCCAGCCTGCAGAAAATCAAGGGCAGCATCGCGATCTGGTGGACCTCGGGCGCCCAGGCACCCCAGTTGCTGGAAGACAAGGAAGTCAAATACGCGGCTGCGTGGTCGGGCCGCATCGTCGGCAACCCCAAGCTGGAGTACACCTACAACCAGGGGCTGCTTCAGGTCTCGTACTTCGTGGTGCCCAAGGGCTCCGACCCGGCTGCCAAGGCTGCCGCCATGGGCCTGCTGACCGAGATGTCGCAGCTGAAGAACCAATCCATCGCATCGGCCGTCATCCCTTACACCGGCGCCAGCCCTGGCATCGAGAAGACGATTGCCAAGGACAAGGTCAACGACTACCCGACCTCCGACGCCAACAAGAAACTCCAGGTGCTGAGCGACCCGAAATGGACCGCGGACAATGTGAAGATGATCGAAAAGCGCTGGCAGGAATTCAAGCTCAGCCTCTGAGCTGGTCAACACGCCATGACCGCGCCCATTGTGTCTTCGTCCCGCCCCGTCATCGTCACCTGTGCGGTGACCGGCGGCGCGCCCTTCAAGCCGGGCTCGCAGGTACCCATCACACCCGAGCAGATTGCGTTGCACTCGATAGACGCGGCGCACGCTGGCGCGGCCATCGTGCACCTGCATGTGCGTGACCCGGTCACGGGCGCGGCCGTGGGCCACACCCACTTGTACCGCGAGGTGGTGGACCGCATCCGCGCCAGCGGGGTCGATGTGGTCATCAACCTGACCGGCGGTTATGGGGGGCGCTACGTGCCCAGCGCCGGCAATGTGCGGTCCGCGGACGACACCTTGTCCACCTTGCTGCCACCGGACGAACGGGTGGCCCATATCCTGGCCCTGCGCCCCGAACTGTGCAGCCTGGATGTGGGGTCCATGAACTTCGGCGAAGGTGTGTTCATGAACAGCCCGGCACACCTGCGTGCCATGGCCGACGCGACGCGCCAGGCCGGGGTCAAGCCCGAGATCGAAGTATTCGAGGCCGGGCACATCCGCCTGGCGCAGCGCCTGATCGAGCAGGGGCATGTGCTGGCCCCGGCCCATTTCCAGCTGTGCCTGGGCATCGAATGGACCATGCCTGCCACGGTCGAGGCGCTGGCCTTCATGCAGTCGCTGCTGCCGCAAGGGTCCACCTGGTCGGCATTCGGTATCGGCCGCCAGCAGTTCCCCATGGTGACCGAGGTGGTGCGCCGCGGCGGACACGTGCGTGTGGGCCTGGAGGACAACCTGTACCTGGACGCCGGTGTGCTGGCGCCGGACAACGCCGCCCTGGTGCACAAGGCGGTGGGTCTCATAGAAAGCGAAGGGGCGCGCGTGGCGTCACCCGCCGAGGCGCGAAAAATCCTTGGTCTGGCAGCACCCCAATGAGCACCATAGAACTCATCAGTGTGTCCAAGCGCTTCGGTGACGTCACCGCCGTGGAGGCCACCGACCTGAAGATCGAGCAGGGCGAATTCGTCACCCTGCTGGGCCCCAGCGGCTCGGGCAAGAGCACGATTCTGTCCATGATCGCCGGGCTTACCGCGCCCAGTTCCGGACACATCAAGATCGGCGGCCGCGACGTGACGCACGTGCGGCCCGCGCAGCGCAATCTGGGCCTGGTGTTCCAGAGTTATGCGCTGTTCCCCCACATGTCGGTGTTCGACAACATCGCGTTTCCACTCGACATCCGCGGCTTGCGCAAAGCCGACATCGCGCAGCGCGTAGGCAAGGCGCTGGAGCAGGTGCGCCTGACGGGCTTGCAGGCGCGACGCCCGAGCCAGCTCTCGGGCGGCCAGCAGCAACGCGTGGCGCTGGCGCGCGCCCTGGTGTTCGAGCCCGATATCCTGCTGCTCGACGAACCCATGGGTGCGCTGGACAAGAATCTGCGCGAGGAGGTACAGCTGGAGCTGCGCCAGTTGCAGCGCGAACTGGGCGTGACGACCGTGCTGGTGACCCATGACCAGGAAGAAGCGCTATCGCTGTCGACCCGCCTGGTGGTGCTGGACCATGGACGCGTGCAACAGGTCGATACCCCCGCCGGCGCCTACCGCCGACCCTCCAACCGCTTCGTGGCCGGTTTCATTGGCACGGCCAACCTGTTCGATGGGCAACTCCTGCCGGGCGCGGGCCTGCGGCTTGCGGGCGGGGACGTAGTGCCGTGCGGCGCGGACAGCGGCCTGGCCGGCGCGGTATGTCTGGTGGTACGCCCCGAGCATCTCCAAGTGCTGGACGCCACTGCGCCTTCAGGCCTCGATGCGCGCGTGGTCGAAGTGGTCTATTTCGGCCAGTCGGCGCGTATCCATTTGCAGACCACGTCTGGCGTGGCGGTGGTTGCACTGGCGGACGGACTGCGGGCTTTTCCTGTGCCCGGGCAGGCCGTGCGGCTGGACTGGGCGGCCGAACACACCTGGGTCATGGCAGCATGAAAAGGGTATCCCCCAGCGCCTGGCTGGTGCTGCCGCTGCTGCTGGCCATGGCGGTGGGTTTCAACCTGCCACTGCTGGCCATGCTGGGGCAGAGTTTTGTCGGCGCGGCGGGGCTGACGCTGGTGCATTTCCGCGAGGTCTTCGAAGCCTCGGCTTATCTCAAGGTGCTGGCCAGCACCTTCCGTATCGCCCTTGTCACGGCCGTTGTCTGTGTGCTGGTGGGCTACCCGCTCGCCTACTGGCTGCGCCGGCTGTCGCCGCGCTGGCAGATGGTGGGCCTGGCGCTGGTCGTGATCCCGTTCTGGATCAGCATACTGGTGCGCACCTACGCCTGGATCGTCGTGCTGGGCAACGCCGGCATCGTCAACCGCAGCCTGATGGCCCTGGGCTGGATCGACGAACCGTTCAGCTTTCTGTACAACGAACTCGGTGTGATCATCGGCACGGTCAATGTGCTGCTGCCGTTCCTGGTGCTGCCTCTGTTCGCGGCCATGCTCAAGATCGACGAGCAGCTGCTGCGTGCCGCCGAGACTCTGGGTGCCAGCCCCTGGACGGTGTTCTGGCGCGTGTTCTTCCCGCTGAGTGTGCCCGCGCTGGCGGCCGGTGCGGTGCTGGTCTTCATCCTGACGCTGGGCTTTTTCATCACGCCGGCGGTGCTCGGAGGTGGCCGTGTTCCCATGGTGGCCAATATGCTGGACCTGTTTGTGAACCAGATGCCCAACTGGGATCTGGCTTCGGCGATCTCCACGGTCTTGCTGGTCGTGACACTGGCACTGTTCGTGGTCTACCTGCGCCTGACCCGCGCACAGGAGCAGGCATGAGCAAGAACAGTGCTCGCCTTGCCTTGGCCGGCCACTTCAGCGACATTCCCGCCGTCGTGCGCATGAACCGCATCGTACTGGCCGTGTGTGCCATCGGTGTGCTGGTCTTTCTGTGCTTGCCGGTGCTTATCGTGGTGCCCATGTCGTTCTCGAACGCGACCTCGTTGCGTTTCCCGCCCGAAGGCTTTTCCATGCGCTGGTATGCCCAGGTGTTCGGTGATCCGCGCTGGGTGCGCGCGATGCAGACGTCCCTGGTGCTGGCCCTGCTGTCCAGCACCCTGGCCCTGGTGCTGGGCGGCCTGGCCGCCTACGGACTGGTGCGCGGTCGTTTCTTCGGCCGCATGGCGATACAGAGCAATTTTGTCGCACCGATGATCATCCCTTCGGTGATCACGGCCGTGGCGCTGTACTTCGCGCTGTCGCGCCTGGGGCTGCTGGGCAGCTTTGCGGGTCTGCTGCTGGGCCATACGCTACTGGGTGTTCCGTATGTGGTGCTGATACTGTCGGTGGCGATCCGCGGCTTCGACAGCCGCATCGAGGAGGTGGCGTTCACCCTCGGCGCTTCGTGGTTCACGATGTTCCGGCGTGTGCTGGTTCCGAATCTGCTACCCAGCACGGCCGCGGCCTGGATCTTCGCCTTCGTGACCAGCTTCGACGAGGTGGTGATCACATCATTTATTGCCGGCACCCATGAAACCGTGCCCAAGCGCATGTTCAACGACCTGGTGTTGCAGGTCAACCCGTCCATCACGGCGATCGCGACCTTGCTGATTCTGGGCAGTGTTGCGCTGATGGCGCTGGCCGCCGCGCTGGTGCGGCGTTCGCGGCTGGCGGCGGCGCTGCCGGCGCCCTGATTCACTATCCCTTATTGACCTGGAAGTTACCCATGACGTCTCCCACCGACAAGTACGGCCCGCAAGGCGGCCCGGTGCAAGTGTTTTTTTTGAAAAATGGCACACCACGACGCCCCATGGTCGACCGTGGCGAAGGCATCTATCTGTGGGACACGCAGGGCCGGCGCTATATCGACGCGTCGTCCGGACCTATCGCCTCCAACATCGGCCACGGCAATCCACGTGTCATCGCGGCGTCGGACCGGCAGATGCGTAAGGTCGCGTATGCCAGCCGGGTATTCTTCGAGAACCAGGCCAACACCGACCTGGCCGACAGCGTGGCGGCCCTCGCCGGGCCGGGGCTGGAGCGCGCCTTCTTTGTGTCGGGCGGCTCCGAGGCCAACGAAAGCGCCATGAAGATGGCGCGCCACTATGCCATCACGCAAGGCCAGGCCTCGCGCTGGAAGGTGTTGTCGCGCAACCCCGGTTACCACGGCAGCACCCTGGGCACGATAGCCATCAGCGGCGACCCGGTGTCGGAGGCCAACTTCGGTGTCATGACGCGACTCATGCCCAAGGTGCCGGCCCCGTTCGGCTACCGCATACCCGAAGGCCATACACCCCAGAGTTATGCCGACCAGTGCGCCGATGCGCTGGAAAAGATGATTCTGCGCGAGGGCGCGGAAACGGTGCTGGCCTTTATCCTGGAGCCGGTCGGCGGTCTGGCGACCGGCGCCCTGGTGGCGCCGGACAGCTACTACACCCGCGTGCGCGAGATCTGCAGCCGCCATGGCGTGTTGCTGATCTTCGACGAGGTCATGAGCGGCGCCGGCCGCACCGGCGCCTTTCTGGCGGCCCACCATTGGCCGGGTGCCGGCCCCGATATCGTGACCCTGGCCAAGGGCCTGGGAGCGGGGTACACCCCTCTGGGTGCGGTACTGGCCTCGCGCGCGCTGGTGGACGCTTTGGCCGACGCCGGTGGCTTCATGCACGGTTTTACTTACGGATCCAACCCGCTGTCGTGTGCCATCGGCCATGCGGTGGTGTCGGAGACCGTGGAACGCGGGTTGATCCCTAACGCCGCTGCCATGGGTGCGCGCCTGCGCGAGCGCTTGCTGGAAATTCAAAAAGGCAGCCGCGTGATGGGCGACATCCGTGGCAAGGGGCTGCTGATGGCGATAGAGATCGTGTCCGACCGCGACAGCAAGTCCATCTTCCCGGCCCACGCCATGGCCATACCGCGCATCGTTGCAATGGGCATGGAACGCGGCCTGCTGCTGTACTCGCGGCGCACCGCCAACGGCCTGTATGGCGAATGGCTGATGGTGGCGCCGCCGCTGATCGTGGATGCGCAGCAGATTGACACCATCGCCGGCCTGATCGGCGAGACGCTGCAGGCATTCGAAGCGCAGCTGTGAACTTTCGCGTCGATATTCCTTTTGTGCACTTGCTCGGTTTCGAGCTGGAGCAGTTCGAAGACGGGCAGGCCCAGGTCCGGTACGTACCGCTGCCGGAGCACCGCAATGCCTTCGGTGTGGCACACGGCGGCGCACTGATGACCTTGCTGGACGTGGCCATGGCCAGCGCGGCGCGCAGCGTGCAGCCGGACATGGGGTTGGTCACAATCGAAATGAAGACCAGCTTTATGCAGACCGCACACGGGACCCTGGTGTGCAAGGGCCGGCTGATGCACCGCAGCCGCAGCATGGCCTTTGCCGAGGCCACCGTGTTCGACGCCGCAGGCCAGGCCTGCGCGCACGCCACCGGTACCTTCAAGTACACGCGTCCGTTGGCGGGTGGTGTGGCACTTGCCGCCATGCCGCAGCCATGTCCAGCTGATGCGCCGGGACCGTAGCGCTCTCGCCTTTCTTCACTTCTGGAACACCCCATGTAAAAACTGCCACCCGCCGCCCTGGCCCTTGCTCTGGTGATCTGCGCGCTCAGCGCTGCGGTTGTTGCCGCCGAAACGCCAGAGCAGAATCCCCAGAAACCGATACGGCTGGTGGTGCCGTGGGCACCCGGTGGCTCCACCGACGCGCTGGCGCGCCTGGTGGCGGAACAGATGGGCCGCGGACTGGGACAGGCCATGGTGGTGGAGAACCGACCCGGCGCCAACGGGATGATGGGTACGGAGGTCGTCGCCAAGGCCGCGCCCGACGGTTACACGCTGCTGGTCGCCACCGCGGAAACCCATGCGATCAATCCCAGCATCTACTCCAAACTGCGCTACGACCCGGTGGGACCGGGCGGTGGTGGTGTACTCGCCGGATCCCGGCTGGTTGACCGGCACGCGTTCGAAGCGACGACCGAAGCGCCGGGTTACCTGCCGTAGGTCGCCGTGAAACCCGCCTTCTCGATCAGGTTGGTGCCCAGCCCCTTGTTCAACACGAAGGAGTGCAGCGCGGCGGTTCCGGTGCGTGGTATGCCGCCGGCCTTTTGCAGATCCTCGACAGCCAGGGCGTACAGCGTGAACACATAACGGTGCGGCTTGTCCGCAGTGGGCGGGCACGGCCCGCCGTAGTGGC
>Ga0105047_10017445_pt1 | contig 11194 bp, 10 predicted proteins | sample MAT04_FD_78384 | JGI IMG/M metagenome (GOLD analysis project Ga0105047, IMG submission 78384) | Freshwater microbial communities from Lake Fryxell liftoff mats and glacier meltwater in Antarctica - MAT-04 (megahit assembly) | ecosystem: Environmental > Aquatic > Freshwater > Ice > Liftoff...
CACATGCAGGATGTCGCCCGGGCGCGCGCCGGCCGCGCGGATCGACCGGGCCATCACGGTCGCCCACATGTCGATGTCGTTGCGCGTGTAACCCACCACCGTGGGCTTCCCGGTGGTGCCCGACGACGCATGGATACGCACCACCTGCTCGCGCGGCACCGCGAACATGCCGAAGGGGTAGTTGTCGCGCAGGTCAGACTTGACGGTGAACGGGAACTTCGCGAGATCCTCCAGCGACTGCAGGTCGGGAGGATGCACGCCCTTCTCGTCGAACGCTCGGCGGTAGTGCGGCACGTTGTCGTAGGCGTGCGCCAGCGTCGTCCGCAGGCGCGCGAGCTGCAACGCGCGAAGCTCGTCGCGGCTGGCGGTCTCGATCGCCTCGAGCTCACCCGGGCGCGGTTGTTTCACCGGCATCTGCTTGACTCCTTGGCGCCTGCGTCAGACCACGTTGCCCTTGATCCGCATGCTTTTACCGCGAAAAAGTGCGATGGTGGCGCCCTCCTGGTTGCGCACGTCGATATCGTAGACACCCGCGCGGCGGCCCTGCGCCCGCTCGCGCGCCGTGGCGGTCAACACATCGCCTTCGCGGCCCGGCGCCAGGAACTCGATCGAGCAGCCCGCCGCCACCGTATTGAAGTTGGTGCTGTTGCACGCGAAGGCGAACGCACTGTCGGCCAGCGTGAACACGAGGCCGCCATGGCAGATGCCGTGACCGTTGACCATGTCGGCGCGAATGGTCATCGACAGTTCGGCGAAACCGGGCGCCACGCGCTCGATGCGCATGCCCAGCACCTGCGATGCGCGATCGCGCTCGAACATGCCGCGCGCCACACGCTCGGCCAGTGCTTGCGCCTCGGCAGGCGTCAGCGGCGCCACGACGCTGTCATCGCGGGCCGCGTCCGGCATATCATCTGACAAGGCTGCCTCCCGTCGCGCAACGGCGCGCAATCAGCGGCGACACGCGATAGCGATCCTCGCCGTAATGCGCGGCCAGGTGATGCAGCACGGCGCGCACGCGCTTCAAGCCGATCGCATCCGCCCACGCCAGGGGTCCGCGCGGATAGTTCACCCCCTTGCACATGGCAAGGTCGACGTCAGCAGGTGCAGCGATCCCCTGCATGACGGCGTCGGCAGCCTCGGTGGCCAGCATTGCCACGGTGCGCAGCACCACGAGTCCTGCCACGTCATCGATACGCGTGACGGCGATGCCAGCGGCCTGCAGCGCGCCGATGGCTGCGGCGGCCCCCGCTGCGCTGCACGAATCCGCCGCGGCCACCGCGAGGCGGGTGCAATTGCGATAGTCGAGCGCCAGGTCGAACACGACGACATCCGGGTGCGCGCTGGCTGCCGCCACCATCGTGGCGGTCCGGCCGTCGCTTGGCACCAGCAGTGCGCCATCAACCTCGAGGTAAGCTTCGGCCACGGCGGGATCCGCCGGCATCTGCACAACGGTGAACCCCGATGCCGCCAGGCGGTCGCGCAACGCGCCGCTCATGGCGCCGTCTCCGGCAGCACGGACGGTCGTCGGGCGCGGTTGCGGTGCTTCCGTCGCGGCGGGCGGGCGGGTTGCTCCGGGTGCATAGCTGTAGAAGCCGCGCCCGGACTTGCGTCCAAGAAAGCCTGCGACCACCAGCTCCTGCTGGGCCCGCGACGGTGTGTAGCGCGGATCGTGGAAGAACGCTTCCCATACGCTGCAGGTGACGGCGAAGTTCACGTCGAGTCCTACCAGGTCCATCAACTCGAATGGCCCCATCCGGAACCCTCCGGCTTCTCGCATCAGCGCATCGATGGTGGCAGGATCGGCCGCACGTTCCGTCAGCAACCGCAACGCCTCGCCGTAGTACGGCCGCGCGCAGCGATTGACGATGAATCCAGGTGTGGATTGCGCATGCACCGGCAATTTTCCCCACGCCGCCGCCGTGGCATGCGTGGCGTCGGCCACGCGGGCCGACGTGGCGAGCCCGCGTACCACCTCCACCAGCGGCATGACGGGTGCCGGATTGAAGAAGTGCATGCCGACCACCCGCTCGGGATGTTGCATGCCCACCGCCAACGCGGTGATCGAGAACGATGACGTGTTGGTCGCGAGGATCGTGTCGGCCGTGACCACCACCTCCAGCTCGCGGAAGAGCTGCCGCTTGATCTCCAAGTCTTCGACGATGGCCTCGACGACCAGCTTCGCACTGACGAGATCGCCGAGCGCATGCACCGGGATCACGCGCGCCGCCGCTGCCTTAGCCGCGCCCGCCTCGAGCTTGCCCTTGGCCGCCAGCGCGGCAAAGGTTTCCGCAATCTTCACAGCGGCCGCATCCGCCGCGCCCATCCGCGTATCGAAGAGATGCACGCGATGCCCCGCCTGCGCGGCCAGTTGCGCGATGCCGGCACCCATGGCACCGGCACCGATCACACCGACTTCGGCTGCGGCAGGCACGCCCTGCGCCGTCGCGGATTGCGCTGTCGTGGTCATGCGTTCGCTCATCGGCCCGTGAACACGGGCGGGCGTTTCGCCGCGAAGGCGGCCACACCCTCGCGATAGTCCGCGGAAAACCCGAGCTCGCGCTGCAGGTCGCGTTCCAGATCGAGCTGGGCCGGCAGGCTGGCCGTGCCCGACGCCTGCAACGCACGCTTGGTGGCGGCCAGCCCGCGCGTGGGGGCCAGCGCCAGTTGCGCGAGTAACGCATCGACCGTGGACTTCAGCGCGTCGTCATCGACGCACTGCCAGATGAGACCCCACTCCGCCGCCGTGGCGGCCGGAAGCTTGTCACCCAGCATCGCAAGGCCCATGGCCCGCGCGCTGCCGATCAATCGCGGCAGGAAATACGTGCCGCCAGAATCCGGGATCAGCCCGATCTTGCAGAAGGCCTGGATGAAGCTCGCGGAACGCGTGGCGATGACAATGTCACAGGCCAGTGCGATGTTGGCACCCGCGCCCGCAGCAACGCCATTGACGGCGCAGACGACGGGCAGCGGCAATGCCTGCAGCGCCAGCACCAGCGGCGCGTAGTTCGACTCGATCGAGGCACCGAGGTCCACCGGTGCCCCGCCAGGCGCCACCGCGCGGTCCGCCAGGTCCTGGCCGGCGCAGAACCCGCGTCCCGCACCCGTCAGCAGCAGCACCCGCAGCGACGCGTCGGCCCGCACCAGCGCCAGTGCCTCGCGCAGTGCGGTGTGCATCTCCGCATTGAAGCTATTGAGGCGGTCCGGCCGGTTGAGCGTGATGCGGGCAATACCGTCCGCGCGTTCAAACAGGATGGTGGGTGCGGTCATGGCGTCGGGGTCAGAGGTGAACGCGATGCTGGACGACGCGAAAGCGGTTGGCGACATACGCGGAGTCGGTCAGCGAGGCATTGGCCGCCGGATTGGCGCCGGTGCCGTGATAGTCGGAGAACGCCGCCGACTGGTTCACGAAGACGGCGCCGGTCAGATTGATCGACAACGCGACGCCAACATCCTCGGCCACCTCCACCGCCTGCGCAATCACGTCGTCGTGCGTCGAGTACACCGACAGCGTCAACGCGCCGTGCGCATGGACCGCGTCGCGCGCCACGGCCAGGCTCTGCGCGGTTCCATCCGTGGCGATCACGAAGCCGATCGGGCCGAACCATTCGTTGAGGTAGATCGCGCGGTCGGTGACATCGAGTTTAACGAGCAGCGGCGTACGAATTGCAGCATCCGGGAAAGCGGGATGCGCGAGCGTCTGCGAATCGAGCACCACCGTGCCCAGCGCGCGTGCTGCCTCCAGCCGGCGCAGCACGCCCTCGTTCTGGATCGCGCCGAGGACTTCAACCGCGCGCGCGGGATCGCCCAGCAGCTTCTGCACGGCCTCCGCGATGGCCGCGGCCACGGCATCGAAGCTCATCGGGCCGTCGGCCGTATCGATACCGCCACGCGGCACGTACAGGTTCTGCGGCGCCGTGCACATCTGCCCGCTGTAGAGCGCCAGCGAAAACGCAATGTTGCGCGCCACGGCCTTCATGTCGGTGACGCTGTCGACGATGACCTGGTTCACGCCGGACTTCTCGGTGTACACCAGCGCCTGCCGCGCGTGCTCCTCCAGCCAGCGGCCGTTGGCCGTGCTGCCGGTGAAATCGATGATGCGCACCTCGGGTCGCAGCGCCAGCCGCTGCGCGGTGTCGTCGCCGGCCGCATGCGCGAACAGCGTGACGACGTTGGGATCGAAACCCGCCTCCGCCAATACCTCGCGGGCGATCTTCACCGTCATTGCCAGCGGCAGGATGGCGGCCGGATGCGGCTTCACGACCACCGCATTGCCGGTAGCCAGGCTGGCAAAGAACCCCGGATACGCGTTCCACGTCGGAAACGTGCAGCAGCCGATGACGAGGCCCACGCCACGCGGCACCGCACGGTAGGTCTTCTCCATCCGGATGGGCTCACTCTTGCCCTGCGGCTTTTCCCACACGGCCGACGCCGGGACGCGACGCAACTCGTGCGTGGCATACGCCACGGCCTCGAGCCCGCGATCCTGCGCGTGCGGACCGCCGGCCTGGAAGGCCATCATGAACGCCTGGCCTGTCGTGTGCATCACCGCACTGGCCATCGCGAAGCTGGCCTTGTTGATTCGCGCCAGCGTCTCGAGCGCCACGCCGGCCCACGCTTCTGGCCCGGCACGGCGCCACTGTTCCTGCGCGGCGCTCACCGCCGCGAACAACCCGTCCATCTCCGGCTGGGGGTACGTGACATTGAGCGCCAATCCGTAGGGTGAACGCTCCCCCGCCACTTCGCCGACGGTAGCCGCCTGCTGCAGCGGAAATCGACTGTTGAGGAGGCCCTCGAATTCGGCGCGACCGGCCTCGGCGGCGCCTTCGCCGTAGGCCTTGGGGCTGGCGGATTCGGGATACGCGCTCCAGTAGGTGCGCTCGGCAATGGCCTGCACGGCACGATCGAGCGTGGCCCGATGGCGTTCATAGAACGGATGCGACACAGCAGTTCTCCCAATTCAAGCCGCGGCATGCGCGGCTGGCAAGCCCGGCAGACCCGAAGCCCACCAGTTTACGCGGTACCGGTATCGTCGAAGTTGACGGTGACCCGGTCGGTGACCGGATAGCTCTGGCACGACAGGATGAAGCCGCGCGCCACTTCATAGTCTTCCAGCGCGAAGTTGACGTCCATGTCCACCTCGCCCTCCACAAGTTTGCACCGGCACGTCGAGCACACGCCGCCCTTGCACGAATAGGGCAACTCGATGCCGTTGCGCAAGCCCGCCTCGAGGATGTTGTCCTTGGTCTTCTCCAGCACGAAGGTGCGCGTGGCGCCATCCAGGATGACGGTGACCTCGCACTCCGTGTGCCCGGGCGCGGGCGCGACGTGTGCCACGTGGGTGTGGCGAGGAATGCTCGCCGCGAAGCGCTCGATCTTGATCCGCGACTCGGGCATACCCGCACCCTTGAGTGCTGCGATCACCGCGTCCATCATGCCTTCCGGGCCACAGACGAACGCCGTGTCGACATCGGCGACCGGCACCCACCGCGCCAGCAGCGCCGCGGCCTTGGCCTGGTCGATGCGGCCGTGCATCAGATCGATGTCCTGCGCCTCGCGCGACAGCACATGCACAAGGTTGAAACGGCCAAGGTACGAATCCTTCAATCCCGCCAACTCTTCCTTGAACATGACGGTGCCCGACGCGCGGTTGCCGTACACCAGCGTGAAGCGGCTGGCGGGTTCAGTGGCCAATGTGGTTTTGATGATGGACAGCAGTGGCGTGATGCCGCTACCGGCGGCGAACGCAAGGTAGTGCCGCGCCTTCGCGGGATCGAGCGCGACATTGAAGTGTCCCAGCGGCGGCATCACGTCGATCGTGTCGCCCACCTTCAGTGCATCGTTGGCCCAGGTGGAGAACGCGCCGCCCGGCGAGCGCTTCACCGCAATCCGCAGGCAATCGTCCTGCACCGAAGAGCAGATCGAATAGGAACGGCGGACGTCCTCGCCAGCCAGCGTCGTGCGCAGCGTGAGGTGCTGGCCCTGCGTGTAGCGAAACGGCTCGCGCAATGGAGGCGGTACGGCAAAGGTGATGGCGACGGCGTCGCGCGTCTCGCGGTCGACGCGCGCCACCGTCAGCGGATGGAACCTGCTCATCGTGGTAACGAGACTGGGGCCATCAATGCGGCTTGAAGTAGTCGAAGGGTTCGAGGCACGCGTCGCACCGATACTGCGCCTTGCAGGCGGTGGAGCCGAACTGCGACACGAGGCGGGTACGCACGGAGGCACACCGCGGGCACGGGACGACGACCTCGGCACGGCGCAGCGGACTGATGCCGCTGACGTCGATGCGCGGCGCGCGCAGATGCGGCGGCGCGATGCCGAACGCGGCGAGGCGCGGCTTCGCCTCCGGCGCGATCCAGTCGGTCGTCCACGGCGGCGCCAGTTGCGTGACCAGTTGCACGTCATCACAGCCCGCAGCGGCAATGCTTTCGCGCACCATCGTGGCGATCATTTCGGTGGCGGGACAGCCCGAATAAGTGGGCGTCAGCACGATGCGCACGCCGTCCTTGTCCACCGCCACGCCGCGGACGATGCCCAGTTCCACGATCGAGATCACCGGTACCTCCGGGTCTGGAATCGTGGACAGCGCCTGCCAGATGGCCGCATGGGTGATGGACGTTGCGATCGCCGCTACCATCGCGCCCCCGGATGCGCGCGCTGCAGGTGCTGCATCTGCGCCAGCAGGTGGCCGAGATGCTCGGTGTGCACGCCCTGCCGACCGCCGCGGTCATGGCTGCCCTGCATCCATTCGCCCTGCGGCCGCGTCAACGTGGCTTCCGCCAGCACCGTATCGATGGCCGCGAGCCACGGTGCGCGCAGCCCCGGCATGTCCGGGGCGACACCGGCGTCGCGTAGCTGCCGGTCGACGTCGTCCTGCATGAACATTTCGCCGGTGTACGGCCACAGGAAATCGAGCGCGCGCTGCATCCGCGCATGGGATTCCGCCGTGCCATCGCCCAGCGCGATCACCCATTGCGTACTGCGCTGCACGTGATACGTGCCTTCCTTGACCGCCTTGGCGGCAATTCCGGCGACGCGTTCATCGGTGGAGGCCGTCAGCGCCCGCAGCGAAAGTAGATGGGCGTGATCGAAATAGAACTGCCGCGCCATCGTCATCGCGAAATCGCCGTTGGGCATCTCGGCCAACTGCACGTTACGGTAGGCGCCCTCCTCGCGCAGGAACGCAAGCTGGTCCTGGTCGCGACCGGGCACGCCGGTGCGCGCCTCCACCTCGCCGGCGTAACCGAGCCACAGCCGGCCCTGCCCCAAAAGGTCGAGCCCGACATTGGCGAGCGCGATGTCTTCCTCCAGCACCGGCCCGTGGCCGATCCATTCGCCCAGGCGCTGCGCCAGCACCACGTCGGTATCACCGAGGCGCAGCAGGTACTCGAACAGGGCTTGATCGCGGGTCATGGCCAAGCGCGCAGGATCAGATGTGCTTCACTTCATCCGGCATCGGGAAGAACGTTGGATGCCGGTAGACCTTGTCGTTGGCGGGCTCGAACAGGGCTTCCTTGTCGCCCGGGCTGGTGGCGATGACATCGGTGGACTTGACGACCCAGATCGACACGCCTTCATTGCGCCGCGTGTAGACGTCGCGCGCATTGCGCACGGCACCGGCGGCATCCGCCGCGTGCAGACTGCCCACATGCTTGTGCGCGAGGCCATGCTGCGACCGGATGAAGACTTCCCACAGCGGCCATTCAGCGGACATGTCGCTCTCCTCGATGCCTATTCGGGCACGCGCCGACCATGCAGATCATGCCGCCGCTCGCACGGCGCGCGCAGCGCACTTTGCCGCATGCGCCACCGCGGCATCACGCACCCACGCCCCGTCGTCCCACGCCTTGACGCGCGCGGCGAGGCGTTCGCGGTTGCACGGTCCGTTGCCTTTCAGCACCGAGTGGAACTCCGTCCAGTCGATGGCGCCGAAATCGTAGCGCCCGCCATCGGCATTCCATCGGAGATCGGGGTCCGGCATTACGATGCCGAGATGATCGGCCTGCGGTACTGTCTGGTCGACGAAGCGCTGGCGCAGCTCGTCGTTGGACAGGAGCTTGATCTTCCACTGCGCCGATTGCGCACTGTGCACGCTGTCGGCGTCCGGCGGCCCGAACATCATCAGCGACGGCCACCACCAGCGGTTCAACGCATCCTGCGCCATCGCCTTCTGCTCGGGCGTGCCTGCGCACAGCTTCAGCATGATGTCGTAGCCCTGCCGCTGGTGAAACGATTCTTCCTTGCAGATGCGCACCATCGCGCGTGCATACGGCCCGTACGAACAGCGGCACAGCGGGATCTGGTTCATGATCGCCGCGCCGTCCACCAGCCAGCCGATGGCGCCGATGTCCGCCCACGTGAGCGTCGGGTAGTTGAAGATCGACGAATACTTGCTCTTGCCCGCATGCAGGTCGGCCACCATCTGGTCGCGCGAGACGCCGAGCGTTTCCGCAGCCCCGTACAGATACAAGCCGTGCCCGCCCTCGTCCTGCACCTTGGCCATCAGGATGGCCTTGCGCTGAAGCGATGGCGCGCGGCCGATCCAGTTGCCTTCCGGCAGCATCCCCACGATCTCGGAGTGCGCGTGCTGCTGGATCTGCCGGATCAGCGTCTTGCGGTAGGCATCGGGCATCCAGTCCTTGGCCTCGATCTTGATGTCCGCATCGACGCGATCCTGGAACGCACGCTCCTCCGGCGACATGTCCTCGCGCTGGCGCAGGTTCTTCTGTCCGGTCTCGACCAGTTGGGCGTACATGCGTGGATCTCCTCGAAGCGGCGGACTGCGATTGTGCGGCCGGATCGACGCCGGTGGCGACTACGCAATTGCACCGCTATTATGATACAGTTTGCCGATGCGTCAAGCCGTTTACGTATCACGATCACCGGTACCCGCATCGGCGTCTCATGCAGGTGGCGCCGACCCGGTGGTCACCCGCTGGACCCGCCGCACGCTGGCGGCGGACCCGCCACGCGCACGCTCGCTGATTGTCACCGTGTGGGGCGATGCGTTGTCGCCCCACGGGGGTGCGGTCTGGTTGGCCGGACTGATCCGCCTGATGGCCCCGTTCGGGATCAACGAGCGCTCGGTGCGCACCAGCGTGTTCAGGCTGGCGCGTGACGGCTGGCTGGCCGCCACCCCCGTCGGCCGGATGAGCCGCTATGCGCTGACGCGCGAAGGCGCCCGGCGCTTCGACGACGCGCACCGTCGCATCTACGCGCGACCTGTTGAATCGTGGACAGGCGGCTGGGACCTGGTGCTCGCCGACCGGGTTACGACGGCGCTGCGCCCGAGCCTGCGCGACGAGTTGCACTGGGCGGGATTTGGCGAACTGGGCCCCACAACCTTCGTGCGGCCCCGCGTGGCTGGCCAGACACCGCCGTCGATCATGGCCGCACGCGGGATTGCCGGGCGCGCGATCACGACACAGACCGTGGACGCGGCCGGACCAGGCACGTTGGCCGATGCCTCAAACGAGGCTTGGAAGCTGAAGTCACTCGCCACCGACTATCGCCGCTTCCTGCTGCACTTCGGCACGGTGATCGAACGCTTTCGCGCCGACGACGAACACTCGCCGGAGCAATGCTTTGTCGTGCGCACGCTGCTGATCCACGAGTATCGGCGCGTGTTGCTGCGCGACCCGATGCTGCCTTCAGAGCTGCTGCCAATCGACTGGCCGGGTGCCGCCGCCTACGCGCTATGTCGCGATTTCTACCGACTCACGCATCGCAGTGCCGAGCGGCATCTGGCCGCGATGCTGGCTGGCGATGGCGAGGCGTTTCAGCCGGCCAATGCAGCGTTCCGGTTGCGGTTCGGGGGGTTGGGCGAAACCCAGGTGAACGGTACTTGACGATCGCACGCGAGACGCCGCCATCGTCATGAAAGAGAAGTGACGATCTTCCTGGCTCCAGAGCGGTGTTGCCTAACCGAGTCAGCTTTCCTACGGCCAAAAATTAGCCGCGGCAGCGCAACCCGCTCCGCGGCTAGTTTGATTGTCGTACGTCGGCGATCAGCGATCGCGCCCCGGCTTGCGACTGGCACCCGCGCTGTTACCGCGATATTCGCCCTGCGACGCCGTCTTGGCGCCGCGCGATCCGGTCGGCGCCGGATGCCAGGTGCGGCCACGTGCCGCCGGCTTGGCGCCGAAGCCGGGGCGCCGTGCCGGTGCATCGTGCGTGGCACGGGCGCGCGGCTCGAGACCCGGAATCACGTGCGCGGGAATGGCGGCACCGGTGAAGCGCTCGATGGTGCGGATGGTGCCGCGTTCGGCGTGATTGGCAAATGACACCGCCACGCCACTGGCGCCCGCACGGCCGGTACGGCCGATGCGGTGAACATAGTCCTCAGCCTGGCGGGGCAAGTCGAAGTTGATCACGTGCGAGAGTCCCGGCACGTCGATGCCGCGGGCGGCGACGTCGGTGGCCACCAGCGTGCGGACGCTGCCCCGCTTCAAGTCGGCGAGTGTGCGATTGCGCTCGCGCTGGTTCATGTCGCCATGCAGCGCGGCAGCCGCGTGGCCTTCGCCCTGCAGTTTGACGGCCAGTGCTTCGGCATCGCGCTTGGTGGCGATGAAGACGATGCTCTGGCGCATTGCGACGTCGGCCAGCAGATAGTCGAGCAGCTTGTATTTGTGCGAACGATCATCCGCGAAGTGCACGCGTTGTTCGATCATGATCGGTTCCGAGGCCAGCGCCTTCACGTCCACCCGCACCGGATCGCGCGTGAGCTTGGCGGCGAGGCGACCCATGGCGCCGTCGAAGGTGGCCGAGAACAGCACCGTCTGGCGCGTGGACGGCGTGAGCGCACAGATGCGCTCGACATCGTCGATGAAGCCCATGTCGAGCATCCGATCGGCTTCGTCCAGCACCAGGATCTGCAATTGCGACAGGTCGATGCGACCGCGATCGATATGGTCGAGCAAGCGCCCCGGCGTGGCGACGAGAATGTCCACGCCGCGCTGCAACTGCCGGTTCTGAACGGGATAGGGCGCGCCACCGTAAAGGCACACGACACGCATCCGCAAGTTCTGACCGTAACGAACGGCCTGCTCGGCCACCTGTTGCGCGAGTTCCCGGGTGGGTGCCAGCACGAGCACGCGCGGTTGCGTGGGCATCCGGTGTTTCGGTGCGGGCGGCGGCGCGGTCAGCGAAAGCTTGTGCAGGGCCGGCAGCACGAACGCGGCGGTCTTGCCGGTGC